>LNAP01004918.1_pt1 | contig 12081 bp, 11 predicted proteins | sample 602601 | NCBI WGS metagenome assembly LNAP01 (sample SAMN02440304, study PRJNA202911) | soil metagenome | biome: Subtropical and temperate rainforests or woodlands; isolation source: soil samples (1 kg each in a 20% v/v slurry with milli Q water) were... ... | reverse complement strand
CACGCCAAGGCGTGCTGGGCGGGAACCCATGAAGGTGTTCAAGCCTGCCTCAACCGTTTGGGACGGCCGAGAGGTCAGCGCCTGGCGTTGAAAAGCCACCGGTCGTGTCCGTCCGCAATGCCAGCTTGTTGCGCCGCCTTCATGCCATCAAACATCGGGCAATAACGGTGTAAGCCTTGAGCCCTGCGCTCGCGGGGCATCCCACGATGCCGTCATTTCCCTACAATTGAAGCGTGCCAAACGGCGCACAGTCGATCGGACGAACTCACTCTCTGCATGGAGGCGGCGATGTTCAGACCCATGATGATGCGTACCAGGGGCGCCGCCATGGCGTTGCTCGCGGGTTTGGCGATGTGCGGCGGCGCAACCACCGCGAGCGCGCAGGCCGATTGGCTGGCGCTTTGCAGCAAGTGCGTCAACCCGACGGTCTTTTCAAAGTCGGGCATCGGCACCGCCAACGCAGTGGCCGAGGCGCGGATCACGAGCGCCGAGGTGCAGGGCTGGTGTGCCAACTGGCAGCCTGGTGACAAAAACTGTGTGAAGCAGCAGCTTGCGGCTGAAGACCTGAACAAGGTCTATCGGGCCACAGCCAATTGCCCGGCCGGCCGCATCACGCCGATTGACGGCAAAACCTACCGCCTGGCAGGCGTCTGGGACAACCGCGACATTGGTGCAGGGCGCAGCAAATGGCGCGATGCCGCGGGCAGGATTGTCGGGCGGGATAATGCCAGCGGTGGTCTGGGCATTTCGCAGCAGTGGGAGCTGTTGTGTCCGGGCAAGGGCCAAGGCGCGAAAAGCGCGCCTGCGGCGCCGCAGGTTGCCCGGAACCTGCCTGCCCCAGAGTTTGCGGTGGGCCAGATCGTCCAGGCCCGATACGGCCGTGAATGGGTTCGGGCGCGCGTGAATCAGGTCCGGAGGGTCAACGGCCCCGGGGGCCGGAGATTTCCTATGACGTCAGTCTGGAGAACGGCAAACGCGGCATCGTGTCGGCGCGGATGCTGCGGGCGCAATGGCCCGGCTAGCCCGGCGGCTGCGCTCCGGGGGGTGTCGTGCACCGTCACTGCAAGAGGTGTTTTGCTTTTAAAAATATAGCTATTTGCGCTTGTCCTGATTGGGCTGGAGCCTGTTTTTATGCAAAACCCGGTGTGGACGGCCGCTGTCCGTCTCAGCCGCGAAAGCGCCGCCGCGTAAGCGCCAGGGCCACCCAGAAAGCCACCACGGTGGTGACCACCAGCACCAGGCCATGCCGCCATGGGTGGGCGGGCCACTCGTCCATGAACAGCGGCCGCACCAGTTCGACCGCATTGGTCAGCGGCAGCCAGTCGGAGATGGCGCGCACGATGGGCGGCAACTGCTCGCGCGGAAAGAACACGCCCGACAAGAACATCATGGGCGTGAGCACCAGCGTGAAGTAGTAGGTGAAAAAATCGTAGCCCTTGGCCAGCGCGTTGAAGATGAGCGCAATGCTGGAAAACATGAGGCCCACGAACAGCAGCACCGGCCAGGCCACCAGCAGCTTGGGGCTGTGGCTGATGCCCAGCGCCAGCATCACGCCCAAAATGGCGGTCACGGTGAACAGCGCTTTGAATGCGGCCCACAGCATTTCGGCCAGCACCACATCGTCCAGGCTGATGGGGGCGTTCATGATGCCGTCCCAGGTTTTTTGCACATGCATGCGCGAAAACGCCGAGTACAGCGCCTCAAAGCTCGCCGCGTTCATGGCGCTCATGCAGATTGAGCCGCTGGCCAGGAACAGGATGTAGGGCACCGCCTGCCCGCCCACATGGATCTGCCCCACCAGCGCGCCCATGCCGTAGCCAAAGGCCACCAGCCACATCAGCGGCTCGGCGATATTGCCCACCAGGCTGGGAATGGCCAGCTTGCGCCACACCAGCAGGTTGCGCAAAAACACGGGCCACCAGCGCACAGACAGGCTGGGCGCGCGCCATACCGAGGGAGGGGGCGGGCCGGCAGTGGCCGAGGCGGATGGGACGGTGGTGGACATGCGCTTATTGTGCGATGTTGGCGGACGGGCGCACAGCTCCCGATACGCTGTTGCCCAGCCAGCTGGGCACGGCCATTGCTTGGGCATTGCCCATGTCCACCCATGTCCTGAACCTGCCCGCCGGTGCCAGTGCCCTCTGGCAAAACCGACTGGGGCTGTTGCTGGAGTCCACGGGCGAGGGGGTGTTTGGCATCGACCTGGCGGGAAACTGCGTGTTCATCAATCGGGCGGGTGCGCAGATGCTGGACTTTGCGGCCGATGAGGTGATGGGGCGCAATATGCACGCGCTCACCCACCACAGCCATCCTGACGGCAGTCCCTACCCAGATTGCGACTGCCCCATCTTCAACGCGTTTCGCCAAGGCCTGCCCTGCCGGGTGGATACCGAGGTGTTCTGGCGCCGCGATGGCTCGGCGTTTGCTGTGGAGTATTCGAGCCACCCTATTTTGGAAGGCAACCAGGTGCAGGGCGCCGTGATCGCTTTTGTCGACATCACCAGCCGCAAGCGTGCTGCCGACGAACTACAGCGTGCGCACGATGAACTGGCCCGCGCCAACGACGAGCTGGAGCGCCGCGTGGCTACCCGAACTCAAGAGCTGTCGCAGGCGCTGGCGCAGCTGCGCGAGCTGTCGGCCTACTCGGAGCAAGTGCGGGAGGACGAGCGCACCCGTATTGCCCGCGAAGTGCATGATGAACTGGGTAGCTTGCTGGTGGCTCTGAAGATGGATGTGAACTGGCTGCACAAGCGCCTGGGCGAGCAGGGTGAGCGCACGCCCGAGGCGGCGGGCGACATGCGCACCCAGATGCGCTGCAAGTGCCAGAACATGAGCCGCCTGATCGAAAGCGCCGTGGACAACGTGGGCCGCATCATTACCGACCTGCGCCCCAGCATCCTGGACCATCAGGGCTTGTGGGCCGCGCTGGAGTGGCAGGCGCAGGAGTTTGTGCAGTCGGCCGAGCTGGAACTGGAGTGGCAGATGGAGGTGCCTGCCACCTTGCTCCTGCCTGAGCCTGCGGCGATCGCGGTGTTTCGCATCTTCCAGGAGATGCTGAGCAATGTGGGCCGCCACGCGCAGGCCAGCGCCATCGACATTGCCATTGATGTGCAGGACGAGATGCTGCAACTGCGCGTGCGCGATAACGGGGTAGGCGCTACCCGCCAGGCCCTGGAGGCGCCCACCGCTTATGGGGTGATGGGCATGCGCGAGCGCGCGCGGCAGCTGGGTGGCCAGCTGAGCATCACCAGCGAGCCGGGGCAGGGCTTGTGCCTGCAATTGCTGATTCCTCTGGAGCTGTCGTGAATTCCGTGGTTCGTGTATTGATCGGGGATGACCACCGCATCGTGCGGGAGGGGCTAAAGCAGGTACTGGGCGACCCCGCCAACGGTGCACCCGAGATCGCCGTGGTGGCCGAAGCCACCCAGGGCAGCGAGGTGCTGGAGCAGGTCTCGGCACTGGAGGGGGTGACGGGCGCACCGGGGCTGGACCTGGTGCTGCTGGACATTGCCATGCCGGGCATGGATGGCCTTGAAGTGCTGCAGGCGCTGCGCAAGACGTGGCCCGCGCTGCCGGTGCTGATGCTCAGCACCTACCCCGAGCGGCAATACGCGGTGCGCTGCATCCAGATGGGCGCGGCGGGCTACCTGCACAAAAGCGCCGACCCCGACGACATGGTGGCCGCTGTGCGCAAGGTGGCGGCGGGCGGGCGCTATCTGACCGAGGCCACGGCGCAAGCTCTGGCGGGCGCGGTGGAACGCACCTGGGTGGTGCGCACAGTCCAGCAGGGCGCGCCCGCTGGGGTGGATGCGCTCTCCTACCGGGAGCACCAGGTGTTCCGCCTGCTCACTGCCGGGCAGAGCGTGAGCGAAATTGGTGCGCAGCTCAAGCTCGCGCCCAACACGGTGAGCACCTATCGCGCCCGCATCCTCGAAAAGACCGGCGCGCGCAACGACGTGGAGCTGGCGCTGCTGGCGCGTGGCGCGCCGACAGAGTGAATCCGGTGCGTTGCGTGACCGATTTGTAGTGCTGGCCCTACACGCTGTAGACACCACACCCACGAATTCATGACAGAGGGCCGGCACCGGCAAAAACTGGCCCGCGCTTTGCGTAACGCCTGGCACCAACTTCTTCGAGGTGTGCCATGTCCGAATTCTTCTCGCCCTACGATGCCGACCGCCCGTTGATGCTGAAATGCAGCTGTGGCCGCGACCACACGGTGGCAGACCACCACGCCGAGGTGTCGGCCGATGCCGCCGCAGCTACCCTGCGCCAGCGCAGCGAGACCCGCGAGTTCGAGCTCTACAGCAACGAGTTCATCGAAGCCACCCTTGTCAAGGCGCTGTTTCCGCAAGACGCAGTGCGCCGCCGCTTCATCAAGGCGGTGGGCAAGGGCACTGCCATGGCGGCCATCGCCAGCGTGCTGCCTGTGGCCAGCATGCAGGCCATGGCGCAAGAGAAACAGGGCGCACTGGAGAAGACCAACCTCAAGATCGGCTTCATTCCGATCACCTGCGCCACGCCGCTCATCATGGCCCACCCGCTGGGCTTCTACAGCAAGCAGGGCTTGAATGTCGAAGTCACCAAGACGGCCGGCTGGGCGCTGATCCGAGACAAGATGATCAACAAGGAGTACGACGCCACGCACTTCCTGAGCCCCATGCCGCTGGCCATCTCCATGGGCCTGGGTTCCAACGCCACGCCCATGAACGTGGCCACCATCCAGAACGTGAACGGCCAGGCCATCACGCTGAGCCTGAAGCACAAGAACAACCGTGACCCCAAGAACTGGAAGGGCTTCAAGTTCGCGATTCCCTTCGAGTACAGCATGCACAACTTCCTGCTGCGCTACTACCTGGCAGAAGCGGGCCTGAACCCCGACACCGACGTGCAGCTGCGCGTGGTGCCGCCGGCCGAAATGGTGGCCAACCTGCGCGCGGGCAACATCGACGGCTTCCTGGGCCCGGACCCCTTTAACCAGCGCGCTGTGTTCGAGGAGGTCGGCTTCATTCATCTGTTGACCAAGGACCTGTGGAACGGCCACCCTTGCTGTGCCTTTGGCACCAGCACCGAGTTTATCCAGAAGAACCCCAACACATTTGCCGCGCTCTACCGCGCGGTGCTCACCTCGGCCGCCATGGCGCGCGACCCGGCCAACCGCGAGCTCATCGCCAAGGTGATTGCGCCCCAGGCGTACCTGAACCAGCCCGAGGCAGTGCTCAACCAGGTGCTCACCGGAAAGTTCGCCGACGGCCTGGGCAAGATCCAGAGCGTGCCCGACCGCGTGGACTTTGACCCCATGCCGTGGCAGAGCATGGCCGTGTGGATGCTCACGCAGATGAAGCGCTGGGGCTACATCAAGGGCGATGTGGACTACAAGCAGATCGCCGAAAAGGTGTTCCTCATCACCGATGCGAAAAAACAGATGAAGGCGCTGGACCAGAAGGCGCCCGAAGGCGCATACCCCAAGTTCAAGATCATGGGGCGTGAATTCGATGCCGCCAAGGCGAGCGAGTACGCAAAGAGCTTCCCTATCCGCAAGGCGGCATGACATGACTCCCGCCAAGAACCTCAACCTGCGCGCGGGCCTGTTGTCCGTGCTCATCTTCCTGGCTCTGCTGGGTATCTGGTACATCGCCACCGCTTCTTCGGGCGCGGGCACCAGCACGGCAGGCATGACCGCCGAGCAGATCGAGTACGCCAAGATGATGGGCAAGGATCCAGGCGCCAGCGCCAAGGGCAGCGGCTTCCCATCACTGGCAGAGATGGGCCGTACCGTGTGGGGGCATGTGTCCAACCCGTTCTATGACAACGGCCCCAACGACAAGGGCATCGCCATCCAGCTCGCGCATTCGCTGGGCCGCGTGGCGCTAGGGTTCGGCCTGGCCTGCTTGGTGGCGATACCGCTGGGCTTCGTCATAGGCATGTCGCCGCTGCTGCGGCGCGCGTTCGATCCGTTCATCCAGGTGCTCAAGCCCATCAGCCCGCTGGCGTGGATGCCGCTCGCGCTCTACACCATCAAGGACTCATCCATCTCGGGCATCTTCGTGATCTTCATCTGCTCGGTGTGGCCCATGCTGGTGAACACAGCGTTTGGTGTGGCATCGGTCAAGCGCGAGTGGCTCAACGTGTCGGCCACGCTGCAGGTCAACCCGCTGCGCAAGGCCTTTCTGGTGATCTTGCCCGCCGCAGCGCCCACCATCCTCACGGGCATGCGCATCAGCATGGGCATTGCGTGGCTTGTGATCGTGGCCGCCGAGATGCTGGTGGGCGGCACGGGGATTGGCTACTTCGTGTGGAACGAGTGGAACAACCTGTCGCTCACCAATGTGATTTTCGCCATCCTGGTGATCGGTGTGGTGGGCATGTTGCTCGACCTGGCGTTTGGCCAACTGCAGAAGGTGGTGACCTATGTGGAGTGATGTCGCCCAGCGTCCCGCTGTTTCCAGCTCCAATGCCCTGCAACGAAAGGCCTATGCCGTGACCCAAGGCTTCCTCCAGATCGACCGACTTAGCAAGGCCTTTGTGCCCGCCAAACCGGTGTTTGCCGACGTGTCGTTCACGCTCGACAAGGGCGAGTTCGTATGCATCATTGGCCACTCGGGCTGCGGCAAGACCACCATCCTGAATGTGCTGGCGGGGCTCGACACTGCCACCTCGGGCACCGTCATCATGGACGGTCGCGAAGTGGCCGGCCCCAGCCTGGACCGGGGCGTGGTATTCCAGAGCCATGCGCTCATGCCCTGGCTGACCGTGCGTCAGAACATCGCCTTCGCCGTCAAGTCGCGCTGGCCCGACTGGAAGAAGAGCCAGATCGACGCGCATGTGGAGAAGTTCGTGGCGCTGGTGGGCCTGTTGCCAGCGATAGATAAGAAGCCCTCGCAGCTGTCGGGAGGTATGAAACAGCGCGTAGGCATTGCGCGCGCTTTCTCCATCCAGCCCAAGATGCTGCTGCTCGATGAGCCATTCGGCGCGCTCGATGCGCTTACGCGGGGCACCATCCAGGATGAGCTGATGACCATCGTGCGTCAGACCCAGCAGACGGTATTCATGATCACCCACGATGTGGACGAAGCCATCCTGTTGGCCGACCGCATCTTGCTCATGAGCAACGGCAACGAGACGCCCGACGGCTACCGCCCCGGTGGCATCGCCGAGGTGGTCGTCAACCCACTGCCGCGCGAACGCACGCGTACCAGTCTGCACCACCTGGATGGCTATTACGCGCTGCGCAACCACATCGTGGACTTTCTGGTGACGCGAGCGAAAGCGTGAAACACCCCCGAGTCACATCGCGCCTTTTCCCTTTCAGGGGGACGCCGCCAGTGCGGCGGGGCGGCCCTTGCACGGCGGCCCTGGCCTGGGTAGCGCCAGTTTCAGCCACTGCATCCAAAGCCCGGCCGAAATACGTCTCCCTTTTAACCCACTCTTTTTCAAGGAGCCATCACCATGAACCGCAACGACGTTACCGAAAAGATCATTAGCACCAAGGTCGCCAAGGGCCTGCAATGGGACGCCATTGCCAAGAAGGTCGGCCAGTCCAAGGAATGGACCACGGCCTTGTGTCTGGGCCAGATGACGGCCACGCCCGAGCAGGCAAAAATCTTGGGCAAGATATTTGGCCTTACCGTCGAGGAGCAGAAGTGGCTGCAAGTGGTGCCCTACAAGGGCTCGCTGCCCACGCCCGTGCCCACCGACCCGCTGATCTACCGCTGGTACGAAGTGGTGAGCGTGTACGGCACCACCATCAAGGAATTGATTCACGAGGAGTTTGGCGACGGCATCATGAGCGCCATCGACTTCAGCATGGACATCCAGCGGGAAGCCAACCCCAGCGGTGATCGCGTGAATGTGGTGCTGTCTGGCAAATTCCTGCCGTATAAATCGTATTGATCGACCCCTTGAGGCGCTTTGCGCCTTCCCCCGAGGGGGCACCGCCAGTGCGGCGGTTACTGGTTTGGGCGGTGCGAGTGTGTCGCCATAGCCCCTGCCGGGTTGCCCGGCAGGGGCGCATCCAGCTGTTACCAGGCGGGTTACAGCTGCAAGGCCTTTGAACAGGCGCTTACGCAGCCTTCCTAAAGATGTAATTGACCTGGTGCTTCACGATCTGGCGCTTGACCTTGTTGGCCGTGGTGCATGCGGTCGCGGGGCCACGCAGCCCTTCAAAACCTCATCGAGCAGCAGCTGGTCGAGCAATATGGCGGTGGCAATCGTGCTGGCCAGGGGATCAGGCCGGAAACGGTGGACGGGGTGATGTTCATGGCGTTTTGTCTGTGCCGGTGGGTTGAAAAGACAGCCGCATCTCGTGCTGCTGCCATGAGCACTCACCACAATGCCGTTTTGAAAGCCAGCCGGGCGCAAAAAAATTTCGCGCCCGGCACTTGGGAACGGAGTCCCTTTTTCAATGAAGCGTCAGCGGCCGGGTGGTGGTCTTCACTCGCACCACTGCAGCCCGGTGTTCATAAGGGCTGGCATCTTGGCCCAGCACAGCAGCAGCCAATGTGCGCGCCTGGCGGGCAATCGGTTCGATGAATCGGCTGCATTGCCCGTCGATGCTGATGCAATCGCCCAGCGCATGGATGCGGGGCACGCTGGTTTGCAGGGTTTCTGCGTTCACCGCAATGCCATTGGCCCAATCGAGTCCTGCACTCTGCGCCAGGCGATGGTGGGGCAGCAGGCCTGCGGCTACCACCACTTCGTCGGCAGCAAATCGTGACCCGCTGGTGGTGCTGACGCGGTATTGAGAGCCTATGCGTTCCACCTGCTGCACTTGTAGGCCGCCCTCAAAGCGGATGGAAAGGTCCTTCCAGGCGTCAAGCAGCTGAGGCCCCGCTTGCTGGCTCTGCCAGCGCGCCAGCGGTTCTGCGGCTGTGTCCAGCAGCGTGATGCGGTGGCCGCCCAGGGCCAGGTCGTTGGCCAGCTCGCTGCCTACCAGGCCCGCGCCAATGATGAGCACGTCCTTGGGCTGGTCGCCCAGCTGCTGGCGCAGGCGCTGGTAGGCGTCCAGGTGGTTGATGCGCCAGCACATCTGGGGTGACAGTCCAGGGGGCAGGGCCGCTTGCGCACCATGGGCCAGCACAAGGTGGCCGTAGTGCAGTGCGCCCCGGGTAGTGCGCAGCTGTTGCGTATCGGCACAGATGCGCACCGCATGGGTGTGGGCCAGCAATGTGATGCCCAGGCGCTGCGCCGCATCGCGTCCGGTTTCGGACACCAGCGCCTGCGGGTCCAGTTGGCGCGCCATGGCGACCGATAGCAAGGGCTTGTCGTACCGGTCGCCCGCACATGCGGTGACCATGGTGATGGGCAGCGTGGCGCTGTACAGGCGCAGGGTTTCGGCCAGTTGCCAGCCGGCGCGACCCGCGCCGACGATGACCACACCCGGTTCGCCACGCAGGCGGATGGTGGGTGGCGCCGCGCTGGCCAGCGCACGCAGCGCTTCCAGGGTGGGTGCTTCATACGGCGAAAAGTCCGCCTTGGTCACACCGCACAGCGGGCAGGCCCAGTCGTCGGGAATGTCTGCCAGCCGCGTGCCGGGTGGCAGGCCGCCATCGGGGTCGCCGTCGGCTTCGTTGTAGATGTAGCCGCAGGCGTTGCAGATGTAGCTTTTCCAGGGCGCTGTAGCAGCTCCATCGGCCACAGCGGCTGTATCGGCGAACGCTTCGCACAGCGCCAGTGACGCTGCGCTCAATTCAAACTTGGAAGTAGCCAGTGGCGTGGTGGTAGAGGGGGTCATGCGGGCATCTCCTCGGTGCTGAGCCGGGCAATTTCTTTGCGCAGGTGCTTGATGGCGGGCGTGACGATGGCCACAAAGTGTGATTCGCGCACGCGCCGCTGCACGTCCGAGCTCATGAGGTAGCCGCGCGCGCCCTGGTGCATCAGGGCCGACTGGGCAGCGCGCAGGCACAGCTCCGCGCCATGGGCGCGGGCGTCCAGCACGTCGATGAAGAAGTCAGTGTTGGTGTCGAAAGGGGTTTGAGCCAGTTGCATGACGCGTGCGGTCAGCGCGTCCAGCTCGGTCTGCAGCGCATCGGGCCGGTCTTCCAGGAACTGGTTGACGTGGCCCAACTGGGCTTCCACCGCCCACATCGAGTCGATGGCGCCCTGGGTGATGCCAACGGCCATGCCGCATTGCAGCATCACAAACGCAGCACGGATGCGCGCGATGAAGGGGCGGGTGGGGGCGGCCATGATGTCGGCCGTGCTGATGAAATGGTCCTTGAGCCGCAACGCATAGGTGCCCGTGCCTTCCATGGCCGAGAAGCTGGGGCATTCGCGCATCTCCACGCCAGGGGCATTGCAGCGCAGCAGGAACATCACCTCGCGCTGGCTGGCCGCGCCATCCGCCTCCACCACCGCCGCAATCGCACCGCAGTAGTGGTCAGGACCCAGGTTGCTCACCCAGGGCAGGGTGCCGTTGATGAGGTAGCCACCCTCCACGGGCGTGGCTTTGAGCAACAGGCTTTCGATTTGCGCGTAGCTCTTCATGGGGTTCGACAGCGCCGTGCCGCCCATGCCTGCGCCGCTGGCGTGGCGCTGCAGCACATCGCCCACCAGCGCGGGGTTGCCCGACTGCTGCAGGTACAGCCCGCACACCGCCTGGCACCACATCATGAAGCCGGTGGCGCCGCACACGCGCGAGGCCTCGGCCATGGCGCGGATGGCCAGGCCGTAGTCGGCCGGGCCGGCCGTGCTGTCCAGGTGCGCACTCATCGCGCCCACGGCGGCCAGCTGCTGTAGCTCGGCGCAGGGGTAGTAGCCGGTGCGGTCAATCGCCTCCACCTGCGCGGCCAGCGGGCCCTGGGCAATCTGGCGCACGGCGGCCAGCAGCGCATCGCCCCGCAGGGCGCCGTTCAGGTGGAGTTGAGGAGGGAGATCGGCGGGGTTCATGGGGCTCCTTGGGTGCGCGGGGAACGGTTGGTCAGGTATGGGGCGCCCTCAATCAGCCAGGCTGATCTCGAAGGGGATGGGGTTGCGCATGCTGTTGGCCACGGGCGAGTAGAAGTTGGCGTGCTGCACGATCTCGTCCAGCACCTCGCGCGGCGCATCGCCCTCCACCAGCACCTTCACGCGGATGGCCTGGAAGCCCATCTCGGGTGGCGTCTTCTGCAACGCACCACCCGCACCCCAGGCGGCCGGGTTGCCGATGTCGCCTTCCATGAAGACCTCGATCTTGCTGAGCTTGACCTGCTTCCAGGTGGCCACGGCCGTGATGCCTACGGCCAGGCAGCCGCCCAGGCCCGACAGCACGATTTCGCCAGGAGCCGGTGCCGTGTCCTGCCCGAACAAGTGCAGAGGCTCGTCCACCACCACTGGCGCATGGTTGCCCACATAGCTCAGCGAGCGGTACTGCCCTTCCATCACCGTGTGGACCTTGTTGGTGCCCCGGCTCGCAGGGTTGTTGCGGCCCTTGTCGGCAAAGGCCATGAGCCCGTCGCGGTCGATGGGGCGCAGGTGCGTGTGCACGGTGGTGACGGGGGCAGAGGGTTCCAGCAGATCGGTGGACATGGTATTCCTTAAAGAAAAAAGAGTGGAGGCAGAGAAAAATGAAATGGAGGGATCGCAGCGGGCCACGCCCGCTGCAAAGGCACACGGGGCTCAGGCTGCCAGTGCCAGCGCAGGCTTTCTGGGGAACTTGACCAGCGGCAGCCCGCTTTCAATTGGCAGCTTGTCGTCGCGCGACCATTCGTTCCACGAGCCGAAGTACATGCGCACATCGGCAAAACCTGCCTGCTTGAGCGCGAGGAAGGTGTTGGACGCACGCGCGCCTTTAAAACAGTACAGATACACCGTGTCCGCAGGGCTGATGCCCGCCGTGGCGCATTCAGCGCGCACTTCGTCGGGCGACTTGAAGACGGGGCCCTGGGCCGATGGCTTCATAAAGCGGTACCACTCCAGCCACTTGGCGCCCGGCAGGCGGCCCTTGCGCGGCGCAAAGTCCTTGCCATAGGGGCTGGAGCTGTCGCCAATCCACTCGTCCACATCGCGCACGTCCAGCAGCACGGTGTCGGTGCCCAGGGCCTCGATCACGTCCTCCTTGGTCAGCATCACATCGGTGGTGGCCAGGTCGGTGGGGAAGATGGC
>LNAP01004917.1_pt1 | contig 12085 bp, 11 predicted proteins | sample 602601 | NCBI WGS metagenome assembly LNAP01 (sample SAMN02440304, study PRJNA202911) | soil metagenome | biome: Subtropical and temperate rainforests or woodlands; isolation source: soil samples (1 kg each in a 20% v/v slurry with milli Q water) were... ... | reverse complement strand
AGCCCAGGAAAACCAGCGTCCAGCCCTGGAAGAAAAGATCGATCGCCAGCAGCAATCCCAATATCCAGAGGCTGTTTCCCGGCCAGCCGGCGGCAATCAGCACGCCCGCGACCAGGGTTATCAGGCCCGACAAGGCTATCCATTGCCAGCCGCTCTGGGAGCGGTTGTTGAACCATACCCATAGCCTTAGCGCGCCCGAGGCGATCAGCGTGGCGCCCAGCAGCAAGGTCAGCATAGCCGCGCCGGCCGTTGGATTGACGATGGCCAGCGCGCCGGCGCCGGCGTAGAGCAGGCCGCTGGCGCTCCAGAACAGGAAACCGCTCCAGTTCTTGACGCGCCACGCATGGATCAATTGGCCGATGCCGGCGATCAGCATGAGTATGCCGACATACAGCACACTGACCAGGGTGGCGCTCAATACGTAGACTGATGCAAGCGCGCCGAGCACCACAAGTATGGCGCCCAAGGCCACAAACCAGCCCCATCGGGCGCTGAGCATGTTCAACGTTGCGGCAAGGTCTTGGCCAGGAGGAACATTTGGCGAGGTAGTCATGGAATAGCCCCCGATTTTCTTGATGTGGAGGTTTCCATTCTATGTTGTCGAGCGCCTGTTTACCAGGGACTTATCACTGGACAAGTTCAGGCTGCTCAGTATGACTTGGGCAGGCCCAGGACTTTCTCCGCGATGAAGCACAGAATCAGCTGTGGAGAAATAGGGGCGATGCGGGGCAGCATGGATTCGCGCAGATATCGTTCCACATCGTATTCTTTTGCGTAGCCCATGCCTCCATGGGTCAATACCGCCGTTTCGCAGGCGCGGAACCCCGATTCGGCGGCAAAGAACTTTGCGGCGTTCGCTTCGGCGGCGCAGGGCCGGCCCTCGTCATACAGCCACGCCGCTTTCTGGTAGAGAAGCGTTGCGGCCTCCAGCTCCACCCACCGCTCTGCCAGCGGATGCTGAATCCCCTGATTCATGCCGATAGGGCGATTGAACACCACCCGGTCCCTGGCATATGCCGAGGCTTTGCGCAATGCCGCGCGGCCCAGGCCTACCGCTTCGGCCGCCAGCAAAATGCGTTCGGGATTCATGCCGTGCAGGATGTACTGAAAGCCTTTCCCTTCCTCGCCTATCAAGTCTTCGGCCGGAATCTCCAGGCCGTCGATGAACAATTCATTGGAATCCACCGCCTTGCGTCCCAGCTTTTCGATCTCCCGCACGTCTATTTTGCTGCGGTCGAGGTCGGTATAGAACAGGCTGAGCCCTTGCGTGGGGGAGGTGATCTCGTCGAGCGCGGTGGTGCGCGCCAGAAGGAGAATCTTGTGGGCGACCTGCGCGGTGGATATCCATATTTTCTGCCCATGGACGATGTATCGGTCGCCTTTTTTCTCGGCTCTGGTCTTCAGCTGCAGGGTATTCAATCCCGTATTGGGCTCCGTGACGCCGAAGCATGCCTTGTTTTCGCCGCTGATGATGGGCGGCAGCCAGCGTGATTTCTGCTCGTGGCTGCCATATACGACCACCGGGTGTAGACCGAATACATTCATATGCACGGCCGACGCGCCCGATAGCCCAGCGCCCGAGGCGGATATGGTTTCCATCATGATGGCCGCTTCCGTGATGCCCAAGCCGGCTCCGCCGAATTCGGGCGGCATGGCGATTCCCAGCCAGCCAGCCCGGGCGATGGCCGAGTAGAAGTCTTCCGGAAAGCCGCCATGCGCATCCTTTTTGCGCCAATAGTCATCATCGAACGGAGCGCAGCATTCCTCGACTGCCGAACGTATGGCGGTCTGGTCTTCAGTAAAAGAAAAATTCATTGGGGATCCATATGGTTGCGTATAAGCGAATTGAGCCGTATCGGTTACTGCGCCGTGGCTTGCGCATATTTATTTCCAAGCAGGGTGGCAATTTCTTCTTCCGCGTACCCCAAGTCTCGCAGTATTTCATTGGTATGGGCGCCCAGGGCGGGAGGAGGGCGGTCCAATGGATTGCGCTCGCCATCGAAGCGCAAGGGCTGGGCGACGACATTCAGCGGTTCATGCGCCTCTTCGTGGAAGGTCTGGATGATGCCGCTTTCCTGTGTGTGCGGATGCGCCAGCATTTCGCCGATTTCCTGAATAGCCGCGCAGGGTATGCCCGCCTGCGTCAGGCTGTCGAGCCAATGATCGCGCGGATGCTGCTTCAGTATTTCCTGGACGGCGGCCAGTACTTCGGCGCGATGCCGGACGCGGTCGGCATTGCTGCGGTAGCGCGCGTCGTTTGCGAGCTGCGGCGCATGGACTGCCTGGCAGAATGTCTGCCAGAGCGTGTCATTGGCAACGCCCAGGAGAAAGGGACGGTCGCTGGCCTCGAAGACCTGGTAGGGACACAAGGATTCGTGAGCCGATCCCCACCTTTGCGGCTCCGTTTTGCGTTGCCAGTAACTTTGCGAGACATAGCCCAGGAAGCCGATGGCGGTGTCGAAAAGCGAGGCCTCCACCAATGCCCCCTGGCCGGTCGTCAAGCGGCGGATGACGGCGGCGAGTACGCCGATGGCCGCGTGCATGCCGGTCGCCTGGTCTATCGGTGAGAAAGGGCTCCTGACCGGCGCGCCATCCTGTTCACCCGTGATGGCCATCATGCCGCTGAATGCTTGCAGAATGACGTCGTAGCCCTTTGCCTGCTTCAACGGCCCCACCTTGCCAAAGCCGGATATGCCGCAGTAGACGATATCGGGCTTGAGGCGCTTGGCGCTTTCATAATCTATCTTCAATCGAGCCGTGACGCCGGGGCCAAAGCTTTCCACCATTACGTCCGCCGTGGCGATCAGCTTATGGGCGATCTCCAGGCCTTGGGGTGTTTTCAGATCCAGCGCAATGCTGCGCTTGTTGCGATTGGCGCTCAGGAAGACGGTGCCATTTCCTTCATGGAATGGCGGCCAGCGACGGGTGTCGTCGCCGTCGAGCGTCTCCACCTTGATGACTTCGGCTCCCATATCGGCCAGGTATTGCGTGCACAGTGGGCCCGCCAGCACTTTTGAGAAATCGATTACGCGGATACCGGCCAAGGCTTTCATGTCGTTGGGTGTCCCTTCGCTCGCGGCGAGATGTGGAAAAGTTTAATGGTCTAACCGTTGACTAAAGCAATATTATTAACTATTCTTTCTCCAGTCAATTGCTTAAACAGGTTTGGGCCTCGACGGTAAACCTCTGGCGTGACCGCCCATAGCATGGCTCATTTTGCAAAGGAATGTTGTGACTATTGATTTTTCAGTCGAAGCCCAGGGGGTGGCGGTAATCACCATCAACCGCCCTGAGGCAATGAATGCCTTGGACCAACAGCACTATGACTTGCTGTCTGACGCATGGCGCGCCGTGCGGGACGACGACAGCATCCGGGTCGCGATCGTCACGGGTGCGGGCGACCGGGCGTTTTGCGCCGGCGCCGACATGAAGACATTCCTGGTGGCGCCGCCGGGGCTCGCGGCGCTGATGCATACCCAGCAGGCTCAACTCTTGAACAGGGGCCTTGAAGTATGGAAGCCCGTGGTGGCTGCCGTGAACGGCTATTGCCTGGGCGGCGGGATGACCATGCTGCTGGCCACCGATATCAGGGTTTGCGTGGAAAGCGCCCGTTTCGGCTTGACGGAAGTACAGCGCGGGGCGTTTCCCGCGAATGGCGGCACGCAGCGTATCAGCCAGCAAGTGCCGCATGCGATCGCCATGGAAATGCTGCTCATCGGCGATCAATTCGATGCCCAGACGGCCAGCCGCTGGGGTTTGGTCAATCGGGTCGTGCCCGCCGCGGACGTGATGCCGGTTGCGCGCGAGTACGCGCTGCGGCTGGCGGCCAATGCGCCTTTGGCGGTCCAGGCGGCCAAAGAACTTGCGATACGAAGCCGCGATGCCGACCTGGCAACCGGCTTGCGCATGGAGCAGCTTTTCCTGCGCATCCTGCAGGACTCCGATGACATCAAGGAAGGCGCCGCGGCTTTCCGGGAACGGCGCCCTCCCCGTTTCGAGGGCCGATAGGCCGGCACGCCGCGCCCGGCGCCGGCTCGCTCGATCCCGATATCCAATATCGTCTTTTCCTCATCCACTATCCAGACAGACAAAGAATCATATCCAGGAGATTCAAGAATGATATTCAGGTCCTTATTATTCGTACCGGGCGATAGCGAGCGCAAGCTGGCCAAAGGATTGCATTCAGGCGCCGATGCGCTGGTGCTGGATCTCGAGGACGCAGTCGACATAGCGCGCCTTCCCGTTGCCAGGCAGATGGTGCATGAATACCTGGCCGCGCGCGAACGGGGAGGGCAGGCGCTGTGGGTCAGAATCAATCCGCTGGATTCCGGCCTGGCGCTGGAGGACCTGGCCGCGGTGGTGCGCGGCCGGCCCGACGGCATTCTGCTGCCTAAAGGCTCGGGCGCCGCGGACGTCCAGTTGCTCGATCATTACCTGAGCGCGCTCGAAGCGCGCGACGGCGTAGCGCCGGGCTCCATAGCCATCATGCCCGTTGCCACCGAGACGCCCACGGCGGTTTTTGCGCTGGGTGGCTACAAGGGCTGCAGCGCGCGTCTCAAGGCCTTGACCTGGGGCGCGGAAGATCTGGCGGCGGCAATAGGCGCAAGCACCAATAGGCTTGCGAGCGGCGAATATGAATTCACCTATCGATTGGCGCGGTCCTTGTGCCTGCTGGGCGCGCGCGCCGCGGGATTGCCCGCAATCGATACCATCTGGACCAACTTCAGAGACAGCAAAGGCTTGCAAAACGATGCGCTTCTGGCGCGCAAGGCCGGATTTTCTGGAAAGATCGCCATACACCCGGACCAGGTCGCCATCATCAACGAGGCGTTTACGCCGGACGATGCCGAGGTGCTTCATGCGCGGCAAGTCGTGCAGGCTTTCGAAAACGCCCAGGGCGCCGGGACGGTCCAATTGGACGGGGAAATGCTCGATCGCCCCCATCTGAAACAAGCGCTGCAAGTACTGGCTTCGCTGGACCGGGCCTGACCGGCGGCGCCATGGCCGGCCGCCCTGGCGGCCGCAATAGGCCCGCATTACAAATATACAAGGAGACATCATGGCCACGCTATTCAAGAAGATCCTTACGGCATCCTGCGTCGTTGCCGCGTTGACAAGCAGCTCGGTTATGGCGAAACAGGATTATCCCGTAAAAGAAATCCGTTTCATCACCGCCTTCGGGCCAGGTAGCGCCAGCGATATCGTGGCCCGCCTGATCGCCGAGAGGCTGGAAGGGGTATTCAAGCATCCCGTGATTGTCGAAAACAAGCCCGGAGCCTCCGGACAGATAGCGGCGGATTTTGTGGCCAGGGCGCAGCCGGACGGCTATACCATAATGCTCGCCACCAACACGACACATTCGGCGAATCCCTATTTATTCAAAACGCTGCGCTATGATCCCGTCAAAGACTTCACGCCGCTTGCCCAGGTATGCAATTTTCCCTTCGTGCTGGCGGTCAGCGGAAAGCTGCCTATTTCAAATATCAAGGAATTGCTGGCGTACGCCAAGAAAAATCGGGATACGCTGAGCTACGCCTACGGAAACAGCACAGGCCAGATTTCCGCGGCGGCGTTCGACAAGGCCGCGGGGCTCGAGGCGACTCCTGTGCCCTACAAAAGCTCGCCGCAAGCCATGACCGACATCATCGGCGGACGCGCATCGTTCATGTTCGCCGACCTTGCCTCCGCCGCGGGCCACATATCATCCGGCAACCTCAAGGTGCTGGGCGTGACAACCAGGCAGCGCACGGCGCTGGCCCCCGATCTGCCCACTATCGCGGAATCCATAAACCAGCCGGGTTTCGACCTGGCCGCATGGGTCGGCATCTTCGGGCCGGCTGGCATGCCGCAGGCTATTGTCGATCGCCTGAGCGCCGAGATCGTAAAAATCGTTTCCTCGGACGATATGCGTCAGCGCCTGACCAAGCTGGGCGCAGAGCCCACTCCGGCACCGGCCGAGAAATTCGGTCCTTTCGTCATCGAGCAATTGGCTATATGGGGAGAGAAGGTGAAAGAGGCCGAGATTCCCGCCCAATAGGCATATATGCCGAAAGAAGGCCGGCGCTCATTCTGGCGCGGGGGGCGCCTTGAGCATGAGCGCGCTGCGCTTGCATGTGGCGATAAGCTCATTGCGCTGGTTGTAGCCCCTATGTTCGAAAACGACAATGCCGTTTTGCGGCCGGGAGCGGCTTTCCCGGATAGAGACGACCTCGGACTCCACCCTTATGGTGTCGCCATGGAATACCGGTCCAGGGAAACGCACTTCGTCCCACCCTAGATTGCCGACTGTCGTGCCCAGGGTGGTGTCGCCTACCGAAATGCCCACTATCAAGCCGAGCGTGAACGCGCTGTTTACCAGTCGTTGGCCGAACTCGGTATGATTGCGGCAATATTCTTCATCGAGATGCAGCGCGGCGGGGTTGTGGGTCAGTGCGCTGAAAAAGACGTTGTCCGCCTCTGTGACGGTGCGTCGAATGGCATGGGCGAACGTCTGTCCTACCGAAAACTGTTCAAAATACAAGCCAGCCATAAAAGTCCTTTTTCCAATTGCTGTTCGCCTTTAGATATTTAGAATGTCCGCCCGGCCTCAGAACGCGACATTGTCTTTGCCTTTGGTCTGTATCATGGCGCGGGCTTCCGCGGGCGACGCGATTTCCAGCGAAAGTTCTTCCAGGATGGTCCGTATTTTCGTGACCTGATCGGCATTGGAATGGGCCAGCTGGCCCTTTCCGGCATACAGGCTGTCTTCCAGCCCGACCCGCACATTGCCTCCGAGCAGCGCGCTCATCGTGACGAAAGGCATCTGGTGCTTGCCCGCGGCCAGCACCGACAGATAATAATCATCGCCGAATAATTTGTCGGCGATGGCGCGCATGTGCAAGAGGTTTTCCTGGTGGGCGCCTATGCCTCCCAGGATGCCGAAAATGCACTGCAGGAAAAACGGCGGCTTGATCAGGCCGCGATCCACGAAGTGAGCGACATTGTATAAATGCCCGACGTCATAGCATTCGAACTCGAAGCGCGTGCCCATGGCCGATAGTTCCGTCACGCCGCGTTCGATCTGGCCGAAGGTATTGGACAGGATGAAATCGCGCGTCATGTCCAGATAAGGCTTTTCCCAGTCGAATTTGAATTGATTGATTTTGGCGCCGGCGCCGGAAATATTGAAGTTCAGCGAGCCCATATTCATAGAGGCCACTTCCGGTTGAGCCCATTTGGCGGGCGCCAGGCGCTCTTCCAGGGACATCCCCAGGCCTCCGCCGGTGGTGATGTTCAGGATCGCATCCGTCTGCTCTTTGATGACGGGCAGGAATCTGGCAAAAAGCTTGGGGTCCTGTTTTGGCTGCCCGGTTTCAGGGTCCCGGGCGTGCAAATGGAGCATGGATGCCCCCGCCTTCGCCGCAGCCACCGCGTCGCGGGCGATTTCCTCGGGAGTGATGGGAAGGTAGGGCGACATGGAAGGGGTGTGTATGGAGCCTGTCACGGCACACGTGATGATGACTTTATTAGAGGTTTTCAATGTGGTCTCCTTGAGTGGGCGCGCGAGGGCCGGCGTTCCAGAATCATACGTTGCAGAATAAGGTAGATTTACTCAATGGTCAAACAATTAAATAAATTGCAGGTGTCCATGTTAAAATCCAGACTTCAAATTTGAAGGCTTGCAGACAGATATGAATCCGGCCATTGCCCCAGCTTCTCCGCGCTTGAGCGTCATCAATGTACCCAAGTCTTGCGATATGCTGGCCAACATGCTGCGCGATCAGATTCTGGAGGGCGCCATCCCCGACGGCGCCATGTTGCCCGCCGAGCGCGAACTGGTAGAACAAACCGGGCTGAGCCGCGGTTCGGTGCGGGAAGGCTTGCGCATACTGGAGGCCGAAGGGTTCATCAAGACGCGGTCTGGCCGGTACGGCGGCTCGTCGGTCACCCGGCCCTCCGGCGCCATGGTGTCCAATCAGATCAATCTGTTCGCACGCGTCAATGGCATTCCTCTCATGTCCGTCGTGCAAGCCCGCGTCGCGCTCGAACCCACGCTGGCGCGGCTGGCCGCCTTGAACCGCAGCGATGAAGACTTGAACCTCCTGGAGGGAATTTCGCAACGCATCGTGGCGGCATACGAAGATGTTCCCGCCTATCTGGATGAGAACGTCAATTGGCATTGCGCCTTGGCCAGGGCGAGCCACAACGAACTTCTTCATACCTTCACCGTTTCTATCTCCAAGCTGATACGGGATGCCACCGCCATCAAGGACATGGCCACGCCCGAGGTGCGTACCGAGGTCATCAAGGCGCACGCTAAAATTCATGAAGCCATCGCAGCGCGCAATGCTGAACTCGCGGAGCGCCGCATGTTGAGGCATGTACAGGCTTATGCCGAACACGTCCGCAAGCTGATGGCGCAGTAAGCCGAACTTTTCCTTGGCGCGCCCGCGGCGATCAGCATGACGCCCAGCGCCACAAACCAGCCTAAGGCCGGGCGCCGGTATTGAGCAAGGTTTCCGTAAGGATTCTGATTTGAGTCCGCAGCAAGGAAACCGCGTGAGAGACCTTCGCGTCATTCATTCTCAGCGAAATCGCCCCCACGCTGACCGCGGCGAACGGTTGCCCCCGGACATCGAATAAGGGCAGGCCGACCCCTGTCACCCCGGGCACCGCCATGTCGGTGGCGCGCGCCCAGCCGCGTTCGCGGGTTTCGGCCATGAGCTTGCGCAGTTTCTTCACCGTGAGGCCGGGGTACTGGCCAAGCCGCGGTTCGATAGCGCGCAGCGCCGTTTCCTGTTCATCTTCCTGAAGAAAGCTGAGCATCGCCAGGCCGCCCGCGCCTATGCCCATGGGCTGCCGGTGCCCCGGTTCCACAGTCAGCACTTTTACCGGATATGAGCCCAGTTTCCGGTCTATGCAAAGGGAATCCGGCCCGCTGCGTATGACCAGGAATATGGAGTCGCCTGTCTCCTGCGACAGGTACTCCAGGATGGGGGCCGCGAGATCGCGCAGCGGGAAGCTTTTCGTGGCGGCAATGCCAAGTTCGAAAGCGCCGGCGCCCAGGTGATAGACGCGGCCGCTGTTCTGCATGAGCATGCCGCTGGCGATCAGTTGCTTGAGCAATCTGTGTACCGTGGGCTTGCTAAGCCCGCTTGCATTGACCAGGTCTTGCAATCGCGCGCCCTCGCGATTGGAAAGCGCTACCAGCTTCAGTAAATCAAGGGCGCGGCTTACCGACTGCACGCCTTCTCCATTGATGTCCATAATTTCCTGTTGTTCCGTAATACGGACTTTGTCTATTGTTGGATGAATAATCACGCCATTAATATATGCCATAGATTCATATTGTGAAATAAATACTTTATCTGGAGGAGATTATGTCTATGCGTACCGCCCTGAAATCACTGGGAGTAGCGTTGGGATTTTGCGCTGGATTCTGCGCGGCGCCGGCTTACGCTTCAGCTTACCCGCAGCGTCCCGTGACGGTAGTGGTCGGCTATGCCGCGGGGGGCGCGACGGACGCGATTGCCCGCATTGTTTCGCAAAAACTTGGCGAGCAACTCGGCCAGCCTTTCATCGTCGAGAACAGGCCGGGCGCCAACGGAAATATCGCGACCGAGCACGTGGCAAAGGCCCCCGCGGACGGCTATACATTATTGTTCGGCGGTTCGAACAATGTCACCAACAGCAGCCTCTACAAGAAACTGCCCTTTGATTTCAGGGCTGATTTTGTGCCGATTGCCATGGTGACCTCCCTGCCCAATATATTGGTGGTGCATCCGTCCGTCCCGGCGAATTCGGTTGCCGAACTGATCGCCCTGGCGCGCGCCAGGCCCAAAGAGCTGAATTTCGGATCTTCCGGCGTCGGTTCGTCACAGCATTTGTCCGGCGAGTTGTTCAAGACCATGGCGGGCGTGGAAATAACGCATGTGCCCTACAAGGGCAGCTCGCCCGCGGTTGCCGATCTATTGGGCGGCCACATTCAGATCATGTTCGACAATGCGCCTTCCGCGCTGGGCAATGTGAGAGCGGGCAAGACCAGGGCATTGGGAGTAAGCAGCATCAAAAGAAGCGCGGCGGCTCCCGATATTCCCACGATCTCGGAAGCGGGGCTCAAGGGCTACGACGTGACGGCATGGCTGGCTTTCTTCGCCTCCGCGAAGATTTCGCCGGATATCGCCGAGAAGCTCAACCGCGAAGTCGCAAAGGCTCTGGCATTGCCGCAGGTGCGTCAGAAGCTGCTCGATCTTTCCACGGACCCCATGGAAGGCGATCTCCAGCAGATCAAAGCATTCGTCGGCCTTGAAAATGCCAAATGGTCGAAGATTGTCAACGACGCTGGCGCCAAACTGGATTGATTTTTGCAAGAAGGCAAGTATTCCTATGCACCCCATCGATTTCTTCTTCCGGGCAAGCCGCAACTTTAGCGAAAACCTCGCCATCGACGCGCCTGACGAACAACTCACCTACGCCCAGCTTGCCCGGCGGGTCAAGGCCGTGGCGGCGGCGCTGCAGCATCTCGATCCGCAAGCCGGCACGCGTGTCGGCATCTGCGCCGGCAATACCGTGGAGCATGTCGTGGCTCTGCTTGGCGTACTGGCGGCGGGCAAGGTATGGGTTCCGCTGAATCCGCGCAGCGCCACGGCCGAGCTCGATCGCATCATTGCTTTCACCCGCCCGACCATAGTCATGGCCGCGGCCAGGTATGGCAAGGACCTGGACATGGCGCTCGTGCCGCAGCGCATATCGCTTGACGCGCCGTTCGGCGGCGCCACGGCCGCCCTGGCCCAGCTGCAGGAACGGTTTGATGGCCACGAACCGGCGCGCGTCGCAACGGACGACGAGGCGCTGCAGGCTATCAAGTTCACCGGCGGGTCGACAGGGGCGCCCAAAGGCGTGATGCAATCGCGCCGAGCCTGGCGCGCCGCGGTATTGAACCTGATCGACGCCTATCGGTTTGGCGAAGACGACCGCAACCTTCTGGCCGCGCCCATTACCCATGGCGCCGGCACCTACCTGCTGCCGGTATTGGCCCGCGGCGGCTGTCATGTGATCCTGGCGGAATTGAATGCGCAGGCGGTATTGGATGCGTTGCGCGACCAGGGCATCACCAACGTTTTCATGCCCCCTACCTTGTTCTACATGGTCATGGCGGCCGAGCCCGGGCAGCCGGCCGGCTGCCCCGCCTTGCGCCACTTGATCTATGGCGGGGCGCCCATGCCGGTCGAGAAAATCCGGGCGGCTCAACGGTTCTTCGGTCCCGTCGTCGAAGTCACATACGGGCAGACCGAAGCGCCCCAGATCGTGACCTTTCTGACGGGAAGAGAACTCATGGACGATAAATACGTGAATTCGGTCGGCAGGGCGTCGCTGCTCAGCGATTTCGCAATCATGGGCGCCGACGGCGCCTTGCTTTCCTGCGGAGAAACGGGAGAAATCGTCGTGCGCGGCGAGATGATCATGAGCGGCTATCTGGAAATGCCGGACAAGACGGCCGAAACCATTGTGGACGGCTGGCTGCATACCGGAGACCTGGGATATGTCGACGACCGCGGCTACCTTTTCTTGCGCGGGCGCAGCCGCGAGGTGGTCATCACGGGCGGCTTCAATGTCTATCCCGTCGATGTCGAGGACGTGCTCGGCAAGCATCCTGACGTTCACGATGCCGCCGTGTTCGGCGTGCCCGATGATAAATGGGGCGAGGCGGTCCATGCCGCGGTGCAAGCCAAGGCCGGCGCGTCGCTGAGCGAGGATGCCTTGATCCAGTATGCGAAAGCGCAATTGGGGTCGGTCAAAACGCCCAAGCGCATTCACTTTCACGCGAGCCTTCCGCGCAATGCCGTCGGCAAGATAGACAAAGTATCCCTGAAAAACCTGCATGCGCGGGCGGCGGACGCCGGCGCCGTCGCAAAGGAGTAGACATGAGCACCATAAAAACCGGAATCGGCTACTGCACGTCCGAACGCATCTACGTGCGAGGGCGGGACTTGGCCGATGAACTGATCGGCAAGGTGGATTTCATCGATATGATGATGCTGGTGGTGCTGGGCCGCTGCAGCCAGGGCATCAGCGTGGCCAAGGCGCTGGCCCAGGGGCTGGGCGG
>LNAP01013541.1_pt1 | contig 12086 bp, 11 predicted proteins | sample 602601 | NCBI WGS metagenome assembly LNAP01 (sample SAMN02440304, study PRJNA202911) | soil metagenome | biome: Subtropical and temperate rainforests or woodlands; isolation source: soil samples (1 kg each in a 20% v/v slurry with milli Q water) were... ... | reverse complement strand
CGATCACGATCGCGCCCGGTTCGACCGGCGCGTGCCGCAGCCAGCCCTTGCGCGCGGCGATGCGGGTCTGCGCGGCATGGATGCGCGTGCCGCTCAGTCGGTCCTGCGCCAGGCCACGCACGACCTCGGCATTGCGGCCGTTGAACAGGTAGGTCTCCACGCCGGCCGCACCGGCCTTGGCGGCGGCCTCCAGCTTGGTGCGCATGCCGCCGGTGCCGACACTGCTGCCGCTGCCGCCGGCCATGGCCAACACCTCCGGCGTCAGCACCTGCACCTCATCCAGCGGGCGCGCGGCCGGGTTGCTGCGCGGATCGGCGGTGTACAGCCCATCGATGTCGGTGGCGATGAACAGGGCATCGGCATCGACCAGCGCGGCGACGATCGCCGCCAGGTTGTCGTTGTCGCCCAGTTTGAGCTCGTCCACCGAGACGGTGTCGTTCTCGTTGATCACCGGCAGGGTGCCCAATCGCAGCAATTCCAGCAGCGTGGCGCGCGCATTGAGGTAGCGGCGGCGATTGCGCAGGTCGTCGTGGGTCAGCAGCACCTGGGCGACCGGACGCTCGAAAAAGCGCTGCCACAGCGCGATCAGCTGCGCCTGGCCCAGCGCGGCCAGCGCCTGGCGCGCGGCGATCGCCCCACCCGCGTCGGCCACCCTGGGCACGATCGCCCGCCCGGCCGCGACCGCGCCGGAAGACACGATCACCACTTCGCGCCCGGCCTGCACGTGCGCCGAGACGAACTGCGCCAACCCCAGCGCGAAACGCGGCGACAGGCCCACGCCATCGGCGGCCAGCAGGCTGCTGCCCACCTTGAGCACCGCCCGCCGCCAGCTCGGGATCGGCTGCGGGGTGAAAGGCGTGGCAACCAGGGAAGCGGTGTCGTTCATGCGCTCGATCGATGGGAGGGGTGGATTGCGATGGTGCGTGTCAGGCGGCGTATTCCATTATCAGTTCGACTCGGCACATCCATGTGCCTCGCCCTTCGGGCCGGCTTCGCCGTTCTGCACTGCTCCTGCAGTGCAGTGGCTTGCTTTTGCCAAGACAAAAGTAGCTCGCGCCGTAAGGCGTGAAAGCCTTTGCCTTTGCCCTTGCCCTTGCATCACCAGACAACGCAAAAGCAAACCGCCCCTCACCCTTCCAACCCCTCCCACCGCGCCAGCAACACCTCCAGCTTCAAATCCGCTGCCGCCCCCGGCGACACCCGCGCCGCCAGGCTGGCTTCCGGCGTGCGCCCCTGCCCGGCAGTGTCCGAAGCCGCCGCAGCGGCCCGGTACGCCTCGCGAAACGGCACGCCCGCAATGGCTGCCTCAACCGCCACGTCCGTTGCATACATGCCCGAATCGATCGCCGCGCGCAGCTTGTCGGGCCGCCACTCCAGGTTGGCCAGCAGCGCCGGCAGCAGTTCCAACGCCGCCAGGCCGCGGCCGAAGCCATGCACGATCGCGCCCTTGCTGCCCTGCAGGTCCCGGTGATAGCCCGAGGGCAGCGACAGCAGCTGTTCGATCTGCGTGCGCGCGGCGGCCACGCTGGCGTGGGTGGCGCGCATCAGCTCGATCACGTCCGGGTTGCGCTTGTTGGGCATGATCGAACTGCCGGTGGTGTACTGCGCCGGCAGCGCCACGAAGCCGTACTCGGCGCTGGTGAACAGCGACAGGTCCCAGGCGATGCGGCGCAGGTCCAGGGTGGCCGCGCCGAGGGCTTCCAGTGCGGCCAGTTCGAACTTGCCGCGCGAAAGCTGGGCGTAGATCGGTGAGACCTGCATCCGCGCAAAGCCCAGCGCGGCCGTGGTGTGCGCACGGTCCAGTGCCAGGTTGACGCCGTAGCCGGCCGCGGTCCCCAGCGGATTGCAGTCCACCAGCCGCAAGGTATCGGCCGCGCGCACCGCGTTGTCGATGAAGCCTTCGGCCCAGCCGGCCCACCACATGCCCGCCGAGGACACCACTGCGCGCTGGATATGGGTGTAGCCGGGAATCGGCAGGTCCTTTTCCGCCTCCGCGCGGTCGAGCGCCACTTTGGCGACCTCGCGGCTCAGCTGGGCCACGCGCAGCAGCTTGTCCTTCAGCCACAGACGGGTGGCGACCAGGATCTGGTCGTTGCGGCTGCGCCCGGTGTGGATCTTGCGGCCGGCATCGCCCAGGCGTTCGGTCAGGCGCGCCTCGATGGCCGAATGGCAGTCTTCGTACTGCTCATCCAGCACGAACGCACCGCTGCGGAAATCGTCGGCCAGTATGGCCAGTTCGCGCTTGAGCCCATCCAGTTCTTCCGGCGAGAGGATGCCGATGTGCTGCAGGCCCTCGGCATGGACGGTGCTGGCGGCGATGTCGTAGAGGAAGAACTCGCGGTCCAGGATCACGTCGTCACCGGCCAGGAAGGCCTGGATCTTCGCGTCCACTGCAACGCCGGGCTTTTGCCAGAGCAGGTTGGTCATTGGTGTTCTCCTGCGGTGCCGGCCATTGCCAGCATCGATGCCTGTGTCTTGCTTGATGTGGGAGTCGCTTCAGCGGCGCCCACGATTTCAATGCGCAATGGAGGTCAGCTCATCCAGGCCCAGGGCCAGGTTGAGGTTCTGCATGGCCTGGGTGGCCGCGCCCTTGAGCAGGTTGTCCAGGGTCGAGACGATGACCACGCGCTTGTTGCCCGGCGCGGTGGTGAAGGCCCCGATCTGCACGCCGTGGCGGCCGGCGATGCGGCTGACCCACGGCGCTTCATCGATCACCTCGATCAGCGGCTCGCCGGCGTAACGGGCCTGGTAGCGCGCCTTGATGTCCTGGCGCGTCATCGGCTGCTGCAGCCACAGGTTGACGGTCATGGTGATGCCGCGGAAATGCGGCGCCACGTGCGGCATGAACTCCACCGGGAGGCCCAGTTGCGCGGAGACCTCGCGTTCGTGCAGGTGGTTGGTCAGCGCATACGGCATCAGGTTGTCGCGCAGCAGCGCCGGGTCGTTCCGGTCCGAAGGCGTGGTGCCGGCGCCGGAATAGCCCGACACGCCAAAGCACACCGGCGGCCCGGCCAGCTGGTCCAGCAGCGGCGCGATCGCCAGCTGCATCGCGGTGGCATAACAGCCCGGATTGCTGATGCGCCGCTGCCCGGCGTACTTGCCACGGGTCAGCTCGGGCAGGCCGTAGTACCAGCCCGGATCGAAGCGGTAATCGGCCGACAGGTCGACGATGATCGTCTGTGGCGCGGTGGCGTCGATCGCCTTGACGTAGGGCTCGGCCTTGCCGTTGGGCAGCGCCAGGATCACCGCGTCGGCGCCCTTGGCCGCGGCCGCATCGGGATCGAGGTTTTCATAGTGCAGCGGGCCGGCGTAGGCATCGCTGTGGTCGGCGACCGGCTGTCCGGCCAGTTCGCGCGAGGACACGAACGCCAGTTCCAGCTGCCGATGGTGGGCGATCAGCTTGATCAGCTCGGCGCCGGTATGGCCGCGTGCGCCGATGATGCCCACGGTAAAGCGCGTCTTGGAAGTCACTCAGCCCTCCAGGGTCGGCACGCGCGTGGCGCAGTGGGCCACGCACCGCTTGATCTGGTCGAAGTCGTCCATGCCATACCAGAACACCTTCCACTTCTCCTGCTTGAAGCAGCCGTCGGACTCGGCATAGTAGAAAATGTTGACCTGATTGTTGTGGCGCGAGCGCCAGAACAGCTGCGGGGTCTGCTCGCGCATCACGTTCCAGACCGCACGGCCCAGGCCTTCGCCCTGCGCGTCGTCGGACACCGCGAACTTGTCCAGGTACACCATGCCCGCGCCCTCGGTGAGGATGATCGCGGCACGATAGTTCTCGCTGACGTAGGCGCGCAGCAGCGGGGTCTTGTCGAAGTAATCCGGCACCAGGGTGCGGCGAAAGCTGGATTCGATCAGCGCCCTGAGCCTGGGCAGGTCCAGTTCATCCCAGGAGGTGGCCTTGAGCACGCGCTCGCCGCGCCGCACCAGGGTGCCCGAGCCCTTGTGGGTGAACAGCTCCTTGGCCAGGTCCGCCGGACGGGTGATGGACACCGAGGATTCCATCGGCAGCTTGTCCAGCAGGTCCTTGATCTGCTCGATCTTGACCCGCATGCCGCCGTGGATCCACGGCTGGGCGATCAGGTGCGCGTACTCGGTGGACAGGTTGATCGAGTCGATCACCTTGCCGTTCTGGTCCAGCAGGCCGCCGGTGCCGGTGAGGAAGATGATCTTGTACGGCTGCAGTTCGCGCACCAGCTCGTTGGCGGCAAAGTCGGCGTTGATGTTGAGGATCTGCCCGGACGGGGTTTCGCCCAGGCTGGTGATCACCGGGATCGAACCGGCCTGCAGGCTGGCCTCGATCGGCGCCAGGTTGACGCCCTTGACCTCGCCAACCAGGCCATAGGTGTCCTGGTCCAGGTAGTCGGCTTCGAACACCCCGCCGGTGATCGAGGTGGCACGCGCGCCGGCGGCCTGCAGCGCCTCGACCAGCTTGAGGTTGGACGCCTGGAACACCTTGCGCACGATCGCCAGGGCCTTGGGCGAGGTCACGCGCAGACCATTGATGGTCTGCTTCTCGATCCCGGCGGCCGACAGTTCCGCATCCAGCTGCGGGCCGGCGCCGTGCAGCACGATCGGGGTCAGGCCGACCTCCTGCAGGAAGGTCAGTGAGGAGGTCAGGTCGTCCAGCTCGTCGCGCAGCACCGCGCCGCCGACCTTGACCACCGCAAAGCGCTTGGCATCGAGCTGCGAGAAACGCTTGAGGTACTGGCTGATTTCCTTGGCGCTGGCCATGCTCGAAAGCAGGCGGACGATGGTCTGGCGGGTCTGGGCGTGGCTGGCGGGAATGTTCACGGTGTGCGGTGGGGCTCTAAGAAGGTGGCGGGCGGCGCGCAGGCCGGCTTGGCGCGCTGGAGACTCAGCGCCCGTTGATGATGTGATGCACCGATTCGGCGTAGCGCTGCAGCTGTGCCAGGGCCACGAACTCATCGGCGGTGTGCGCCTGGGCGATATCGCCCGGGCCATAGACCAGCGCGGTGTAGCCAGCGGCCGAAAACAGCGAGGCCTCGGTCCAGAAATCCACCGCATTGCCGATCGGCAGGTCCAGCGCATCGGCCACCTCGCGCGCAGCCAGGCGCTTGTCCTCGGCGCGGGCGATATCGCCGGCCGGCAGGCTCGGCCCGCGGAAGGTTTCGGTGAAGCTGGCCGCGGCCGGTTCGGCCAATCCGGCGAACGTCTCCAGCAGCTGGTCCACGTCCATCGATGGCAACGGGCGGAAACCGAAGCGCAGCTCGGCCTGCGGCGCGATCATGTTGGCCTTGATCCCGCCTTCGACCCGGCCGATGTTGAAGCGCAGCCCGGTCAGTCCGCCAAAACGCGCGTGGCTGAGCGATTGCACATGATCCAGCGCCCGGCAGCCCCAGCCGATGGCCTGGTGCAGCGCGCTGGCCGCCGGATCCTGCTTGCCCGCCGCATGCCCGGCGCGGCCGGCGAACTGCATCAGCACCGAACTGATCCCGCGATGGGCCAGCACTGCCTCACCCATCGTCGGCTCGGCCACCAGCACCGCCCTGTAGGGCAGGCCGCGCGCCAGGAACGCGGCGATGCAGCGCGGATCGTTGGCTTCCTCGTCGGAAGAAAACAGCAGCGCCGCATCGCCCTGGCCGGCGTTGACCGCAGTCAGCAGCGCGGCGGCCGCGCCCTTGATGTCGCACGCGCCCAGGCCGATCACGCGGTCCGATGCGCGCCGCAACACGTGCGGATCGGCGCTCCAGTGCGGCGAATCGGGCACCGTGTCCAGGTGCACGTTGAACAGGTACCGGGGCCATACAGGCTGACCGCGCCGGCGCCGTGGTCGATCACTTCCACGTTGAAGCCGGGCAGGTTCGCGCGCAGGTAATCGAAGATGCCGCCGGTGCCGATCGCACGCGGCGGGTTGCGGGTGTCGAAGGACACCAGCTTTTCCAGATGCGTCAGCGTGTGCTCGAGCAGGCAAGTCATCAACAAGATCTCAAGTGGTGCAACAGGTCAGGCCGTGGCCGGCGGATACACACGCATATCCAGGCGGGTCGTGTCGATTGCCATGGGTTTGGAAATCAAAGCAAGCACAGTGCGAACCGAATGAAGAACCGCCAACGCGACATGCAACGACACGCTCACTCCTCACTCCTCACCCCTGCATCGGCGCCATTGACCTGCGCATACAGCGTGGAACTCATGCCAAACAGCTTGATGAAGCCTTCGGCCTCTTCCACGCCCCAGTCGGCCGACTGCGCGTAGGTGGCGCCCTTGGCGTTGAGGATGTGCGGCGATTTGACCGCGACCGCATCGACGCGACCGCCGCGGGTTTCCAGCACCACCTCGCCGTTGACCTTGGCCTGCGAGGATTGCAGGAACGCCTCCAGATCGGTCTTGAGCGGGTCGTGATAGAAGCCCTCGTAGACCAGCTCCACCCACTTGCGCGCCACTTCCGGCTTGAAACGGTTCTGCTGCTTGGTCAGCACCGCTTCTTCCAGCGCCCGGTGCGCGGTCAGCAGCGAGACCAGGCCCGGGGCCTCGAACACGATCCGGCCCTTCAGCCCGATCACGGTGTCGCCGGTGTACACGCCGCGGCCCACGCCGTAGGCCGCAAACAGCGTGTTGAGCCTGGCCAGGAGCTTCTCGCCGGCCAGCTTTTCGCCATCCAGCGCCACCGCCTCGCCATTGACGAAGGTCAGGGTCACCGACAGCGCGCCTTCCGGCCATTCGGCGCGCGGCGCGCACCATCCGCGTGCGCCTTCGCCCGGCGCTTCCCACCTGTCGATCTCGCCGCCGGACATGGTCAGGCCCAGCAGGTTCTCGTTGATGGTGTAGGCCTGCTGCTTGGCGCGCACGCCGAAGCCGCGCGCTTGCAGGTACTGGCGGGTCTGGGTGTGCTCCTTCTGGATCTCGCGGATCGGGGCGACGATCTGGTAATCGCCCAGTGCCTTGATCGCCAGGTCGAAGCGCACCTGGTCGTTACCCATGCCGGTGCAGCCGTGCGCGATGGCCTTGGTGCCCAGCTCGGCGGCGCGCTTGAGCGCGGCCTCGACGATCAGGTAGCGATCGGACACCAGCAGCGGATACTGGCCCTGGTAGCCCTCCCCGGCCCACACGAACGGCTTGACGAAGCCGTTCCAGATCGCCGGGCCGCCATCGACGGTCACGTGGCTGGCCGCGCCCAGTTCGGCGGCACGCTTTTCGATGAAATCGCGTTCGTCGGCATCCACCCCACCGGTATCGGCAAACACGGTGTGCACCGCGTAGCCCTGCTCCTGCAGGTAGGGAATGCAGAAGCTGGTGTCCAGGCCACCGGAAAAAGCCAGCACGATGTCTTTCGAGCCGGGACTCGGGACTCGGGACTCGGGATTGGAGGGGCTGGCTGGGTGCTGTGACATCGGAAAACTCCAGAAGGGAAAGTAGCGAAGCGAAAGGCCAAAACGGCGATGGGGCTTTACCGGTCCCGGGTCCCGGGCCCCGGGCCCCGAGTCGTCGCGCCCTGCGCGACCAGGGCCGCCATGATCGCCTTCTGCACGTGCAGTCGGTTCTCGGCCTCGTCGATGGCGATGCACTGCGGCGAATCCATCACCGCATCGGTGGCCTTGACGTTGCGGCGCAGCGGCAGGCAGTGGCTGAAGACGCCGTTGTTGGTCAGGGCCATCTTGGCCTGGTCCACGATGAAGTGCCTGTACTGCTCGCGGATCGGCTTTTCCCGGTCCCAGTTGCCGAAGTACGGCAGCGCGCCCCAGCTCTTGGCGTAGACCACGTCGGCATTGGCGTAGGCGCTGTCGATGTCGTGGCTGACCTGGATCGAGCCGCCGCTTTCATCGACGTTGTCCCGCGCCCAGCCCATGTAGCGCTCATCGAGGATGTACTCGGGCGTCGGGCACAGCAGGGTCACGTCCATGCCCATGCGGGTGGCGATGGTCAGGGCCGAGTTGGCCACCGCGGTGTTGAGCGGCTTGGGATGGTAGGTCCAGGTCAGCACGTACTTCTTGCCGCGCAGGTCGCTGCTGCCGAAGTGTTCCTGCAGCGCCATGATGTGGGCCAGTTCCTGGCACGGATGGGTGATGGTCTCCATGTTGATGACCGGCACCGGGCAGTACCTGGCAAAGCTCTTGAGCACCCGGTCCTGGCGGTCGATCGCCCAGTCCACGAACTTGGGGAATGCACGCACTGCGACGATATCGGCATATCGGCCCAGCACCTGCGCCACCTCGGCGATGTGCTCCTCGGCCTCGCCGTCCATCACCGCGCCCAGGTCGAACTCGATCGGCCATGCGTCCTTGCCCGGCTGCAGCACCACCGCGTGCCCGCCCAGCTGGAAGGTCCCCAGCTCGAAACTGGTGCGGGTGCGCATGGACGGGTTGAAGAACACCAGCGCCACCGACTTGCCTTTCAGCTCGTTGCCCAGCTTGTTGCGCTTGAACAGCGCAGCCTGGGTGAGCAGGGCATCCAGGTCCGCACGGGACCAGTCCTGGGTGTTCAGGAAGTGCTTCAGGGCCATCGAATCATCCTTTGCGGCGAGGGCGGCGCGCGATGCGCGGTTGCGGGCGAAACCTTTCTGTCACGGAAAAACGAAAAAACCCAGCCTGCTGGCTGGGTTTTCCCGGTAAATGCAAGACGACCTCCGGTAACCCAGCTAGTTGCAGGCGTCCGGTCGACGGGCACGCGAGGTCATGCCCGAGGCCATCCGGGCCGAACTTGCGTGCTGGTGCGAAGAGGTCTTCATCGGGCGCGAATCCTCGCACGTGCGCATGTTGCGGCGCAAGGCTTGGCGCCGGGTGCGCGGGGTTTATGGATTGCCCGCGCGGATCTGGCCCGGCGCATAGGGCATCACCGACACCCGGATGCGCAACCGGTTGCCCGGATCCTCGGCCAGGCGCGAGCGGTACTTGCTGCCCTTGTAGACGTAATCCACGTCGTAGGCGATCGGCCGGCGGAACTCGCGCTCGACCGTGACCATCCTGCAGTTCTGCCCGGGCGCCGGCGGCGTGGCCGCCTGCGGGTTGGGCTCGGCCGCATCCTTGTCATCGCTGCCGAAGATGCCCTTGACCGAATCGACCATGCGCGCAATGCGGCCTTCTTCCCTGGGCTTGTCGGCGTCGGCATCGACGCTGGGCGCATCGGCCGGCCGATCGCACTGCTGCTCGTTGCGGCTGGCACGCAGGACCTGGTAGACCGGCTCGACCGAGAGCACCTGGGCGTAGTCGATGCGCACGTTTTCCATGGGAACCACCGTCGTCTGCTGGGCAAACGCGGCCGGCAGCGGGGCCGACAGGCAGGCAAGCAGGAGGGCACGGAAAGCTCGGGGGGGCATGCAGCGACACTAAGCAGCGGACGACCAGGTCGACGACGGCACAGTGTAGGCAGCGCGAAACACCCGGGGCTGAATCCGGGCTGTCAGCGATCCTGGCGGGTCGCTAGAATCGCGGATCTGCTTCTCACGTGCGGCCCCCATGCCCCTGCAGCTGTTCAACACCCTGTCGCGCACCGTCGAACCGTTCGCCCCGCTGGACCCGGCCTGCCCCACCATGTATCTGTGCGGCCCGACGGTCTACAACTACGTGCACATCGGCAACGCCCGCGGCCCGGTGGTGTTCGGCGTGCTGGCCCAGCTGCTGCGTCGCCGCTACGGAAACCTGCGCTACGCGCGCAACATCACCGACGTGGACGACAAGATCAACGCCGCCGCTGCCGAACAGGGCGTGCCGATCGCCGCGATCACCGACAGGTTCACCGCCGCCTACCGCGCCGACATGGCCGCCCTGGGCGTGGCGCCGCCGGACATCGAGCCGCACGCCACCGCGCACATCCCGCAGATCATCACGATGATCGAGCAGCTGATCGAAGGCGGCCACGCCTACGCTGCCGACGGCCACGTGCTGTTCTCGGTGGACTCGTTCGACCGCTATGGCCAGCTCTCGCGCCGCGATCCGGACGAGATGCTGGCCGGCGCGCGGGTGGAGGTGGCACCGTACAAGCGGCACGCCGGCGACTTCGTGCTGTGGAAGCCCTCCACCGAGGAACTGCCCGGCTGGGATTCGCCGTGGGGCCGCGGCCGCCCGGGCTGGCACATCGAATGCTCGGCGATGGCCGCCGCGCATCTGGGCCCGACCCTCGACATCCATGCCGGCGGCGTGGATCTGCAGTTCCCGCATCACGAAAACGAAGTGGCGCAGAGCGAGTGCGCGCATGGCGGCCAGACCTTCGCCCGGTTCTGGTTGCACAACGGCATGCTCAACTTCGGCGGCACCAAGATGAGCAAGTCGATCGGCAACATCGAACGCGTGCACGACCTGCTGCAGCAGCACCCGCCCGAGGCGCTGCGCTACGCATTGCTGTCGGCGCATTACCGGCAGCCGCTGGAGTGGTCCGATGGCCTGATCGAGCAGAGCGTGCGTACCCTGGACCGCCTGTACGGGACGCTGCGCGATGTGGCCGATGTGCGGGCCGAAGGCGTGATCCCGGCCAGCATCGAGGCGGCGCTGGACGACGACCTCAATACGCCGCAGGCGCTGGCCGAGCTGGCGCGCATCGCCGGCCAGGTGCGCAGGGCCAGCGGCGATGGGCGCGCGGCGCTGAAGTCGCAGCTGCTCGGCGCCGGCCTGGCGCTGGGCCTGCTGCAGCAAACCCCGGCCGAATGGTTCAGCCGCGGCACCTCCGGCGACGATGATGCGCGCATCCAGGCGCTGGTGGAGGCACGCAGCGCCGCCAAGGCCGCGCGCGACTTCGCCCGGGCCGATGCGATCCGCCAGCAACTGGCCGAACAAGGCGTATTGCTGGAAGACACCGCCCAGGGCGTGCGCTGGAAACGCGCATGAGCTTCAGCCGCGCCCATCCCGAGGCCAAGGCCTCGCTGGCTTCCCGCCTGCGCGGGAATGACGACTCGAGAGAATTCCGGCTGTGAATGACACCGTGTTTCCGATGGAACCCACCGCCGCCCAGGCACAGGCGGCGATCAAGGAAGAATTTGCGTTCTTCTCCGACTGGGCCGAGCGCTACCAGTACCTGATCGACCTGGGCCGCAAGCTGCCCCCGTTCCCCGACGCGTGGAAGACCGAGGAGCACCGCCTGCTCGGCTGCCAGTCGATGGTCTGGATCGTGCCCCAGGGCGACGCGCAGCGGCTGGAGTTCCAAGCGGTGAGTGATTCGGCCATCGTCTCGGGCCTGATCTTCCTGGCGCTGCGCGTGTACTCGGGCCGGCCGGCGGCCGAGATCCTGGCCACCGAACCGGACTACATCGCCGACATCGGCCTGGCCAAGCACCTCTCGCCCACCCGCAGCAACGGCCTGGCCTCGCTGCTGGCCTTCATCCGCAAGACCGCCCAGGCCGCCGCGCCGCCCCACAAAAAACCGTAGGGCGGGTCTTGACCCGCCATTGCCATGGCCGTTGAACCTGCATGGCGATCGAAACCCGCCATTGCCATGGCCGTTGAACCTGCATGGCGATCGAAACCCGCCATTGCCATGGCCGTTGAACCTGGCATGGCGATCGAAACCCCACATCGCCATGGCCGTTGAACCGCGCATGGCGGGTCAAGACCCGCCCTACCAGATCAGATCGTCCGGTACCTGGTATTTGGGGTCGGCATACGGATCTTCCTCGGCGGTGGCATTGGGGTCCACCCGCAAGGCCACGGCCGGGGGGAACACCGCTTCCACTTCGTCCAGCAGGGCGGCAGTGACCAGCAGGTAGCGGCCGGCCTGCTGGACGATGCCCAACTGGCCCGCATTGAGCGCGCCGAGCTGTTCGGCGGTGACGTGGATGCGCTTGATCTTGCCGCCGTAGGGGAAGTGTCGCACCAGCTCGGCAGCCGGGTCATTGAGCGTCTTGCCTTCGATCAGGGCCTCGACCCTGGCCCGCGCCTCGCGGCGCAGGCGGGCCTGCTCCTGCTTGAGCCGCTCGGCCTCGATGCGCTCTTGCTTCTCGCGCTGGGCGCGGATCGCGTAGGCCTTGGCCAGGTCGATGTCCTCGCGCGAACGCGCCGGCCTGTTTGCCCCGCGCTGGCCACCGGGACGGCCCTGCGGCGTCGCCTTGTTGCCTGGCGCAGCGCCGCTGCCCGACGGGTTGCCACCCGGCTTGCCACCGGCGTGCTGACGGCGCTCGTCCCTGGCGCCCTGCG
>LNAP01008606.1_pt1 | contig 12088 bp, 10 predicted proteins | sample 602601 | NCBI WGS metagenome assembly LNAP01 (sample SAMN02440304, study PRJNA202911) | soil metagenome | biome: Subtropical and temperate rainforests or woodlands; isolation source: soil samples (1 kg each in a 20% v/v slurry with milli Q water) were... ... | reverse complement strand
AACGCCAGATGCGCGACTTCATGCTTTTCCTCACTGCGGGTTAGGGCCTGTACGTAAGACTGGGAAAGCACAGGCCGGTTCTGCAACAGGTTATCAGTCACGCAACTTATTTATTGAGGGTCGCCCATAAATTCCGGGCAATAAAAAAGGGAGACCCGTCGGCCTCCCTTTGAGAACTTCGTCCGTGCTCGACGCTTATGACGTCGGCTCACCTCACGCCGTCTTCTGGACAGTGTGTAGCTCGGGGGCCGACACATCCCCGGTGGGGGTGGCGACCGCAGCTGGCCTGATTGGGCGAGCCGCACTGGACTGTTTGTCCGAGCAGTGATTCTGGTGATAAGAATAGGCCCGGAGCACCGGCAGAGGATTGCGAAGATTGCTCAAATAAACATCACTTGCGCAATTTTTAACTCAGGATAGATAATCTGCCGCAATAGTTATGACAAAGGCCTGATTGATGAGCAAACTCGACCGATACGACCTGAGCATTTTGGCTGAATTACAGCGCGACGCGCGCATCTCCAATCAGGAGCTGGCCGAACGCATCGGCCTGTCGCCTTCGCCTTGTTCGCGGCGGGTCAAGCAGCTGGAAGACGACGGTTACATCAGCCGCCAGGTCGCCCTGCTGGACCGCAAGATGCTAGGCCTGAGCCTGACCGCCTACGTGCTGATCGGCATGGACCGCCATACTCCCGAGCGTTTCGAGAACTTCGAAGCCGCCATTCGCACCTTGCCGCAGGTGCTGGAATGCAGCCTGGTGACGGGGATGGATGCCGATTATCAGCTCAAGGTGGTGGTGCCGGACATGGACCACTATCAGAAACTGCTGCTGGGGCACCTGACACGGATTGAAGGGGTGACCAGCGTGCGGTCGAGTTTTGTGCTTAATCAGGTGCTCAACAGTACCGAGTTGCCGCTGACTCATCTGCGCAGCTGAGGACGCCTTCGCGAGCAAGCCCGCTCCCACAGGGGAATGCATTCCAAATGCGGGAGCGGGCTTGCTCGCGAAGGCGCCGGAACAGGCGACGAATGACTGCGACACACCGACGCAGGTCAATACTCCGCCAATTCGTCGTGGCGTATACTCCAGCGCCTTTTAGCCCCACCCACGCTGGAGATGTTCAATGGATCCTGCAGTACTCGAAGAGTGGATGATGACTGGACTGGTCAGCATCCTGATCATTTTCATGGGTTTCATCGTCTGGGATCTGGCGAAAAAATCCAAGGCCGGGCGCTTCGGCTCGTTCATTCTGTTCTTCGTACTGGGGCTGGGCGTGGCCGCGTTCGTGATCAAAAGCGTGGTCATCGGCCTGATCGAATCCGGCACTCTATAAGCGCGCCGGCACTTCCTTCCACTGGCCCTGATCGAGCCCTTCGATCGACCAGTCACCGATTCTGACCCGCACCAGACGCAACGTCGGCAAGCCGACCGCCGCAGTCATGCGCCGTACCTGACGGTTGCGGCCTTCGCGAATCACCAGTTCCAGCCAACTGGTCGGCACGCTTTTACGAAAGCGCACTGGCGGGTTGCGCGGCCACAGTTCAGGCTCATCCAATTGTCGCGCTTCGGCCGGCAACGTCATGCCGTCGTTCAGCTCGACGCCATCGCGCAATCGCTGCAACTGCTCGGCGGTTGGCTCACCTTCCACTTGCACCCAGTAAGTCTTGGCCAATTTGTGTTTCGGGTCGGCAATTCGCGCCTGAAGCTGGCCGTCGTTGGTCAGCAACAGCAAGCCTTCGCTGTCACGGTCCAGCCGCCCTGCCGGGTAAATTCCCGGAATCTCGATGAAGTCCTTGAGCGTCGCCCGCCCTTCGCCGTCGCTGAATTGCGTCAGCACATCAAAAGGTTTGTTGAACAGAATCAGCTTCGGCTCGGCCGGCGGCGCTTTGGCGACACGGCGCGGGGCTGATTGCGGGTTGTTCGCGCCAGGGCGACGAGAGACGGGACGAGGTGGACGAGGCATGGCGAAAAGAACATCTAACGGTCAGGGCTGCCAATGCTAGTGCCCTGACCGTCAAATGACCATGAGAACAATCAGCGGAACGGCGGCTCGTCGAAGCTGCGCAGTTTGCGCGAGTGCAGCGAGTTGAGCTCGGTGCGCAACAGATCCACCGCTTCGATGCCGATCTTCAAGTGCTGGCTGACCGCGCGTTCATAGAAAGCGTTGGCCGAACCCGGCAGTTTGATTTCGCTGTGCAACGGTTTATCCGATACGCAGAGCAACGTGCCGTATGGCACCCGCAAGCGATAACCCTGGGCGGCGATGGTGCCACTTTCCATGTCCACCGCCACGGCGCGGGACAGGTTGATCAGCGGACGTTCCTGCGCCCAGCGCAGCTCCCAGTTACGATCGTCGTAGGTCAGCACGGTGCCGGTGCGCAGGCGCTTCTTCAGCTCGTCGCCCTTCTCACCGGTGATATTGGCCGCCGCTTGCTGCAACGCCATCTGCACTTCAGCCAGGGCCGGAATCGGAATGTTCGGCGGCACGACGCGATCGAGAATCCCGTCACGGCGCATGTAAGCGTGGGCCAGCACGTAGTCGCCAATGGTCTGCGACTGACGCAAGCCGCCACAGTGACCAATCATCAGCCAGCAATGCGGACGCAGTACCGCCAGGTGGTCGGTGATGTTCTTGGCGTTGGACGGGCCGACGCCAATGTTCACCAGGGTCACGCCATGGCCGTCGCTGGCGATCAGGTGATAAGCCGGCATCTGGTAACGATGCCAGACCACGCCCGCGGCAATCGCCGACGCTTCGCCGTGGTCCATGCTCTTTTCGATGATCACATTGCCGGGCAACACCATGCGCACAAAACGCGGATCGTTGCGCAGTTGCTCCAGGCCATGAACGATGAACTGGTCGACGTAGCGGTGGTAGTTGGTCAGCAGAATCCACGGCTGCACATGGCGCCAGTCGCTGCCGGTGTAATGCACCAGCCGGCGCAGGGAGAAGTCCACTCGCGCGGCGTCGAACAGGGCCAGTGGCAACGGGTCGGTGTTTTCCCAGTCGTACAAGCCATCGGCGATGCCATCGGTGGCGGCCGACAAATCCGTACTCGGGAACACTCGCGCCAGCACCGCCGCCGTAACGCCGGAACCGGCCAGCTCATCGCCCTGCTCGACCACGTACGGATAAGGAATGTTCTGCTGGCTGACGCCGACTTCCACGGTCACGGTGAAGTCGTGCATCAACGGGACGAGTTGTTCCAGCAGGTATTTGCGGAAAGCGCGGGGATGGGTGACGGTGACACTGTAGGTCCCCGGCAGTTGAACCTTGGCATAGGCGCGAGTGGTCTGTGGGACTTCGCCCTGGCAAAGGTAGGTCAGACGCAACTCGGGATAACGAAACAGAGCCCGCTGTTCAGCGTCCGGTTCGACGCGATCCTTGAGATAACGCTTGAGCGCCTGATTCAGCGCGGTGGTTGCACGCTCGTGCAAGGCAGCAAGCCGATCCACGGCTTGCTCGGCGGTTTGAACGACAATAAACGCTTCGGTCACGATCAGCTTCCTGTGTTCTGACTTGCAGGCCTTCATCTTGCCTGCATCGTCGCTTCACGGGAACAGTGGTGGCAACACAAATGCTGTGTTCACCATCGATCCAATGTGGGAGCGGGCTTGCTCGCGAAGAGGCCATTTCAGCCAACATTGATGTTGGCTGACAGACCGCTTTCGCGAGCAAGCCCGCTCCCACATTGGCTCAGCGTCGATCACGAATGTGTGGTTAAAACCCTTGCGGGGTCGACCGGGCGACGATCGCTTCCACATCCAGCCCGCGCGGCAACGTTCCATACACCCGACCGGCCGAACCCAGACGGCTGGCGATGAAAGCATCACTGACCGCCGCATTACCCGCCTCCAGCAACAGCTTGGCCTGAAGCCCCAAGGCTATGTCTTCGGTGAGCTGGCGGGCGCGGTATTGAATGTCGTCGGTGTCCTTGAACGCGGTTCGCAACTGGCTGATGTGCGCCACCAGACGTTTGTCGCCATGACCGTCGCCCAACTCGCTGAACAGCACATCAAGCACACCCGGCTCTTTCGACAATGCGCGCAATACGTCGAGGCATTGCACGTTGCCGGAACCTTCCCACGTCGAATTGACCGGGGCCTCACGGTACAGCCGCGGCAGGATGCTATCTTCGACATAACCGGCGCCGCCCATGCATTCGGCAGCCTCATTGATCATCGCGGGCGCGCGTTTGCAGATCCAGTACTTGCCCACCGCCGTCACCAGTCGGGCGAATTTCGCTTCGTGATCGTCATCCAGATGATCCAGCGCCCGGCCCATGCGCAAACTCAAGGCTAACGCCGCTTCGCTTTCCAGGGCCAGGTCGGCCAGCACGTTTTGCATCAAGGGTTGCTCGCTGAGCAATTTGCCTGCGACCTTGCGGTGGGCGCAGTGATGGCTGGCCTGGGTCAGCGCCTGGCGCATCAGCGCACTGGAGCCGACCATGCAATCGAAGCGGGTCATGGCAACCATTTCGATGATGGTCGGAACGCCCCGCCCCTCTTCGCCGACCATCCAGGCCAGGGCGCCACGGAACTCCACCTCGCTGGAGGCATTGGACCAGTTGCCGAGTTTGTTCTTCAGCCGCTGTATATAGAACTGATTGCGCGTGTCGTCCGGGCGATGACGCGGCAGCAGGAAACAGGTCAAGCCTTTGTCGGTCTGGGCCAGGGTCAGGAAGGCGTCGCACATCGGCGCCGAACAGAACCACTTGTGGCCCACCAGTTCATACGCCTGGCCCGGGCCACTGGCGCCGACCGGATACGCCTTGGTGGTGTTGGCCCGCACGTCGGTGCCGCCCTGCTTTTCCGTCATGGCCATACCGATGGTGACCCCGGCCTTGTGGGCCATGCCGACGTTGCGCGGGTCGTATTCGGTGGCGAGGATTTTCGGCAGCCATTGTTTGGCCAGGTCCGGTTGCAGGCGCATCGCCGGGACACTGGCGAAGGTCATGGTCAACGGACAACCGCTGCCGGCTTCAGCCTGACTGTGCAAATAGGTCATGGACGCGCGGGCAACGTGAGCGCCCGGTTGCGGGTCGGTCCAGGGCAAGCCTGTCAGGCCATGCTCCACCGCCGTGCGCATCAATTCGTGGTAGGCGGGATGAAACTCCACCAGGTCGATGCGATGGCCGTAACGGTCATGACTGACAAACACCGGTTTGTTCTGATTGGCCGCAAACCCCGCCTCCATCAGCGGCCCGCCGGCCAATGCGCCATAAGCGTCAATTCGCGACTCGGCCCAACCGGCATCGAACCGCCGCGACCATTCCTGCAAAGGCAGGTCGATGCGATAGAGGTTGGCGCCGTCCAGCGACGGCGGCTGATTGGTGACTTCGTGGGTTTCGGCGAACTGATGCAGGTTCATGACGGGGCTCCTTTGGTCAGCCAAGGGACTTTCAGTTAAGCACCGCCCCGAGGTTGAACAAAGTGGCATATCTGCCTAACTGTCGGCGCTTTCGCCTTGCCCCGGACAGAGCACCCGCCGATAGAGTGCCGCCTGCAAATCTTCGAATTTCACCGGTTTGCTCAGGTAGTCGACCAAGGTGTCGCTTGGGCAGTAGGCTCGATCCGCATTCTGGGCAATCATGAACACGGGTAACTCGGCACAACCCGGCAAGGCGCGGATCCGACCGCAGATCGAGGCGCCATCCAGTGGCGGCAGCTGACAATCGAGCAGCACCGCGTCAACGGCCTCATGCTCCAAATGATCGAGCGCAGCGACGCCGCTGTTAGCGGTGCGCACGCGGAACCCCAGCTTGAGCAACATGCCACGCATCACCAATTGATTGATGCTGTTGTCATCGACCAGCAACACCGTGCAGTCCTGAGGCAAACGCAGGCCGGTGGTTTGCCGGGTGATTGCGGGCGCAGATTCCACCACCGGCAGCTCGAACTCGACGTCCAGTTGAAAGCGACTGCCGCGCCCCGGTTCCGAGCGATGACTCAGGCGCCCGTCGAGCAATTCGACCAGTTGCCGACAAATGGCCAGGCCAACACCCAAACCACCGTATTCACGGGTCATCGAGCCGTCGACCTGAAAAAAGCGTTGATACAGCGTTGCCTCGTCCAAATCGGTGAAGCCAATTCCAGTGTCGATCACCGCAAAGGACAGCGCCAGCCGATCGGGCGCCACCGGTTTGCCCGTCACCCGCAGAGCCAATCCGCCGACCCGGGTGAATTTGATCGCGTTATCCAGCAGGCATTCCAGGCATTGCGTCAGCTTGCCGCTGTCGCCGTGCAAGCGATCCGGCAGCCCGGCTGTCACCTCGACCTTGAAGTCCAGCGACTTGCTCGCCGCATTGCCATCGAACTGCAGACGCAAGGCCTCGACCACACCGCGCAAACTGAAGGTGTCCGGATAGACCTTGAGCTTGCCGGCCTGCAATTCGGTCAGGGTGAGGATGCCGTTGACCATGCGCATCATGTCCCGCGCCGAACCTGCAGCCGTTTGCTGATATTGCTCCATCTCAGGGTTCATCTCGACGGTCTGCATCAGCTCCAGCGAACCGATCACACCATTCATGGGCGTGCGCAATTCGTGGGTCAGGGTGGCGAGGAATTCGTCCTTGAGCTTGTTGCTGTGAGCCAGTTGCTGGTTCAACACTTCGAGCTTCTGGCCGGCATCAAACAGCGTTTGCGCCTGTTGCTCGCGCATGGCGTTGATGCGATCGGCCAGGGCCAGGGACAGCAGCGCCACTTCGATCGCCGAGCCAATCTGGCTGGCGTACATGGTCAGGAATACGTTGGGCAAATAACCCAGCACCATCAGGGTGTTGACCACACCACCGAGCAGGAACGCCGACCAGGCAATGATGAAATACCGCGCGACCCGCAGGCCACGCCACCAGGCGAAAATCCCGGCGGCGAAAATCACCACGGTGAAAACCAACGCCAGCAACGTCGCCAGACGCAGGGCCAGGGCGTAATTGGTCATCAATGACAACCCGACCACCAGCGCACTGAACGCAATCAACGCCAGCAACAATCGGTCGAGCCAGCGACTGTGGGTGGCCGTCTGCAAAAAGCTGCGGGCGAACTGGCTGCCGAACAATCCTGAGCAGCCGATGAAGAACGGCGTCGCGGCGTTGGCCCACCAGGGATTGTTCGGCCAGAAATACTCCACGGCCGCGCCGTTCACCGACAACTGATACAAGCCGAACGAGGCGATATAGACGATGTAATAGAGGTAGCTGGTGTCGCGCACGCTGAGAAAGATGAACAGGTTGTAGACCAGCATCCCCAGCAACACACCATAAATCAGCCCCAGCACATAGAGCCGCACCGGCTGCTCTTCGAGGTAAGCGGTGCTTGACCACAACGTGACGGGCGCCTGAACCGAGCCTTGGCTTTGCAGGCGCAAATACACGGTTTGCGCCTGCTCGGGCGCAAAGTTCAGACCAAACAGATAGTTGTTCTGGCGGATCTCGCGAGTGGCGAACGGCAACGCATCGCCGGTCTGTCGGACCAATTGATAGTCACCGCCAGCATCGGGCAAGTACAGATCAAGGTGATCGAGGGGCGGATAAGCCAGTTCCAGCAACCAGGTCCGTTGCGCCGACGGGTTGGTCGGGCGGTATTGCAGGTCGATTTTCAGCCAGAACGCCGAACGCGAATAACCGGCGTTCAGGGTGGTTTTATCATGAGGCTTGAACTGCCCGGCCGCCGCTTGCACACGGACATCGGCGATGGTCGCCTGACCGCCCGCGTCTTCATAAACCTGCATCGTTCGGCCCAGGGGAAGGCTCTGGGTGAACTCGTCGAATTCGACGGCACTCGCCAGGAGGGGCAAGCACAACAGCAACATCAGCAAATAGCGCATTTAAGCCCCAGCGTGGCCTGTCCGGTTCTGTCAGGAAGCCCCCCATTCCTTTTGAGTAGACGTAAAACCGGTATTACCTGTTATTGGTTTGGATCCACTCTAGCATAGCCGTTGGTGGCCATTGAGCACCATTGAAATTTTTCCTGAAAAGGCTCTAGAACAAGCGTTCCAGCTCTATACATTGAGTTAGAGCTGTTGGCTTGGTCAGAAAGATCAAAAGATCGCAGCCTTCGGCAGCTCCTACGGATTTGCATCGATACGCAGTCCATGTAGGAGCTGCCGCAGGCTGCGATCTTTTGCTCGTTGCGCAATCGGCGTCGATGTGCGCGCGCACCGAAAAAACATGTTTGGTGGTAAGCTTATCTACAGCTCTCGCCCCGTTGTCCTCTGTCTCTCCGGCCACGACCCAAGTGGTGGCGCCGGCTTGCAGGCAGATATCGAAGCCCTGCTCGCTCAGGGTTGTCATGCGGCTCCGGCCGTCACCGCCCTGACGGTGCAAGACACCGTCAACGTCACTGACTTCCGCGTTCTCGATCGCGAGTGGGTGTTGGCCCAGGCCAACGCCGTGCTCAATGATTCCGAAGTCGCCGCCGTCAAACTGGGCATGCTCGGTTCCCTGGAAATGGTCGACACCGTGGTCGAACTGCTTTCAGCACACCCGCATTTGCCGGTGGTCTGCGACCCGGTGCTGCGCGCCGGCGGCGGTGGACGACTGGGCAAAGACGAAGTCGGCTACGCCATGCGCGAACGCCTGTTGCCGCTGTCGATCATTGCCACCCCCAACCTTCCCGAAGCTCGCATTCTCGCCGAACTGCCGGAAGGCACCGCGGACGAGTGCGCTGAAAAACTTCTGCCATTCGTCAAACACCTGCTGATCACCGGCGGTCATGGCGACGAACACGAAATACACAATCGCCTGTACAGCCGCGACGGTCGCCGCGAAACCTTTACCTGCCAGCGCCTGCCCGGCAGTTATCACGGTTCCGGTTGCACACTGGCCAGCGCCCTCGCCGGTCGTCTGGCCCAGGGTGAACACCTCGCCAGTGCCGTAAAGACCGCGCTTGACTACACTTGGCGCACCTTGCGTGATGCGGAGCAGCTGGGCAAAGGCCAGTTCGTGCCGCGCCGCTTGCCACTGGACTTCTGTTCGTAACGCCATGAGGCTTGTCCGATGAAACTACGTGGCCTGTACGCCATTACCGACAGCCAGTTACTGGCCGGGAAATTTCTTTCGTACGTGGAGGCGGCGCTCGAAGGCGGCGTCACCCTGCTGCAATACCGTGACAAGAGCAGCGACGAGGCCCGCCGCCTGCGCGAAGCCGAAGCCCTGCGCGATCTGTGCGAACGTTACAAGACTCATCTGATCATCAATGATGACGCCGAACTGGCCGCACGCCTGAACGTCGGCGTGCACCTGGGCCAGACCGATGGCCCACTGATGCCGGTTCGGGCACTGCTCGGTCGTCAGGCCATCATCGGTTCGACCTGCCACGCGCAACTCGAACTCGCCGAACAAGCCGCCAAAGAAGGCGCCAGTTACGTCGCCTTCGGCCGCTTCTTCAATTCCAATACCAAACCCGGCGCACCGGCCTGCGGCCTCGAACTGCTTGATCAGGCCCGCAGCAAATTGCATCTGCCGATCTGCGCGATCGGCGGCATCACGCTGGACAACGCTGCGCCACTGGTGGCCCACGGGGTCGACTTGCTGGCGGTGGTGCATGGCCTGTTTGGCGCCGACAGCCCGGCTGAAGTGACACGCCGCGCCCGCGCCTTTAACGAATTGTTCAAATCCTGATTTTTGAGAGCCCGATCATGTCTCGTTCCGAAACCCTGTTTGCCAATGCCCAAAAACACATTCCCGGAGGCGTGAACTCGCCTGTTCGTGCGTTCAAGAGTGTTGGCGGCACGCCGCTGTTCTTCAAACACGCCGAAGGCGCCTACGTCACCGACGAAGATGACAAGCGCTATGTGGATTACGTCGGTTCCTGGGGGCCGATGATTCTCGGCCACAGCCATCCGGACGTGCTGGACGCGGTGCGCAAACAGCTGGAACACGGCCTGTCCTACGGCGCCCCGACCGCGATGGAAACCGAAATGGCCGATCTGGTCTGCTCGATCGTGCCGTCGATGGAAATGGTGCGCATGGTCAGCTCCGGCACCGAAGCGACCATGAGCGCCATCCGTCTGGCCCGTGGCTTTACCGGCCGTGACAGCATCATCAAGTTCGAAGGCTGCTACCACGGCCACTCCGACAGCCTGCTGGTCAAGGCCGGTTCCGGCGCCCTGACCCAAGGCGTACCAAGTTCGGCCGGTGTACCGGCGGCGTTCGCCAAACACACCCTGACCCTGCCGTTCAACGACATCGACGCGGTAGCAACCATGCTCGCCGAAGTCGGCCAGGACGTGGCCTGCATCATTGTCGAGCCAGTGGCCGGCAACATGAACTGTGTACCGCCGGCACCGGGCTTCCTCGAAGGCCTGCGGACCCTGTGCGACAAGCACGGCGTGGTACTGATTTTCGACGAAGTGATGACCGGTTTCCGTGTCGCCCTCGGTGGTGCCCAAGCCCACTACGGCGTCACGCCGGACCTGAGCACCTTCGGCAAGATCATCGGTGGCGGCATGCCGGTTGGTTGCTTCGGCGGCAAACGCAAGATCATGGAGCAAATCGCGCCACTGGGGCCGGTCTACCAGGCCGGCACGTTGTCGGGTAACCCGCTGGCGATGGCGGCGGGCCTGACCACCCTGCGCCTGATCAGTCGTCCTGGTTTCCACGCCGAGCTGAGCGACTACACCAGCCGTCTGCTTGATGGTCTGCAACAGCGCGCCGACGCCGCCGGCATTCCGTTCGTGACCACTCAGGCCGGCGGCATGTTCGGTCTGTACTTCAGCGGCGCCGACGACATCGTGACCTTCGAGGATGTGATGGCCAGCGATGCCGGCCTGTTCGGGCGTTTCTTCCACCTGATGCTCGAAGGCGGCGTGTACCTGGCGCCAAGCGCCTTCGAAGCCGGTTTCACCTCGATCGCCCACGGTGAGACCGAGTTGAAACTGACACTGGACGCCGCCGAGCGTGCATTCGCCGCATTGAAATAAAGCTGCAACGCTGACGTTGGCGATTGCCAACGTCAGCTTTCACCTACATTCGCGTCCTTTTTCCTACTCCTCTGCCAATAATTCCCCGCAAAGTGGGCGATATATTCCCCGCGCAGCAGAAAAACGAGTAAAGACTTTGTAAGGTTGGCCCTGCTTATTTCATAATGCGCGCTTATTGGATCCCCTCGATGGGTCCACGCGCCCCTCAGAGGTAAGTCGATTCCCATGAACCGCACCGGCCGCACCCTTGCATTGGGCTGCCTGTTGCTCCTTCAGCCCCTGCTCGCGCTCGCACAAGCAGGCGGCAACTCGTTGTTGATCCCGGCGATGGGTCGCTGCACCCTCAATACTCAGCCGCAAGACCTGACACAAGCGCTCGCCGCCTGTCAGAAAGCGTCGGATGAAGGGGATGCGCAAGCGCAATACGAGTTGGGTGAGTTCTACTACGACGGCAAAAACGCGCCGCGCGACCTCAATCAAGCCCTGAGCTACTTCGAAAAGGCCTCGCTGCAAGGCCACGCCCAGGCGCAATTCAAACTTGGCACCATGTTCTTCCATGGCGAAGGCGTACCGGCCAATAACGTTCAGGCGTATATCGTGCTGAAAATGGCCGCGGTCAACGGCGCCGAAGAGGCGCTGGACACCGCCGACGAAGTCGCCGAAAAAATGCCCCGCGAAGATCTGGAAGTCGCTACCCAGGTGCTGGGGCAAATTTTCCGTAAATACCTGATGGAATTGCAGAGCGCCGATGGGCGTACGCCGTTTTCGCCACTGCCCTGAATTCTGCGTTGGTCTTTCAGGCCTCTTCGCGGGCAAGCCTCGCTCCTACAAGGGCAGCGCGGGCCTGTAGGAGCGAGGCTTGCCCGCGAAGGGGGCGGCTCGGTCTTGAAGACTACTTCTCAGGCATCGGCATCGGAAACGGCATGACATTACCGACCGCGCCACGGGCTTCGCTGATTTTCGGTGTGCCGAGGCGCTCGACCTCGTCGATGCGCACGATCGAATGCATCGGCACAAAACTGCGCACAACGCCTTCGAACTGAGCCTTGAGCTTCTCTTCGCTCGGATCGACGACCACTTGCGTGCGCTCGCCAAAGACGAACTCTTCCACTTCCAGGAAGCCCCACAGATCACTTTGATAGATCTGCTTGGCGTACATTTCGTAC
>LNAP01005375.1_pt1 | contig 12088 bp, 6 predicted proteins | sample 602601 | NCBI WGS metagenome assembly LNAP01 (sample SAMN02440304, study PRJNA202911) | soil metagenome | biome: Subtropical and temperate rainforests or woodlands; isolation source: soil samples (1 kg each in a 20% v/v slurry with milli Q water) were... ... | reverse complement strand
AACCGAATACAATTCCTGAACCGCTGCGCCGGCGAAAATATCGGCCCCGGCGCAATGCTGATCCCTTGCGCCAACGCCATCTGAAACAACTTCAACGAATCCATCTGCGCCGGAAGTTCCAGCCACAGAAAGTACCCGCCTGCTGGTTGGCTCACGCGAGTCTGCGCCGGGAAATACCGGGCAATCGCCGCCAGCATCGCACTCTGCTGCTCCTCCAACGCATAACGCAACTTGCGCAAATGCCGGTCATAGCCACCATGTTGCAGGTAATCGGCAATCGCCGCCTGAGCCGGCATTGACGCACACAGCGAGGTCATCAGTTTCAACCGCTCAATCTTCTGCGCATAACGCCCGGCAGCCACCCAGCCAATGCGATAACCCGGCGCGAGGCTTTTGGCGAATGAGCCGCAATGCATCACCAACCCTTCGGTATCGAACGCCTTGGCCGGTTTCGGTGCTTGCTGGCCGTAATAGAGCTCGGCGTAGACATCGTCTTCGATCAGCGGCACCTGGTGGGTGCGCAACAGCTCCACCAGTTCCTGCTTCTTCGCCTCGGGCATGGTCGCGCCCATGGGGTTCTGGAAACTGGTCATGCACCAGCAGGCCTTGATCGGGTGGCGTTCCAGGGTTTGCGCGAGCACGCCGAGGTCGATGCCGTCGCGCGGGTGCACGGGGATTTCCACAGCCTTCCGTTCGAGGATTTGCAGGCAGGCGTAGAACGCCGGGGCTTCGATGGCCACCAGGTCGCCGGGTTCGGTGACGGCTTGCAGGCACAGGTTCAGCGCTTCCAGTGCGCCGTTGGTGATCAGCAGTTCTTCCATGGGCAGCATCAGGCCGCCGACCATGTAGCGCAGGGCGATTTGTCGACGCAGTTGCGGGTTGCCCGGCGACATGTCGGTGACGACCATGCGCGGGTCCATGTCCCGGGCGGCACTGGCCAGGGAACGGGACAATCGTTGCAGGGGAAACAGGGTAGGGCTGGGGAACGCGGAACCGAACGGTACGGTGTTGGGGTCCTTGATCGAGTCGAGCACCGAGAACACCAGTTCGCTGACATCGACTTCGGTGGATTCGTTGACCTGGCTGCTGATCACCGGCTCCGAAAACGGGCTCGGTGCATGGGTGTTGACGAAATAACCGGAGCGCGGACGGGCGCGGATCAGGCCACGACGTTCGAGCAGGTAGTAGGCCTGGAACACCGTGGACGGGCTGACGCCGTAGGTCTGGCTGGCGTAGCGCACCGACGGCACGCGCTGGCCGGGGCCAAGGACGCCGGAGCGGATCAGTTCAGCGATGTCATCGGCGAATTTTTCGTAGCGTTTCATCTAAGGCCCGGTTGGAATTGTTCGGTTAGTGCACTGATGTGGCGAGGGAGCTTGCTCCCGCTCGGCTGCGTAGCAGTCGTAGATCTTTCGTAGATCTTGGGGGCGCTTCGCACCCCAGCGGGAGCAAGTTCCCTCGCCACAGAGGACCGCATCTCACAAGCACTGCATCTTAAAGGCTCAACGGTTCATCGGCGCAACAAAGCGGCTGTCCGCGACGCTATAAATGTCAGGCTCATCGCTGTCGACAATCTTGAAGCGGATGCTCTGCGAGCTGCTGCTCGGCCGTTCAGTGGTCATCGCCACGGACACCGGCACGTCAACAATCTCGCCGGGCGCCAGGCTCAGTTCGGTCTTGCCTTGCAACTGGAAGCCGTCGCCATCGACCAGGGCCAAACGGTAGTCCTGGCGTTGCTGGGTCTTGTTGATGACCTTCAAGCTGTAGATGTTTTCGATCTGCCCCAGACTGTTCTCGCGGAACAGGCCACGGTCCTTGCTGACGTCCAGCGAGACCATCGGCCGTTCGACGAGGGCCAGGGCGAGCGCACCGATCATCACCAGCAACACCGCGGTGTAGCCGATCAGCCGTGGTCGCAGCAGGTGGGTCTTGCCACCTTGCAACTCGTGTTCGGAGGTGTAGCTGATCAGGCCGCGGGCGTAGCCCATTTTGTCCATGATCGAATCACAGGCGTCGATACACGCGGCGCACCCGATGCACTCCATTTGCAGACCATCGCGAATGTCGATGCCGGTCGGGCACACCTGCACGCAGAGCTGGCAATCGATGCAATCACCAAGGCCGACTTCGGCAGGTTTCACGTCACGTTTGCGCGGGCCACGGTTTTCGCCACGGGCGACGTCGTAGGAGATGGTCAGGGTGTCTTTGTCGAACATTACGCTCTGGAACCGCGCATACGGGCACATGTGCATGCATACCGCTTCACGCAGCCAACCGGCGTTGATGTACGTGGCACCGGTGAAGAACAGCACCCAGAACAGGCTGACGCCGCCGATCTGCAGGGTCAGCAACTCTTCGGCCAGCGGCCGGATTGGTGTGAAGTAACCGACAAAGGTCAGGCCGGTCAGCAAACTGATTGCCAGCCACAAGGTGTGTTTGGCGGCGCGGCGCATCAGTTTGTTCAGGCCCCAGGGCGCCGCTTGCAGTTTGATCCGCTGGTTGCGTTCACCTTCGGTGATCTTCTCGCACCACATGAAAATCCAGGTCCAGGAGCTCTGTGGGCAGGTGTAGCCGCACCAGACGCGTCCGGCAAACACGGTGATCGCAAACAGGCCGAACGCCGCAATGATCAGCAATGCCGACAGGAGGATGAAGTCCTGTGGCCAGAAGGTCGCACCGAAGATGTGGAATTTGCTTTCAGAAAGATCCCAGAGCACCGCCTGGCGGCCGCCCCAGTTCAGCCACACCGTGCCGAAGAACAGCAGGAACAGAAAACCCGCACCGCTCATGCGCAGGGTGCGGAACAGGCCGGTGAAGCTGCGGGTGTGGATCAGGTTGTCGCTGGATTTGGCCTTCATCTTTGGACGCGAAGGCTCATAGCTGCTGACTAACGGGACACTTTCTACGGTTCGGACGGGGATTCTTTCGCTCATGGTCATACGCTCATCAGCCTCCATCAGGCCGGGTCACTATGAGCGTCGATCTGTTTGCATAACAGACTCAGGTATCGCAATAAAAAGCGGATCAGATGAGCGCTTAGCCGCTACGTGCGACAACTTGAAGCACCTGCGGCAACGGGCCTACGGGCGCTATTACAGGCGCCCGCGGGTCGTATTGATCCGGGTCAGTCAAATCACCGAATCACTGTCCGTGGCCTTCAAATGCCGGCGACCGTCCACCGCACCTGCTACGGTCAATGCATCGGCTTCTGCTTCGGTGATGTAGATGTGCTGGCCGTTGATATCGACTGCCGACATTGCTTTCTCGGGGTCGGTGACGATGGTCACATCCGGGCACAGGCGGATTTCCTCGCCGTTCTCGGTGGTGAAAAAGCAGGTCTTGTTTTCGATGCGCACTGTCATGGAGAGGTCCTTTTTTCTGCGGGTTATACAAGGTTAGGGCTCAACAGGCGGCCATCGTTCTGTGCAACCGATTAATGGTCGGCGCGGTCCATCCTCTATCGATCATTTACAGGGAATGCACCATGGACGCCTGGTGGCATGAAGTTTGGGTGACGCTGCAAGCGGAGTTCGCTGACATTGGCGATGCCTCACAACTGACACGTATCACGGTAAGACTGCTGATGGCCGCCGTGTTGGGCGGGATTCTCGGTTTTGAACGCGAGCACAAGGGCAAGGCCGCCGGTGTGCGTACGCACATGCTGGTGGCGCTCGGTGCCGCGCTGTTTGTGCTGGTGCCGCAGATGTCCGGCTCTCAGGCCGATGCCATGAGCCGCGTGGTGCAAGGGGTAATCGCCGGGATCGGCTTCCTCGGTGCCGGGACCATCCTTAAAAACCAGGAAGGCGATGAGGGCCACGTGAAAGGCCTGACCACCGCCGCCGGGTTGTGGTTGACAGCGGCGATTGGTGTTTCCGCCGGGTTGGGGCGTGAGGCGACGGCGGTGTTCAGTACGTTGCTGGCGTTGGCGATTTTCAGTGTGATGCCGAGGATCGTTAAGTTGCTTGAGAAAAACGAGCAGGAAGATAAGCCCTGACGGACGGCGCATTTGTGGCGGAGTAGCTTGTGTGGGGAGGGAGCTTGCTCCCGCTGGGGTGCGAAGCTCCTCCAAAAAAATCACGACCGCTGCGCAGCCGAAGGGGATGGTGCGGCGTTCCGACAAGCTCCCTCGCCACTTTACTCGGGGGCAACGATCACCGGCGGCATCGTCTCCGGCGGATCTTCCCGCGGCGGCGGGGTAGTCCCCGGCGGCTCCTGCTCGGGCACCGGCGGCGGCTCGGTGGGAGGAATCGTCGGGGTGTCGATGTTTGGATCGGGTGTTTCAGCCGGGATTGGAATACTCATCGTTGAAGCCTCCAGTGGCAGATGGCGCAAGTCGTGCTTAAGTGGATTGACCTCTTTGCATACGAATTGATTCCACCGCAGATGCGGGCAAATCCACGTGAACTTTACCGAAGCCTGTCGCTCGGAACCTAAGTGAGTTCATTCCGGGGCCGCTGGCCTTGCGCGAACGACGATCAGGTACAAGAGCGTCCATGGGGCGTAAAGGAGAGATGCTCGATGACTGCAGAAAAACCGACAGAGCTGAACTACAACCCTCATATGCCGTTGTCGCAGGCCTTGTTGCTGCCGCGCATCGCCATTGAAAACACCATGCCGACCCTGGATGGCGGGCAATTCGCCGCTAAAGCCGTGATCGGGCAAGACGTGGTGGTCACGAGTAAAGTCTTCGCCGACGGGCACGACAAACTGGCCGTGCGGGTTCGCTGGCGCGCTGCCGATGATGACGCCTGGCAAAGCGAAGTCATGGGTGAGCTGGGCAATAACGGGTATCAAGGCCAATTCCGCGTCTCGCGTCAGGGCCGTTATGTGTTCTGCATCGAGGCCTGGATCGATCAGTTCGCCAGCTTCTGCTATGAGCTGGAGAAGAAGCACTCGGCCCGTGTGCCCGTCAGTCTTGAGCTGCAGGAAGGTCGCACCCTGGTTCAACAGGCAGCCGAACGCTCCGAAGGCCAACTGAGTGAAGAGCTGGCAGCGCTGCACCACGAACTGGCCGGGTTGCTCGAAATCGAGCAGGTGGCGCTGTTTCTGCACCAGCGCAGCGCCGACCTGATGTCTCAGGCCGATCACCGCGCCTATTTGAGCTTCAGCCCCGAGTATCCGCTGGACGTCGAACGTGAGATCGCCCAGTTCGCCAGTTGGTATGAGTTGTTTCCGCGCTCGATCACCGACGATCCGGCCCGTCATGGCACATTTAACGACGTGCATTCGCGGCTGCCGATGATTCAGGACATGGGGTTTGATGTGCTGTACTTTCCGCCGATCCACCCGATCGGACGCAGCTACCGCAAAGGCCCGAACAACTCCCTCACCGCCGGCCCCGACGATCCAGGCAGCCCGTATGCCATCGGCAGTGAAGAGGGCGGGCATGAGGCGATTCACTCGGAACTGGGCACCCGCGAAGACTTCCGTCGGTTGGTAGCCGCAGCAGCCGACCATGGCCTGGAAATCGCACTCGACTTCGCCATTCAGTGTTCCCAGGATCATCCGTGGCTCAAACAGCATCCCGGCTGGTTCAACTGGCGCCCGGACGGCACGATCAAATACGCCGAGAACCCGCCGAAGAAATATCAGGATATCGTCAACGTCGACTTCTATGCCGCTGACGCGATCCCCAGCCTCTGGGTCGAATTGCGCGACATCGTGGTCGGCTGGGTCGAGGAGGGCGTGAAGATCTTTCGCGTCGACAACCCGCACACTAAACCGCTGCCGTTCTGGCAGTGGCTGATCGCCGATGTGCGGGCGCTGTACCCGGAAGTGATCTTCCTCGCCGAAGCCTTCACCACGCCGGCGATGATGGCGCGCCTGGGCAAGGTCGGTTATTCGCAGAGCTACACCTACTTCACCTGGCGCAACACCAAGTACGAACTGTCGACGTACTTCACCGAGTTGAACGAGTCGCCGTGGCGCGAATGCTACCGGCCGAATTTCTTCGTCAATACACCGGACATCAACCCGGCGTTTCTGCACGAGTCCGGACGCGCCGGCTTTCTGATCCGTGCGGCCCTGGCAACCATGGGCTCCGGGCTGTGGGGCATGTATTCAGGTTTCGAGCTTTGTGAAGCCGCACCCGTGCCTGGGAAGGAGGAATACTTCAACTCCGAGAAGTATGAAATCCGCCCCAGGGACTTCAACGCGCCGGGCAACATCATTGCCGAGATCGCGCAGCTCAACCGCATTCGCCGGCAGAACCCTGCGTTGCACACGCATCTGGGCCTGAAGGTCTACAACGCCTGGAACGACAACATCCTGTATTTCGGCAAACGCAGCGAGGATGGCAGCAACTTCATTCTGGTCGCGGTCAGCCTCGATCCGCATAACGTTCAGGAAGCGAATTTCGAGTTACCGCTGTGGGAAATGGGGTTGCCCGACGACGCCAGTACTCAGGGCGAGGACTTGATGAGCGGCCATCGCTGGACGTGGCACGGCAAGTACCAATTCATGCGGATCGACCCGGCGCATCAACCGTTCGGCATCTGGCGGATCACTGTCTAGACAGGCTGCCCGCTCTTCTGGTGAGGGAGCTTGCTCCTGCTCGGCTGCGAAGCAGTCGTAAGTCCTGTGGATGCGGTTTGTCAGAACGAAAGCAGGGGCCGCTTCGCAGCCCAGCGGGAGCACGCTCCCTCGCCACAAAAGAGCCTTCTTCTGCAGCCTGTGTGCTTCAGCGGGGGGCTTTATTGAATTCAACAGGAGTTTCAAATGGCGAAGAAACCCAAGGCTGCCACCTTTATCAAGGACCCGCTCTGGTACAAGGACGCAGTGATTTACCAGGTTCACGTTAAGTCTTTTTTCGACTCCAACAATGACGGGATCGGCGACTTTCCCGGCCTCATCGCCAAACTCGATTACATCGCCGACCTTGGCGTCAACACCATCTGGCTCCTGCCGTTCTACCCGTCGCCCCGGCGCGACGATGGCTACGACATTGCCGAGTACCGTGGCGTGCATCCCGATTACGGCACCATGGCCGACGCCAGGCGCTTTATTTCTGAAGCCCACAAACGTGGCTTGCGGGTCATCACCGAACTGGTCATCAACCACACCTCGGACCAGCACGCCTGGTTCCAGCGGGCGCGAAAAGCCAAACCCGGTTCTGCGGCGCGGGACTTTTACGTCTGGTCCGATGACGATCAAAAATATGACGGCACCCGCATCATCTTTCTCGACACCGAAAAGTCCAACTGGACCTGGGACCCGGTCGCCGGCCAGTACTTCTGGCACCGTTTCTATTCGCACCAGCCGGACCTGAATTTCGATAACCCGCAAGTCATGAAAGCCGTGTTGTCGGTGATGCGCTACTGGCTCGACATGGGCATCGACGGTTTGCGGCTGGATGCGATTCCGTACCTGATCGAACGGGACGGCACCAACAATGAAAACCTGCCCGAGACCCACGACGTCCTCAAGCAGATCCGCGCCGAAATCGACGCCAATTACCCAGATCGCATGCTGCTCGCCGAAGCCAACCAATGGCCGGAAGATACGCAGCTGTACTTTGGTGACACCGATAAAAAAGGCCTCAACGGCGACGAATGCCACATGGCCTTCCACTTCCCGTTGATGCCGCGCATGTACATGGCGCTGGCCCAGGAAGACCGCTTCCCGATCACCGACATTCTGCGCCAGACCCCGGAGATCCCGGCCAACTGCCAGTGGGCCATTTTCCTGCGCAATCACGATGAGCTGACCCTGGAGATGGTCACCGACAAGGAGCGTGACTACCTGTGGAACTACTACGCGGCCGACCGTCGGGCGCGGATCAACCTGGGGATTCGCCGTCGCCTGGCACCGTTGATGGAACGCGACCGTCGCCGTGTGGAGCTGCTGAACAGTCTGTTGCTGTCGATGCCCGGCACGCCGACCCTGTATTACGGTGATGAAATCGGCATGGGCGACAACATCTACCTTGGTGACCGCGATGGCGTGCGCACGCCTATGCAATGGTCGATCGACCGTAACGGCGGCTTCTCCCGCGCCGATCCGGCCAGCCTGGTGCTGCCACCGATCATGGACCCGCAATACGGTTACCTGTCGGTCAACGTCGAAACCCAGGCGGGCGATCCGCATTCATTGTTGAACTGGACCCGGCGCATGCTCGCCGTGCGCAAGCAATCCAAGGCGTTCGGACGCGGCACACTGAAAATGCTGTCGCCGAGCAACCGACGGATTCTGGCTTACACCCGTGAATTCACCGGGGCAGATGGCAAGCACGAGATCATTCTGTGTGTGGCTAACGTGTCCCGCAGTGCACAAGCGGCAGAACTGGACCTGTCGGCCTACGTCGGCATGGTGCCGGTCGAGATGCTGGGCGGTAACGCGTTCCCGCCGATCGGCCAGTTGAATTTTCTCCTGACCCTGGCGCCTTACGGTTTTTACTGGTTCGGACTCGCAGCGGAGAATCAAATGCCTAGCTGGCACGTAGAACCGGCGCAAAGCCTGCCGGACTTCACCACCCTGGTGCTGAAAAAGCGCATGGAAGAACTGCTCGAAGCGCCGTCTCGCGGCACGCTGGAACAGGGCATCCTGCCTAACTGGTTACAAAACCGGCGCTGGTTCGCCGGCAAGGATGCGGCCATTGACAAGGTCAACCTGGCCTATGGCGTGCGCTTCGGTGATGCGTTGCATCCGGTGCTGCTGAGTGAAATCGAAGTCACCAGCGGCGGTCAGACCAGCCGTTACCAATTGCCGTTCGGCTTTATTGCGGATGATCAGGTGGGCCCCGCGTTGCCGCAGCAACTGGCGCTGTCTCGGGTGCGACGAGGTCCGCAAGTGGGCTTGATCACGGATGCGTTCAGCCTCGAAAACTTCATCCGTGCGGTGCTGCAAGGCATGCAGGACAACACTGTGCTGCCGTCCGATGGCGGCGAGATTCGCTTCGAACCGACTGCCGAGTTGGCGAAGCTGGGCCTGAGCGCTGAATCGGAAGTGCGCTATCTGTCGGCCGAGCAGTCCAACAGCTCGGTGGTGATCGGCAGCAGCCTGGTGCTCAAGCTGATCCGCAAGGTGGCCTCAGGCGTTCACCCGGAATTGGAAATGAGCGCGTACCTGACCGATGCGGGTTTCGCCAATATCTCTCCATTGCTGGGGTCGGTGGTCCGTCGCGATGCCAAGGGCGAAGACAACCTGCTGATGATCGCCCAAGGCTATCTGAGCAATCAGGGCGATGCATGGGAATGGACGCAGAACAACCTCGAACGAGCATTGCGCGACGAACTCGCCGATGCCATGTCCGAGCAGGAGCAGCATTACAACGCCCTCGGCGAACTGCGCGACTTCGCCGGGATGCTCGGTCAGCGTCTGGGGGAAATGCATCAGGTGCTGGCAGCGCCCACGGACAACCCGGACTTCGCCCCGCAAGTCACCACGCAAAAAGATGCCCTGGCTTCGGCCAAGGATGTCGCCGCGCAACTGGAACACGCGCTGAAGTTGCTCAAGCAGCATCAAAACGAACTGAACCCGGCGGACAAAACCCTGGTCACTCGTTTACTGGACAACAAAAAAGCCATCCTCAGCCACGTCCAGGAACTGGGCAAAAAGGCGACCGGGGGGTTGCGGATTCGCGTCCATGGCGACTTGCACCTGGGGCAAGTGTTGGTGATCAAGGGCGATGCCTACCTGATCGACTTCGAAGGCGAACCGGCGCGGCCCCTGGCCGAAAGGCGCGGCAAGCACAGCCCCTACAAGGATGTCAGCGGCGTCTTGCGCTCGTTCGACTACGCGGCGGCTATGGCCATCAACGTGCACAACGTCGATAACACCACCGATGCCCGGGCAGCCCGGCTGCGGGTATCGGAACGCTATTTAAATGAAGCGAAACAGGCATTTGTCGACGCTTATCGGCTGGCGGCAGCTAGTCTTGCTCATGCGTGGCAAGATCCGGAAGGCGAGGACGCCGCGCTGGCGTTGTTCGGTCTGGAAAAAGCGGCGTACGAGGTGGCCTATGAAGCAGAAAATCGGCCCACCTGGTTGCCCGTGCCATTGCACGGTTTATATGGATTATTGAGTGGGCTTAAACCCTTTTCCGATCTTGGTGGAGAGTAGTCATGAGTTTCTCGAACAAGGAACAGGGTCACGCTAAAGAGGCGTTACTGCCCAGATCGCGGGACATCGACGCGCTGGTACGCGCCCAGCATCAAGACCCCTTTGCAATTCTCGGCCCCCATGGCGATGGCGCTGGCGGGCAATTCATTCGGGCCTATCTGCCTGACGCGTTGAGCGTACAGGTGTTGGCCAAGGATTCCGGGGAGGAACTCGGCGCCCTTGAGGCCACCGAAACGCCCGGGCTGTTTGTCGGGCATTTCGATCGGGCGCAGCCGTATGTGCTGCGCACGCGTTGGGCGGGCGGCGAACAGGTTTCCGAAGACCCTTACAGCTTCGGTCCGTTGCTCGGTGAAATGGATTTGTACCTGTTCGCTGAAGGCAATCACCGTGACTTGAGCAGTTGCCTGGGTGCGCAGCTGAAAAACGTCGACGGTGTCGACGGCGTGCGTTTCGCCGTGTGGGCTCCGAACGCCAAACGGGTGTCGGTGGTCGGCGACTTCAATAACTGGGATGGCCGTCGGCACCCGATGCGCCTGCGTCACCCGACCGGCGTCTGGGAACTGTTCATCCCGCGCCTGCAGGCAGGCGAGGCTTACAAATACGAGATCCTCGGCACCCACGGCATTCTGCCGCTCAAGGCCGATCCGATGGCCCTGGCCACCACGCTGCCGCCGGACACTGCGTCGAAAGTCGCCTCTCCCTTGAGCATCGAGTGGCAGGATCACGAGTGGATGCAGGCTCGCGTCGAGCGTTCAAAACCGAGCGCGCCGCTGTCGATCTACGAATTGCACGCCGGTTCCTGGCAGTGCGAGCTGGACGATCTGGGCGAAGTGGCGCGCCAGTACACCTGGCATGAGCTGGGCGAACGCTTGATTCCGTACGTCAAGGAACTGGGGTTCACCCACATTGAACTGATGCCGATCATGGAACATCCGTTCGGCGGCTCATGGGGCTATCAACTGCTCTCACAGTTTGCCCCGAGCGCTCGTTACGGTTCGCCGGATGATTTCGCAGCGTTCGTCAACGCCTGCCACCTGGCCGATATCGGCGTCATTCTCGATTGGGTCCCGGCGCATTTTCCGACCGATACTCACGGCCTGGCGCAATTCGACGGCACCGCGCTGTACGAATACGGTAACCCGCAGGAAGGCTTCCACCAGGATTGGGACACGCTGATCTACAACCTCGGTCGCACCGAAGTGCACGGCTACATGCTGGCCTCGGGGCTGCACTGGCTCAAGCATTTCCACGTCGACGGCCTGCGCGTCGATGCGGTGGCGTCGATGCTGTACCGTGATTACTCGCGCAAGGCCGGCGAGTGGGTGCCGAACCGTCACGGCGGTCGGGAAAACCTTGAAGCGATCGACTTCCTGCGTCACCTCAACGATGTGGTCAACCTCGAAGCGCCCGGCGCGTTGGTGATCGCCGAAGAGTCCACGGCGTGGCCTGGCGTCAGCCAAAGTACGCAGCAGGGTGGCCTGGGTTTCGACTACAAATGGAACATGGGCTGGATGCACGATTCGCTGCACTACATCCAGCAAGATCCGGTGTACCGCGCCCATCACCACAACGAACTGAGTTTCGGCCTGGTGTATGCCTGGTCCGAACGCTTCATCCTGCCGATCTCCCACGACGAAGTGGTTCACGGCAAACACTCGCTGATAGACAAAATGCCCGGTGACCGCTGGCAGAAATTCGCCAACCTGCGGGCTTACCTGAGCTTCATGTGGGCACATCCGGGCAAGAAACTGTTGTTCATGGGCTGCGAATTTGGCCAGTGGCGCGAGTGGAACCACGATCAGCAGCTGGATTGGTACTTGCTGCAGTATTCGGAACACAAAGGCGTGCAGAAACTCGTCGGCGACCTGAACCGGTTGTACCGCGAAGAACCCGCCTTGCACGACCAGGACGACGCCCCACAAGGGTTCCAGTGGTTGATCGGCGATGATGCGATCAACAGCGTTTATGCGTTTATGCGCTGGAGCAAGGACGGCCGGCCGGTGTTAGTGGTGGCCAACTTTACGCCGGT
>LNAP01004916.1_pt2 | contig 12088 bp, 8 predicted proteins | sample 602601 | NCBI WGS metagenome assembly LNAP01 (sample SAMN02440304, study PRJNA202911) | soil metagenome | biome: Subtropical and temperate rainforests or woodlands; isolation source: soil samples (1 kg each in a 20% v/v slurry with milli Q water) were... ... | reverse complement strand
ACCCGAGCCTGGCCTTTTTCGCCCTTCTCTTCCTTGTGATAGTTGATCAGGCCGGACTGCTCGATGACGGTTTGCGTCATCAGGTGCAGCGGCATGTCCATGACTTTGGCCGCGAGATTTTCGATCAGCTCAACGAACAAGCCCAAGGCGCCAGCGGCGCGCCCGGTCAGGCCTTTATTGGCGATCAGCTGACGCGTGGCTTCCCACATGGACACATCGGCGTGGCGCGCATGCTGACGGATGGCTTCGACGGTTTTCTCGCCGATGCCGCGCGCTGGCACATTGATCACCCGCTCAAGGGCCGCATCGTTGCCACGGCCGTCCAGCAAGCGCAGGTAGGCCATGGCGTTCTTGATTTCGGCACGTTCGAAGAAGCGCTGGCCGCCATAAATGCGATACGGAATGCGCTCGCGCAGCAGCGCTTCTTCAAGCACCCGCGACTGGGCGTTGGAGCGGTAGAGAATGGCGATGTCGCTGCGCGCCAGACCGGTCTTGAGCGCGCTTTCAATGGTTTCCACCACGTAGCGGGCTTCATCGTGTTCGTTGAAGGCGGCATACAGATTGATCAGCTCGCCATCGCCGACATCCGTCCACAGCTCTTTGCCCATGCGCCCGCTGTTATTGATGATCAGACCATTGGCGGCCTTGAGGATGCTGGCTGTGGAGCGGTAGTTCTGTTCCAGGCGGATGACTTCGGTGTCAGGAAAATCATCGGAATACTGGTGAATGTTCTCGATTTTCGCGCCGCGCCAGCCGTAGATCGACTGGTCGTCATCGCCGACTACCATCAGGCTGTCGCCGCCCTGGGCGAGCAAGCGCAACCAGGCGTATTGAACGGCGTTGGTGTCCTGGAATTCGTCCACCAGCACGTGCCGGAAGCGTCGCTGGTAGTGGGCGAGCAGGCCGGGATTGTCGCGCCACAGGTCCAGAGCGCGCAGCAGCAACTCGGAAAAGTCGATGACCCCGGCGCGCTGGCAGGCGACTTCGTAGGCTTCGTAGATCGACTTCATGGTCGCCAGGAACAGATCGCCACTGGCCTGAATGTGTTTCGGGCGCAGGCCTTCGTCTTTCTGGCCATTGATGAACCACTGGGCCTGTTTGACCGGCCAGCGCTGCTCGTCCAGACCCAGCTCGCGGATCACTCGCTTGACCAGTCGGGTCTGATCATCGCTGTCGAGAATCTGGAACGTCTGCGCCAGGCCGGCCTCCTGCCAGTGCGCCCGCAGCAGGCGGTGTGCCAGGCCGTGGAAGGTGCCGACCCACATGCCCGCCGGGTTGATCCCCATCAGCTGCTCGATGCGATGGCGCATCTCCGCAGCCGCCTTGTTGGTGAACGTCACCGACAGGATGGAGTGTGGCGAGGCTTGCTCGACCTGGATCAACCAGGCGATGCGATGCACCAGCACACGGGTTTTGCCGGAACCAGCGCCGGCCAGGACCAACTGACGACCCACGGAGGCAGCTACGGCCTGGCGTTGGGCATCGTTGAGAGAATTAAGCAGAAGGGAGAGGTCATCGCGCATCGGCGCATTCTAGGGTGCCGAGCGAAACCGGGCAAACCATGCTTTGCACCAGGCGATAAACGCAGGGGGCCGGACGACTGGCAAGTCACGGGCTATAAGCGTGCGCCAGCCTTGAGAAAATCGAGGACATACGACCAAAGTCACCGGCCAAGAGCTATTTATATGAGCTCGGACAGTTTGGTCTGTGACAACGCTTGTGTATGCTCCGTGCACGCTCAAGGCCCTATCATTATAAGAATCTGCCATGACATTCAGCTCCAGTGGTCAGGACGTGACAGCTGCTGACCGGCGCAACATCCTCAGGCAATTCGCCACCCAACTCGCAGTCGAGCGCACACGCCTGCTGTATCAGGGTTCGCTGCTTCCGACGCTGTTCATGTTTATCAACGGCCTGGTCTGTGCCTGGCTGCTGTGGAGTCCGCAACGTTATTTGCTGGTAGGCATCTGGCTCGGCTGGCTTTTGGCGTTGATTTGCTTGCGCGTCATTCAGGCAACCGCTTTTCGCCGTGCGTCTGCCGAACGCCAGGCGCAGCCGATCTGGGGGCGAATGTTCTTGCTCGGGGCCGGCGTCAGCGGGTTGACCCTGGCCAGCGCCGCGCTGGTGTTGGCGCCTGCGGAAAACTTTCAGCAGCAAGCCTGGGTGTTTGGCCTGATCGGCGCGGCGACCTTATCTGCCAGCATCGCTTACGCCGCGAGTATCAAGGCATTCCTGGCCTTTACCTTGCCGTGCCTGCTGCCGCCGATCATTTATTTGTTCTGGGGTGGCGACGTGCCGTTGCGCGGTTGGGGCTGGCTCGGCTTGATTCTGTTGTTTGCCCTGATCGTGGTCGCCTGGCAGGTGAACCGGCTGATCCAGCGCGGTCTGATCCGGCGCTTCCAGAATCAGGCCCTGATCGACAACCTGCAGCAAGCGCAAGCCAGAAGCGACCAGCTCAATCAGGAACTGGCCCGGGAAATCGAGCAGCGCCGCAATGCCGAGCGCGATCTGCGTGATGCACAGGCTGGCCTCGAAGAACGTGTCGCGCAGCGTACGCTGGAGCTGGAAGAGGCCAATCACACGCTAAGCCAAAGCCCGCCACGGCTGGCCGCAACGGTATTCGAAGCCGCGAGCGAAGGTATTGTGATCTTCGATCCGGAGTACAACATTGTTACCGTCAATCAGGCGTTCAGTCGGGTCAGCGGCTATCAGCCGGAAGATCTGGTCGGGCGTAAAGTGACTGAAATTGCCAGCAGTCGCGATGCGCGGCGGCATTTTGCGGCCATTCATCAGGCCCTCGAACAAACCGGGTGCTGGCAAGGCGAACTGGTCGAAACCCGCAAGAATGGCGAGCTGTATCCGCAGTGGCTGCAACTGAGTGTCGTGCGCGATGGTGCGGGCAAGATGAGCCACATTGTCGGCTTCTTCGCCGATCTGTCTGCGCGTCGCGAATCCGAAGAGCGCATGCGCTATCTCACCCATTTCGATGAGCTGACCGGGCTGGCCAATCGCTCGCTGTTCACCGAGCGCCTGCGCGAAGCCAACAAACGCGTGCGCCAGGGCGGCAGAAGCCTGGCGTTGCTGCACATCAATCTGGACCGTTTCAAGCTGCTCAACGACAGCCTCGGTCATGAAGTCGCCGACCAGTTGCTCAAGCAGGTCGCGCGACGGCTTAGTAGCGCGCTGCCTGAAGCCGACACCATCGCCCGATTGTCTGGCGACGAATTTGCCGTGCTATTCGATGCCTACGCCAACCTGTCCAGCCTGGCGCGGGTCACCAGCCGACTGCTGGCCAAGCTGCGCATGCCGATTTCGGTGGGCGGGCATGAACTGGTGGTCAGCGCCTCGGTGGGTATCAGCCTGTTGCCTGATTCGGCCCGGGAAATCCCCGCGCTGGTCAGTCAGGCCAACATGGCGATGCAACACGCCAAGCATCTGGGCGGCAACAACTTCCAGTTCTATACCGAGAGCCTGCAAGCCAGCACGCTGGAGCGTTTGCAGCTGGAAATTCAGCTGCGCAAGGCCATCGAAGAACAGCAGCTGGAAGTTTTCTATCAGCCCAAGCTTTGTCTGGCCAGCGGTCGGCTGGATGCGGCCGAGGCGTTGGTGCGCTGGCGGCATCCGATCATGGGCATGGTGCCGCCGGGGGATTTTATCGGGCTGGCCGAAGAGACTGGCTTGATCGGCGCCATCGGTGAATTCGTCCTGCGCGAATCCTGTCGCCAGGCCTGCGAATGGCAGCGTCAGGGTCTCGAACCGATTCGCGTGTCGGTGAACCTGTCGGTGCATCAACTGCGTCAGGGCAAGCTGGTCAGTCTGGTGCGTCAGGTCCTCGAAGAGACCGGTCTGGCGCCGCAATGGCTGGAGCTTGAGCTGACCGAAAGCCAGTTGCTGGACAGCGTCGAACACATCATTGCGACCTTTCATCAGTTGCGCGAACTGGGCGTAAAACTCGCCATTGACGATTTCGGCACCGGCTATTCTTCCCTCAGCTACCTGAAACGCTTCCCGGTGGACTACGTAAAAATCGATCAGGCCTTTATTCGCGGCCTTGGCGAAGGTACTGAAGACGCAGCAATCACCCGCGCAATCATCGCCATGGCGCACAGCCTCGGGCTCAAAGTCGTCGCCGAAGGGGTCGAGAATCAGGCGCAGCTGGATTTCCTCAAAGCCAACGCGTGCGACGAAGTGCAGGGTTATTTGATCAGTCGGCCGATTGAAGCGGGGGCGTTGGCGGGGGTTCTGGAGGCGTATGCCGCGAGAGAGGGCAGTTGAGGTAGGAAGCGGCCTACATGATTGCTGGATAGGTCATTCAATCGTTAGTGTCAGACCGGGCAAGCTCGTTTAACTGGGCGTTCCGCAGGTCATGTAGTATAACTACAAGAAAGCTACATTCCGGCCAATGCACCTTTATCGAGTCTGCCCCCTTGAATCTGCTGCACCACATTGCCCAGTCACGCCACCTGCTACGTAAATCGGAACTCAAGGTTGCCGATCATGTGCTGCTTGACCCTGCGGCTGTGATGCACAGTTCCATGGCCGATCTGGCGCACAGCGTTGGCATCAGCGAACCGACCATCGTGCGTTTTTGCCGGGCCATTGGTTGCACCGGCTTTCAGGATCTCAAACTCAAGCTGGCGCAGAGCCTGGCGGCGGGGGCGAGTTTTGGTCAGTTCGCGATTCATGAAGACGATTCGGTCGCTGACTACAGTCTGAAGATTTTCGACACCACGCTGCACACCTTGATGGAAGTGCGCGAGAACCTCGATCCACATGCGTTGCAACTGGCGGTCAGCGCCATGGCAGCGGCCAAGCGGGTTGAGTTCTACGGCTTTGGCGCGTCCGGCGCGGTGGCGGCGGATGCCCAGCACAAGTTTTTCCGCCTGTTGCTCAGCGCGGCGGCTTATTCCGATCCGCACATGCAGGCCATGTCGGCGGTGACCCTCAAGCCTACGGACGTTGCGGTGTGCATCTCGCAGTCCGGCCGTTCCAAGGATCTGCTGATTACTGCGAATCTGGTTCGCGAAAGCGGCGCGACCTTGATTACCCTGTGCCCGAGCCAGACGCCATTGGCCGAGCTGTCGTCGGTCAATCTGGCCATCGACGTGCATGAAGACACGGAAATCTACACCCCGCTGACCTCGCGTATCGCCCACTTGGTGGTGATCGACGTATTGGCCATGGGCGTTGCCATGGCGCGCGGCCCAAGCCTGGTCAACCACCTGAAAAGCGTCAAACGCAGCCTGCGCAGCCTTCGCCTGTCACCCAAATCGGTCAAATCCCACGAGGATTGATCACACGGAATCTGTAGTCATTTGGGCCCTTTCGGGGACGAGTCCCCTCCTACCGGTTGTGCGTGAATCGCTAGGGCCGGACTCACCGGGAAATATGGTTTCATCGTTTTGTCACCATTGCCGCCCATTCTGTATTCCCACACACGCATTGGGAGACAGGATATGGCTCGGCATCATGATGACTCGAACAGCACCGTCAAAACCCGCCGTCAGCAGGAAGACCAGCGTCGGATGGCCTTTCGCCGTGCAATCGAAAGCTATTCGGAAGAGCGCAAACTGAATCAGGCCCTCTCGGATTTCGACGACAGTATTTCCGGCCGTTTCTGGCAGGCTTCCAACGCTAGCGAAGGCGTCCGTCGAAACGCTCGACAAGCTGGCTGATCTGCGCGCGTTCGGTGCGGATGAAGCCCAGGAAGGCATGAGCCACCGGCGATAGACGTCTGTCCCTGGCTTGCACCACGCACCAGCTGCGATACAGCGGCAATTCCGCCACGGGCAGCTCGACGAGCATGCCGGTGGCGAGTTCGAGGCTGACCGCGTGGCGAGTCAGCAGCGCAATACCCAACCCGGCCACCACGCATTCGCGCTGCGCCTCGTGGGACGCAACCTCGAGCGTCTGTGTGAAATGCACGCGCTTGTCCTTGAAGTATTCCTCGCATGCCTTGCGCGTTCCCGAACCGCTTTCGCGAATCAGCAGCGGATAAGGTTCCAGATCCTTCAGCGCCAAGGCTTGGCCGTGGCACAGCGGATGGTCCGGCGGCGCGACCGCGACAATCGGATTATTAAGGAAGGGTAAAAATTCCAGGCCCATGTCCTGAGGCACCATGGACATCACCACCAGATCGTCGCGATTGTCGGAAAGCCGTCTGATGACCTGGGCGCGATTGACCACCGTCAGGTTGAGAATGACTTCCGGATAGTTGCGCTTGAAGGCAGCGAAAAGGTGCGGGACGAAATATTTGCAGCTCGACTCGACCGCCAGCTTGAGTTGACCTTGCAGAGAACCCTGCAAATCGGTGAGCTGCATATCCAGGCTTTCCAGGCGCCCGAAAATGTCGCGGCTGGCCAGTTGCAATGCCTCGGCTGCTTCGGTCAGGTAGAGTTTTTTGCCGATATATTCGAACAGCGGCTGGCCGATCAGCTCTTCCAGCTGGCGTATCTGCAAGCTGACCGCCGGTTGCGTGAGGGCCATTTCATCCGCCGCACGGCTGTAAGAACGCAAATCACAGACCTCGTTGAAAATCCGTAACTGACGTAACGTCATACGCATCAATGACTTACGCATATTTTACGGCTCCTTCGAATAGCTGAAGCGCCAACTATAAGCTTTTACTTATAGTCATCCCAATATTTACTCATTTTTGTTAATCGCTGATCCGGCATAGGGTGGTCGTGCGACAAAAATCCACATGCGCAGTTACAAAAAAAGAGGCTACAAAAAAAGCAGCGGCCGAAGCGATATCCGGTCCTGCGCCGAGCGGCTTAGTCGCTTCGTCTGTTCAATGGTCGAGGAAATACTCGTGATAACAAAAATCCTGATCGCCAACCGCGGTGAGATCGCTGTCCGTATCGTGCGCGCCTGCGCCGAAATGGGCATCCGCTCCGTAGCGATCTTTTCCGACGCCGACCGTCATGCGCTGCACGTCAAACGCGCTGACGAGGCCCACAGTATTGGTGCCGAACCGCTGGCCGGTTATCTGAACCCGCGCAAGCTGGTAAACCTGGCCGTGGAAACCGGTTGTGATGCGCTGCACCCCGGTTATGGCTTCCTCTCGGAAAACGCCGAACTTGCTGATATCTGCGCCGAACGTGGCATCAAATTCATCGGACCTTCGGCAGAAGTCATCCGTCGCATGGGTGACAAGACCGAAGCCCGGCGCAGCATGATCAAGGCGGGCGTGCCGGTCACGCCTGGTACCGAAGGCAATGTCGCGGACATTACCGAAGCGCTGGTGGAAGGTGACCGCATCGGTTATCCGGTGATGCTCAAGGCCACTTCCGGCGGCGGTGGGCGTGGCATTCGCCGCTGCAACAGCCGTGAAGAGCTGGAGCAGGCTTTCCCACGGGTGATTTCCGAAGCGACCAAGGCGTTTGGCTCGGCCGAAGTCTTCCTCGAAAAATGCATCGTCAATCCCAAGCACATCGAAGCGCAGATTCTCGGCGACAGTTTCGGCAACGTGGTGCATCTGTTCGAGCGCGACTGCTCGATCCAGCGCCGCAACCAGAAGCTCATCGAAATCGCGCCCAGCCCGCAACTTACCCCGGAACAGCGCGCCTATATCGGTGACTTGTCGGTGCGTGCGGCCAAGGCGGTGGGTTACGAGAACGCCGGCACCGTGGAATTCCTGCTCGCCGAGGGCGAAGTGTATTTCATGGAGATGAACACTCGGGTGCAGGTGGAACACACCATCACCGAGGAAATCACCGGCATCGACATCGTTCGTGAGCAGATCCGCATCGCTTCCGGGCTGCCATTGTCGGTCAAGCAGGAAGACATCATTCATCGCGGCTTTGCCCTGCAATTCCGGATCAACGCCGAAGACCCGAAAAACAACTTCCTCCCCAGCTTCGGCAAGATCACCCGTTATTACGCGCCCGGCGGTCCCGGCGTGCGCACCGACACGGCGATCTATACCGGTTACACGATTCCGCCGTACTACGACTCCATGTGCCTGAAGCTGATTGTCTGGGCGCTGACCTGGGAAGAGGCGATGGATCGCGGCTTGCGCGCTTTGGACGACATGCGTCTGCAAGGCGTGAAGACCACTGCCGCGTACTACCAGGAAATCCTGCGTAACCCGGAATTTCGTAGCGGTCAGTTCAACACCAGCTTCGTCGAAGCTCACCCGGAACTGACCAACTACTCGATCAAGCGCAAACCCGAAGAGCTGGCCCTGGCCATCGCCGCCGCCATTGCCGCCCATGCGGGCCTGTGAGGAATTGAACATGAGCAAGCAAATTTTTGTAACCGACACCATCCTGCGCGACGCTCACCAGTCGTTGCTGGCGACCCGCATGCGCACCGAAGACATGCTGCCGATCTGCGACAAGCTCGACAAAGTCGGCTACTGGTCCCTGGAATGCTGGGGCGGCGCGACCTTCGATGCGTGTGTGCGCTTTCTGAAAGAAGATCCGTGGGAGCGCTTGCGCCAACTGCGCGCGGCGTTGCCCAACACGCGTCTGCAAATGCTGCTGCGCGGCCAGAATCTGCTGGGCTATCGCCATTACAGCGACGACGTGGTCAAAGCCTTCGTCGCCAAGGCTGCTGAAAACGGTATCGACGTGTTTCGTATTTTCGACGCCATGAATGACGTGCGGAACCTGCGCGTGGCCATCGAAGCGGTGAAAGATTCGGGCAAACACGCCCAGGGCACCATCGCTTACACCACGAGTCCGGTGCACACCATCGACGCCTTCGTGGCTCAGGCCAAACAGATGGAAGCCATGGGTTGCGACTCCATTGCCATCAAGGACATGGCCGGCTTGCTGACGCCATACGCGACAGGCGAACTGGTCAAGGCACTGAAGGCCGAGCAATCGCTGCCAGTGTTTATCCATTCCCACGACACCGCTGGCCTGGCTGCCATGTGCCAGCTCAAGGCGATCGAGAACGGCGCCGATCATATCGACACCGCCATCTCCAGCTTCGCCTGGGGCACCAGTCATCCGGGCACCGAATCGATGGTTGCCGCGCTCAAGGGCAGCGAGTTCGATACCGGGCTGAATCTGGAATTGCTGCAAGAGATCGGTCTGTACTTCTACGCCGTGCGTAAGAAATATCACCAGTTCGAAAGCGAATTCACCGCCGTCGATACTCGCGTGCAGATCAATCAGGTACCGGGCGGGATGATTTCCAACCTCGCCAACCAGCTCAAAGAGCAGGGCGCGCTCAATCGCATGAGCGAAGTGCTGGCCGAGATTCCACGGGTTCGCAAAGACCTCGGTTATCCGCCGCTGGTGACGCCGACCTCGCAGATCGTCGGCACTCAGGCGTTCTTCAACGTGCTGGCCGGTGAGCGTTACAAAACCATCACCAACGAAGTGAAGCTTTATCTGCAAGGCGGCTACGGCAAAGCGCCCGGCCAGGTGGACGAGAAGCTGCGTCGTCAGGCTATCGGTAACGAAGAGCTGATCGACGTGCGCCCGGCAGATTTGCTCAAGCCGGAAATGACCAAGCTGCGCGGAGAAATTGGCGATATCGCCAAGTCTGAAGAAGACGTGCTGACCTACGCCATGTTCCCGGACATTGGCCGCAAGTTCCTCGAAGAACGCGCGGCGGGCACCCTGAAACCGGAAGTGCTGTTGCCGATTCCGGAAGCGGGCGGCGTGAGCAAGCCGGGGGGCGAAGGCGTACCGACCGAGTTCGTCATCGACGTGCACGGCGAAAGCTACCGCGTCGACATCACCGGTGTGGGCGTCAAGGCCGAGGGCAAGCGCCACTTCTATCTGTCCATCGACGGCATGCCTGAAGAAGTGGTGTTCGAACCGCTCAACGAGTTCGTCAGCGGCGGCGCCAGCAAGCGTGCTCAAGCCAGCGCGCCGGGCCACGTCAGCACCACCATGCCGGGTAACATCGTCGATGTGCTGGTCAAGGAAGGCGACATGGTCAAGGCCGGTCAGGCAGTGCTCATCACCGAAGCCATGAAAATGGAAACCGAAGTTCAGGCGTCCATTGCGGGCAAGGTCGTCGCAATCCACGTCGCCAAGGGTGATCGGGTGAATCCGGGCGAGATCCTGATCGAGATCGAAGGCTGATCACAGCCGTCGACAGACAGTTTTAACGATTAACCTCTGGGGGAGCGTAATGCTCCCTTTTTTTCGTCTGGTGATTTTGGTGGGAGCGAGCTTGCTCGCGAATTAGCTTCGCTCTAACGATCGTATGGTAACTGCATCAAAATGCATTTCTGTGTGTATATTCCGCATATACATGCACTATAGTGCAGATAATGCGACGAAAAATGCTGGTTAAGTGCAATATATTGCAGGTGCCTAAAATTGAACCTTACCCTTCAGGTCTACGGCAATGGAGTTTGGCAAGACGCCATGAGCTTGTCCTTTGCCGAACCGGCAGAGGGTTTTCTCGGCCCTTGTCGTTTTGCGTACAAGTCGGCCTACGTGCACGCCAATCTGGATGCTTATCAAAGCCCCTTTGCCCTGGCCGTGAGCGCTCGTCTGCCGCTGGATTTTGATTCCATTTCTGTGCCTGCCGCGCCAGCATTTCTGTATGACATCGCGCCATCTGGTGCCGCCAGACGCTTTCTCATCGCGCATATGGGGCGGGAAAAGCCTGACGGCATGAGCGATGACCTGTATTTATTGGGCCGCAGCACGCCGGCCCCGGTCGGCAATCTGCGAATCAAAGAGTCGGTTGATGCGCTTGAACAAGACGACCCGCTGGGATTCAGCCGCGAAGAGGTCGTCAGTCGCGATCAACGCTTTCTGGAATACGCCTATGAGCAAGGCGCGGCCATTGGCGGTGCCACCGGCGCGGGCGGTGAAGCGCCGAAATTGTTGATGACTCAAGGCACGGACGGCCTTCTTTACCCGGACGCGATCCTTCCCGACGCGCAGGCTTGCGAGCATTGGTTTATCAAGTTCGCGCGCAATCAGGCGCTGACCAACGATCAGGACATTCTTCGTAGCGAGCATTTGTACTACAAGGCACTTCAAACTCTTGGCATCGACACCGTTGCGACTGCAGATCTGGCCCTGGAAGAGTCGAACAAGCCAAGCTTGTGGATGCAACGTTTTGATCGTCGAGTGACAGCGCAGGGCGTCGAACGGCTGGCGGTCGAATCGGTTTATTCGCTGGCCGGCGTGACGCTGCCGGGTAGCCCGATGAGCCATCTGGAAGTCATCAGGTTGCTGACGGGACTCTGGGCGCAGGCCGGGCAGCAAGCCGAGGTGCCGGATCTGGTGGCCGAATACCTGCGCCGCGACCTGATCAATCTGATCCTGGGCAACTCGGATAACCATGGCCGCAACACTGCTGTCATTCGCGGTCATGACAGTTATCGCCTGGCGCCGATTTTTGACCTGGCGCCGATGGTCATGGACGTGGAAGGCATAACCCGCAGCACCAAGTGGCCGAGGACAATCGAGCGGGCAGGGCAAGTCGATTGGCGCGCTGCCTGCGATGCGCTGGCCGACATTCTCAATCCGCACGACGCATTCGAGCGCTTGCGTCAGGACGCCTGGCAACTGCGCGCATTGCCGGACCTGCTGCGCGACAGCGGCTTGCCCCAGGCGACGTTCAACCATCCCGCAATCGCCTTGAATAGCCTCGACCAGCGTTTGCTTGCCTGGGGGCTGCAATGACCTTGTCCATGGATGCGCGCGCGCTGCTGATTGAAAGCGTTCAACAGGGCATTGCCGACGGCAGCCTGGAAATCGGCGCGGCGGTCAGACGCTTGCGCGTCGAAGGGGCCAGTCTGCATCAGAGCCAGTTCGCGAAAATGTGCAAGATCTCGGTCCGCACGCTGATTCAGATCGAGCAAGGCGAAGGCAACCCGACGCTGAAATCGCTGAATGCCGTGTTGCGGCCGTTCGGTTTGCAGATGGGCGTGGTGCGGCGGCATCGGCAGATTAGTTGACGACATTTGCATTGAAATCAAATACGTAGGACTTGTCCCCGATGGCGCCGGATGGGTCGACATCATTTTGCCTGACACTAATGCGGTGTTTGCACCAACGTCTTCCCGGACAAGTCCGGTCCTATGTATGGACTCGCCCCCACTTTCAACCTGCTTCTGAACACTGCTACCCGGTTGCATCTATGTATAAGGCCTGTTCGA
>LNAP01008746.1_pt1 | contig 12090 bp, 8 predicted proteins | sample 602601 | NCBI WGS metagenome assembly LNAP01 (sample SAMN02440304, study PRJNA202911) | soil metagenome | biome: Subtropical and temperate rainforests or woodlands; isolation source: soil samples (1 kg each in a 20% v/v slurry with milli Q water) were... ... | reverse complement strand
GGCACGCCACGGCATCGTGTTTCGCGCCGCGCTGGAGGCCGAGAACTGCGCGCCACCGTGGCGCGAACTGCTGTACGTTTACCGCCGGCTGGAGGCGCGCGGCGAGCTGCGCGGCGGCCGCTTCGTGGAGCGCTTTGCCGGCGAGCAGTACGCGGCGCCGGAAGCACTGGCCATGCTGCGCAGCGCACGGATCGCCACACCCGCCGGTGGTGGCGCCGAGGCGGACGCGCAGCCCGCCTGAGCGCCGGCCTGCCGCTTAGCAGGCCGGCGGGCGAGCGCTCATCAATGCCGGTCGCGCCACTGCGCTGCCCGGCAGCGCACTCGCAGCAGCGGCCCGCCGCCGCTGCGGTCGCTGCAAGGGCGAGCGGCCGAAGGCGTCAGACGCCACAGGTTCACGCTGCCGGTGATCTCGTTGGCGACGACCAGCATCGGCGTGCGCGTGGGGCTGTCCTTGGCTTCGATGAAGCGCACCACCTCCGGCCCGCTGTCCGGACCGACCGCGTCGCCATCGAAGCTGCGGGGGTTGACGTAATCCACGAAGTCCGGCGCCGCCGGGTCGGTGACGTCGTAGACCATCACGCCGCCGATGCGCTCCAGGCCCACGAAGGCATAGCTGCGGCCGGCCACGGTGCCCACCGCCACGCCTTCCGGCTCCGGCCCCTTGTTGTCGGAGCGATCGTCGAAGGTGTTCGCGTCGTTGTTGCTGTTGAAGTTGCCGGGGAAAGCGGCCGCGGTGCGCGCTTCGATCTCGGCGCCGGAATCCCACACCTGATCCCCGGTGGCGGCATCCCAGATGGAAAACGAACGCGTGCCGAACACGTAGGGCCGCGAATAGTCGCCACCCGGCGGCGCGCTGGTGACCGTCAGCCGCCCAAGCTGCAGGTTGTCGTTCAGCACCGGCTGGATGGCCGCCGGATAGCTGCTGCGCACGCTGCGGGCGCGCTCTTCTTCGGCGAAGCCGTCGTAGTCGCGGGCATCGCCCTCGTTGGCGGTGATCAGGTAAGTCCGGCGGCCGGCCATGAAACTGGCGACGGCATCCGGCTGGTACATGCCGTACACCGGCCAGTTGCGGATGTTGACCACATTGTCGCGGTCGGACGCGTCCAGACCGGAGGTGCTGACGATGCCCAGCAGCACCGGCTCCGGCTGGTAACCGGGCAACAACGTAAAGGTGCCGGTCGCGTTGTCGATGTTGATACCGGCCACGCCGAAATCGTTGTCGTTGATGACCGCCAGGGTGTTGGCGTCGATGTACGCCAGCCCTTCGACCTTCTGCACCTTGTCGTAGCCGGCGCTGGCCAGATCCACGTGCAGCACCTTGGCCAGCGGCGTCACGCCCACTGCGGCCAGCTCGCTGCTGCTCATCTGGTCCAGGGACTTGCCGCCGTAGAGCACGTCCTTGGCGGTGATGTCGGTGGCGCCGGTCAGGTTGAAGGCGTAGATCTTCTTGGTGATCTGCGCCACCTGGTCGGCCGGCGCCGCATCATCGTCGCGTTCCACCACCAGGAAGCCGCCGCCGGGCATGGCCGCAGCATCGCCAATCTTGTCGGCGATGCTGTCGTCGGCGTTCAACGGCGCCGGGTTGTCCATGACATACAGGAACTGGCGCGTCGCCTGCGTGGCCGGATCAAACTCCACCACGCGGATGTTGCGCATGGCATTGAGCGCGCTGTTGGCAAGCGTGGTCGGATTGCGCAGCGGGCTCTGCACGAAGGCGTAGACCTTGCCGTCCTGCAGGGCGATGGCTTCGAAGCCGCGGTTCTGGCGCCGCTGGGCGAGCACTGCGGGCAGCACCTCGGTGCCGAAGCTGCCGGCCGGCGCGCCGGCCGCCGCGGCGGTGCCGATCGGCACCAGGCGTTCGATCAGCAGACCCGTCGGATCGAAGTGGTAGATCGCCGGGCGGTACTCGTCGGCCATCCAGAAGTGGCCATTGGCATCAACCGCGATGCCTTCCAGATCGGCGCCCAGCGCCTGCCTCGGCAGCACGTTGCCGCGCAGGTCGACCGGCACTTCGTCGTTGTAGGGCGAATTGGCATTGGCGCCGGCAATGGCCGTGTTGGGCAGGCCGGTGAGCGCGCTGCCGTCCGGCAGGCGCAGCGCCACCTGCCCGGTGAGCGCCACCTGCCCGGTGCTGCGGTCCAGCTCCAGGCGCACGATGCGCGGGCTGAAATCGGGCAGCAGGAACGGGCGCAGGGAGCCGGTCGGCTCGCCGTTGGGGCCACGGTCGGTGTGGGTGACGAACTTGAGCTTGCCGTCGTCGGTCTGGCCCTCGTAGAACAAGCCCGAGAAGCCGCCCAGCGTCAGTGCCTGGCCGGCAGCGGTCGCGCCGATGCCCGGCAGGCCGGTCACCTCGAAGGTCGACGTTACCGGGGCCCCGTCAAGGTCCTTGTAGCCCAGCGCACGAACGCGCGTGACCTGGGCGGTGCGGATGTCGATCTCGGCAATGGCGTTGTTCTCCTGCAGGGTCACGAAGGCCCTGGCGCCGGTCGGATCAACGGTGATGTATTCGGGCTCAACATCCTGCGCCGGCGTCGCGCCGGGGCCGAAAATGCGCACGCCGTCGGGCATGGCAACGCCGCTGAAGCCCACCGTTTGCACCGGCAGCCGCGGCAGCATCGGCACCACGCGGACGATGCTCACCGTGCCCTCGGGGTCGGTGCAGCCGGCGCCGTAGCAGTCCGGCTCGCCTTCGTTGGCCACCAGCAACCGGTCGCCGTCCGGCGTGAACGTCACCATGTCCGGCAGTGCGCCGACAGTAGCGGTGCGGATCACCTGCCCGGCCGGGGTCAGGAACACCACGCTGCCCGGATCGGTTTTCTTGGCCGCCGTGACTGCCACGGCGATCAGGTTCCTGGACGACACGGCGACGCTGGTGACGCTGCCGCCGTACGCGGCCAGTGACACCCGACGCTGCAGCTGCGGCTGGGTCGGGTTCGACACGTCCACGATGTCCAGCGACACGTCATCGGCGTTGGTCACGTACAGTCGATCGCCGCGCAGCGCAGCGGTCTCACCGGCGGTGCCCTGGCCGGCCTGAATCAGGCCAGTGTCATAGCGACCGAGCGGCTCCAGCGACAGCGCCTGCGCCCCCGCGGTGGCGACCAACAAGGGCATGCAGATGCCAAAAACGGACCGCTTTCGAATTTTCACGCTCATCACTCCGGCAGGGCTCAGCCGCACGCACCATCGCGCAGGGGCTGCGCACCCTAAAAAGGGAATATTTCACCGACGTGACACCGGCCGGGCGCAGCGCCTCCGGCGCACAGTGCAACGTGGCGGTTGCCCACGCCGACACTGGATTAAGCTAGCCGGCACCGAACGACGGATCGATACAGCACAGACCACGACAACGAGGAGCGACACCATGTACCCATGCCTTTCCCCCGGCGGCAGCGCCGTTTACGACTCCCCCACCGTCGCCGGACGCTTGCTGGTCGGCACGCAGAACGGCGTTGTCGAACTTGAAGAAACCACCGCCGGCTGGCGCGAGGCCGGCCGGGGTCTTGCCGACCACCACGTGTGCGCCCTGATCGGCGAGCCGGTCAGCGGCAATTACTACGCTGGCACCCACGACGCCGGCGTGTTCGTGAGCCCCGACGGCAGCCACTGGCAGGCGGCAAGCGAGGGCCTGGACCACAGCAACGTGTTCAGCATGGCCAGCGTGCGGCGGGCGGATGGCTCGGTGCGCCTGTATGCGGGCACCGAGCCGGCGGCACTGTTCGAGAGCCGGGACTTTGGCCAGTCCTGGCAGCGCCTGACCGGCCTTGAGGCCACCACCGGCCGCGAGGGCTGGATGTTCCCGGCGCCGCCGTTCATCGCCCACATCAAGCAGATCGCCATCCACCCGCAAAACGCGGACCTGATCTACGTGTGCGTGGAACAGGGCGGCCTGTACAGCAGCCCGGATGCCGGCAAGAACACACCGCCGGCATGCCCAACGACGCCCACCGCGTGCTGCTGCACCCGACCCGGCCGGGGCGGCTGTTCCTGGCCAACGGCTTTTTCTTCAACCGCAGCGACGATGGCGGCAAGACCTGGTTCGAGATGAAGGAACAGACGCGCAAAATCGGCTACGCGGACCCGCTGGTCTACCACCCGCGGCGACCGGAGACGATGTTCGTCAGCGGCGCGTTCGCCACGCCGGACACCTGGGTCAAGGGCAGCGCCAACGTGAGCATCGCCCGCTCGAATGACGGCGGCGACAGCTGGCAATACGCGCGCGGCGGCCTGCCGGACGAATTCAAGCCCTCGGTCGAGGCGATGTGCCTCGAAGCGGTCGGCGACGCCTGCCGGGTCTTCATCGGCAACACCGACGGCGAGGTCTGGCTGACCGAGGACGAGGGCAAACAATGGCGCCGGATCGCCAGTGGCTTGCCGCCGGTCAGCAAGTGCTTCCACGCCGATCTGATCAACGGCAAGCTCGACCTGACCGAGGTGCGCATCCCGGACGAAATCCGCGCCATGATGGAGCAGATGGTGGCCCGCGAGGCATAGCCAAGCGCGGCCTGGCCCCGCCTTATGCCTACCAGCACAAGGCGGGGCGGGTGCACGACAGTTCGCACAGGGCGGGTTGGGCGATGCCATAACCCACCCGATCGCGATCGGAACCTTCGCCGTGTCCGCGCCGCTCGAACACAATACGGCGCAATGCGCTGCGCTTATTGCGCCCGCGGGCTGTCAGGCGGCGACCCTGGCCAGGTAGATGGTCTGGGTAAACGGCCGGTCCTGCAGCGGATTGTGGAAGGTCACGGGCTCCGCCCAGGCCGCGTCGAAAACACTCGCCAGCCGTTCGGTGAATGCGGCGTCCGGCTGGTCGTTCGACCACAGCGCGAAGATGCCGCCGGGTTTCAGATGCGCCGCCAGCGCGCGCAGCCCCTGGGGCTGATAGGAACCGGCGCTGCGCGCATCGAGCAGCGCCTCCGGCGAATGATCGATATCCAGCAGGATGGCATCGAACCGCCGTCCCGGCGTTAGCGGATCGAAACCCGCGGCTCCGTTCGCGAGCGCGAAAAAATCGCCCTGCACGAATCGACAGCGCGGATCGGACGTGAGCCCGGGACCGAGCGGCAACAGCGCGCTCCGATGCCAGTCGATGACGGCATCCAGCATCTCGACGATGACGAGCGAGGCGACCCGCTGTTCTTCCAGAACCGTCTGCGCGGTATAGCCCAGACCCAGACCACCGACGACGACATCCAGCCGCGCGCCGGGAAGTGCCGCCAATCCCAAACGCGCCAGCGCGATCTCGGATACGGTGAACAGGCTCGACATCAGATAGTCGTCGCCGAGCTTGATTTCGAGCACGTCGACACCCAGCGCATGCTCGCGGCGTCGCCGCAGGCTCAGCAAGCCGATGGGTGTGGGTCGACTGTCCAGCTCCTCGAATAACAGGCTCATGGCTTCGCAACGCTCCGTGGATGGCCGTCAATCCTGTCGCAAGCCTTCAGGGAACGCAAAAAGACTGGGATCAGGTCTGGAATTTAGGCTGGCCAGTCAGTCCCCCTTCGCTCGCTGGGTCAAGGGCAGCACCAACGTGAGCATCGCCCGCTCGAATGACGGCGGCGACAGCTGGCAGTACGCGCGCGGCGGCCTGCCGGACGAGTTCAAGCCCTCGGTCGAGGCCATGTGCCTCGAAGCGGTCGGCGACGCCTGCCGGGTGTTCATAGGCAACACCGATGGCGAGGTCTGGCTGACCGAGGACGAGGGCAAACAATGGCGCCGGATCGCCAGTGGCCTGCCGCCGGTCAGCAAATGCTTCCACGCCGATCTGATCCACGGCAAGCTCGACCTGACCGAGGTGCGCATCCCGGACGAAATTCGCGCCCTGATGGAGCAGATGGTGGCCCGCGAGGCGTAGGACAGCGCCGGAGTATTCGGCTTTTCCTGCAGCGCAGGGAGACGCGCTGCCAAAATCAGCAAGGAGCCCGGCTGCGCCGGGCGATCATTGCGCAACACAGTTCCGCCCGTACCCACGCTTTTCCGATCGCAGGCGCCGAGAAATCCAGGAGGGATTTATTCAGCCTTTCCCGCATCGCAGGCACGGCTGCGCGCAGCGCTTCGGGACTGGCCGGAAGACCGGCTCAAGTAATGCGCCAGCGGGCCGACAATTGACTCGATCAAGAACACCGACCTCGATGCGAATACGCCCTCTGTTCACGCGCGCCCTTGCCCTGTTCGGCCTGTCGCTGTGCCTGGCCGCCTGTGACCCTGGACAGCCGCTGCACGTCGGTACGCACGCCTGGGTTGGCTACGAGTCGTTGCGCCTGGCGCGCGACTTCGGCTGGCTGCCGCCTGCCGTCAGCCTGAGCGAGCAGACCAGCGCCGGCAATTCCCTGTCCGCCCTGCGCGCCGGCACCATCGATGCGGCGGCCTTGACGCTGGATGAGGTTCTGCAGGCCCGTGCCCAGGGAGTGCCGCTGACGGTGGTGCTGGTGTTCGACAGCTCGGCCGGGGCGGATGTGCTGCTGGCTCGCCCGCCGATAAACCGCCTTGCCGACCTCGCCGGCCGGCGCGTGGCCTATGAACCGACTGCCGTGGGCAGTCTGGTGCTGCGCGAAGTACTGCAAAGGGCCGGGCTGACCGCCGAGTCGGTCACGCTGGTGGAACTGACTCCGCCCGGGCAACTGGCGGCCTGGCGCAGCGCCCAGGTCGATGCGGTGGTGACTTACGAGCCGACCGCAGCGCAGTTGCTGCGCGAAGGGGCTGTGCTGCTGTTCGACAGCCGGCAGATGCCCGAGACGATCTTCGACGTGCTGGCGGTGCGCAGCGACCGGCTGGCGGAACGCAAGCAGGTGCTGCGCGACCTGCTGGCAGCGCATTTTCGGGCGCTGGATTACATCCGGCAGAACCGTCAGGACGCGGCGCACCGCATCGCCGCCTACCACGGCATCTCCAGCGACGAAGTGCTGCGCGCCCTGGACGGCATCGTCCAACCCTGGCTGGCCGGCAACCGCTATGCGCTGACGCCCGGATCGCGTTTCGACGCTGCCGTGCAACAGCTGCAGGCGCTGATGATCGAACGCCGCCTGCTGCCACGGCCGGACCCGCTGGAGGGCCTGTTCAGTGCCGACTACCTGCCCCTGCGGGAGGCACACGAACCATGACCGTGCACGCGGCCTGGCGCCTTGGCATCGCCCTGCTGCTGACTGCCGGGAACGCCCACGCAACGCAAAGCCTCACCTTCGGTGTCCTGGCGCAGCGCCCTGACGAAGTCGTCGAGGGCCGCTATCGCCCGCTCATGGAGTACCTGTCGGCACAGCTGCACGGCACGCCGGTGCGGCTGGAAGTTCTGGACCACGCGCAGCTGACCGACGCGGTTGCCCACAATCGCCTCGACCTGGTGCTGACCAACCCCGGCTCGTTTCTGCTGCTGCGCAGTCAGCACAGCCTCGGCGGGGCGCTGGCCACCGTGGTCCGGCAGGCGGCCGATCGGAGCACCACCCAGATGGCCGGCGTGATCGTGACGCAGGCTGCCCGAACCGACATCACGCGCCTGACCGACCTGCGCGGCCGGCGCATCGCCGTGCCCGAGCGACAGTCGCTGGGCGGCTTTCAGGCGCCGGCTTTCGAACTCCTGCAGGTCGGCATCCGCCTCCCCGCGGCCACCGCCCGGCCCTCCGCCGGTGGGCGCCAAGCCCCCTCCAGAACCCAGATTCAACTGCTGGAGGTCGGCACCCACGATGCGGTCATCCGGGCGGTGCTCGACGGCCGGGCCGAGGTCGGCTTCGTGCGCAGCGGCGTGATCGAGAGCCTGACCCGCGACGGCGGACTGGACCCGTCCCGGCTGCGTGTCATTAACCGCCAGGCGCTGGGCGGGTTCCCGTTCGCGGCTTCCACACGTCCGTATCCCGAATGGCCGGTAGTCGCCCTGCCGCGCCTTGACCCGACCCATGCACGGCGCATCAGCGCCGCCCTGCTGGGGCTGGAAGCGGACCATCCGGCGGCGCTGGCGGCCGGCATTGCGGGCTTTGCCCCGCCGGTCGACTACCTGCCGGTCGAGAATCTGGCGCGCAGCTTGCGTATTGCGCCCTTCGACGTCGCGCCGACCCTGACCTGGCGGGAATTCTGGACCCAGCACCGGAGACTGCTGAGCATCATCGGCGCAGCCGCAATGGCCATCGTGGCCCTGCTGGCCTTGCTGACGACCCGCAACCGCCGCCTGGCTCACGGCGAAGCGGCGCTCCAGCAGGCGCTGGCCCGCCAGCGGGCCATATTGTCGGCAACCCCCTATCCGATTTTCGAGCTGGATGCCGAGGGGCTGATCCTGAGCTGCTGGGCGCCCAGCGCGCGCACCACCCCGATCGCGCCCGAACAACTGGTTGGCAAACGAGTAACCGAGGCGCTGCCCAAGGCAGCCGCCCAGGTCGTCATGCAGGCGCTGCGCGAGGCCGGCCAGCAAGGGCAGGCACAGGGCGGCGAGTTTTCACTGCCCACGGCGGCGGGCGAGCGCTGGTTCACGCTGTCGGCGGGCCGGATCGGCACCGGCGTCAATCCGCAGCGCTTCGCCGTCCTGGTACGTCACATCACCGCCGAGCGCGAGTCCAGGCGCTGGCTGAACATCGCTGCCAGCGTGTTCACCCACGCCGGCGAGGGCGTGCTGATCACCGGCCCGGACAGCCGCATTCTGGCCGCCAATCAGGCTTTCCTGCGCATCATGGGCTACCCGCACGACGCGGAGCTGGTCGGGCGTTACACGCACCAGCTGCACCTGAACTACCTGGGCGGGGAATCCTTCGATACCTTGCGCCAGAGCCTCATGAAGCATGGCTCCTGGCAAGGCGAGCTGCGCGGACAACGCGAGTCAGGCGAACCGTATTCGGCCACTCTGAACATAAAGGTGGCGCGCGACGGGTCGGGACAGGTCACCCATCACGTGGCGATCCTGACCGATATCACGCAGCTGAAGACCCAGCAGCACCAGCTCGAACACATCGCCTATCACGACGCCCTGACCGGCCTGCCCAACCGCGTCCTGCTGGCCGACCGGCTGCAGCAGGCCATGGCCGGCGCCGAGCGGCGCGAAGAACGCGTGGCGGTGGTCTACCTGGACCTGGACGGCTTCAAGGCCGTCAACGACGACCAGGGACACGACCAGGGCGACGCCCTCCTGATCGCCATCGCGCGGCGCATGGCCGGCGTGCTGCGCCAGACAGACACCCTGGCCCGCATCGGCGGGGACGAATTCGTGGCCGTTCTGACCGACCTGGCCACCGATCAGGAAGCCCAGCCCCTGCTGCAACGCCTGCTGCTGGCTGCCAGCCAGCCGGTGCCGCTGACAGCGGGGGAAGTCCGTGTCACGGCGAGTCTGGGGGTGGCGTTCTACCCGCAGGCGGAACCGGTGGATGCCGACCAGCTGCTGCGCCAGGCCGACAATGCCCTGTACCAGGCCAAGCTGGCCGGCAAGAACCGGCACCACGTTTACGACCCAGGGCGCGATCTGGCCGTGCGCAGCCGCCACGAGGCCGCGCAGGAAATCCGCGCCGGCCTGCAAGACGGGCAGTTCGTGCTGCATTACCAGCCCAAGGTCAACATGCGCACCGGCCAGGTCATCGGCGCCGAGGCGCTGATCCGCTGGCAGCACCCGCAGCGTGGCTTGCTGGCGCCGGGGCTGTTCCTGCCGGTGATCGAGAATCACCCGTTGGCGGTCGAACTCGGCGAATGGGTCATCGACTCCGCCCTGCGCCAGATGGGGCTATGGCGCCAGATCGGGCTGGACCTGCCGGTCAGTGTCAACGTCAGCGCCGATCACCTGCAACAGCCGGCCTTCTCGGCCCGGTTGCGCGCGTTGCTGCAGGCTCACCCGACAGTGGAGCGCGGTGCGCTGGAAATCGAGGTGCTCGAATCCAGCGCGCTGGCGGACCTGGAGCACATTGCCCGGCTCATGCGCGAGTGCGCCGATATCGGCGTCGGCTTCGCACTGGACGATTTCGGCACCGGCTATTCATCCCTGCTGTACCTGAAGCACCTGCCGGCCAGCACACTCAAGATCGACCACAGTTTCGTGCGTCACCTGCTCGACGATGCCGACAATCTGGCCATTCTGGAGGGCGTGCTGACGCTCGCGCGCGGCTTCGGGCGCACGGTCGTCGCCGAAGGCGTGGAAACCATCGAGCAAGGCACGGTGCTGCTGCAACTGGGCTGCGAGTTCGGGCAGGGCTATGGCATTGCCCGGCCGATGCCGGCGGCCGACCTGCCGCACTGGATCGCCGGCTGGCGGACACCGGATGCCTGGCAGGGGGCATCCCGCATCGCTCGCGACCGCCTGCCGCTGCTGATGGGCGATGTCGAACACCGCGCCTGGATCCACGCGATCGGGGCCTGGCTGCGCGGCGCGCGGGCCACCCCGCCGAGAGTCAGCGCTCAGGGCGGCCGCTTCGGAAGCTGGCTGAACAGCGACGGCCGCGCCCTGTATGGCCGCACGCCCGTCTTTCATGCCATCGAGGACCTGCATCAGCAAATGCATGACCTCGCCGACGAACTGGAGCACCTGCACGCCCAGGGCCGTGCGCAGGAAGCCGCGGCCCGGCTTCCCGAGCTGCTCGCGCTGCACGAGCGCATGTGTGGCCAGTTCGGCGGCCTGGTGTCGAACCTTGACGACGGCGAAGCGGACCGCAACGCGCCCGCAGACCACCGCCCGGCAAGGTCCGGCTCGCGGCTGCGCCAAGCGCGCCCCTGACGCTCAGCCCTCGAACAGCTCCAGCACCTGCCGCTGCGGCGGGCCGTCGAGCAGATCGGCCAGGTTGTTCATGTCGATGCCATAGCGGGCGATGTGCTCGCGGTGCGCCAGCAGCGCCGCCTGGTCCGCGTACTGTTCGTAGAACACGAATTCATTGCTCGTGCCAGGCACGCGGTGAAAGAAATAGGCGTGGTTGCCCGGTTCCTTGCGCACCTCGGGAATCAGCCGGCGCATGGTGCCCAGCAGGCCGTCGACCCGCTCGGGTTTGACGATCAGGCGCAGCGTGATGCAGATCATGAAATTCTCCTCGTGGTCGTGCGGCCCAGCGACGATCCGGCTTGACAGTCGTCAACCTGAGCCCACGGCAGTTCGCACAGGGCGGGTTGGGCGAAACCATAACCCCCGGACCGCGATCGGAACCGTCGCCATGTGACCCACGCCGCTCGGATCGCACACAATACGGGGCAATGCGCAGCGCCTATTGCCCCGGCGCAGGTTGGCCCACGACCTCGAAGAAGCCCCGCTCCAATTTCGCGGGTTGCACCATCTGCCATGCCTACCTGAAGTTCGTAGGCCTGGTGAACGACCACCTCACCACCTGCTTTCGCCACCGCGAGCTTCGCCGCGAACAGCAGCAGACCCGTCCGGCCGGACGGGCGTGTCGCATCGCCCGCCGGATGGTCCGACGGGCCTGACAGGAGTAATGACGTGAACAGCAAACCCAAGATCATCGTCTCGGAACAGGACTACGAGCGCCTGGATCGGCTGCTCGAGTCCCTGCCGGCGGATGGTTTTCCCGGCAAGGCGGCCCTGCGGGCCGAGCTCGACCGTGCGCAGATCGTGGACCCGAAGGAGCTGCCGCCGGACGTGGTGACCATAAACTCCACGGTCCGCTTCCGGGTGTCCTCCTCCAACGAGGAGTTCCGCCTGACGCTGGTCTACCCGAAGGGTCTGGACGGCAGCGGGGAGAAGATCTCCATCCTCGCGCCGGTGGGCAGCGCGCTGCTGGGGCTTTCCGAGGGCGACGAGATCGAGTGGCCGAGCCCGGGCGGCGGCATGCTGAAGGTGCGTATCGCGGAGGTGGTCTACCAGCCGGAGCGGGCGGGCGAGTACCACCGCTGAGCCCGGCCTGCTGCCGCCGTGGGGGGCGGTGGCTGTACGCGTTGGTGCCGATCGCCGCTCGCACGGTGGTCAATGTCGATCCACCGTGCTGGCGCAGCGGCCCATGCTTGCCGGTCAAGATACGATGCCACGAGGAGCGGCTGCGCACCCGATCATCGGACCTCGCGCCCAGCATTGCAGCCGGAGATTGATGTCTCACGAAACCACACTCATCCCCACCATCGTCATGGGGTTGCTGCTCGCGTTTGTCGGTGGATTTCTTGCCAGCAAGGTCAAGCTGCCGCCGCTGGTCG
>LNAP01004915.1_pt1 | contig 12092 bp, 11 predicted proteins | sample 602601 | NCBI WGS metagenome assembly LNAP01 (sample SAMN02440304, study PRJNA202911) | soil metagenome | biome: Subtropical and temperate rainforests or woodlands; isolation source: soil samples (1 kg each in a 20% v/v slurry with milli Q water) were... ... | reverse complement strand
TCTTGATAGGGGACACGGCTTTGCTTGTCTCCTCTTCTTGCTTCTCCTCTTCCTCTTTTGCCATACTATCCTCCTTCTTCTCTTCCTCTTCATCCTCTTCCACTTCCTCCTCGATCTCCTCCTCCACAGACAGCTCTTCCTCCGGCTCCTCCGCGAAGCTGTCCTCCAGAACCATTGCATTCAGCTTCTGCTGCGCGACATGACTGGCCTGACTGCGCGCCGGAGAATCAGCCTCAAAGGAAGAGGACACATCAAGCTGCTTGCTACCTTGGCTGTGAAAGCTGGGGTGCAGTGCGGCCGGCGGTGTAGGAGATGCCTTGGCGCCGGGGCTGTTGCGGGGACTTAGATGTTTGGCATCCAGCTGCAGAGGGGAGTCACTTTCATCCTTTGATGCAGCAACAGCTTTGACAGGAGAATTGGCCGCACTACTGGTGTGCGATTGGCCACGCGATTCCACTGTGTCGCGGTCCTCGATTTGAGAATAGTCCACGTCATCTTCCTCCTCCACGACGGACTCTTCCTCTGGAACAGAAGCCAAGTCATCATCTTTGCTTCCCGTGGATTCATTGGCTAGAACAGAATCTACTACAATTGTCTGATCTTTTGACGACTGTCGCAAGTCGTCCGCATTGTTTCTCTTTTCTCGCAATTGAAGAACGCTCATGACCAAGCTCTCCAACACACTCTCATTGTCGCCGGTATGGATATCGAGCTTGTCTTGAAGAGATCTCCGATCCAAAAACGTTTCTTCCTGTTCCGGAAATGGCATAAAATTGACAATAATAATTGGCAGTCGTCAGAGTACTTTCAGCAATGAACGGCGAAGGCTTACGTTCAACCCAGCTTCAGCTTCCAAGACAGCCAATGACTCTCGCAAGTTGTACTGTTCCAAAAGCTGACGAACAAGCTGCAATGCAATCACCCCTGTATTAAAGTAATAACATCGTATAACAAAAGGTTGTGTGTACAGTTACATGGGCGCAAACCAGAACAGATAGAGTGGTAAATCTTTACCGTGCTGGCGATGAGTTAGCTCAACAGACTTTCCAGTTTGAGGGGAATATTCAGGGCCGCTTGAGATAATTCGTAGAACGTTTGATCTTAGCTGCGCACGGATCAACTATTTCAACAAAAGGAGGTGTGCAAGTGAGAAATTATATTATAACTCTGCAGCACACATGTGCATACTAACTTGAAGGAACCCTTCGTTTTCAAGCGATCGCTGAACTGCTTCCACTACTTCTAACGTTGTCATTACTCGAGGAGTGGTTTGGTGTCAATAAACACGAAGTGCTCGAACTTTTGGTAAATAATGAAGTCTGATTGATGCTGATGTGCATCAGACCGTTGAGATTTGAAAAGTTGTGTCGTGAAAAGTACGTTTCTTGTATTAAAATTTAGTTCAACAGCGTCGAAATAAGTGAATCTACAGTGATTTTGACTGTTACAAAAGGAACTGTCTTAATATGGGTATGCATGCAGTCCACAATCTACACTATAATGATTTTCGTACAACTTCACACACATTAGCATCTTCAGCAGCTTTCTTCCACACTTTGTCCAGAGACTTCAGCCCCAAATCAATCAATCCCACAGTATAGACAAAGCCTTCGTAGCCCAGATCATCCATCAATTTCTGATCGGCATGAAAAGCCGTGCCACAGTGTGTGGGGCTCTGCAGAGAGACCCACATGTCCCCTACCTGCCGACCAGGTTGCGGCAATGCAGGCACGTGGATGCGCCGGGCAGTCACCATTACGCTGGCGTCCTTGGCGATGAGAGCGAGCATCCACATCTTCATCAGGTGCAGACACTGCTCGCTTGTGGCCTGGCTGATGACCTCGTGAGCCTGTGCTAGCCTGACCCGGTGTTCTTCCTCGCTCATGTGTGATGTAATGCGTAGTGCATGTAATGCTTGTACAATAGATGCTAACTCGCCCACTGCTCCGGGTTGCACTGACATTTCAAGGTCAGTGCTTGACAGCATAACCTGTTCAAACAGCTCCATGGCTCTGTCCGCAGAACCCACCACTTCGACCAACCGCGCATACACAACGGCAGCCCCCTCAGAGTCTAGCATATCCAGCCGCTGCATGTCATGTAGTCTTCGAAGAACAGGTTCCTCCGAAAGCACTGCTGCCAGTGCGTCGAAAATGGAACCCAGCTGGCCCAACACCTCCAGCGGAGTGCGGAGAACGTCACTCTCTTGGCCTTCCTGCCGATCAGCACATTCCCAAAACGAACTTTCTTGCAAACTATCAAACAAACTTTGTACATCTTGCTTGTCCCAGCCGTAAATGTGTTTGGAGTTTAGAGACAGTCGGAAATTGTTTTGAGGGTTCATTAATAGAGTGCAGAGCGCCGTCTTTATTCGCACAGGATGCCCGGAAAAGATATCGAGAGGATTGTAATCGCTTAAACCGACAAATGTTCCCCAACCATTTTTTCTGCTTGCTTTGGCTTGTTTGTGGAGTTGCATCAGTCGGTATCTACTTATTTGAAGTTTTATATCCGCAACAGTGCCCACCACAAACGGTGTGGTAGCTTTCAGGCCGCATTTCACCTTTAACTCAATGGACAGTTCGTCATTTAAGATACCTACCGATATAGGTATGATTCGATTTAAGTTTGAGTAATTACGCTGTAGACAAGCGGAGCGCTGCAAAATTGTGCAGGAACTCTCACCAACCCTGGACGGCGGGCGGCTCCTGTTAATCTTGCACATTATTTCATCGATCGTTGCATCACATAATGTTATTGAGCGCGGATCCTCAAATACGTAATTTCCAGTGTACCATCGAAGCATAACGGATTTGATAAACTTGACGTCGTTTTCCGCGCCGGATTCTTGATTCGTTGCAGTTGTACCATTCCATTTTTGCAACAAAAGAACAGATCCGAACGTATCACTTTGTCGGTTTAAGTTTGCAAGTGCAATGCGAACTTTTCCTTCGCCTAAGTAGTGCCAGTCCTCAATGGAGATTATCATCAGACAGATTTCGAACTTCACGATCCAAGAAATGATTGATCACATTAGAAACGAAGTTACCGCTTTTAGTAAATGCGGGCAGGTTGCTACTACCATTGTTAACTTGCGCTGGAAACGCACATTTCATTGCAATTGCTGCATAATTGTTGATACTTCAACGATCGGTTTCTCTGCGAAGGGTTAAACGTTCAAACAATTATGCGTTTTATACCAGAAAATACTAGTACACTGCGTAGTTTAAAGAAGCTGTTGTGCACCTTACCTCACATTCCACAGTCCACGACACTGGATCACTTGCTCATTATTTTCTGCAGAGAACAACCATGCTTTTCAGACTTCTGGTTGCTTTAGTCACTACGATTGCTTGTATTGCGGGCATTCTGAAAGATGCTCCTGTGACGGGTCTTTGCGATAGTACCGTAAAGAGTATGTCTGGCTACTACAGCGTGGACGAAGCGTCCCTGGATAAGAACTACTTCTTCTGGTTTTTCGAATCTAGATCTAAGCCTTCAACTGACCCCCTCGTTATCTGGCTGACCGGTGGCCCTGGATGCTCTTCGCAGCTGGCTCTTCTCACCGAGAATGGTCCTTGCAAAGGTAAAATTTTCTACTCTGCGTTAAATTTTAATATTGTTTTTTATTTGCATTCTCTTTTTCATGGCGTCTTTCACAGTCAGCGAGGATGGTCTGTCCACCTACAACAACCCCTACTCTTGGAACAGTAACTCCAACATCATGTGGATTGACCAGCCCGCCGGTGTGGGATACTCTTATGGTACCAAGAACGACAAGGACGAGGCGGCGGTCGGCGAAGACATGTACCAGTTTCTGCAGGAGTTCTTCACTGCCCACCCTGAGTATGTGTCCAACCACTTCTTCGTCTTCGGTGAGAGCTACGGCGGTCACTACGCCCCTGCCATTGCTTCCCGCATCTTCCAGGGCAACAACAACAAGGAGGGCATCCACATCAACCTCTCCGGTGTGGGCGTGGGTAACGGCCTCACTGATCCCGTTATCCAGTACCAGTACTACCCCGAGATGGCGATGAACAACTCCTACAACATCAAGACCGTGTCCGAAGAGGCCTACGCGAAGATGGTGTCGCACGTGCCTTCCTGCGTGAAGATGGCTGAGGCCTGCCAGCAGAACACGGACGCCTGCGTGCCCGCCGACGACTACTGCAACCTCATGGAGACCACCCCGTACTACAACACGGGCCTCAACCCCTATGACATCCGCGTGCCCTGCGGTGACAGTGCCCTGTGCTATGACTTCACCAACATCGAGACCTTTTTGAACCTGAACAGCACCCGCCAGGCCCTGCACGTCTCGGACAAGGTCAAGACCTGGGAGACCTGCAACACCGCCGTCGACATCATGTTCGCCAGTGACTGGATGCGCAACTACCAGCAGGTGCGTTTTATTTTATTGTATTTGAGTGATGGTGTAATTTGATTATTATTGTTTGGCACAACAAACTATCCGGCGTGGGTTTCTTTTCCGTACCTGCCTCGGCTGAATTTCTGCCAATAGCTATTTCTATTTTGGTTTGCAATGTGGTATCTTTTTATTACTGACGCATGTGCATGCCCGTTGTGTTGCGTGATGCAAGCCAAGATTGTACAATTAGATGTGTGGGTATCAAGTGAAAAGGATAAAGTTGATGCAACTGACATTTTGCCTTTGTTTTCGTTTTGTTGTTGTTGCAGGTGTTGGAGCCTATGCTGGAGGGTGGCGTGCGCGTGCTGATCTATGCCGGCGACGTGGACTTCATCTGCAACTGGATCGGCAACAAGGCGTGGACCAAGGCCCTGCCCTGGAGCGGCCACAAGGAGTTCTCCTCCGCCACGGACGAGAACTGGGTCTACACTGACGCCCAGAACCCCTCCACCCCCGCCAAGGTGGGCGGTCTGGCGCGCTCTGCCAAGGCTGCGTCCGGTGAGGGCAGTTTGACCTTCCTGCAGGTGTACGAGGCCGGCCACATGGTGCCCATGGACCAGCCCGCCGCCGCGCTGGCCCTGCTCAACGGCTTCCTCACCAACAAGCCCTTCTACTAAATCCCTTGTGTTCTTGGGACTTTTAAGAATTATATTTTTATGCAGTATTGACGTATTAGCTTTTGTCATAAAGTGCACTCTATCTGCACACATTCAGTATTGCCACAACTATGTTGCACTTATTGCACTGTGCAGTCCATCGTTCTATTTTCAGTTTTATACTGTTAGAACTTCTTAATTAATGACATTCTGTCGAATCTTATCAAAGTTTTATTGAACTTTTTTAATTTTGTTATTTACAAGGCTTATTTTATTGCACAACTCACAACACAGCCTCCTCCCGCTATCCTATAATCGCCAATCCCACACAGCAGCCCGAATCAAGCCATTCTGGTGCGACAAACGAGTGAAGTCTGACCCTTTCTATTGAGATTAGAGGAGGGTCTTGCTGACGACGACGGGGCTGTCTGCGACGAAGGGCTGGTGCACGGCGTCCTTGCGCAGCAGCTTGGGCTTGCTGTCCGACACCACGAACTGGCCGATGTGCGGCAGCAGACCAAAGTTGCGTGCGGCCTTGATCGTCTTGGCCACTCGTCGCTGGCACTTGGAGCACAGTCCCGTGCCCTTCTTGGGAATGATCTCACCGTCCTCAGTGAGGTATTCTTTCAAACTCAACACGTCCAGGTAGGTCAGCTCGTCCAAATCAATCTTGTGGCATTTAAGCACTGGGAATCGCCCTCGGCGCTGGAGCTTGCCTGGGCAGGCTCTCGATCCCTGTTGTAAACGAACATACCAATTACATTATCTTCAGGTGTGCATAAAGACAAAAGGAAGCATTAATTCACCTGGTTTGTACTGTTGTGGCGCTCTGAGTGGGTGGCTGGAATGAAATCGTGCAGAAGCTCATCGGGGTATAAATATCCCCGGCGCATGGTCTCCGTAGGATTGCTGTCACCGTGGGGCATAAACAAGTGCTCCTCTGGGTCCTGCAGGCGGTGCTCCTCCTCTTCTTGGTCGATTTCAAACTCTTCACGTTGGGCATGCAACGGCCTCTTCTCTTCATCATATTCGGAATCGTATTCAGGGTCATATTCAAGTTCCATCCTTTCTGCAATAAGATCCTCTACATCAGAACTATCATCATCGTCGGCGTCGACAACACCAATGCCCTTGAAGGCGAGCAATGCGTCGCGCACTTTAGGGTCCAAAGCATCCAAGTCTGCTTCCGAAGACAGAATGTCGTCACGAGCAAGAAGCTTTTCCAATCCCGATTTACTCGATATATGCTAAATCGGCATAAAAAAATACAATAAGTACACGTAGCTAGGTTCTGCGAGGTAAGTAGTCATGTCTTACCTTTGTCACGGTAAGCTTGTCCAGACCACCCTCCTCCAAACTTCTGGCAAAGTCTAAGAACTCTCTCTCCACCTCAAGTTCCTCATCAAAAAAGTTCTCAGGAATAACTTTATCTAATTGTGCACATGTAATGATGGTCATTTATAAATGTAATCAGGGTAGTTGGCGGCTAGAAGTAAGTTTGGTTTACCTTTGTGGATGGGGCTTTTGTCCGAACCGGAGAAGAAGCGCTTTTGCACCACTGGCAATGCAACAACGTTCCTATTAACGGATTTAGCGATGGTCGGCACCCTTTGTACAAATAGCTTGAACATGACCACGTGAAGGTGACAAATAGCTGCACGCCGAATACCACTTCACACGCTTTGAGGGGTTGTCCAGTGAATGAGAGGTAATGTTTTAAAATTGGCGTATATTATACGCCATAAAGTGGTTAAAGCGCTTTAACAGCTTCGGTTAACCCTGTACCGGAAGAAAGGGAGATATTGGCTGCTGGCTTTCGCATTGGTATCCTGGAAAGTTGTCCGTCTCAGTATCTCTTCATTATGTCCGGCCGTATCAACATTGAGAGCCCCCGCTACGACCAGAGTACGTTTGAGGGACGTGCGAAACACTTTTTTATCACAACCAATCCCCTGACCGTTTTCGCGTCTGACGAGGAGCTGGAGAAGGCCAAGGCCATTGTCGACAATTACCGTAAAGGTACTGAAGACAAGAGACTTACGGAGGACGAAATTTGGGCGGCGAAGCAATTGTACGACAGTGCTTTTCACTGCCAGACGGGCGAAAAGCTTTTTCTTCTGGGCCGCATGTCGTTCCAGGTCCCCGGAAACATGCTTATCTCTGGTTGCATGATGACGTTCTACAAAACCACTCCTGCTGTTATCTTCTGGCAAGTAATGAACCAGTCTTTCAATGCAATTGTAAATTACTCCAACCGCAATGCTTCCGTTGGAGTAACTACAGAACAGCTGGGTCTTGCGTCCCTTGGCGCAACTTGTGCTGGTGTGATCACTGCCCTCGGATTCAACAAAGCCATCAGTGCTAGCCCCACTCTTTCATCTGGAATTGTTGGTAGATTTGTGCCCTTGCTGGCTGTGGCTGCTGCCAACTGCGTAAACATTCCGCTTATGCGTCAACAGGTGCGGATTCAGTATCTGTATTCTTGGGTGTTGCTTGCTCACTTGTTGTCATACTATGAATATTTCTTATTAACAGGAAGTGAAGAACGGAATTAACATTGAGACTGAGGATGGCGAGGTGGTGGGCGCAAGCACTGCGGCCGCGACTGGCGCCTTGATGCAGGTGATTCCCTCGAGAGTGGCCATGGCTGCCCCTGGTATGATCATCCCTCCCCTCATCATGTCCCGCCTCGAGCGAACTGCCTCCTTCATCAAGAACCCCTGGCTGAAGGCCCCTGTCACCGTGAGTGCACCATCTTTCTTATCTTTGTTGTCTGTTGCACTCACCTGGTTTTTGTTGTTTACTGTTCGCTGTGCCGACCATAACTTATATAGGTGCTGTTGAGTGGTATCTGCTTGACCTTCTCCACTCCGCTGTGCTGCGCGCTGTTCCCTCAGAAGGCTGCCATCGAGCTCAACGATTTGGAGCCTGCCCTGAAGGAGGTAAGTACTTTAATCCGCACATCTGATGTACAGTATTGTGTTTTTAGGTTAGCTTTCATTTACATCTTCCGCTTGTTTTGTTTTCTTCAATCACAGAGAGTGAAGTTGCAGTTCCCCAACCACACTCGATTCTACTACAACAAGGGTCTTTGAAGCAGCTGTACCTTACAGTGGCCGTTGGTAATACAGGAAGATACGCTTATGAAGTTATGGCATTTTTTAACATGCATTAAAAAGAATTAACATCTATTGATTGAGATTGTTTCGTTTCCCTGCCGGTAGAAGGTGCAAAAGTGTGACACCCACATAATGATGTTTACTTCACCTACAGAACAAAAGAAACAACTACAGAGAGACTTTTGATTTACCACAGAGATTAAAAAACAGCATTAAACTTTGTAAACCATGTTCTCTCTGTTAATGATGTGGCATGTGGCTTCCATGAGGTGCAGCATCTTCCCAACGTCACTGGACCACTCAGTGAGAACCTGCTCGGGCAGAGGGCGCTCGTGGAAAGACACAATGCCGGCGGGACGATCAATCTTTAGGTACAAGTCCCCTCCCGAGGCGATCTCTGAGAGGTGTACCTCGAGAGCCTCGAAGGACAGACCGAGCAGCTCCGCCAGACGGCCGCTGCGGATGCGCTTGTAGTAGCGGGCCACCACGCGCAGGTTGTGCTGCACCACGCGGTCGCGCAGCTGCTGACGGAAGAAGTCTGCAGCCTCGTCGCTGAGGTGATCAGTGCGAGACAAGCAGCGGTGCGCCTCCATCGCTGCCTGGCCAGGAAAGGGCGTGGCAATGATCTGGTGAGTCGTGAACAACCGCAGGGCTTCTGCATACAGACCATCCAGAGGCAGCGACTTGAAAAGCGTCGAGAGCTGAGCCTTCACGCGGTGCATCATGTCGCTCTGGTGGTTGTCGAACTTGGAGGCCAACAGAAAGAACACCGTGCTCTCCAGCGCGAACTGCTTGCGAGTTGCGAAGGCCTGCTGACTCTCAGCACTCTCCGTCGGCGCATCCACCTCCATCGCGGCACCCTCCACTGGAGCCGCTGTCACATTCTCTGTACTGGCAATCTAAAAGTACAAATTGAGGAGTTAATGGTATTGTATTATCACAGACCGCATTTGAATGGAAAGAAGCATACCTTGTAATACGCCTGACTGATCTCCCAAGCATTTCTGTCCTGTGAGTAGTATTCAACCAACATCGTGTAGTATTTAATCTTTACGTCGGCGAAGCCTGCTTCCTCCAGCGTCTTCGTGTTCATCTTGCGGGAGTGAATCAGGGCGCGAATATAGTCCTTCTTCACCAAAGTGATGCGCATCTGCTCTAAGATGTACTCTGCCTTTTCTTTTTTGGACAGAGAACCATACGTCTCCACATGCACATCTTGGATAATTTCACATGCGGCATCAATGTCCCCTCTGGCTTCGTAGATCTTGGAAAGTAAGAAATGCAGCCGCGCGCTCTCTCCCTCCACGTAAATTTTTCCATCGCATACTTCCTTCAATGCCTTGATCAAGTCAATCCGTGTTTCAACAGTGGGAACTAACTCTAAGTATGAAGTAGCCTCAGCAACTACTGCCACAATGACTGATTTAATTAGTGCATCACGCTTGTTCACTACGGCAAGGACTGAGTTGAGCTTAATCCAATTACTCTGATCTCTGCACAATCTAACCATATGCAAGCATACCTCCTTCAAATTGTGCATATCATTTCCCAAACGACACTTCTTTTCCAAAGTAAGAAGGTGGGCAACGGCTTCGTCGAGACCTTTTTCGTTCGCTATCGCAACGGACTCCGGGATGATCGCCTGTGGAAAACAAGACACAATTAGCAGATATTAAAATAGCTTCAATAAAAACTGATTCACCTGTAATTCAGAAGTGAAATCCTTCTTCGCTTCAAAGGTGCTCATTTCACTGGTGGTGGTGTTTGATTTAGAAATAGAAGTCAGAAAGTGATCTGCAGAGCTCTCATCATGAAAGGCAGCACCATGCCGGGATAAATTTTATTCGTTTCAACAAATTGTACGGTTGTTGTGCATAAAGGTAGGTTATTTTGTGCTAATATTTCCGCCATAAATCCTATCGGGCGGATTGCTGATCGGATCCACCGGGACAACAGGGAAACAGCAACACATCAACCTCAGTCAACCCATAGCTTCTCTGATCTACTTTCCGGAATCCGAAGAGAAGTAGAAAATGATGGAGGCTTTTGTATTGAAAACGTTGAGAAAGATGAAGAAGGAGGCACCGCGCCGCTTCAAAGATCTTCGCGATGTCTGCGACGAACTTATAGGTTAGGAAGTTCAAGTGTTGTTGCATTGTATGTAATATAATTGTCCGTGTGAATGGTTTAAACAGCTGCGCTGTCTGACAAAGAAAGTGCAAATGGTGGTCAATCTTCGGAGACGGATGCAGATCAATATTTTGAACCTCTTGAAATGGCTTGTCAAACTCGTCAGCCGAGACTGATGGAAATTGCACTCAATGCAATCCACTACCTAGTTGGTAAGATTTGTGTGAACTAACAGCATTTGTGCATATATTTACGTGTAAATGAAACTCTTTCAGAGCACGGCTTTTTGAGAGGAAAGCGATTAGTGCAACATACTCCTGTCAGCGCTGGGAAAGCCGAGGATGCGGAAGCGGTTAATGGAGAGACCAAGGGCCCTCCTCCACCAAGTACACTAATCGATGTAATTGTGGAAACCGTGAGCAAATGTTCTGACGAAGCAGATGATGGTGTCCAATTGCAGGTGTGTTTTGGTTTTGCTGATTGATTGTTGGCATTTCTTTATATCACCTCCGCTTTTCTGACAACTTACAGGTTATCAAGGTGCTGCTGATGACCATCACTTCCCTTCACTGTGAAGTCCATGAAGCAAGTCTATTACTCGCAGTGCGAGCTTGCTTCCACATCCACCTGATCAGCAAGAATCTAATCAACAAAACGACTGCCAAAGCTGCGCTCACCCAGATTATCAGTGTGACCAACCAGCGCATGGAATCAAACGATGCGTTGCGACAGGCAGCAGAGGCAGCTGCAAATCTAGTTGTGGTAAACAGTGCTGGAAATGCGGTTGTTTCTGATAATGGACTTGATTCCAGTGATAAGAGCAGTGGTGGTGGAGCTGATAGTGCACCCACCTCAGTCAGTCCAACCCCGGCTGCGGCCACCACCGGAGCGAGCCTGGTCTTTTCTTCCGTTTACCACAAGGATGCGTACCTGTTGTTTCGTGCGCTGTGCAAGCTGTCTATGAAAGGTCTCAGCGAAGAGACCCAGTATGCACACACCGACGCTATTCCGCTGCAGAACAAGTAAGATAAATCATATTTCTAATTAGTGTGTGCGTTTTGTAACAAAAATTCGTCATTTCTCGCCTTTTCGTTCAGAGTGTTGTCGTTAGAGTTGATTCTGCACATCTTGCAGAACACAGGTCCAGTGTTCCGCACGGAGGACAAGTTCATCTACGCTGTGCGCACCTACCTCTGCGTGTCCCTGCTGAGCAACTGCACCTCGCACGTAGCGCAGGTCACTGGCCTCTCTCTGCAGATCTTTGTGGTGCTCATGGAGCAGTTCAAAGACCACTTGAAGCACGAGATGGAGGTGTTCGTGTCCAACATCTTCCTGCGCATGCTGGAGAGCGAGAACAGCACCTACGACCACAAGCTGCGTGTGCTGGAAGTGTTCCACGCCATCTGCAAGGACCCAAAAGCACAGGTCGAGTTGTTTATCAACTACGATTGTGACCTGGAGGCGATCAACCTTTTCTCGCGTATCATCCATGGTCTCGCCAAGATTGCCAAGGTAATGATTTTCTCATTTTCTCTTTGTTGATGAATTGTACGTTCTAATTGTGTTTCCATTGCTCGTGTTTTTTCTCCCCAAAGAATCCCGCGCTGGCCAACAGCAGCAACCGAGTGGATTTCATGTCGAGTACGAACAAGAAGGCACAGCAAGAGGAGCAGCACATCCGCACGCTTGGTCTGGAGTGCCTGGTGTCCATCATGCAGTCCCTGGAGGCCTCGGCGGGTCTGTCGCACATGTCTCCTCCTCATCACCTGCAGAGCCAGGCCCAGGGTCTCTCCCCCGTAGACTCCAGCCGTGGGGGAC
>LNAP01011633.1_pt1 | contig 12095 bp, 14 predicted proteins | sample 602601 | NCBI WGS metagenome assembly LNAP01 (sample SAMN02440304, study PRJNA202911) | soil metagenome | biome: Subtropical and temperate rainforests or woodlands; isolation source: soil samples (1 kg each in a 20% v/v slurry with milli Q water) were... ... | reverse complement strand
GGCCAGGGCGCACTGGCGGAATAAGGTGTAGGTGCTGCCGGATCCGGCTTCGCTCAGTTGCTGTACTTCACGTTGAGAAAGGGTTTCCAGGCTGCCTTTTGGGCTGACCGAGGCGTTGATTACTTGTCGTTGGGTCATTCAATGATCCTTAAAACGATGCCATTCATACAGATAACCGGCATCCGAATAGTATGTATCCATGAAAGAAGATGGCACGAACTGCGCTGTATCGCCATTTCCCCGTTTGACGATGAAAAGATGAAAAGGAGCCCCAGCATAGCTAAATCCCCTGCAGAGGCGATAATGCGCCGCAGCCTTTTTACCCACGCCCTCAAGGAACCCCGTCGCGATGTTCGAAATCCAGCCGCAGAACCCCGAACGCTATCGAAGCCAGACGCGACGCAGCACGATAATCATAGCCTTGATTTTCCTGGCCTTGGCGATGGTGTTGTCCACCACGGCGGTGGCGCTGTTCGGCGAACCCGGTGGCGACAATCTGCGATTTAACGTCGGCGGCGTGTTTGTCTCGGTGCTGCTGATGGCCGCCCTGATGCGCGGCACCTTCTGGACCCAGCCATGGATGGCCCCGGCGGTTTATGGCTGGCAGCTCAAGCGCAGCCTGATGAGCATCACCAACGTCATGCATCAGGTGACGGCGGCGGTGGAGAAGGAAGATCCTACGGCCATGAAGCTGCTGCGTTTCTACCATCTGGGATTGAGTCAGATGCACGAGCTGGACGGCAACTCCAGTGATCACAGCCAATTGACCCGCGAGATGGATCAGCACAAGGCACGGATGGAAGCGCTGGGCATCGAGACTGATCAAACGCGATTGAATCCGGCCTGGATCGAGGCCGTGAAGCAGACGCCTCGGGATAAACCCTGATTCGTCGACAACCGCTGAACTGCTGAGCCGCAGGCTTGGCGAGCCGTAGGTGAGATTAGTTCTCGCGCAAATCAGCTTTCGGGTGTTTGATGAAGCATAGTTGCCTGGCACCAGGCAGCTCATACCCATCAGGGGTCGTAAAAAGGGCGAACGGGAAGATTCGCCCTGTGATCAATATTTCAGGGAACGTCATGGGTCATCCGTCCGTCAACAATCGAATTGAACAATCCCGCCATGGTGTGCCTCGGGTCGCCGAGCAAGCCGGGGTCACACTCAAGGTTCGCTCTGCGGTGATTCTGCTGGTCGCGGTGTGCCTGTCCATGGCGGCTATCGTGATTTGGGAAGCCTGGAACTCGCGCCAGTACCATCTGCACGACAAAGAAGTGGCGATGTCCAACCTTGCCCAGACTTTGGCCTCGCAAGCGCAAGCGTCGATCAAGCAAGCCGATATGTTGCTGTTGACCCTGGTGGATCGCCTTGAAAACGATGGCATCGACCAGGCTCGGGTACCTCGACTGGAGCGTTTGCTCAAGGCCCAGCGCAGTGAGTTGAGCCAGCTCCATGGCTTGTTTGTCTACGGCGAAGACGGGCGCTGGATTGCCAACTCCAACGGTGCCGTCATGCCCGGTGCCAACAACGCCGATCGTGAGTATTTCACCTTCCACCGCAATCATCCCGACCGTGGCCCTCACATCGGTCCCTCGATCAAGAGCCGTTCGAGCGGTGAATGGATCATGACAGTGTCCCGTCGCGTCAATCATCCGGATGGCCGGTTTGCCGGCGTGGCGCTGGCAACGATTTATCTCAGTCATTTCCTCGGGCTCTACGACAGTATCGACATGGGGCAAAACGGCGTGATCAATCTGATCGCCGATGACGCCAGTATCGTCGTTCGCCGGCCGTTCAAAGAAACTGAAATCGGCATCAGCGTCGCCAAGGGACCGCTGTTTACGCAACTGTTGCCCAAGGGCAATTCAGGCACGGCGATGGTCCCGTCCTATGTGGATGGCGTCGAGCGGGTGGTCGGTTTTCGCAGGGTCGACGGTTATCCGCTGATCATCTATGCGGCGCTGAATAAAGATGAAGTCCTGGCCGCCTGGCGCAAGGAGGTACTGCTGAGTGCCGGGATCGTCTCGTTATTCCTGGGGTTTCTCGGGGTCCTCGGTTATCGCCTGATTCGCCTCATGAGGCAGCAGAATCACGTGCAGGGCGTATTGCTGGACGCGCAGGAAAAACTCATCGAGGTCAACCGCAGTCTTGAGTTGCTGGCGCTGGAGGACGCACTGACCGGGCTGTCCAACCGGCGTCAGTTCGATCTGTTCATCCTCGCCGAAATGGGCCGCGCCAGACGCAACCAGACCCATCTTGCGCTGCTGATGATCGATGTCGATCACTTCAAGAGCTTCAATGATCTTTACGGCCATGTGGCCGGTGATGAGTGTTTACGCAACATCAGCACGATCATCAGGGACAACATCAAGCGCCCCGGCGATCTGGCTGCTCGCTATGGCGGTGAAGAATTTGCGGTGGTACTGCCCGGGACGGACTATGTGGGAGCGTTTCTGGTGGCGGAAAAAATCCGCCGCGCGGTTCATCTGGCCGGCATCCGGCACAGTGAAGGGGTTGAAGGCACGGTGACGGTCAGCCTGGGGGTCGCCGCTTACAATCCGGCGTCACAAGCCCAGCCCAGCGACCTGGTGGGGGCTGCCGACAAGGCGCTGTACGTGGCCAAGGCCAGCGGTCGGAACATGAGCGTCATTGCCAATTGAATTCAAACAAGGCTGCCAACGGCCCGGATGGCTTCCAGCCAGGTGCGACCTTCAATCGATAACATGATCCGAATCGGTTTCAGGCTGCGCGACGCAACTTCCACCGCTTGATCAACCGAAGGTAGACCAGCACGTTGATCACCAGCACGACGCTGCCCAATCCCAGCTGGATCGCCGGCGTCAGGCCCGCCGGGTAAATGACCGGCCACACGTAATGTTCGATGAAACCGCCGCCATAACCGGTTTGCCCGGCTGCGTCGCGCATGAGGTTTTCCCACTGCGTCAGCGGGCAGGGCAAGTGGAAGACTTCCACCGACACGCCCCACACAGCCGCGGGCAGGTGCCACCAGGCCAGGGGGCGCCATTTGAGCACCAACAGCCCGCCGAACAGCACGAACAGAATGAACAACAGGTGGAACAGGACCAGCCCGTCGGCGGCGATTCGGTAAAGCATGTCGACTCCCTGGTGCGTTATGCGAATGGCTCCATGGTACTCGGGCGGGTCGCTGATGCTCTATCGATTGCTGCTGTTCGGCGCTGCGAGCACGCCTTTCGTCAATCGCGAAAATCAACGAACTCCGCACGCATCCTGCCGTTGTGCTTGGCCCTGTAGAGCAACTTGTCGACCTGCTCGACGAATTCCAGCGCCGTCGCGTGCGGCGTTGCGGTGGTGGTGCCGACACCCAGGCTCAGGCTCAGCCGCTTCGATACCGCAGAAAACTCATGGGGAATGTGCTGCTGGCGAATCAGAAGCAGGCATTTATTTGCCACCAGCCTGGCGGATTCGGCGTCGGTTTCCGGCAGCAGCCAGACGAACTCTTCACCGCCGATCCGCGCGATGAAATCCCGTGGCCGATTGGCCGCCAGGGACAAGGTCTGAGCGACGCGCCGCAAGCATTCGTCACCCTTGATGTGCCCGTAATGGTCGTTGAACTGTTTGAAGTAATCGATATCCAGGATCAGTAGCGACAGCGCTGATCCCGTGCGTTGAGCGCTGCTCCATTCGCGCTCCAGCACGGTGTCGAACATGCGCCGGTTGGCGATGCCGGTCAGCCCGTCCTGGAAGGAATATTCTTCGAGTTGCTTTTGCAGGCGGCTCAAGTGCTCTTCGGTTTTCTTGCGCTCACTGATGTCGAACATGAAACCCACCAGCGCTTCCACTTCACCGTCCTTGCGCACCACGTGCACCACATCGCGGATCCACACATAGTCACCGTCGCGGGTCAGCGCCCGATAGTCTGCCTCGTGATCCACACCCGCCCGCGATTGCGATACGCAGAACTCCACCACGTAGTCGCGATCATCCGGGTGCATGCGTTCGACCCAGTCATTGACCCCCACCCAACTGTCCTGTTTCCAGCCCAGCAGACGCTCGATCTGCGGACCGATGTAGCTGAAAGTCATGGTCTTCCAGTCGATCCGCCATGGTATTGCTTTGGTCGACTCAAGCAGGGTTTTGTAGACGTCGCTGTCGGTTTCGATTGAGCTCATGAGGGGGCCGGATCTCAAAGATGAAAAAACTGCGCCATCATGTTGCTACTACTGGAGTGAATCAAGCGTGCAGCCGATGAATGGAACAAGTTCGCGTCACAAGTGCGCAAGATCGTTCAAGCCAGCGGCCGCGACTGCTGGCACAGTCTGGGGTCTTTCCCTGGTTGTAGAGCGTTATGTCCAATTCACTCATGCCGCGCAGCGCCTTTCTTCGCGGCGCCGCGGCGATCATGCCGTTGTCCCTGGCCACCGCGCCCTGGGGCTTGCTGGCCGGCTCCATGGCCATCGAGGCCAACCTCACGCCCCTGCAAGGCCAGGGGCTGTCGAGCATCGTGTTTGCCGGGGCGGCGCAACTGGTGGCGATCGGCATGCTCAAGGGCGGTGCCGGGATCTTTTCGATTCTGCTGACCACGCTGCTGCTGACCTCCCAGCATTTGCTCTACGGGATGAGCATGCGTTCGGTGATTTCGCCGTTGCCTGGACGCTGGCGTGTGGGGCTGGGTTTTTTGCTCACTGATGAGCTGTTCGCCCTGACCAGTGCGCATGACAAACAACAGTTCAACCGCTGGTACGCGTTGGGTGTCGGCCTGACGTTCTACATCGCCTGGAACCTCTTCACCCTGGCCGGCATCGTGCTCGGCAGCAGCATTCCGGGGCTGGAACACCTGGGACTGGACTTCTCCATTGCCGCGACCTTTATCGCCCTGATCACCCCCGTGGTGCGGAACGTGCCGACCGTGGTGTGCGTGGCGGTGTCGTTGTTTTGCTCGGTGCTGTTCAGTTATTGGCAATGGGGCTCGGCGCTGGTGCTGTCGGGGTTGGCGGGCATGACCGCGGGCTTTATCTGCAACAAATTCTACGGTGGACGCACATGATGGTCTGGGCGGTGATTTTCGGCATGGGGTTGTTGGTGTTCCTCAACCGTTATGTGTTTCTGGATCCGCGGCTGCCCGTGCGCTTGAGCAGCAATGCGCGGCAATTCCTGGGTTTTGCGGTGCCGGGCATGCTGACGGCGATCTGCGGGCCGATCGTGTTCATGCCGGACAAGCAGTTGAATCTGCAATGGGATAACCCGTACCTGCTCAGTTCGCTGGTGGCGGTGGGGTTGGTGCTTTACACCCGCAATACCTTGCTCAGCATGTTGTTGAGCATGGGGTTCTTCTTTTTGCTGCGTTGGTGGTTCTAAGTCGTCCCTGTCGAAACTGTTCTACGCTTAAAAGGGACCCCTACAGGAAGAGAGGTGAACATGGCTAATGATCCCAAGCGTCCAGACCCGGATGAAGAGGTGGATGACGAACCCACGGAAGAGGAGATTGAGCGGCAGCGGCGTTCGACGCCGGACTGGAAGCATCCCGACGATGGGAAAGAACTGTCGGATCGCGATCAGGAATGGCCGTTGAAGCCTTGACTGCGCAATACCTGCGTTCGGCCTCTGGGAAAGGGGCAAGCAGATCAAGATCAAAAGCCAAAGCCTGACGCGGTACCTGTGTGGGAGCCTGCTCGCGAAAAACGTCCGGACACCGCATTCATTCAGACAGCACACGTAATCGTTCACGTCTTTCGCGAGCAGGCTCGCTCCCACAGGATGCGCACTGGAACCAAACACTGTGTACCCTTATCCAACCTCGGCCCGCAGCGACCTGCGGACGACGAAGGATAAATGGGCAAAACATGAAACAGCTGTTCAAGGTTCTATCTGCACTCATCATCGCCACTGGGCTGGTGGGGTGCATCGCTTCTCCCATTGAAATGACGTCGCAGACCGAACAGCGTCTGAGCGCGCAACCGCCGATCCGTTTTCTGCTGACCTTCGACGACGGTCCCAGCGCCTCAAGTTTCTGGAATCCGACGATGACGGTGCTCGACAGTCTGGCCACCAACCCGGTGCAACCGAACCTTAAAGCGGTGTTCTTCGTGCAGACCGGTGCGCCACGTGCCGGCAACAGCGAAATCGGACGCGAGGTCATGCGCCGTGAACACGCAGACGGGCAGATTCTGGGCTTCCACTCGGCGACCCGCTCGCACACCAATCACAGATCCCTGAGCCCGGAAGAACTGGAGCAGTCACTGAGCAAAGGCGCCGCAGACATCGCCGCGATCACCGGCGCGCCGCCGACCCTGGTGCGCCCACCATTCTGGAGCTATGACAACCGGGTTTTCGCCGCCTATCAGCAGCACGGCATGCACCTATTGCTGACCGACCTGAGCGCCAATGACGGCAAGATCTGGGGCTTCAACGCCAGCCCCCAGCGGCGGGCCCACTTCTTGCGCACAATGTCCGAAGTGCGCGAACGCATCGCCCTTGGCGAATTACCGGTGGTGGACGGGGTGATTCCGGTGGTGGTGACCTTCCACGACCTCAATCGCTACACCGCCCGGCATACTCGCAATCCTCCTCGACAGCGCACGGGCTACCGGTGTGAAAACCGCAGAAAAGCCGTTTTACGACGACACGGCTGCGCTGCAACGGGCCGCCATGGCGCGTACGGTTCGCGACAGTTCAGAGCCGGTCAAATTACCCGGGCTCTGGAATTGGATCTGGGGTGCGGATTCTCACTGAAAGGTCGCCAAAATGAGAAACAGCTAACACTTATTTTGAGCATTGGCGGGCGCAGGATGGGGAAAGCCCATCTATGCTGAGCAAGTTGGATCCGATTAACCTGCCACGGAGGCGCCAGTCATGGTTTCAGTTCCTGAGCTTTGCCGCATTGTCGAGTCCGGTTTTCAACCGCTTTCCTGCGCCTGCACAGTGAATCCCGACGGAACGTTACGGATCAAAGTCTATGAACCCGCCACCGGGCGCATTGCTCTGTTGATTACCGGTGTATCGCCCGAACGACTGACCAGCGTTCGCGCTATCGCCAATCTGATTGGCGAGTTGCGCATCGAGATGCGCGCCGGTCGCCGGGCCTTCGCCGGGCGGATCAGGCCCGCGGTTGCAGTTCATCGATCATCTGCAAGCAATGATTCAACCCCGGCGATACGTCGCCCACGCGCCTGCTGAGAATGATCGGCGAGGTCGCATTGTCTTCCAGCAGCGGCGTGAAACCGATGTCGTCGCGGTGCAGCAGTTGCACCGAGGCCGGCACCAGTGTGACGCCGATTCCCGCTCCCACCAGTCCGATGGCGGTTTGCAATTCGTTGGTCCATTGCGCCACATGAATGCTCACGCCATAGGATTCGAATAACGCGATGACGTGATCGGCATAGCTGGGCCGCGGGTTGCCGGGGTACAGCACAAAAGGTTCTTTCGCCAGTTCGCGAAGGCTGATCGGCCCGGCCAGTAAGGGGTGCCCGGCGGGCAGGGCGGCGACCAGTCGATCTTCAGTCAAAACCGTCTGGATGATCGCCGGATCATCGATGCGGATTCGGCCGAAACCAATGTCGATGCGCCCGGCCTTGAGCGCCTGCACTTGCTGCAGTGTGGTCATTTCCGAGAGCCCCAGTTCAAGCTCCAGGGGCTCGCCACTGCGCAAACGGCGAATCAGTTCCGGCAGCACGCCGTAGAGCGTCGACGGGGCAAAACCGATGCCCAGCCAGGTCTTTTCGCCCAGACCGATCCGCCGCGTGTTATCGCATACCTTGCTCAGTTGCTCGAGCAGGGCGGTGGAGTGCTCATGGAAAAACCGCCCGGCATCGGTCAGCTTCAGCGGCCGCCCGCGTTCCAGCAACAACACGCCCAGTTCATCCTCCAATTGCTGCATCTGCCGGCTCAGTGGCGGCTGGGCGATGTGCAGCAGTTCGGCGGCACGGGTGAAATTGAGGGTTTGAGCCAACACCTGAAAATACCGCAGGTGACGCAGTTCCATGGGGCCTCCAGTCGCAAGTCGGTTGCATACCTTAAAGGTATCAAGTCAGACCAATTCTATATTGGCTTCCCGAAAAAAGCCGTACCAGAATCGGTTCCAGAACTTTAAGAACCTGACAGGTATCGACATGCTTGCAACAGCCATTGAATCGATCGAGACGATCATCGTCGATCTGCCGACCATCCGCCCGCACAAGCTGGCGATGCACACCATGCAGAACCAGACCCTGGTGATCATTCGCGTGCGCTGCGCCGACGGCATTGAAGGCATTGGCGAATCCACCACCATCGGTGGCCTGGCCTACGGCAACGAAAGCCCTGAGAGCATCAAGACCAACATCGACAAACATTTCGCGCCGCTGTTGCTGAGCCAGGACAGCGCCAACGTGAATGCTGCGATGTTGCGTCTGGAGCGCAGCATCCGTGGCAACACGTTCGCTAAATCAGGTATCGAAACCGCCTTGCTCGACGCTCAGGGCAAACGCCTTGGGCTGTCGGTCAGCGAGTTGCTGGGCGGCCGCGTTCGCGATGCCCTGCCAGTGGCGTGGACCCTGGCCAGTGGGGACACCGGCAGGGACATCGCCGAAGCGGAGAAAATGCTCGACCTGCGACGCCATCGGATTTTCAAACTGAAAATCGGTGCCGGCGAAGTCAACCGCGACCTGGCTCACGTCATTGCAATCAAGAAAGCCTTGGGCGACCGCGCCAGCGTGCGGGTCGATGTCAATCAGGCCTGGGACGAAGCGGTCGCGCTGCGCGCCTGCCGGATCCTGGGAACCAACGGCATCGACTTGATCGAACAGCCGATCTCGCGCAATAACCGCTCCGGCATGGCGCGCCTGAATGCCATGAGCCCGGCGCCGATCATGGCCGACGAATCCATCGAGTGCGTGGAAGACGCCTTCAACCTGGCCCGTGAAGGCGCGGCCTCGGTGTTCGCCCTGAAAATCGCCAAGAACGGCGGCCCGCGCGCCGTGCTGCGAACTGCGGCCATCGCCGAAGCGGCCGGTATCGGTCTGTATGGCGGCACCATGCTCGAAGGCGGCGTCGGCACCCTGGCCTCGGCCCATGCTTTTGTCACGCTGAACAAACTGGCGTGGGACACCGAGCTGTTCGGTCCGCTGCTGCTGACTGAAGACATTCTCAGCGAGCCGCTGGTTTATCGCGATTTCGAGCTGCACGTGCCGAAAACGCCGGGGTTGGGCCTGAACCTCGATGAAGAACGTCTGGCGTTCTTCCGCCGAGACAAAACGTCTACTGCCATTCATCAAGCCTGAGGAGAGCATCATGCTGTTCCACGTAAAAATGACCGTGAACCTGCCGGTCGATATGAATCCCGAAGCAGCCGCGAAGCTGAAGGCTGACGAAAAGGCCCTGGCCCTGCGCCTGCAAGAGCAAGGCAAGTGGCGTCACCTGTGGCGCATCGCCGGACACTATGCCAATTACAGCGTTTTCGACGTCGACAGCGTGCAGGAGCTGCACGACCTGCTCATGCAATTGCCGTTGTTTCCGTACATGGCGATCGAGGTCGAGGCGCTGTGCCGGCATCCTTCTTCCATTCGCGAGGATGACCGCTGAACCCAGCCTGTTCAGTTCGCTACGCTAATAATTACAAGATGAGGAACCCACCAAAATGAACGTCAAGATTTCCCACACTGCCAGTGTCCAGAAGTTTCTCGAAGAGGCCAGCGGCCTGCATAACGAAGCCGGTGACCCGCGGGTCAAGGCGCTGGTCTACCGCATTCTGCGCGATTCGGTGAACATCATCGAAGACCTGGCCGTGACCCCGGAAGAATTCTGGAAAGCCGTCAACTACCTCAACGTGCTGGGCGCGCGTCAAGAGGCCGGGTTGGTGGTGGCCGGGCTCGGTCTCGAACACTACCTCGACCTGCTGATGGACGCCGAAGACGAGCAGGCCGGCAAGGCCGGCGGCACGCCGCGGACCATCGAAGGCCCGCTGTACGTGGCGGGTGCGCCGCTGTCGGAAGGCGAAGCGCGACTGGATGACGGCGTCGATCCGGGGGTGGTGCTGTTCATGCAGGGCCAGGTCAAGAACACCGCCGGCGAACCGTTGGCCGGTGCGGTTGTGGACGTCTGGCACGCCAACACCGGCGGCACTTACTCCTACTTCGATACCACTCAATCGGAGTTCAACCTGCGTCGTCGTATCGTCACCGATGCCGAGGGTCGTTATCGCTTTCGCAGCATCGTGCCGTCGGGCTATGGCTGCCCGCCGGACGGTCCGACCCAGCAACTGCTCGATCAACTGGGCCGTCATGGGCAGCGGCCGGCGCACATTCACTTCTTCATTTCCGCGCCGGATCATCGTCACCTGACCACCCAGATCAACCTCGATGGCGATCAGTACCTGCACGACGATTTCGCCTATGCCACTCGCGATGAGCTGATTGCCAAAATCACCTTCAGCGACGATCCACAGCGCGCGGCGGCCCATGGTGTCAGCGGTCGTTTTGCCGAAATCGACTTCGATTTCACCTTGCAGACCACCGCGCAACCCGACGAGCAGCAACGCCACGAGCGGGTCCGCGCACTCGAGGACTGATATCCTCGAACAGCGGAACCGGGCCACGAGATAACCGACCGTTTATCTCGTGGTCTTCGGCGTTTCGATCATTGCCCTGGATTGGCCCGACGTAACCTATAACAACAATGAGAGTGCCCCGATGATGCAAGCGCAACTGTTGAGTCAGCGCAGCACCGTATTCGACCACGCCGACCCTTACGCGGTGTCGGGGTACGTCAATCAGCATGTCGGTAACCATTGCATTCTGATGCCCCGGGCCGGGCGACCGCTGGCCAGCCTCAATCACCGCAAGTTTGCCAGCCTCGACCTGTGCCGCATCAGTTACGGTGGCAGCGTGCGCGTCACATCGGGCGCGCTGGAAAGCATCTATCACCTGCAAGTGCTGCTGCGCGGCAACTGCCTGTGGCGCGGCCACGGCCAGGAACACTACTTCGCCCCCGGCGAGTTGCTGCTGATCAATCCCGACGATCCGGTGGACCTGACGTATTCCGACGATTGCGAAAAATTCATCCTCAAAGTCCCCACCCCGTTGCTGGAATCCGTATGCGATGAGCAGCGCTGGCGGTACCCGGGGCAGGGCGTGCGGTTTCTGGAGAACCGTTACCAGCTCGATGAGCTGGAAGGCTTTGTCGGTCTGCTGGCGATGATTTGCCAGGAAGCCGAGGCCACCGAACAGATTCCCAAGGTGCAGGAGCACTACGCGCAGATCATCGTCAGCAAGATGCTCAGCCTGATGAAGACCAACGTCAGCCGGATCAGTCTCGGCTCACAGACGGCCACGTTCGAGGTGATTGCCGACTACATCGCCGGCCACCTCAAACAGGACATCGACAGCGAAGAACTGGCACGCCAGGCGCGGATGAGCCTGCGCTCGCTGTACGGATTGTTCGAACGCAACGCCGGCACCACGCCGAAAAACTACATCCGGCAAAAACGCCTCGAGCGCATCAACGCCTGCCTGAGCGACCCGACCTGCAACGTGCGCAATGTCACGGAAGTGGCGATGGATTACGGCTTCCTGCACCTGGGGCGGTTTTCCGACAGCTATCGCAAGCAGTTCGGCGAATTACCGTCGGACACCCTCAAACGCCGCCACTGACCTGGCAAACACCGCCCATCCCTGTAGGAGCATGGCTGCTGATCGTTCCCACGCTCCCGCGTGGGAATGCAGCCCGGGACGCTCTGCGTCCCAAAAGCGGACGCGGAGCGTCCGTTGAGGCATTCCCACGCAGAGCGTGGGAACGATCAAAAATCCTGCTGCACAAAACGGATACAGGTCTGCACCCAGCGGATAGTCCGCCCCATCTCCCCGTCCTAGCATGGCCCTGCCTGAATAAAAACAATGGAGGCGGCGGCCATGTCCCTGCGACCCGAATACCTTCACTCCCTGCTCGAAGATGACAAAGAACAGGGTATCTATCGCTGTAAGCGCGAAATGTTCACTGACCCGCGGCTGTTCGATCTCGAGATGCAGCACATCTTCGAAGGCAACTGGCTGTACCTGGCCCACGAAAGCCAGATCCCCAACAAAAACGATTTCTACACCACCACCATGGGGCGCCAGTCGATCTTCATCGCGCGCAACAAGGACGGTGA
>LNAP01004914.1_pt1 | contig 12095 bp, 12 predicted proteins | sample 602601 | NCBI WGS metagenome assembly LNAP01 (sample SAMN02440304, study PRJNA202911) | soil metagenome | biome: Subtropical and temperate rainforests or woodlands; isolation source: soil samples (1 kg each in a 20% v/v slurry with milli Q water) were... ... | reverse complement strand
CTCGGCGTGACCGTGGCGCTGCGGCCGTTCGACCGTGTGCCATGGGAGGTGCCCGGCGTGATCGCGATCAAGCTGCTGTTCCATCCGCTCGCGGCATTCGGCCTGATGCTCGCGTTCGGCCCGTTCGCGCAGCCTTGGGCAGCGACCGCCGTGCTGATGGCCTCGCTGCCGCCGGCGCTGAACGTGTTCGTCATCGCCCGGCAGAACGATGCCTGGATCGAGTCTGCTTCCGTGGCGGTGCTGCTCGGGACGTTTGCGTCGGTGGTCACGCTGACCAGCGTGATGTGGCTGCTTCAGAGCGGACGGCTGGCGTTTCCGTGAGCGGATCTACCTTCGCCAGGTCGGCGTCAGGCCTTCGCGCATCGCAAAACGGCGGAGCGGGCCGATGGCGCCGAGCAGGTGCATGCCGACGGCGCGGACCGGCTGCAGCGGCAGGAAATCGTTGAGCAGCGAGCGGTTGGCGATGTCGATCGCAAAGGTGCGGCTCAGGATGTCCGGGCGACGTGCGCGGTCGTAGCGCTTGAGCACCTCGTCCGCTCCCGGATCCTGGCCGGCGGCAATGGCTTCGGCCGCGAGCCGTGCGATATCGGCGGCATCGCGCAGGCCGAGATTGAGGCCCTGGGCGCCGATCGGCGGAACCACATGGGCGGCTTCGCCGACCAAAGCGATGCGGTCGCGGCCGAAGGATTTCGGACGTTCGATCGCCAGCGGGAACAGGTTGCGGCCGGGCTCGACCGTCATGCGTCCGAGGATCGAATGCGACTGCTTCTCGATCGCGGCCGACAGCTCGGCGTCGCTGAGGCCACCGAGCCGTTCGGCCTCGGCAGGCGCCGAGACCCAGACGACGCTGGAGCGGTCGCCGGGCAGGGGCACGAACACGCAGGGACCGTGCGGTGTGTGGAACTCGGTCGAGATATTGCGATGCGGCCGCGAGTGACCGACGTTGAACGTCAGCGCGGTCTGCGTCAGTTCGCGCCGCGTCACCTCGATGCCGGCAGCTTCCCGGCACAGCGAATGCCGGCCGTCGGCGCCGACCACGAGGCGAGCGATGAGAAACTGCGCGGACGCCGTGCGGATTGCGACGTCGTCGGCTTCGATGACGACGCTTTCCGCCTCGTCGTCGAAGCGGTCGAGATTGGGCAATTCAGCCGCGCGCTCTTCCAGCGCCAGCATCAGCGAGCGGTTGTCGATGTTGTAGCCGAAGGCGTCGAGCGCGATTTCGTGACAGGAGAAGCGAACCTCAGGGCTGCGGAACAGCCGGGCGGTGTCGTCGACGAGGCGCATGACCTCCAGCGCGGCGGCCTTGTCCTTGCAGCGGGACCAGACGTCGAGCGTCTCCAGCAGGTCGACTGAGGCCCCGAGCAGCGCGGTGGTGCGATTGTCGGCATAGGGAACGCGCCGCGCCACCAGTGCGGCCCGCGCGCCCGCCTGCGCCAATGCGATAGCCGCCGCGAGTCCCGCCGGTCCGCCGCCGATCACGGCCGTGTCAAAGAGTGTCGATACCTCTGTCATGGAACGACATTGGACATGCCCCGCGGCAAATACAAGCCCACCTATTTTTCCGAGATTTTGCGGCGAATTGTGCGACGGAGCGCCGCAATGGCTTATGTGCAAACCGGCCCCATTCTGATAGCAGGAACCATGGACACTGAGATGGACACCCAGCAGGATTCGCTGAAGCCGGGACCGGCGATCCGCGCCGCGGCCTTTTCGGTGCACATCTTCACCGCCTTTGGCGCGGCCATCGCGCTGCTGGCGATGCTTGAGGCCGTGCGCGAACATTGGGCGGGGATGTTCCAGTGGCTGGGCATCGCCCTGATCATCGACGCCATCGACGGGCCGATCGCGCGGCTGCTCAAGGTCAAGGATGTGCAGCCGAACTGGTCGGGCGACGTGCTCGATCTCGTGGTCGACTTCGTCACCTATGTCTTCGTGCCGGCCTACGCGATCGTCGCCAGCGGCCTGCTGCTGCCGGTGGCGGCGCCGCTGCTCGGAATCGCCATCATCGTCACCAGCGCACTATATTTCGCCGATCTGCGCATGAAGGCGGATGACAATCATTTCCGCGGCTTCCCGGCACTGTGGAATGCGGCGGCGTTCTATCTGTTCCTGCTGCACTGGCCGCCGCTGTGGTCGACGCTGCTGGTGGCCGCGCTCGTCGTGCTGACCTTCGTGCCGTTCCACGTGCTGCATCCGGTCCGCGTCGTGCGGCTGCGCTGGCTGACGATGTCGTTTATTTCGGTCTGGGCGCTGCTCGGCCTCTACGTGCTGGCGATGGATTTCCGCGTCGGTACCGGCGTCACCGTTGCCCTCTGTGCGATCGCGCTCTGGATCAGCTTCAGCGACGGCTTGATCCGGTTGGTTCGCTCGTTCGCATGATGCACCTGCTGACCAGCCCCGAAGCCTGGGCGGCGCTGCTCACCTTGACTGCGCTCGAGATCGTGCTCGGCATCGACAACGTCATTTTCATCTCCGTGATCGTCTCGCGCATTCCCGAAAAGCAGGCACATCGCGCCCGCCAGATCGGGCTCGCGCTGGCGCTGATCTTCCGCATCATCCTGCTCAGCCTGCTGGTCTGGCTGATCGGCCTGACCGCACCGGTGTTCTCGTTTGCGGGTTACGGCTTCTCCTGGCGCGACCTGATCCTGATCGGCGGCGGCCTGTTCCTGATCGCCAAGGCGACGCACGAGATTCACGCCGAGGTCGAAGCCGATGAAGGCGAGGGTGATCGGAAGTCGGGGGGCAATGCCTTCTTCTGGGTGATCGTCCAGATCATCGTCATCGACATCGTGTTCTCGCTGGATTCGATCATCACCGCGATCGGCATGGCTGAGGATATCGAGATCATGGTCGCGGCGGTCGTGATCGCCTGCCTGATCATGTACATCTCGTCGGGCCCGGTGTCGCGCTTCGTCGCAGAGCATCCGACCACGAAAATGCTGGCGCTGGCGTTCCTGGTGCTGATCGGCGTCGCGCTGGTCGCGGACGGCTTCCAATTCCACATTCCGCGCGGCTACATCTATTTTGCAATTGCGTTCTCGGCGGCGGTCGAATTCTTCAACGTGCTGGCCAAACGCAACCGCAGGAAGAGCAGCAAGCCGCCGGTTTAGGCGTTCCAGCTGCATCGAGTTGACAAGGCGGGCGCGATGCCTTTCGCTGGCCTTTGAGAAGAGGAGGTCAGAAGATGACCAAAGCGGTCCGTGTGCACAAGGTCGGAGGCCCCGAAGCCCTGGTCTATGAGAGCGTCGATGTCCCGACGCCCGGCCCCGGCGAGGTGCGCATCCGCCAGCATGCGGTTGGCCTGAACTTCATCGACGTCTATTACCGCACCGGTCTCTACAAGGCGCCGGGTTTGCCCTTCATCGCCGGCAACGAGGCCTCGGGCGAAGTGGTCGTGGTCGGTCCGGGCGTGACGAATTTCCATCCCGGCGACCGCGTCGCCTATTACCATAATCTCGGCGCCTACACCGACGAGCGCAACATCCCCTGGGAGAAGCTTGTCAAGCTGCCCGATCACATCACCCACGAGCAGGGCGCCGTGCTGATGCTGAAGGGCCTGACGGTCTGGTATCTCCTGCACAAGACCTTCAAGGTCGAGCCGCATCACCGCGTGCTGATCCATGCCGCCGCCGGCGGTATCGGCCTTCTGGCCTGCCAATGGGCGAGGGCGCTTGGGGCCCACGTCATCGGCACGGTCGGCTCGCGCGAAAAGGCCGAGCTTGCCGAAGCCAACGGCTGCGACCACGTCATCCTCTACAACGAGGAGGATTTCGTCGCGCGCGTCAAGCAGATCAGCCGCAACGAGGGCTGCGACGTCGTCTACGACGGCGTCGGCAAATCGACCTTCCCGGGCTCGCTGTCGTGCCTGAAGCCGCGCGGCATGTTCGTCTCCTTCGGCAACGCCTCCGGCCCGGTGCCGCCGTTCTCGATCGCCGAGCTCAACAATCACGGCTCGCTGTTTGCGACGCGGCCGAAACTCAACGACTACGTCGGCACGCGCAAGGAGCTGCTCGAAGGCGCCGACACGCTGTTCGCCGCGGTCATCAACGGCAAGCTGCATGTGCCGATCAACCATGCCTACGCACTCAAGGACGCCGCCAAAGCGCATATCGATCTCGAAAGCCGCAAGACCACGGGAGCTTCGATCTTGAAGCCTTGAGAGGTCGGGCGCGGAACACCGCGCGAACCTGCCGAATTCTCGGTACGGTATCGCACAAATGGCGCCTAAGGCCCGATTGCGTCCACGTTTCCAGCACATCACGTTCTCGAAGCCGCCACGATTCGGTCGTGGTTGCGGCGATGAAATGTTGATGGTCTGGCTTGGGGGCAAGATGTCAAAAACTGCGAAGGTCGAATTCAGGCACCCGGAGGCGCACTGCGCAGACTGCGGGACGAGGACGCCGCATCTGCACGAACGACGCGCGGTGGCGGGACGCATGGTGGTGCGATCGGTTTGTCTCGCCTGCACTACCGAAAGACCCAGGAACGACGCCAACGACTAGCCACGGATCGTCGGCGGGTGCGCTGGTGGAACGTCTCCGGTCACGACATGCAATGCTCGTATGCTCACTATGGCAGATCAGTACGTTTCCGACGAATTGCGCGACTTCATTTTGGAGCGGATCGATTCCGTGGCACAGATCGAATCGCTTCTTCTCATTCGATCCGATCCCCGGTCGCAGTGGAGCGCCACGCGGCTTGCGGAGCGGCTCTACATCAGCAAGGCCGAAGCCGCCGAGGCCTTGAGCCGGCTTTGCACTTCCGAACTATTGTCCTGCGTCGATGACATCTATCGCCTGGAAGGCGTGCCCGACCAGAATCGGGCGATGATCGAGCAACTCCTGGAGGTGTACTCGCGCCATCTCATTCCCGTCACGAACATCGTTCACTCGAAACCTCGCCGGATCGGCTCATTCGCCGACGCCTTCAAGTTCCGAAAGGGGTGATGATGGTGGCCTCCCTCATCTACGGGCTGTGCGCGGCGACGTCTGCGGTTTGTGCGGGGATGCTGCTCGGCGCCTACCGCCTGAAGAAATATCGGCTGCTGCTGTGGAGCGGCCTGTGCTTCGTGGGGCTCGCGGTAAACAACGTGATCCTGGTGCTCGACAAGGTGATACTACCCGACATCGACCTGTCATCGGTGCGTTTGCTGGTTGCGCTGATCGCGATGACCGTGCTTCTCTACGGATTGATCTGGGACACCGAATGATCGCGAACAATCTTTCGATGGTCCTTTCCGGCGCGGTGGCGATGGCATCGTTCGCGACGACGCTCTTCTTCGTGAAGTTCTGGCGCCAGACTTCAGATGTCTTCTTCCTGCTGTTCGCCCTGGCGTTCGGGATCGATACGATCAGCCGTGCTGCTCTCGGACTCACTCAAGTTTCAAATGAGATTGAACCGGTGTTCTACCTGCTGAGGCTTGCAATGTTTGCGCTGATCATCGCTGCGATCACAGTCAAGAACCGGTCGCGCTGAAGTCATGCCGTTCCGCTTCAGGGATTTTCTCCGCTTCGGCGTCTTCGGCATCGCCGTTGCTCTGATCGTAGCATTCGGTATCTCGCCGTTCACGGGAGGAATCGTTCAGCAATGGTCGCGCAGTGATGTCGAGGCGCGATCCAGGCTCGTCTTCAATGCGATCCAGCCGTTTCTCGATCGTGACATCGAGGATCAGTCCTGGGATCGACTGAGCGAGCTGTTTGGGCGCGTGGCGCAGGACAAGAAGATACTGGCGGTTGGCTTCTGCAGCCACGCGGGAGCACTGATTGCGCCGACTCCCGAAATGCCGGCGAGTTTCGGCTGCGACAAAATCGCAAGATCCGAGAACGAAAGCTTCTCCGACATCGCCAGCGGCGGACGGCGAGTTCTCGTTGCTGCATTTCCGGTCGGCAGCACCAAAGGTCGCTCATACCTCGTCATCCTCACCGATCTGAGCTTTGCGAGCGCACGCTCGAGCCAGGTGCTGGCCTACCTGCTGGCCTCTCTGGCCGGCGCCGTGCTGGTCCTGACGGTCGGGACCATCATATTTGCCATCCTGATGCTAAGGAGCTGGATGAACTCGCTCCGGCGTGCGGTTGACGAGGTGCGCCTCGGTACCGCGACGGGGCGTCCGATGGCGGCCGGCTCTGCGCTCGACCGCCAGATCCACAAGCTGTTGCGGCGGACCGAGGACTTTACCCTGGCGCACCAGATCGACTGGACGCCGAAGGCGCTTCAAGAGCTGCTTCACGGTGTGCTGCCGGGCGCCGAGGTCTTGGTCGTGTCGAACCGCGAGCCGTATATCCACAACCGGTCGGATGACGGAGTTGTCGTGCAGCGGCCGGCAAGCGGACTCGTTTCGGCGCTGGAACCGATCATGCGGGCTTGCGGGGGCACCTGGATCGCCCACGGCAGCGGGAGCGCGGACCGGGACACCGTCGATGCGAACGACAGGATCAGGGTTCCGGAGGGCTCGCCCGCTTATGCGCTACGCCGCGTCTGGATCTCCGATGCCGAACAGGACGGCTACTATTACGGCTTTGCCAACGAGGGGCTGTGGCCGCTGTGTCATATCGTATTTGTGCGTCCGTCGTTCCGGATCGACGATTGGCAGACGTATCAACGGATCAATCAGCGTTTCGCGGATGCCGTCGTCGCCGAGGCACGAACCGAAGATCCGGTCGTGCTGGTGCAGGACTATCACTTCGCGCTCGCTCCGAAGATGATCCGGCAGCGGTTGCCGAAGGCGACCATCATCTCGTTCTGGCACATTCCATGGCCAAATGCCGAGACGTTCAGCATCTGTCCCTGGAGGCGCGAGATCATCGAGGGGATGCTGGGAAGCACCATCCTTGGATTTCATACCCAACTCCATTGCAACAATTTCGTCGAGTGCGTCGATCGTTTCGTGGAGAGCCGAATCGATCGTGAGGTGCAGGCCGTCAGCCTTGGCGGTCACGAGACCAGGATTCGTGCCTATCCCATCTCGATTGAATGGCCTCCTAACGCGCTCGCGGGGGTGCCGGCGCGGGACGCGTGCCGGGCGGAAATCCTGGAGAGGTTCGACCTTGCCAAGGAGACCAAGGTGATCGTCGGTGTCGAGCGGTTCGACTACACCAAAGGCATACCCGACCGCATGCGGGCGATCGACGCGTTGTTGACCCGCGATCCATCCTGGAGAGGGCGGCTCGTCTTCATTCAAGTCGCAGCGCCGACGCGCAGCAAGCTCGGCACATATTCGCGGCTACAGTCGGAGGCGGAAGACCTCGCATCTGAGATCAACGGCCGTCACCGGGATGGTCAGCCCCCCATTCGGCTGGTCGCGCGACACTACGAATCGAGCGACGTGTTCAAGTTGTTCCGCGCCGCAGACGTCTGCATCGTCGGCAGCCTGCATGACGGCATGAACCTCGTCGCCAAGGAATTCGTCAGCTGCCGCGACGACAATGCGGGTGTGCTCGTGCTGTCGAGTTTCACCGGCGCGGCGCGCGAGATGTCTGAGGCGTTGATCGTCAATCCCTACGACACCGAAGAGTTCGCCGCTGCGATCAAGCGTGCCATGACCATGCCCCTGGACGAGCAGGTCGAACGGATGAAGCTGATGCGACAACAGGTCAAGGAGAACAACGTCTACCGCTGGGCGGGGACCATGCTGGTCGATGCTGCGCGCCGGCGCACCCGCGAGCGGATCGTCGCTCTGACCGAATCCGGTGAGAACGCGCATCCGACGGGAGCAGGGGCGCGGACGGTTTGGTCCGCATCGCCGGGAAAGAAGCAGGCCGGCGGTTGACGTGAGATCCCGGCACGACGGGCAATTCGTCCGTCGCGGTTCCATCTCTGGAGCCTGCGCTACTATGTCACAATGCAGCCCTGGGATCGAAGGCTAGTTTCTCGACGACACCGAGAGTTGCTTCGACGTTGGAGGCGACCGTCGTCGCGATTGCAGCTCGAAGGCCTGCGCAGGACATGCACGATCCAGTGATATCGAAACCTGTCCGCAGTGCCGGTGCCGCGCCGCTTACTGTTCAGAACTCGGTTCTGGCGACCTTGCCCGAGGCGGAATTCGCATTGTTGCGTCCGCACCTGAAGGTCGTCGCGCTGAAGCGAAACGAGATTCTTCAGGATGCGTTGCGCTATCCGGACGCGGCCTATTTCATCGAGTCCGGTGTGGTCTCGCGCATGGTTCGAACCGCGAGGGACGGACCGGTCGAAGTGGCTGTCGTCGGCAAGTTCGGATTTGTCGGCGTGTCCCTGGTGCTCGGTACGATGCAGACGATTCAGCGAAGCGTCGTCCGTGTTCCCGGAAGTGCGCTGCGGATCGAAGCTGCGGCGTTTCGCGACATCCTGCAGCAGAGCCCGGCGACACGCGAGCATCTGCTCAGATACGTACAGTTGTTGATCGCGCTCAATGCGCAGATTGCCCTGTGCAATGCCAGGCACGAAATCTCCGAGCGCGCGGCCCGATGGATACTGCTCGCCCAGGATCGCATCGGGAGCGACTGCGTTCCCGTGACGCATGGAATGATTGCGTCGGCTCTCGGCGTAAGGCGGCCGGGGGTGTCGAAGGCCCTGTCGGACTTCGAGGCGCAAGGCATCATCGAGGGCTCGCGCGGCGCCATTCGAATCCGGGACATGGCCGGGCTGCGTCGGGAAGCCTGCGAATGCGAAAGAATCCTGAACGATCGCTTTCGCGTCTTTCGCGACATGCCCCATTACCGTCATCGTGTCATGTGACACGGCTCGCCAGAGCCTGCAGCGACGAAGGCCGCCGCGCGTGACGCGCGACGGCGCCGTCATCAGACCGATGTTACGCCACCCGCCGTGCCGCGCCGGCCTTGGTCAAAATCCCGTCGAGGCAATCGATCATCTCGGCGATCTCTGCCTTCGTGACGTTCAGCGCCGGCATGAAGCGGAGCGTGTCGAGCTGCGGCGCGTTGAGGAGCACGCCGGCTTCAAACGCTTGCGCGACGATGCCGGGCGCGATCGGCAGCTTGAGGTCGAGCGCGAGCAGCAGCCCGCGTCCCCGCACGCCGCCGAGACCATGCCGCGCCGAGACCTTCTGCAACTCGCTTTCGAGCAGCAGGCCGGTCTCGGCGACCTGTTTCAAGAAGGTGGGCTTGCTGACCTCCTCGAGCACGGCGAGCCCCACCGCGCACATCAGCGGGTTGCCGTTGAATGTGCCGCCCTGGTCGCCGTGCTCGAAACAGGAGGCGTGTTCGGTCGCGAGCAGAGCGGCGAGCGGCACGCCGCCGCCAATACCCTTGCCGAGCGTCATGATGTCGGGCGCAATCCCGGTGTGCTCATAGTGGAAGAGTTTTCCGGTCCGGCCCATGCCGGTCTGGATCTCGTCGAAAATGAGCAGCAGCCCATGCGCCTTGGTGAGCGCGCGCAGCTCCTGCAGGAATTGATCGGTCGCCGGCCACACGCCTGACTCACCCTGGATCGGCTCGAGCATCACCGCGACGGTGTTGTCGTTGATCAGCTTCTCGACCGAGGCGAGGTCGTTCAGCTTCGCCTTCTTGAAGCCGGCGACCTTCGGCTCGAACAGCGGCTCGAACGCCTTCTTGCCCGAAGCCGACATCGTTGCCAGCGTTCGGCCGTGGAAGCCGCCCTCGAAGCTGATGATCTCGAACGCGCCGCCTCTATGCAGGCTGCCATATTTGCGCGCGAGCTTGATCGCGCCTTCGTTGGCTTCGGCGCCGGAATTGGCAAAGAACACCTGGTCGAACGCGCTGTTGTCGACCAGCGCTTGCGCCAGCTTCAGGCTCGGCTCGTTGTAGAAGGCTGGGCTCGGCGTCAGCAGCCGGTTGGCTTGCGCGGCAAGAGCTTCCGCGATGACGGACGGGGAGTGGCCGAGACAGTTCACGGCCCAGCCCTGCACGAAATCGAGATAGCGCTTGCGGCTGTCGTCCCAGAGGTAGGAGCCCGCGCCGCGGACGAACACGGCCTTCGGCCGTGCGGTGATGTCCATCAGCGCGTCATACGGATGCGTGGTCATGTCGTACTCCTCTGGAGGCGGGTGGAAATGGGGCGCAGAAAGCAGAAAGGCCGCACCTTGCGGGTGCGGCCTTCTCGAAAACTTCGGCTGAATTCAGTGGTTCAGCGGCGTCGTCGGACATGGCGCACCCTCTCATCGTCGCGGGAGCGACGACGGAGCATTTCAGTGCGCAGGTGGGTCCGAGAATTGATCATGGGGCGCGGAAATACATGCGAAGGGCAGGGCTTGTCAAGCGGGTGTTTTGCAGGACACAGCCCTGGCGTGTACAGGTCAGGTCAGGTGCGGCGCTTCCTCGGCGTCGTCGTTGCCCCAATGCGCATCCGCGATCGCGGTGTCCAAGAACTCGCCGCGCAGCAGTTTGAGGGGCGATGTCCAGTACAGCGCGATGTTGTGGAAGGGGTCGGTCAGCACCTTGAACACCCAGACGAGGCCAGTCGTGACGTCGCGGGTGACGAACAGCTGGATCATGCGAACGAGGCCGCCGCCGATGCCGATCGCGAGCCAGAGCGCGCCGACATGACGAACGAAATCGAGCCGCGTGGCGGGCGGATCCAACAGCCCGAACAGGGCAGGGAACGCGTACAGCGCGATCGGCGCGCTGCCCCACACCAGCAGCAGGACGATCTTGCGGGTCTGGTTGTAGCCGACCTTCACCGCCTCCTTGTAATCGTTGCTGACGTCGTTGACGGCGTCGTAGCCGTTCGGCTCGAAGAAGAAATGTCCGGTCTGCCGCGTCAGCATCGCCAGCCAGCCGACGATGCCGGCAAGCGCGGGATCTGCGAACAGCAGCGCGTAGCAGCCGAGGAAGATCACGGCGCTGATCAGGTGCAAAGTCTGGTTGACAGTGCTCTGGTGGTAGAAGCGGTAGTCGTCGAAGCGCTGCGTGCGCAGCATGTCCGAGAGGCGGCTCATCAAAAGACCTCGCTCGCGTTGAAGGGCGCGGCAGAGCTAGGACGAGTCCGTGACCTCTGCGTGAATGCACTATAGTGTCACATTGCGGCGCGCTGGCAGTCGCGCCCGCGTTGGCGTCGGGCCGGTAGAGACGACGACGGGAGCAATCAGGAAGACGGTGCAGGTGCATGCAGCCCGCTCCAGAGACGATGCTTTTTCCGTTTGATCGCTCAGCTCGAGGAAATGCGCCGCGTCCACCCCGAGCTCGGCCTGTGGTACGCGATGAATTTCGGGCTCTATGCCGACGGCCGCGTCATGCCGAATTTCGAGTACGATGTGCGCCCGACCATCGAAGGCGAGCCGGCGACACTGTCCGAAGCGCAGGCCGATCTCACCCGCGCCCCGCGCCCGGAGCGCTGGGTGCCGAAATGGCTGACGACGTCCTGAAGTCTCGGAATTCCGCCGTCGCGCCAGCAGCGCGTTGTCGCTCTTGCTTGCTCGCGGAGACTGCACCTTCGATCCCTCTTGACTTAGAGCGCGCTCGAAGGGGTATCTGTACGTGCGTCAGTACGAGAACGGGCACACATGAAGATCGGCGACCTCGCAAAACGAACCGGCCTGTCGACGCACACGCTGCGTTACTATGAACGCATCGGGCTGCTGCCATACGCTGATCGGGATCGCTCCGGTCAACGTGATTTTGACGCATCGATCCTCAGATGGATCGAATTCCTCGGTCGGCTCAAGACCACCGGAATGCCGATCCGGGACATGTTGCGTTATGCGGCGCTTCGTGACGAAGGCGACGCTACCGGGCCAACCCGGCGGCAGATGCTGGAAGTCCACCGGGAACAGGTTCGCACGCAGATTGCCGAACTCCAGGAATGCCTGCTCGTCCTTGATACCAAGATCGCCGGCTATGCCGGCGGCAAACAGAGGACGAAGGAAAATGACGCACGCCCAAACACAAGCCGAAAGCCGCTTCGATCGCGGCCAGCGGGCCCTGTCACGCATTGACGGCAGTGCCGGCGAGAAAGTCATCGCTTCACTCGCCGACATCGCTCCGGATTTCGCGCGATACGTGATCGAATTTCCCTTCGGCGACATTTACTGCCGCCCGGGCCTCGGCTTTCGCGATCGAGAGATCGCGACGATCGCCGCGCTGACGGCGCTCGGAAATGCCGCGCCTCAGCTCAAAGTGCATATCGAGGCGGGTCTGAACGTCGGGCTG
>LNAP01017740.1_pt1 | contig 12097 bp, 9 predicted proteins | sample 602601 | NCBI WGS metagenome assembly LNAP01 (sample SAMN02440304, study PRJNA202911) | soil metagenome | biome: Subtropical and temperate rainforests or woodlands; isolation source: soil samples (1 kg each in a 20% v/v slurry with milli Q water) were... ... | reverse complement strand
CCGGCGCGGGTGTCGATCTGCTGGTGGGCGGGATTACCCTTGGCGCAGCGGCACTGGTCGGGGCGATTGCCGGCGGCGCATTGCAGACCGCCCGCAGTTACGGCGGCCGTTTGCTGGGCAAGATCAAAGGGCAGCGCGAACTGACCGTCGACGACGGCGTGCTACGACTGTTGGCCTTGCGCCAGCGGCAACTGCTGCAGGCCCTGAATTCCCGTGGGCACGCGGCGATGGACAGCATTCAGGTCGCCACGCCGCAAGACAAAACCTGGCGCGAAGGCAAACTGCCGGAAGCGCTGAACAAGGCGCGGGCGCATCCGCAGTGGTCGTCGCTTAATCCGAATTCGAAGTTGAGTCAGGGAGAGCGCCAAGAGCAGGTTGAGGTGTTGGCGCAGCAGTTGTAGAGCCCGAGTGATGTGCTGTTCAGGCGGGCCCCTTCGCGAGCAAGCCCGCTCCCACATTGGATCTGCGTTGTACACAAAATCTCTAATCACTGAAGATCAAATGTGGGAGCGGGCTTGCTCGCGAAGGCCGCACCTCGGTCTAACTGTCCTAGGCCGCCAGCAGCCGCAACGCCTTTGCCTTCAAGATGCCCAGATCCATCACCGGCACCCACATCTCCTTGGCCAATTCATCCCACTGACGCATCCGCAAACTGACCGCACACAACGGATCCTGCTCGAACGCCTCAGCCTCGACAGCCGTCATCACCCCGCCCTGATACTCAAGCGTGCGCCGACTGGCTTCGCTCAAGCGCTCGTAGTACCCGGGCTCTTTGAGCGTCAGATAACGCTTGGCCTGAACGTGGTACTCCACCAACCGCGCCAGGCTTTCGCTGAAGCCGGCGCGACGCAAGTAATCCGCCCCCAGTCGCTCGTGGTTGATGACCCCAAAACCACCCATGCTCTCGGCACCCTCGGCGCAGAGATGCCCGATGTCATGAAAGAACGCCGCCAGCACCACTTCATCATCGAACCCCCCGGCCATCGCCAGTTCCGCCGCCTGAGACATGTGCTCGATCTGCGACACCGGTTCGCCGATGTAATCGTTGTCGCCAAAACGCTCGTACAGACCGAACACCTCGGCGATCACTTGCTCATGGCGGTCCATCAACTGTCTCCCAATAAAGTCGTGACGTTACGTTCGGCCATCGCCGGCCCGACGCTCATGCCGACACCGGTGTGCATCAGCGCCACGCTCACGCCTGGCATCGGGCGCAGAAAGGAGAACGGCCCCGGTCCGCGTGAACCATAGACGCCCTGCCAGCGTTCGATCACTTGCACCTTGCAGCCCAACGTCTGCTCGGCCAGTTCAATCATCCAGTCATCCACCTGCTCGGCATTGAACGGTGATGGATCGCTGCCGTAATGGTGGGAGTCGCCGATGATCAACTCACCGTAAGGCGTCGGGCTGATCAGCAGGTGAATGCCGTTTTCATGCAGATGAGGTGCGTTACGCAGAATCTGCGCCTGCACCGCGGCGGCTTCCGGCAGATCGGCGAAGGCGCCGTAATGGACGCAACTCAGGCCGGTGAGCAGTGCGTGTTGCAGGTTGAGGTTGATCTGCGGTCGGGCACGGAGCATTTGCAGGCGGCAGATTTGCGGATTCAGTTCGGCAATCGGCTCGGCCAGCAGCGTTTGATAGTCGTGACCGGAGCAGACGATGATCTGCTCGGCGCTGAAGGTGCCGGCGTTGCTGTGCAAGCGCCCCGGCTCTATGTCGCGCACCAGCGTTGCGAAGTGGAACTCGACGCCCAATTCGCGGCGCAGGTAGTCGATCAACGCCGGAATCGCTTCGCGGGAATACAGCTGCTGGTCGTCCATGCCGTGCAACGCAGCGCGGTGATGGCTGAACTGGCCGCCGTATAAATCGCGCAACGCCGCACCACGCAGCAGGTCGACGCGGTAACCGTGCTCCATGGCGCGACCGGCGCAGAAGGCTTCCAACAGGTGTTCTTCCGCTTCGGTGCGGGCGAACAGGTACGAGCCGTTGCGCTTGAGCTGCAGGCCCGCCAGTTGTGCCCATTGGCCCCAGATGTCGCGGCTGGCCTTGGCCAGTTCAAGCATTGGGCCGGGTGGCTGGCCGGTGACCAGGGCCTGGCCGAAGTTGCGCACCGAAGCGCCGAGCGGCGTTTCGCTGCGTTCGAAAACGGTGACTTTCAGACCGCGCTTGGCGGCGGCGTAGGCGTGGGACAGACCGAGGATGCCGGCGCCGACGATCAGCATATCGCTGTGTTGTGTCATGGGGTTTTGTCCTGAATTCCAAGCCGCCTTCGCGAGCAAGCCCGCTCCCACATTTGATCTGTGTCGTTCACAAATTTAGTGTCCGCTGGAGATCTACTGTGGGAGCGGGCTTGCTCGCGAAGGGGCCCTGTCAGCCTACGAAGATTTACTTGGCAGCCACTTTCTCGGACTTGCCGTCATAGCGCTTGCGCCACTCGGTCAGGATTTCGTCACGATTCTTCGAGGCCCAGGCAAAGTCGTTCTTGATCAGTCGCTGCTCATAATCCGCCGGCAGTTCGGTCTGCGGCTTGGCGATACCCGGTTGCGCGAGCACCGCGAAGTTCTCTTTATAAAGCTCCATCGCCGCCGGGCTCGCCGAGAAGTCAGCCAGCTTCTTCGCCGCGTCTTCGTGGGGCGTGCCTTTGATCACGGCGGTGGCTTCGATCTCCCAGCCCAGGCCTTCTTTCGGCAGGATGATGTCCAGCGGCGCGCCCTGGCGCTTCAACTGAACGGCCGGGTACTCGAAGGAAATGCCGATCGGGAATTCACCAGCGGCCGCAAGCTTGCACGGCTTGGAACCGGAGTGAACGTACTGGCCGCAGGTCGTCCATGTACTGCCAGCCCTGCTTCTCGCCGAAGGTTTGCAGCCAGGCGCTGACGTCGAGGAAACCGGTGCCGGACGAGGCCGGGTTGGGCATGACGATCTTGCCTTTGTATTCAGGTTTGGTCAGATCCTGCCAGCTCACGGGTTTGGTTAAGCCCTGCTTTTCGGCCTCGACGGTGTTGAAGCAAATGGTCGCCGCCCACACGTCCATGCCGACCCAGGCTGGCGGGTTGGCCGCGTCGCGATAGTTGCCACCGATCTTGCCGAGGTCTTTCGGTGCGTAGCTTTGCAGCATGCCTTGCTGATCGAGAATCGCCAGGCTCGACGCCGCCAGGCCCCACACCGCATCAGCCTGCGGGCGGGCTTTTTCGGCCAGGAGTTTGGCGGTGATGATGCCGGTGGAATCGCGCACCCACTTGATCTCGACGTCCGGATTGGCCTTTTCAAAAGCCTCTTTGTAGGTCTTCAGTTGTTCGGCTTCGAGGGCGGTGTACACCGTCAACTCGGTTTTCGCCGCAAAGGCGTTCAGGCTGAAAGCGGTGAGGACAGCAGCGGCCAGGGCCAAAGGCTTGAACATGATCTTTTCCTGTTTGAGTTGAGGTGTGGGGGCAAATCAATGACTGGGCGCGGTCTGCCGCCAGGCCTGGGAGCGACGCAGCAAACCGCGCGAAGCCCAGGCCAGCAGCAGGGACACGCCCGCCGAGGTGAACAGAATCAGGGTCGACATCGCCGCCGCGCCGCCGACGTTGCCGGCGTCGTCCATGTTCAACACCGCCACCGCCGCGAGGATGGTGTCGGGGCTGTAGAGGAAGATTGCCGCCGAGACGGTGGTCATGGCCGAGACGAACAGGTAGCGCACGATGTCCAGCAACGCCGGCAGGCAGATCGGCACGGTGACTCGCAGGTAGTGCCGGTACAGCGGCGCCTTGAGCGACAGCGCGGCGGCTTCGAACTCGGCATCGAGTTGACGCAACGCGGTGGTGGCGGTCATTTGCGCAGTGGTCAAATAGTGAGCAATGGTGCAGACCACCAGCAGGGTCATGGTCCCGTAGAGCACATGCAGCGGGTTGCCGCTGAGGTTAAAGAAGAAGACATAACCCAGGCCCAGCACCAGACCCGGCACCGCCATCGGTACGAAACTGAGCATGCGCAGTGTCAGATTCAGTCCGCGCTGGCCACGGGTTTTTTCCATCAGGTAAGCACCGGTGAAGATCAGCACACTGCCGATCAACGCCGTACACAACGCCATCTTCACGCTGTTGCCGTATGCCAGCCAGCCGCCGCCCGCGGTGTCGTTGAACTGGTAATGGTTGAGCGACAGCGACAGGTTGTACGGCCAGAATTTCACCAGCGACGAGTACACCGCCATACCGAACACCAGCAGCAACACTGCGCAGATCAACAGCACGATGGCCAGATAACAACCGTCGCGCAGCTTCGATGGCGCCGGTTGAAACACTTGCGCCCGACCGCTCATGGAATCGCCATGACGCCGACGCAGCCAGGCGTCGACGCCGAAGCTGAACAGCGCCGGCAGCAGCAAGACCATGCCGATCAACGCGCCGCGACCGAATTGCTGCTGGCCGACCACGGCTTTGTAGGCCTCCAGTGCCAGCACTTGATAGTCGCCCCCGACCACCACGGGCACGCCGAAGTCGGTGATGGTCAGCGTGAACACCAGACAGAACGCCGCGAACACAGCCTGACGAGTCGCAGGCCAAGTGATGCTGCGAAAGGCCTTCGCCGGACTGGCGCCCATGCTGGAAGCAGCATCGAACAGTCGCGCATCCGCCAGGGACAGCGCCGACAGCAAAATCATCAAGGCGTGTGGGAAGGTGTAGATGACCTCGCCCAGAACAATGCCCCAGAAGCCGTAGATGTTGTCCGAGAGCAAACCGCGCAGCAGGCCCTGATTGCCGAACAGATAAACCAGCGCAATCCCCGGCAGCATCGACGGCGCCATCAGCGGCAGCAGCGACATGCCGCGCCAGATGCCTTTACCGGGAATCAATGTACGTTGCAGCGCGTAGGCAAACAGATAAGCCAGCGGTACGACAATGGCCGCGACGCTGACAGACACTTTCAGGCTGTTGCCCAGTAGCCAGTGGAAATTGGCGCTGCTCAGCAGTTCGCGAGCGGCGATCAGTCCACCGCCCTGCCCGGCTTCAGAGCTGAAACCGCGCCAGAAGATCGCCAGCAATGGCATCAACACCGCAACGCCAAGCAACACCAGCAACAGAACCTTGCCGCCGACCACGAATAGCCGATCGCCGATCTCGGCACGGGAGGTCTGCCGAACCTGCTTGTGCGGTATCGGCAGCGCGACGTTCGCGCTCATCAGGCAAACACCTGCAGGCTGCGCGGCGGCAAGGCGACCATGATCTGCTGCGCGTCAAGACGCGGCATGGCTTCCGGCGCCAGTTCCGCCAGTAGCGCATGGCCCGGCAGTTGATCGAGTTCGAAGCTCATGCGGCAGCGGTTGCCGAGAAAAGTGATCTCGCGAACCTTGGCCGGGAACAGGTTTTCTTCATGCACCGGCGGGTTGACGTTAATGGCCTCGGGGCGGCAGAACAAACGGCCCGAGGCAGTTTTAGCGCTGCCTTCGGCCAGGCGCATGTTCATTCCACCGACCTGGGCATGACTGTCGCTGCTACGGCGAAACGGCAACCAGTTGCCCTGACCGACGAACTCCGCCACAAACGGTGTGGCCGGGCGGTCGTAGATTTCCTGCGGCGTGGCGTACTGCTCGACCTTGCCGTTGTTCATCACGGCGATGCGGTCGGCCATCAGCATGGCTTCGTCCTGATTGTGGGTGACCATCAGGGTGGTGACGCCGAGGTTGCGCTGCAATTGGCGCAGTTCGGTACACAGATGCTCGCGGACCCGGGCATCGAGCGCCGACATCGGTTCGTCCAGCAGCAACAATGAAGGGGCCGGCGCCAGGGCTCGAGCCAGTGCGACTCGCTGCTGCTGACCGCCGGACAACTGACCCGGGTATTTTTTCTCACTGCCGATCAGGCCGACCAGTTCCAGCATCTGACCGACGCGCTGGCGCACTTCATCGCGACTGCTGCCGGCGAGGCCGTAGGCAATGTTCGCTTCGACGGTCAGATTGGGGAACAGGGCGTAGGACTGGAAGAGAATGCCGTAATCCCGAGCCTGAGGTGCCAGGTGGGAAACGTCGCGATCGCCGAGGTATAACTCGCCGCTGTCTTGTTTCTCAAGGCCGGCGATGCAGCGCAGCAAGGTGGTTTTGCCACAGCCCGACGGCCCCAGGAGGCACACCAGCTCACCCGCCGCGACGTCGAGGGAAACGTTATCCAGCGCGGTGAACGCACCGAAGCGTTTCTGCACACCGCGCACTTTCATCGGCGCACCGGGGTTGGTCAGGGCAGTTGCAGTCGAGTGGTTCATGGACAGACCTCATCAAGCAGATGAGGGCCATCCTAGGTTTGCAATGCGTCCGTCATGTGGCAACGAGGCAAAAACGACCGATAGTGGTATTCAGGGATTTGGGTTGGATGCCGCGGCGTACCGACGGACGCCTTCGCGGGCAAGCCTCGCTCCTACAGAGGAATGCGATCAATCTGTAGGAGCGAGGCTTGCCCGCGAAGAGGCCATAAGCATCGCCACAAGTCTCAGGCCGGAGCCATTTCCTGCGCCACCCCCAGAAACGCCGCCGGCAGCCGCGCACTTTTTCGCTCTTTGAGGCAGTACAGATACTCGGGAATCTGCGGCGCATTTTCGATGGTCAGCACCCGCAACTGCGGATCATGCGGCACTTCCTGCCGAGCAATGATGCTGATACCAATGTTGCGCAATACCGCTTCACGAATCGACTCCCGGCTGCCAATCTCCAGCAGCGGCCCGAAACTCACCCCGGCGCTGGCCAGCAACTCTTCGGTCAGGCGCCGAGTGGTCGAGCCCGATTCGCGCATCAACAAGGTATGCCCCGCCAACGCACTGAGCGGCACATGATCATGCACCGCCAGCGGATGATTGCGGTGCACCGCCAGCACCAGTGGATCGCTGCCGAGCACCCGGCGAATCAGCCGCGCATCGTCCAGCAACTGCGAGGACGCCGCGACATCGACCCGGTAATCCTCCAGCGCCTCGAGAACCTGTTGCGAGTTGCCGATTTCCACCGACACCTCCACTTGCGGCAAGCGCTCGCGAAAGGTCTTCACCAGATCGAGGATGTAATACGGCGCGGTAGCGGCGATGCGCAACGTGCCCTGGACCTGACCGCTGTTGCGCAGGAAGAACTCGATGTCGGCTTCCTGCTGCAACAGCGCCTTGACCATCGGCAGCAACCGCACGCCTTCGTCGCTGACGCTGAGGCGGCGACCGCCGCGGTAGAACAGCTCAACCGAGTACTGGCTTTCCAGATGCCGAATCTGGGTCGTTACCGTCGGTTGGCTCAGGCCGAGCTTTTTCGCCGCCAGGGTAATACTGCCCAACCGGGCAACCATGTAAAACGCCTTCAGCTCGGCACTCAGCACACCCTTCCCTCATCGTCTATTTGCGCAACAGGCGCCACCAACAGGCTCACGCCCATGTCGGCGAACACCGCCATCCACATGGTGGCGATCCCGGCGAAGGTTACCCCAAGAAAGATCGCTTTGATGACCAATGCGAGGGCAATGTTCTGTTTGAGGATATTCGAAGTCTGCCGCGACAGGCGGATGAAAGCCGGAATCTTGCGCAGATCGTCGTCCATCAGGGCGACATCAGCGGTTTCGATGGCGGTGTCGGTGCCGGCCGCCGCCATGGCGAAACCGATCTCGGCCCGCGCCAGTGCCGGTGCGTCGTTGATGCCGTCGCCGACCATCCCGACCCGATGGCCTTGGGCATACAGCGCTTCGATGGCTTGCAGCTTATCGGTCGGCAACAGATCGCCCTGCGCCTGATCGATGCCCACGTGGGCGGCGATGGCCTGGGCGGTATGAACGTTGTCGCCGGTCAGCATCAGGGTTTTGATGCCCAACTCATGCAACTGCTGGATCGCTTCGCGACTGGATGCTTTCACGGTGTCCGCGACGGCAAACAGCGCCAAGGGACCCGACTTGTCGAGCAACAGCACCACGGATTTGCCCTGTTTCTCCAGAGCAAACAGCTGCTCTTCCAGCGCTGGCGAACACAAACCCAAATCTTCCACCAGGCGGTGATTGCCCAAGTGGTAGAGCTCACCGTTGATCTCGCCGCGCACGCCACGACCCGCCAGGGCTTCGAAGTTATCCACAGTCAGCGGCCCCGGATGCTTATCCACAGCCGCGTTGGCGATAGCCAGCGACACCGGGTGATCCGAACGACCGGCCAGTGCCGCCGCAATGGCCGGGGCAATTGCATCAGCGATTGGATCGAGGGACACATAGTCGGTCTGCACCGGTTTGCCGTGCGTGAGGGTGCCGGTCTTGTCGAGGGCCAGGTAATCGAGTTTGTGGCCGTGCTCCAGATAAACACCGCCCTTGACCAGAATCCCTTTGCGCGCCGCAGCCGCGAGGCCGCTGACGATGGTCACCGGGGTGGAAATCACCAAGGCACACGGGCAGGCGACCACCAGCAACACCAGCGCCCGGTAGATCCAGTCGAACCACAGCGCATCCATGAACAGTGGCGGAATCACCGCCACGACCAGGGCCAGGATAAACACCGCCGGGGTGTAGATTTTCGAGAAACTGTCGACGAAACGCTGGGTCGGAGCGCGTGCCCCCTGAGCCTGTTCCACAGCGTGGATAATCCGCGCCAGGGTCGAATTGTTCGCCGCCGCGGTTACCGTGTATTCCAGCGAACCGGACTGGTTGATGGTGCCGGCGAACACTTTGTCGCCGATGGCTTTCTCCACCGGCAGGCTTTCACCGGTGATCGGCGCCTGATCGATGGTCGAGTTGCCGGACAGTACTTCGCCGTCCAGACCGATCCGCTCGCCGGGACGCACCCGCACCCGCGCACCCAGTTCGATGTTTTTAACCGGTTGTGCGACCCAACTGCCGTCGGCCTGCTGCACCGTGGCTTGCTCGGGGGTCATCTGCATCAGCCCGCCGATGGCGTTGCGCGCCCGGTCCAGCGACCTGGCTTCGATCAACTCGGCCACGGTGAACAGGAACATCACCATCGCCGCTTCCGGCCACTGACCGATCAGAATCGCGCCAGTCACTGCGATGCTCATCAGCGCGTTGATGTTCAGGTTGAGGTTTTTCAGGGCGATCCAGCCCTTTTTGTAAGTACTGAGGCCACCACTGAGGATCGAGATCAGCGCGATAACCGCCACCACCCAGTTTGGCGCCGCACTGGTGAAGTGGATAAGCTCGGCGGCCAGCGCCCCGACGCCGGACAACGCCAGCGGCCACCAGGGCTTTTTCGCAGGTTCAGGGCTCGATGCCGGTGCTTGGGCGCCCTGCTCCATCGGCTCGGCGTGCATGCCGAGGGACTTGATCGCGTCGATGATCGGCAGGGTGTTTGGCAGGTCATGGGTCACGCCCAACACCCGGTTGATCAGGTTGAATTCCAGTTGCTGCACACCCGACAGCTTCCCGAGTTTGTTCTGGATCAGCGTCTGTTCGGTCGGGCAGTCCATGGCCTCGATACGGAAACTGCTCAGCCGCGCACCGGCGGTAGGCGTCTCGCTCAACTTGATCAGCGACGGCGCTGCTGCTTTGGAGGAACAGCAGGAATCCCCGTGGCCGCCATGCTCATGCTTGTGCACAGGCTGCAGCTTGTGGCTGTGATCGTGCCCGGGTTTGTGGGTGTGAAGAGAATCGCTCATTGGTCGCGTCCATGAAGGTGCCTGTTGCCAAGTAAAGACCCTGTAGCCACTATAGGGTCAAGCACCCTTTTGGAGATTGTCGCGATGAAAATCGGAGAACTGGCGAAACTCACCGACTGCGCCGTGGAAACCATCCGCTACTACGAGCGCGAAAACCTGCTGCCGGAGCCGGCCCGCAGCGACGGCAATTACCGCGTCTACACCCAGGTCCACGCCGAGCGCCTGACCTTCATCCGCAACTGCCGCACCCTCGACATGACCCTCGAGGAAATCCGCAGCCTGCTGGCCCTGCGCGACAGCCCGCAGGATCAATGCGAAAACGTCAACGCGTTGATCGACGAACACATCCACCATGTGAAGGCTCGAATCGACGGTTTGCTGGCCTTGCAGACACAACTGCTCGACCTGCGCCAACGCTGCAGCGAAGGGCCGGATATCGATCAGTGCGGGATTTTGCAGCGGCTGGAAGTGAGCGGCGGGGTTGTGGCGACGGAGGTTGAGCATTCCCATGTCGGCCGAAGCCACGGCCACTAAGAACACCACAAAACCCAATGTGGGAGCTAGCCTGCTAGCGATAGCGGCTTTTCAGTCACATCATCATTGGATGTGCCGTCGCTATCGCTAGCAGGCTAGCTCCCACAGGGGTATTGCGTGCAGATTGTCAGACCGCCATCGGCGCGGTCATCGGCGCGTGGTGTTCATAGCCTTCCAGCGAGAAATCGCTCGGCTCGATCTGCTCCAGCCACTCCGGTTGATAAACACCGGTCTTGGCAAACTCCGGCACACGATCGGATATCTTCAGCTTCGGCATGGCGAACGGCTCACGCTTGAGCTGTTCGTTGAGCATGTCCAGGTGGTTTTCGTAGACGTGGGCGTCACCGATGAAATAGGTGAACCAGCGCGGTGTGTAACCGGTCAGGCGACCGATCAGGCTCAGCAGCGCGGCGCCTTCGGTGAGGTTGAACGGCGTGCCCAGGCCCAGGTCGTTGGAGCGGATGTAGAGGGTCAGGGAGATTTCCCTGGTCTCGACATTCGGGTGGAACTGGTACAGCAAGTGGCACGGCGGCAAGGCCATTTCGTCGAGCTGCGCAACGTTCCAGCCGTGGAACAGGATGCGACGGCTGCCTGGGTCCTTGATGATGGTGTCGACACACTGGCGGATCTGGTCGATCGCCTTGTACAGCACCACATAGGCCTGACCATCTTCTTCGCCTTCGGCAATCTGACGATAACCCTGGTTCAGGGTCTGCTCGATGGCGGCCTGATTGCTGACCGGGATCTGCTTGTACGCTGGCCATTTGCGCCATTGCACACCATAGATCTCACCGAGGTCGTCTTCACCCTGACGGAACGGGTTGGCCAGCCACTGCGCGTTTTCGTTGGCGTTCTGGTCCCAGACCTTGCAGCCCAGTGCACGGAATTCGGCGGCGTTGTTCACCCCGCGCAGAAAACCGCACATCTCGCCGATGGCGGATTTGAAGGCCATCTTGCGAGTGGTGATCGCCGGGAAACCTTCCTGCAGATCGAAGCGCAGCATCGCGCCCGGAAAGCTGATGGTGTTCACGCCGGTGCGGTTGGCCTGTTTGGTGCCGTTCTTGATGACGTGGGCGACCAGTTCGAGATATTGCTTCATGAATTACCTGTGTCCTTGAACCCGGGACCGTCGCCCCGGGGTTCGAATTTATAGCGCCTGCTTCTTATACAGCAGCTGCGGGGGCCGCCGGGGCGCGTCGATAAGCCAGCCAGATCAGGAACAACCCGCCGACGATCATCGGTATGCACAGCACTTGGCCCATGGTCAGCCAGTTCCAGGCCAGATAACCCAGTTGCGCGTCGGGTACGCGAACGAATTCGACGATGAAACGGAAGATGCCATAGAACAGCGCGAACATCCCGGACACCGCCATGGTCGGCCGCGGCTTGCGCGAGAACAGCCAGAGGATCGCGAACAGCGCCACGCCTTCCAGCGCGAACTGGTACAGCTGCGACGGATGACGCGCCAGTTGCGCCGGATCGGTCGGGAAGACCATCGCCCACGGCACGTCGGTCGCCTTGCCCCACAACTCGGCGTTGATGAAGTTACCGATGCGCCCGGCACCCAAGCCGATCGGCACCATCGGCGCGACGAAGTCCATCAGCTGGAAGAACGACTTGCCGTTCTTTTTACCGAACCACAGCGCCGCCAGCATCACACCGATAAACCCGCCGTGGAACGACATGCCGCCCTTCCACACTTCGAAGATCAGGGTCGGGTTGGCCAGGTAGGCGTTCAGATCGTAAAACAGCACATAACCCAAGCGGCCACCGACAATGACCCCCATCGACATCCAGAAGACCATGTCGGAGAGTTTCTCCTTGGTCCAGGTCGGGTCGAAGCGGTTCAGCCGGCGTGATGCCAGCCACCACGCGCCGCCGATGCCGATCAGGTACATCAGGCCGTACCAGTGGATTTTCAGCGGACCGATGGCCAGGGCCACCGGGTCGATCTGCGGGTAAGGCAGCATTGCG
>LNAP01014267.1_pt1:7500-12099 | contig 12099 bp, 14 predicted proteins | sample 602601 | NCBI WGS metagenome assembly LNAP01 (sample SAMN02440304, study PRJNA202911) | soil metagenome | biome: Subtropical and temperate rainforests or woodlands; isolation source: soil samples (1 kg each in a 20% v/v slurry with milli Q water) were... ... | reverse complement strand
GGAATCTCGTTAATCCATTCATGCGCGTCACTAATTAGATGACGAGGCATTTGGCTACCTTAAGAGAGTCATAGTTACTCCCGCCGTTTACCCGCGCTTGGTTGAATCTCTTCACTTTGACATTCAGAGCACTGGGCAGAAATCACATTGCGTCAACACCGCTCGCCGGCCCATCGCAATGCTATGTTTTAATTAAACAGTCGGATTCCCCTTGTCCGTACCAGTTCTAAGTCGGTTGTTAATTGCCAATCAGGCCCCTTTTACAGGGCGAATCTGACTTTTGTTACAGGGCGCCGAAACCACACCAAAAGAAAGAGTCGTGAAACCCCCCCTCCTGACATGACCTCGTGTATACTCTGGCCCCTTGCCAGGGAGCTCCCAGTGGGAGGCCCGCGCAAAGCCGCAAGCCAGGGCGCCACTTTCCCACCGACCACGGTTTTTAACGCCGCAATCGATGGTAGTCACGGCGCAGCCCAGCCGCAGCCTCACGCGGTCCAGAATCCCACGGGCTCTACCCCTTCCGAGACCAAAGCCCTGGGCCCAACCCTTAGAGCCAATCCTTGTCCCGAGGTTACGGATCCATTTTGCCGACTTCCCTTACCTACTTTATCCCATTGGCCAGAGGCTTTTCACCTTGGAGACCTGATGCGGTTATGAGTACGGACAGGCAGGAGGTCACGTTGTTTTAAGTTTTTGGTTGTTGTCTTGTTATAGGTGTATTGTGGTGTTGCCACAACAATACACCTATAACCAAACACACGACAAAAATTTATTTTTCTAGTGTCTTGCCAGGTAGAACATTTTCAAGGGACGGTGGGAGTGCACCAGACGCCCCGGAAGCCGGGGCGTTATGCCGGTCATCTGACCCTCTCTCCGGGCGATCCGATTCCAGGGTCATTGTGCTGTGTTTCCGCGCATGCACACAATGCAACGACACCCGTGAAGGCACCATCACATCGCACACATGTTGTTTAGATCCGGTGAAGGACGCGGCCAAGCAGCTTGCTGTTCCCTTACGGGAGACCGTTAAGCAGGAAAGAGAACCCTCCCTGGGACCCCCATCGCCGTCTCCTGGCTCGTTTGCGTTACCGCTCAGCACTGACCGCTTTTTAACGACGATCAATTGCCACAACCCCTGTCCTGGCCCAGGAATATTAACCTGGTTCCCTTTCGCTGATCGGTGCGACGCCCTCCGTGAGGAGGGGGACGCAGACCACACGAGAAAACGCTTTTTTACGGCATCCCCTCACACGACCTACGCCCGATCGCACGCCCTTGTACGGGCCTTACCCCATCGCTTAGGACCGGCTAACCCATGTCCAACTGCTGTTCACATGGAACCTTTCTCCACTTCGGCCTTCAAAGTTGTGTGACTCATTTGAATATTTGCTACTACCACCAAGATCTGCACTAGAGCCTGTTCGACCTGCCCTCACGGGCGGTAAGCTTCGCTACAGGCTCCACGCCCTCCTACTCATCAGGCAATCCTGTTTAAATTATTTTTGCACTGATGGTTGGGTATAGGTGGTCGCGCTTGAGCGCCATCCATTTTCGGGGCCGGTCCATTCGGCAGGTGAGTTGTTACACACTCCTTAGCGGATTTCGACTTCCTGTCTGAATGAACCGACACCCTTTATGGTGTCTACATGAGCGCGCACTTTGGCACCTTAACCCACACGTTCGGTTCATCCCGCATCGCCAGTTCTGCTTACCAAAAATGGCCCACTAAGGACTCTACATTCAAATAATGTGCGGGCTCACCGAGTGGGTTGAGCAGCTCGCACGTCTTACCCATTTAAAGTTTGAGAATAGGGCGAAGTTGTTGCAACTCCGAGACCTCTAATCATTCGCTTTACCTGATAAAACTGTTTCGTTTTGGATGTAAGTAAAAATCGAGTCCCAGCTATCCTGAGGGAAACTTCGGAGGGAACCAGCTACTAGATTGTTCGATTAGTCTTTCGCCCCTATAGGCAACTCAGATGAACGATTTGCACGTCAGTATCACTTCGGACCTCCACCAGAGTTTCCTCTGGCTTCGTCCTGGTCACCCATAGTTCACAATCTTTCGGGTCCCAACAAGTACGCTCTAGCTCAAACCTTTCAAGAAAATCCAGGTCGGCCGGTGGTGCGGGAGGGACCGCGTTTTGACGCACGGCCTCACCCTCCTTCCCACCTCAGACAACCGTAACGTTGCCCTCTGCTTTCACTCCGCGCCCAGGTTTGCCACCCGGACACTCGCGCACGTGTTAGACTCCTTGGTCCGTGTTTCAAGACGGGTCGATCAGCACCGTTCCGCCAGCATCCACTAACCCACCGTAGATGGACCCACGCCACAAACGACAGACTACGCCGCACGAGCATCGGTTCCCGATCCTCACACGTGAGCCCGCCATGATGACGCAGTGCCTCGCCCTTGCGGACATGGGTTGTCGATTGTTCCTCGGCCTCCATGATGACAGGGATCACCAGGTCGCGCTGGTGGGACACAGCCGTGAGGCCAGCCCACCAGGCCCTAGCCCTGATGCCCATCAGTCACCACTAATATACGAAGCCGATGCTGGCTCGCTCCTCAGACTGAATGCATGATTCGCGCCAGAAGATGGACACAGAGCAAAGGCGCTTTTGACACGCTCCTCGCTTCTGCAAGCCCTTCTGACGGCGGCATCACTGAACAGCCCGAGAGAAAATAAGCGAACCGCCGGTGCCGATCGCTTCCCTCCTAACAATTTCAAGCACTTTTGACTCTCTTTTCAAAGTCCTTTTCACCTTTCCCTCACGGTACTTGTTCGCTATCGGTCTCTCGCTGTCAATATTTAGCCTTGGGTGGGATTTACCACCCGCTTAGGGCTGCATTCCCAAACAACCCGACTCTGGGGCAAGAGCAACTACGCGTGATCGGAACGGCCGGATCGTTGGACCAATGGACGGGGCTGTCACCCTCCCTGGCGCCCTTTTCCAAGGGACTTTTGCCCAACGCGGTCGCTCCAGCGATGCCTTGCCACGAGACCACAATTCGGGGCACGAAACTTGACGCGCGCCCAGATTCAGAGCTTGTCGCTCGCCGCTACTAAGGGAATCCCTGTTGGTTTCTTTTCCTCCGCTTATTAATATGCTTAAATTCAGCGGGTACTGTCGCTCGACTTGAGGCCGGGTAATATAAGTTGTGTTGTGTTGTTTATATCATTTCCTATATAGCCTCTCTCGTTCAAACAGAGAGCAAACAACGACGTGTGTTTTTTTGAAGAGTTTGGTTTGTAATTAGCTCCGCCGCATACATATGTGTGAATGCACCATTTTGATGGTGTGTGCCTCTGCTCCACTCAGTCTTTCTGCTAGCCCTATATTGTATATAAATATATATATGGTGACCATGCGTATTTGCACACACACAACCAACACACACATACATCCATTCACAATAAAGAGAGAGAGAGAGACCATGTGTAGCATGTGTGTGTGACACACACACATCAAATGCTCTCACACGCATGCAAGCGAAACCCCAAGCTCCGCACACAAAAGGGACACTCGTCATGTTGTGTTGCCTGCCTCATGATATCTAGAGAGAGAGAAAAATGACAAAAAGAACTGAAAGAGCTATCTGAGGCTATGTGGCTGGCCACCCATCATGCAGGTGAGCCACAAAACCCGTGTCATCTACTTACTGGCTGGCTGGCATTGCGCTTGCAATTTTATATGCAAAACACAACAACACAGAACACAGAACAAAGAGTAGATACGCATTTCGATAATGAATAAGAGCGGCACTCAAGCGAACGTGCTCTCGGGGGGTGACCACGAGAATTCGATGATTCACTGATCCCTGCGATTCACACTACGTATCGCATTTCGCTGCGTTCTTCATCCTCGCGAGAACCAAGATATCCGTTGTTAGGAGTTGTATTATTATTGATAATAATTATACTCTTTTTATTGTGTATAATAGAATGTGTATTCTTTTTGATTTGGTGTTTATAAGGTGTTTGTGTTGCACCAACAACAACACACACATACACATACGTGCGTGTGTGTTGGTGTGTGTGCAACAAAAAGGGAACTTCAACACCCCATACAAGCAGTATTATTAATAGCAGCCACATATGGAGTGGGGCAGCGGCACTTATGCACTCACATACACACATATATATATGAGGGTATGTAAGAACATATGAGCACGCGCATTCAGTCTCTCAATCTCTCTCTCTCTTTACTAAAAGTAGAGAGAAAGAGAGATTGAGAAACCTTTATTGTGATTATAAAAGAGAGAGCGTTAATGATCCTTTCGCAGGTTCACCTACGAAAACCTTGTTACGACTTCTCCTTCCTCTAAATGGTAAGGTTCAATCGACTTCGCCACAGGACACACGCTGCCATTGCTGACAACGCATGAGACCTCACAACCCGGTTGCCCGGATTGCGTAGGAGGATTTCACCGGACCATTCAATCGGTAGGAGCGACGGGCGGTGTGTACAAAGGGCAGGGACGTAATCAACGCGAGCTGATGACTCGCGCTTACTAGGAATTCCTCGTTGAAGATCAATAATTACAATGATCTATCCCCAGCACGATTAAATTTGCAAAGATTACCCGGACCTATC
>LNAP01004913.1_pt1 | contig 12099 bp, 11 predicted proteins | sample 602601 | NCBI WGS metagenome assembly LNAP01 (sample SAMN02440304, study PRJNA202911) | soil metagenome | biome: Subtropical and temperate rainforests or woodlands; isolation source: soil samples (1 kg each in a 20% v/v slurry with milli Q water) were... ... | reverse complement strand
CCGCGCGGATGAAATCAACGAGGCCTACGAACGCATGCTCAAGGGCGATGTGAAGTACCGCTTTGTGATCGACAACGCCAGTCTCGCCGCTTGATTGGCACGATATACTGGCGCAACTCAAGTTAGAGCCTGGGTGACTTGCACGGATCAGGACTCGGAGGGATCGCCATCTATAAAGCCTATGGCCTTCTGGCACTGACAACGCTCTTCTGGGCCGGTAATTCGATCGCGGGCAAGTGGGCGGTCGGCCATGCTTCGCCGATGGTCATTGTCGCTATCCGCTGGGCGAGCGTGATGGTGCTGCTGTATTTGTTCAAGAGAGGACAGATTGCCGCCGATTGGCCGGCAATCCGGCCACGGCTAGGCTATCTGCTGTCGCTGGGCGCCCTTGGTTTCACCGTCTTCAGCGTGGCGCTTTATTATGCGCTCGTGTATACCACCGCCATCAATGCCAGCATCTTGCAGGGGGGCATGCCGCTGTTCGTATTTGCCGCGAGCTTCATTTTCTTTTCCAGCCGCATAGGCTGGGAGCAGGCGCTCGGCTTTGCATTCTCTTTCATGGGAGTGATCGTCATTGCGGTGCGCGGCGAGTTTATCAATTTGATTGCCCTTGACATCAACTTCGGCGATGCGCTGATGCTGGTCGCCATTATTGCCTACGGCGTCTATACCGCCGCGCTGCGCAGCAAGCCGCAGATGCACTGGACCAGCTTGATATTCATCCTGTGCTTGGGGGCCACTTTGGCGTCCCTGCCTTTGCTGGCTTTCGAAGCGGCCCAGGGAAAGACCGTCTTTCCGGATATCCGAGGCTGGGCGGCAATCACCTATATCGTCATTTTTCCATCCCTTATCGGCCAAGTCTTGTATATCCGGGCTGTGGAGCTGATCGGCGCGAACCGGGCTGGCCTGTTCATCAACTTGCTGCCCGTATGGGGCGCATTGCTTGCGGTCACTATGATCGGAGAAGAGTTCCGGTTTTATCACGCAGCTGCTCTGGCGATGATCCTGGCGGGGATTGGCTTTGCCGAGTATGGCGGGCGCAAGCCTGTTAAGCAAAAGTAGAGGGTTACGGCCGGTTTTCAAGACCCTCAACGCACAGGAGCGTTCTAAGTCGATATCAAAGCCATTGATAAGTCGGTATGTGTCTTCAGGTCCTACCGCTCGTCGGCGGCTCGCAGCCATCGCAGATAGGCCGATCGGGTCACGGCAGACACTGATTCCAGTACTTTTTGATGATTGCTCTGATGCCGCAGCTTCAATCGTGCGTCGGCTATGGTGCGCGATTTGCAAAACCAGTGGCAGCTGTGCTGCAGCAGATATAACTCCGCCGAAAGGTGATAGGCGCGATTTTTCGCATCCCAGCGGTCTTTGTTGTCCACCACATGGCGCAAGCCGGCTGCGTGGATGTGCAGCAGCTCGCGAAAATCCCGCGTCGCCGTGGGAAGAAAGCGCTCGACGTAAGGAATGCAGAATGAGAGCGTGCCCATGCCGGTGGCCTGGGCGCTTTCCTTCTGCATGGCGTGGGCCAGCGACTGTGCCTGGGCCGCCACCGCGCATTCGGTCTGGGCGAAGGTCTCCAACACCTGGATCTGGCGCGTTTCAGCCTCGTCATGGATGGCGCGGATGTAGCCCTGCGTCAGCGTTTCCATGTGGCGTTCAAGCTGGAAGCTGGCCAGATGCCGCCCCAGCAAAGCAATATGAGCGCGCTGGTAACGCATGCTCAGCGCCAGCCATGCCACGGCGACCACCGATAGAGTTAATGCAATGTCCATTGCCCGTGTTCCTTCATAGTCGACCGAAATGCTGCGCACAAAACAAAAAGCCCAAACCGAAGCCTGGGCTTTTTAAAATTCCGGAGCAGGAAACGGGAACAAAAAATTCCAATTTCCCCTCTTGTTTTACAAGAACTTTCCCATCCCGCTAATAAGAGAGGTGAGCCTGATTTTGTGCCCATCGGGACAGATAATACACACTTTCGCGGCAGTGGTGTCTACCCAATGCCGCCAAGGACTGCCGAGATAGATTCCATGGGCCGATCCACATCGAAGGAGGCGCCCATCGTTGGGCAAGCGGATGACCCAATAGTCCTGCTGGTTCCCATGGCTGCGCAGGAAATCCAGTCCTCGCCGCGCTATTGCTGTTCTCCAGCAGCGTTTCGCCAGAAGCAGCCGCCAAACTGGCAAAGCAGGCCCACGTCATACCGATGGACTTGCCCCGCAACTGTGTTCAGCTTTTCGTGCTTGGCGGGGGGCCTCCTGTCGAAGAAGACGATGCCAGGGTCGCTTTCGCCAGGGCGTAGCCCTGCGCCTGATTGTTTTGAATGGCGACATCGGAGAAGTCATAGTCGCGCGACGCCGGTTCGTCGGGCGGCTGCGTGCGGACGAACCGCGTGATCTGGCTCTGGACGCCGTTGCCCATGAGCTGGATGTAGCGTGGAAACCGCTGGATCCTGTCGCGCAGGGCCGGTTCGACCTCTTGCAACAGGCTTGCGATCAGGCCGCGGTAGGCGTCGGTCAGTTCCCGGGTGTGCAGGTCGCTGCGCACGCGCTCGGTATAGACGATCTCATCGCGCCGCGCCAGGACCTCCGCGATGTTGGTCGGCAGTTTCTTGTCGCCGGAGAACAGATCCACGATGTAGACGCGTTTGCCATCCGGCCCGCAACGGTCGATGACCAGGTCCAGCGGGGAATTGCTCACGATGCCCCCGTCCCAGTATGGCTTGCCGTCGACGAACGTCCAGGAGAAACCGGGAGGCAGGCTGCCGCTGGCGAGAATGTGCTCGGGCGTGAAATCATCGACGTAGCTGTCGAAGGTCTCGAACTTCGCGTTCAGGACATTCACGGCCCCCACGAGCAGGCGCACGGGGCTGTGCCTGAGCGCCGGGAAGTCCACGTACTGGGCCAGCAGCCGCCGCATGGGCGAGGTGTCGTAGAGGCCGGTCCAGTTCCACGGCGGCTCCCAAGCCGCGTCGAACGAGGGCATCCAGCGTGGCCGGAAGAATTTCTCGACACCGAAGAGCATGATCTGCGCCGCCGTGATCGAGCGCCGTATTTGCTCCGTCGGCGCCTGGTGCGATACCACCTTGATATCCGACCAGAACGATTCGAGCGCCTCGGCCGCATGCTCCGGATGGCTGGCGATGATCGCCCCGTTGAAGGCCCCGATCGAGATGCCGGCCACGATGTCGGGAAAGATCCGGTATTCCTCCAGCGCCTTGACGACGCCGCACTCGAAGGCGCCCAGCGCGCCGCCGCCTTGCAGGATCAGCACGTTCTGCATGGGCAGGGAGTGAAGCCGGAATGCGGGGTCCTTCAGCAGGTGCTTCTCTTTGCGCAGGTTGGTCCGGAAGCGGATCAGGCCTTCGGCGGCGCGGATTTCGTCGGCCGGGCGGCCGAGCGTGAAGACCGCGCGGGCGATGTCCTCGTCCAGGTAGAACAGGGAGAACGAACGCGCATCCAGCGAGCCCTGGGCGATGCTTTCGTGCGTGCCCGCCGGATCGCCCAGGAGGTTGAAACCGAGATCGCCGACCTCGCAGAAGAAGTAAGAGACTTGATCATAGCGTACTCGCCGCCCCAGCATATTGCGCGCGGCAAGCTGCCCTTGCTTGATCGCATTGTCCCAGTGCTCGACATGCCGCCGGCGGGCGAATATTGGATCCAGGAAGCCCGCTACGTCGCCCGCCGCGAAGACGTTCGGGGCGCTGGCTTGCAGCCGCTCATCGACGGCGACGAAGCCATCCTCCAGCAGGAGGCCGCTGCCCTCCAGGAATTGCGTCGCCGGTTCGACGCCGATGCAGACCACGACCAGGTCGCAGGGGATTTTCCCGCCGCTTGCGATTTCCACCTCCCTGACCTTGCCCCGTCCATGGAACGCCACGACCGATTCGTCAGTCACGACAGATAGGCCTTTGTCCTGTTCGGCATGGCGGCGGATGAAGTCCGAGAGCATTGCCGATTCCAGGTGCTTGAGGATCCGGCTTTCGGTTTCGATGACGGCGACGTCCAGGCCGAGTGCGCGCAGCGAGATGGCGGTTTCCATGCCCAGGAAGCCGCCACCGACGATCACGGCCCGCTTGGCCTTCGCGGCGGCCCGGCGAATCGCATCGGAGTCGGCCCGGGTTCTCAGGGTGTGGATCCCGCCGAGCGAGGCTCCCGGCACGGCCAGGGTCCTGGGGCTGGTTCCGGTCGCAATCAGCAGCTTGCCATAGTGGATCCGCGATCCCGTCGATACCGTGACCCATTGCCCCGCGGTATCGACCGCCACCGCCTGAGCCTCCAGCGCAACCTCGATCTTTTGATCACGGTAGAACTGTTCCGGGTGGATCAGGATGCGTGCTTCGTCAGCCTTGCCCAACAGGTATGACTTGGACAGGAAAGGCCGGTGATAGGGCAGGGCCGGCTCGGCCGAGAGAATTAGTACGGAGCCCGTGGCGCCTTCCTGACGCAATGTTTCCGCGGCCTGGGCACTGGCCAGGCCGCCGCCGACGAGAAGGAAGTCGATTTGCTGTGAGGCCATGCCATACCCTTTGGTGTTGCGGTGCCCGGCCGGCGCCGAAGATGCCGGCGTGTAATTATTGCATGAACCCGCTGTGGTTCACGATAAAGGACTGTCAGCGCCGCACTCGGGAACCGTCGGGCAGTATCCGCAGGGCGCCTTGCGGTGTGGGCCGCGAGGGAATGCTCAGACGGATATCAGCGGCAGGAACAACCGGCGACTGCCTGAGCCCAGCAGCGAGAAGCCGAATTGCTCATGGACGCTTTGTGCCTGCTCGTCGAGAGCATCGACAGCCATGGCATAAATAGCAATCTCGTCGCTGACTGTCAGCGTGCGCTGGGTGGCATTAACCAGCAGCATTCTGTCCACGCCATGGCCGCGAGCCTGCTGATCGACGGCAAGCCGGCCCAGCAATGCGGCGGGGATCGGATTCTGAGAATGTGCGGGCGCAATTGAAGCAGCTCGGCTGGCATCTGCCAACCAGCGTTCATTGATAGCAGCAAGCTGGTGTTGTGAAGGTGACCCTGCACGGCAGGGCCAGAACGGACCTAGTGTCATCACCGGTATGGAGTTCGGGAGAGGACGGGCTAGGGCTGCAGTTTATTCTAGCATGCGTGGGTTGAAACTCCAGAGACAACAGCACCAACAGCCGGGCCACCTAGTCGCATCCTGCCTGCGTGGATTGAAACAGCAACCAACGCCCATGAAGCATAAACTAGCCGAAATTTCGTCGAGAATCTGGGTAAGACTCGATAAACTCAATACCAAGCACTGAGCATATCTTGGTCAATGGTTCAAAATAAAGCATAAAGTGGCCAAAAAACATAAGCAAAAATGCAGGGATTTTTTGACTTTCAAGCCTCGCAGCCACCAGCCTGCAGCAGACCGGCGCCCTTACAAGGCGTAGGTCAGTCTGGTCGAAACAGCCCCCAACCACAGCAATCAAGTTCCGGCCAACTCATCTGGGGTCTGCAAGCACTCGAAGGTTTGTCAGCAGTCTGAAGTGCCCACAGGAAGGTGTGTTGGCTGATGCTTGCGGCAAGCCGCCGCACAATAAGCTCGCTCCCATCCATCAAATCAATTGACCGCAATATCCGCGCTCTTCGCCAGATTCACCCAGAACTTGTCTTCTTTGGCTAGAAACTCGTCAAAGTCTTCAGGCGATTTCGACACGGATGTCTCGGTGCCTTCACGCGCCAAGCCTTCTTTCACTTTTGGGTCGCTCATGGCGATCACAGCGGCGTCGTAAATTTTTTGCACAACGGGAGCCGGCGTGTTCGCCGGTACGAAAATGCCATACCAGAACTCCAGGTTGTAATCCGGGAGCCCGGCTTCGCGCATGCCGGGCAAGCTAGGCACCAAAGCCGAGCTTTCTTTGGTGCTGACGGCTATCGGGCGTAGTTTTCCGCTTTCCGCTTGAGCCAGGACTGAAGGCGCGGTGCCAAAGCTCAAGTGTGTATCGCCAGCCATGACTGACTGGATGGCCGGCGCGCCGCCGCGGTAAGGAACATGCGTCATCCTGGTGTTTGTTAAAAGTGTAAACAGGGCGGCGCCCAGGTGAGGTGCTGAACCATTGCCCGAGGTTGCATAGTTCAAATAGTCGGGTTTGGCTTTGGCGATCCTGATCAGGTCGGCCACGCTGTGGATATCGGTTTTCGTGCTGACTGCCAGCACCAGCGGCGAGGTCGTGATTTTTGTTACTGCCTTGAGGTCTTTCGCTGTATAGGTCAGCCCGGGGTTCAGCGCTGGATTGATAGAGATACTGCTGGGGCTGGCGATTAACAGGGTATAGCCATCGGCGGGTGCCTTGACGACATAATCCGCGGCAATGCTTGAACCTGCCCCTGGCTTGTTTTCCACGACAATAGTCTGCTTCAGTGCTTTACTGAAGGACTCGCTCATAATGCGGGCAACCGTATCGGCAGCTCCGCCGGGCGCAAACCCCACGACTACCCGAACGGGACGGTTGGGATAATCAGCAGACTGTGCGGAAGCCTGCGCAGCCATGACGCTTAGCGTGCATGCGAGGACAAAGCGGGTGGTTTTCATGATGTTGTCTCCTCGGTATTTTTATATCTTGGTGGTGTTCAGGCCGCGGATATCCGCAGTACTATCTTGCCTGCGTGATGGCCTGCCTCCATGCAGGCCTTGGCTGCCAGCAGATCTTCAAAATCGAATTGTTTGTCGACCTGCGGTTTTATCGTTCCAGCCTCGAAGTAGGGCAGTACTTCAGAGGTAAATCGCGGGACGGCGGCTGCGCGTTGCGCCTTCGTGCGCATTTTGTTCGACACGCCGAACAGTGTGAGTCGCTTGGCATGGAAAGCTTCAAGGTCGAAGTCGCCATGAAGCTGGCCATCGACATAACCGACAATGGCTAGCCGGGCTTCGAATGCGGCTGCTCGAATATTCTCCGCAAAGACGCTTCCTCCGACGGCATTGATGATGAGGTCGGCGCCGTGCTGGTCTGTTGCCGTCATGACATCGGCGGCAAAGTCGGCGGCGCGCGTGTGCAGGGCAACGTCCAGCCCAAGGCCTTTCAGCCTTTCCAGCTTTTCCGCCGAGCCGGACGTGCCGATCACGTTCGCGCCCATGGCCTTGCCCAATTGCAGCGCGGCGACACCCACACCCGACGACGCCCCATTGAGCAGTATCCATTCGCCCGCTTTTAGCCGCCCCTGTAGTACCAGCATGTCGAAAGCGACCAGGAAGGTCATGGGCAGGCATGCCGCCTCTTCCCACGACAGGCTGTCCGGCTTGGGCATGGCTTCCGCAAGATCCATTAAAGCGTATTCAGAGAAGGCCCCCGCGCACCTGCCCATGACCTTATCGCCGGCCTTGAATCCGGTCACCTCTTTTCCCGTGCTGAGCACCTCGCCCGCACCCTCTCCGCCGATCTGCTTCCAGGTGCCCGCTTTGCCGTGCAATCCATGACCCAGCACGAACTCGCCGCGGTTCAAGCCGGCTGCATGCATGCGCAGCAATAATTGCCGAGGGCCTGGTTCAGGGATTTCAGTTTCACGGCACTCCAGAAGGGTGTCCGTTTCGGTCATTTGCATCCAGTGGCTTTTCATTCTTTCTCCTTGGTCCGGTGTGCTTATTTGCCGACAAATACCGGTTTGCGTTTTTGCATAAAAGCAGTTCTTCCTTCTGCGTAGTCCTGGCTATCGAAGCAGGCGCGAATCAGGGCCGTACAACGCTCCCGATCTGTATTGGCAGGCGACTTGAGGATTTCAGCCATGATGGTTTTGCCTGCGGCAATGGTTAGCGGCGCGTTATCGGCCAAGGCGCTCGTATACTCTTCAAGCAGTGCCGGCAACGCTTCCGCTGTACTGGTCCGGCTAATGAGCCCCAGCGATTTCGCCTCGGCGGCATTGATGCGGCGCGCGGTGAAGAAAAGATCTTTAGCCGCGCCCGGTCCGATCAAATCGACCAGGTTCTTTATGGCTGAATAGCGGTATCCCAGGCCCAGACGCGCGGCAGGAATGGAAAAGACGGAGTTGTCGGACGCGATCCGCATGTCGCAGGCGATGGCTACATTCACGCCGCCGCCTATGCAATAACCGTTGATGCAGGACAGTGTCGGCTTCGGGAAGTCCTGAATAGCGGCAAGCGCATCCTCGGCCATGGCTTCGTAACGGGTTACCGCGGCGCGCGCGGCACGCATATCTTCGAACTGCGAAATATCCGCGCCTGACACGAATGACTTGTCTCCGGCGCCCGAGAAGACCACCAGGCGCACGCTGTCGTTGTCCTGGGCATATTGCAGCAACTGCGGTATGGCTTCCCACATATCCACCGACAGCGCGTTGTGCCGCGCCAAGTTGTTGAATTGAATATGCAGGGTTGAATGATCGAGCCAGGTCAGAACGCGTTCTGTCGGAGTATGAGGTTCCGGGTATGCCATTAATAGACCCCTAGTGATTTCATTTGGACCAGGACCGCATCGTCATAGCCCAGGGTTTTGAGGATTTCCTCGGAATGCTCGCCGCGTAAAGGCGCCGAACGCACTATGGTGCTGGGGGTGCGGGTAAGCTGAACCGGCTGGCCCACCATGCGTTGTTCGCCCAGCCTGGGCGAAACCACAGTCTTGACGATATTCAGGTGCTGGGTCTGCGGATCCTTGAAAACCTCGCCCATGTCGTTGATGACGCCGCAGGCGACGCCGCCTTCGTTGAACTTGGCAATCCAGTAGCTGCGATCCTGGGATGCCAGGCGCTCGTCGATCTGGGCATTGAGCGAGTCGCGGTTTACTGAACGGGAGGCCTTATCGTGATAGCGCTCGTCGGAGACCCATTCGGGCGCGCCCATGATGTTGCAGAATCGCTCCCAGATTTTGGAGCCGAACACGGCGATATTCATATAGCCGTCACGGGCTTTATAGACACCCGTCGGAATGCTGGTGGGGTGGAAATTTCCAGCCTGTTGGGCGACCTCGCCGTCAATCAGGAACCGTGAAGTCTGGAAGTCCAGCATGTAGATCATGGATTCAAACAAAGACGTATGCAGCCATTGCCCTTTTCCGGAAGACTCACGTTCAAGCAGTGCGACCAGTATCCCCTGCGCGGCGAAAATGCCGGCGCACAGATCGGCGATGGGAATGCCAACCCGCATGGGGGCTTCACCCGGGACGCCGGTAATCGACATCAGCCCTGACATACCTTGCGCGATCTGATCGAAACCAGGGCGTGTCGCGTAAGGCCCAGTCTGCCCGAAGCCTGAAATGCTGGCATAGACCAGGCCGGGATGGTCGGCGGCCAGTGATTCGTAATCGATACCCAGCCGGTATTTCACATCGGGACGGAAATTTTCGACCACCACGTCTGCGGTAGCAATCAGCCGCTTGAGTGCCGCAATACCTTCGGACTCTTTCAGATTCAGGGTGATGGATCGCTTGTTGCGATGGGTGTATTGATAATCAGATCCGTCCTGCCCGCCCAGCGTGTCGTCACCGCGCATGTGCTCAGGCATCTGCACCTGAATCACATCGGCGCCCCAATCGGCCAACTGCCGGCACGCGGTGGGCCCGGCTCGAACCTGGGTCAGATCAATCACGCGAAAGCGCTTCAGTGCTTCGGATGCGGCTAGATGTCCCACAGTATTGTCTCCTGTAAGTGCTGGCTGAATAGTCGATTTTTGGCTAAAGTGTCTACAATCTTATAGTATTAGTAGACATTTAGTCTATGGATTTTTAATGGAACCTCAAAAAGAATCAGGGTTCAGGAGCCTGGGTAGCCAGACGTAGTCAGTGTTTCTTAAGGTAAAATTTTTCCTATGGCCTTTACTCCTCCTTCTTCTTCTGCACGATCCGCCATCCTCTCGCAAACCGTGGCAAGCGAACTCAAGCGTCTGATTTATTCGGGGGAGTTCCAGCCCGGCGAGCGGCTTAGCGAAGCCGCGCTCGCAGCACGAATGGGTACCAGCCGCGGTCCCATACGCGAAGCCATGAAAGTGCTTGCCGGCCTTGGCTTGCTTACCTCAGTGCCCAACAAGGGGGTGTCCGTCAGGCAGCTGTCGGTGCGGGACATGATCGAGGTCTATGAATTGCGCGCCTTGGTGTTCGCTTATGCAGCAGAACGCGCCTGCGAGCATTTTTCCGAGCAGCATGCCGCTCAGTTCGAGCAGCTTCTGAGCCAGATGGATGAGGCCTGCGCAGCCAACGACGGCACCACCTATTACGAGTTGAACCTGAGCTTTCACGAACTGATTCTTGATTTGTCAGGCAACCACAGGGCAAAGCAGGCCTATGACGACTACGTAAAAGAATTGCACCTGTTCCGGCGCAAGTATTTCAATGCCAGCGGCAATATGCGCCGATCGAATGCCGAGCACCGGAAAATTTACGAGGCAATTGCTTCTGCCAACCCAAAGAAGGCCTGGGTGGCGGCCCAGCGGCATGTACTGGGCGGAAAGTCGAGATTGCTTTCTACCCTGGAAGAGCCCTGGGTCGGGTGACGGGGCATTGCACTCGCCTCGCGAGGAACTGCTCCGGCCTTCAACCCTTCCGGGTTTCCAGCATGCGCTGAAGCAACTCCTGAAGGAGCTGCTGATCTGACGCGCTGAGCTGTTCAATGAGCGGTGCCAGTGCCCGTTGCCCCTGGACATGCAGCCGCTTGACGAGCTTGGCCCCATCGCTCGTCAGAAAAACGTCTGTCGCTCTGCCGTCTTCTTTGTTCGGTGCGCGCGCCACCAGCCCTCTCTTTTCTGCTCGGGCGATGAGCCCCGACATCGTCTGCTTCTCCAACCCGAGGTAGTCGGCGAGCTCAGCCATGCGCGGGCGACGGTCCCACAGGATTCCCAAGACGCGGATCAGCGAAAGCGACAAGTCGTTCTCGGCGCCAATCTTGTTGATTACGGCCATCGTGACAAAGGCGGTCGTCGCCAGTGCATCGGCCAGCCCTTCGCGGGGCGCGGAGGCTTGTTTCATGGATATTTGCTTTTTCATGGTGGCTCCATCTTGACATAGTTCGTATTACGGATCAATAATAGATCGTATTACGAACTTTATGGGTCGCGTGACCACCAAAGGAGAGCCCGATGAAAGCTGCTGTCATATCCTCGTTCGACCAACCGCCGCACTACGGCGACTACGCTGATCCCGCGCCCAAAGGGCCGGGAGAAATGCTTGTCGAAGTGCTCGCGGCCGGCCTGCATCACGTCACTCGCGGCCAGGCTTCAGGCGTTCATTACTCCAGCAGCGGGGGGCTACCGCTCGTCCCCGGCATCGATGGCGTCGGGCGCGGTACCGACGGCAAGTTGCGCTACTTCGTGCAGGGTCCCGGGCAGATCGGCACGATGGCTGACAGGACGGTGATTGAACTCGACCACAGCATCGAACTTCCGCTCGACAGCGACGCCGTCACCGTTGCCGGCGCGATGAATCCCGCGATGGCGTCTTGGCTCGCGCTGCGTTGCCGCGTGCCGTTTCAGAGCGGGCAGAAGGTGCTCATTCTCGGTGCCACCGGAAGCTCAGGAAGCATGGCCGTGCAGATTGCCCGGCACCTGGGCGCATCGCAGGTCATCGCCGCAGGTCGCGACGAACAGAAGCTCGCGAAGCTGCCCGCGCTTGGCGCCACGGAGATCGTGCCGCTGGGGGATGCCCGATTGGGTGCCCTCGCTCGCGAGGTGGATGTCGTGCTCGATTTCGTCTGGGGGGAAAGTGCGGTTCGCGTCATGGAGACCGTACTCAAGCAACGGGCGGATCGCAGCTTGCCGATCACCTGGATACACATAGGCTCGATGGCGGGGGAAGCCGCTGCCATTCCGGGCGCCTTTTTACGCTCTGCAAATTTCCAGATCGTGGGCAGCGGGTACGGCTCGGTGTCGGGTCGCGAGATTCTCATGGAGCTGCCAGAGCTGGCGAAAGAGATCGCGCGCGGAACGTTCCGCATCAATGTGAGAGCCACGCCGCTGCGCAATGTGGAGCAGGCGTGGTCCGAGGCTGCCCGCATCAGCGAGCGCATCGTCTTCACGCCATGATGAACGGTCACCTGTCCTCCCTGGCCGCGTCCTGCGGGCTGGTCCTGCTGTTGGCCGCCTGCGCCAGCCCGCGGTTGCGCGCGCCTGCGGCCGTTGACCTGCCCGAGGTCTGGCGCGCGCCCCTGCCTC
>LNAP01015897.1_pt1 | contig 12100 bp, 11 predicted proteins | sample 602601 | NCBI WGS metagenome assembly LNAP01 (sample SAMN02440304, study PRJNA202911) | soil metagenome | biome: Subtropical and temperate rainforests or woodlands; isolation source: soil samples (1 kg each in a 20% v/v slurry with milli Q water) were... ... | reverse complement strand
GGGGGGGGGGGGGGGGGCCCCCCCGGCGGGCGCGGGGCGCGCTGCTCATGCCGCCAGCAGCGCGGCGAAGCGCTCGCTCATGTGTTCCTGGATGCCGCTGGCAGAGGCTACCACCAAGCGTGCGGCCATCTGCCGCGCCTGGGCAAACCGCAGCCCGGCCTCGGCGCCCATCACGGTCAGCGCGGTGGCCCAGGCATCGGCCTCCATCGCGCTGTGCATGACCACCGTGACCGCCGCCGCCTGCGGCACCGGCCGGCCCGAACGCGGATCCAGGGTATGGCCGTAGCGCACGCCGTCGTGTTCGAACCGGTGCCAGCGATCACCGGAGGTCGCCACCGCCAGGCCATCGAGCGCCAGCACGCGCGCCGGCAGGGTGGCGTGTTCGTCGGCCCCGGTTTCCACCAGCACCCGCCAGGGCGTGCCATCCGGTTTGCGGCCGCGGCCGGCCAGTTCGCCGCCCACTTCCACCAGCGCATCGTCGATGCCGCGGCGGCCCAGCGCCTGCAGCAGCAGGTCGACCGCGTAGCCCTTGGCGATCGCCGACAGGTCCAGCTGCACCGCGCCGGGCTGCAGCAGTGCCAACGGTTGCCCGCGCAGCGCCAGCTGCGACCAGCGTGGACGCGCGCGTGCCTGTTGCAGTGTCTGCTCCGGCGGCAGCGCGGGCGTGCCGCCTCCGGCACCGAAGCCCCAGGCATGCACCAGCGCGCCCACCGTGGGATCGAACGCACCTTCGCTGTCGCGCGCGATGCGCAGCGCGGCGGCCATCACCCTGGCGAAATCCTCGGGCAGGACCTGCCAGCTGCCTGCGGCTGCGCGGTTGTAGTGGCACAGCGTGGAGCTGGCTTCCCAGGTGCTCATCTGCGCCACCACCCGGTCCAGTTCGCCCTGCAGCAGCGCGTGCAGCCGATGCAGGTCCAGGTCCGAAGGAATGGCCAGCCTGGCCGACCAGGTGGTGCCCATGGTCTGGCCGCCGAGCGTGGCCAGGGTGCGGGAAGCGGCGAGCGGGCTGGGCATCATGAGGCCTTCGACATGCGTGGCACGTACCTTGCGGCGGCTCTGCGCCGGCCGCGACCGTGCCTTGCGCGGCTTATTGCGGCAGCACTTCCAGCGTGGCCACGTAGCTCAGGCGGCGCTGGCTGGCCTGTGGCAGCGAGGTCTTGGCGTCTTCGGCGCTGGCGTTGAGCCAGTACATGCCGGGCTGCGGCCAGGTGACGCTGAAGGTGCCCTGCGCATCGGTGCTGACCTTGATCTCTTCCTGCGCGTTGCGGTAGCGGGTGTCGCCGCGGATCACGCTGACTTCCAGGTTGGCCGCCGGCTTGCCGTCCAGGACCAGCCTGAAGCTGGCCGCCTCGCCGGCGAACAGGTCGTTGGGATGGGTCACCGGCACCAGTTCCAGGCCCACGCCGGTGGGCTTGAGCGCGGTGGTGGTGGGCGCGCCGTGGGTGGCGAAGGTCTCCACGCGCATCGCGTTCTGCCAAACCTGCAGGTTCCTGGCGTCCCTGGGCACCTTGGCGGCGAAGTCGGCCGGCGTGCCGCGCCAGCGCTTGCGCTGGCCGTCCTGGTCTTCCCAGGCGGCCAACAGGCCGTCGCTGGCAATGGCCACCCGGTAGCTGCCTTCCTGGGTGAGCGCCACGTCGAACACGCTGCGGTACTTGCCGGTGGCGGCGTTCTGCACCTGCACGGGGCTGCCGTCGGGCGCGGTGATGGTCAGTTCGTCCAGGCCCAGCGGCATGTGATCGAAGTGGAACAGCTCGTTGGACACCGCCGCATCCACCGTCAGCCACGGCTCGGCGCCGGAGAAGGTGGTGCCCGAAGGCAGCAGCCACATCTTGTGGGCGGCGGCGGAGAACGAGGCGGTGGCGGTGGCCAGGGCCAGCATCAGGATCAGGGAACGCTTCATGCGGGATGCTCCAATGGATTGCGTCGAAAGAGTTGGTTACGGCTTGACCAGCAGCGAGACGGCGCCCAGCTCGCTGCTGCCCTGGCCGCTGGCGGCCTGTGCGGTGGTGGCCGGCCAGGTGAAGGGCACCTTGACCAGTTCGCGGCCACCGACCTCGCGCACCGCCTCCACCACCAGCGTGTAGCTGCCGGGCTTGAGGCCCGCCAGCTGCGGCGCATTGGCGGCCACATCCAAGGTGTGCACGCCGGCCGGGCGGGTCGGGCCGGTCACGCCGTCCACCGGCAGCTCCAGGCTGCGGCCGGACTTGCGCCACCACTGGCGCAGGTCGGGCAGCCACTTGCTGCCGTGGCCTTCCCTGTTGTCCTGGTGCTGGTACCACACCGCCAGGTTGGCGGCAGCCTTGCCGTTGGCGTCTTCCACGTAGACCGCCACGTAGGGGCGGTGGTACTCGGCGACGTTGAGCGTGGGGATCTCCAGCTTGACCTGCAGCGTGGTGGCGTAGCCCGGCATGGCCAGCAAGCCACTGAGCGCAATGGTCAGGGTGAGCGGAACGGTCTTGGTCATGGCGCAGGTGTCCTTCAAAGGAGCCTTTAGTGGATGAAGATCAGGGCCAGCACCAGCGGCACCAGCAGGCCCAGGCCCACCATCGGCCAGGTCATGCGGCGCTGGCCGGCGTGCAGCTGCAGCAGCAACAGGCCGGTGATGCAGAACACCAGGCAGGCCAGCGCGAAAAGATCGATGAACCAGCTCCACGCCGTGCCGGCGTTGCGGCCCTTGTGCAGGTCGTTGAGCAGGGAGATCCAGCCGCGGTCGGTGCCTTCGTACTCGACTGCGCCGCTGGCCCGGTCCAGCGAGAGCCAGGCATCGCCGCCGGGACGCGGCAGGGACAGGTAGACCTCCTCGGCCGACCATTCGCCCTGGCGTCCGGACAGGCCGATGTCCAGCTCGCCCTCCAGCCAGTCCGACAGCACCTTGGGCAACGGCGCATTGCCTTGCTGGCGCGTGCCCAGCGACTTGAGCAAGGCGGCCGGGACGGTGGCCGTGCGCCGGCTGACCATCGGCTTGGCCTCGATGCTGGCCGCATGATGGTGACGGCGAACAGCAGCATCCCGACCAGGCACAGCGCCGAACTGATCCAGTGCCACTGGTGCAGCGTGCGCAGCCAGAAGCCACGGCGTTGCTGGGCCGAAAACGCAGGCCTCACACTTCGGCCCAGCCACGCAGCAGGTTGTGATAGACGCCGGTCAGCTGCAGCACCGATGGCTGGTCGGCGCCGGTGCGGGCCAGTGCCTGGATGGCGGTGTCCATCTCCAGCAGCAGGCGCCGGCGGCTGTCGTCGCGGACCATGCTCTGCACCCAGAAGAACGAGGCCAGCCGCGCCCCGCGGGTGACCGGGGCGACCCTGTGCAGGCTGCTGGACGGATACAGGATCAGGTCGCCGGCCGGCAGCTTCACCTCGTGCTCGCCGTAGGTGTCGCTGATGACCAGCTCGCCGCCGTCGTACTCCTCCGGTTCGCACAGGAACAGGGTGCACGACAGGTCCGAGCGGAGCTGGCCGCGCGCCTGGCCCGGGCGCTCCAGTGCCATCACCGAGCCATCGACATGGAAGCCGTATTCGCCACCTCCGGCATAGCGGTTGAAGCGCGGCGGCAGGGTGCGCAACGGCAGTGCGGCGGCGAAATACAGCGGGTTGCGCTCCAGCGCTGCCAGCACCTGCTGGCCCAGCCGCTCGCGCAGTGGCGAGGCATCCGGCAGCTGCTGGTTGCGCTTGACCTGCGCGCCCTGCGCGCCGACGGTCTGGCGGCCGTCGATCCACTCGGCCGCGTCCAGCGCCGTGCGGATCTGGGCGAGCTGGTCGGCGTCGAGGATCCTGGGTACGTGCAGCAGCATGGGCGGTTTCCTGCCTTGCGAGGCGGGCGCGGGAAGAGCGGACCCTGCGCCGTGCCCGTGGTGGCCGGTCGCCCGGCCGAAAGGGGTCAATGCCGGCTCAGAAGCGGAAGTCCGCGCTGAGCATGACGGTGCGCGGCGCGCCGGGCGTGTAACGGTAGCCGCTCTTGTTGATGCCCACCACGTGTTCCTTGTCGAACAGGTTGTAGGCGTTGAGGCGCAGGTCCAGGTGGGGGTTGACCGTGTAAGTCGCCACCGCGTCCCACACGGTGTAGGACTTGGTGAATGCCGGGGTGCCCACCGCGCCATCGGTGCCGCGGTGCATGCGCCCGGAATAGCGCACCCCGCCGCCCACGGTCAGGCCGAACGGCAGGCGATAGGTGCTCCAGGCGGTGAAGGCATCGTCCGGGGTGTAGCTCAGGTTGTTGGAGCCGTCGCTGGTCACCGCCGCGCCCTCCTCCACGCTGGTGTTCATGGCGGTATAGCCAGCCGACAGCGACCAGTGATCGGTCAGCTTGCCCACGGCCGACAGTTCGATCCCTTCGACCTTCTTCTTGCCGGTCTGGTAATACACCGCGGTATCGGTCGGGTCCTGGACCAGCTCGTTGGTGACCTCGGTCTGGAACAAGGCAACGCTCAGCAGCAGGCCGTCGTCGAGCAGGTTCCACTTGCTGCCGATCTCGGCGGTCCTGGCCTTCTGCGGATCCAGGTTGGGATTGTCCAGGCTGCTGGCCGAGTTGCTGAAGGTGAAGTTGTTGCCACCGGGCGGCTGCTGGGAAATGGCGTAGTTGGCGTACAGGCTGACGAGGTCGGCGACCTTGTAGACCGCGCCCAGCTTCCAGTTGAACAGGGTGTCGGAGGCGTCGGCATCGACGCCTTGCACGATGCTGCCGGCGGCCAGGGCGCCGCAGGCCGGGGCGCCGCGGCTACCGCAGGCGACCAGGCTGCTGAAGTCCGTCCTGTAATGGTCCACGCGCAGCCCGGCGGTGACCAGGAACTGCCCGCCGAACTTGATCGTGTCGAACAGGTAGGCAGAGGAAGTGGTGGTCTTGCCCTGGCTGTCGGCGCCGTTGGGTGCCCAGGCCAGGCCGGTGGCGTTCCAGTCCGGGTCGTACAGGCTGGCCGCGGTCCAGGCCGTACCGCCGGTGACCGCCTGGCCGCGGGTCTTCTGCTCCTCGCGGGTGAACTCCAGGCCGGTGCTGAGGTTGTGCACGACCGGGCCGGTGTTGAAGTCCGCGCGCAGGTTGACCTGGTCGGTGAGGATGGTGTTTTCCTGGTCCTTGAAGGTGGGCAGGTTGCGCGCCAGCGTGTAGGTCGACCGGTCGTCGATGTCGGTCCACTTGATGTTGCCGGCCAGCGGATCGGCGGCGGTGCCACCGGTGCCGGTGAACGAGGTCAGCAGGTAGTCCTGCTCGGTCTTGCCCCAGCGCGCGGTGTTGGTCAGCTTCAGCGTGTCGGAGAAGTCATGCTCGACGCGGAACGTGGCCATCTGCGTGGTGACATCGTCGTGGTCGGCGCCGGTGCCATAGAAGTTCTCCGGATCCACCGGCCGGCCTGCCAGTTGCGCCAGGCCGGGCTGCGCGGTCCAGCCGGGCAGGCCGATGGTCGGCACGCCGCCGTCGGGGATGTTGTCCTGCTCGACGTACAGCAGGTCCAGGTGGAAGCGGGTGGCCGTGTCCAGGCCGACGGCCAGCGACGGAGCAATCCCCCAGCGCTTGTTCTGCACGTGGTCGCGGCCGGGGACGTCGCTGTCCTGCCACATGCCGTTCACGCGCAGCGCGGTGCCGGATCTGGCATCGAGCGTCTGGTTCCAGTCGGTGGTGGCGCGCCGCTGTCCGTCAACGCCGGCGCTGACCGTGCCGGAGGTGGCGTCCTGCAGCTGCGCGTGCTTGGTGACCAGGTTGATCGAGCCGGTCGGCGCGGAGCGGCCGGTGTCGGTGCCGGCCGGGCCCTTCTGCACTTCGACCTGCTGGATGTTGAACACATCGCGCGAGATCGAACCGGTATCGCGGATGCCATCGACGAAGATGCTGCCGGACGTGTCGAAACCGCGCATGTAGATCGTGTCGCCGGTGGAGGTGTTGCCGTTCTCGCCTGCATAGAAGGTGCCGACGCCCGGCGAGTTGCGCAGGGCCTCGGTGAGGGTGGTGGCGCCCTGTTCGGTGAACAGGGCGCTGGTGATCACCTGCAGGGTCTGCGGGGTGTCCAGGATGGGCTGGGTGAACTTGTCCGAGGACACCTGCTCGGCCGAGTAGTCGCGCACCCGCGAGCCGGTGACCTGGACCTGGGCCAGGGTCTGGGGCTGGGGCTGGTGCGCCTTGTCCTTGTGGTCCTCGTGCTTGGCGCCGCTGTCGGTGTCGGTGTCCACCGGCGTGGCCGCGCCAGCCCACGCCGCGCCCGGCAGGGCCAGGGCCAGCGATGTGGCCAGCGCGGCCACGGCCAGGGGACGGGCAGAAGTGTGCTTGCGGGAGCGGATGTACATGTCGGGCGTTCTTCCAATGGAGTGAAAGCGGATTCACGGCTGACGGGAGTGCGGGCAGCCGACCTCATGCTTTGTGCACGGGGTCGGGCCGGGGCAGGCCGGTCGCTCGCTCCGGACGGGCCGGCGACGGCAAATGGCTGCCCCTGAATCGCGTCGCATTGTAATGAGAACGATTTGTATTAGCAACCTTGGGTGGGGTGGACCGAATTCGCCGGCCATGGCGGTGGGCAGGGCGGGTGCGCGCCCGCACCGCACATTCCGCTGCATGCGGCCGGTGGCGCATGGAATCGGCTGATCGGGTTGTCCGGTCCTGCGCGGCCACTCAATCGCGGTCGTCGCGCACCCAGACTCCGCCGTGTTCGACCTTGACCGGGAACCTGGGCACCGGCGCGTAGGCCGGCCCGCACAGCGGCGTGCCGGTGCGGATGTCAAAGCGCGCGCCATGCAGCATGCACTCGATGCTGCCGGCCTGCGTGTCGAAGGTCCCGGCCGCCGAGAGTTCGAACTCGGCATGGCTGCAGCGGTCTTCCAGCGCGTACAGCTCGCCGTCCAGGTTGAACACCACGATCGGCGCACCGGTGACTTCGTCAAAGGCAACGTGCATTTCGCCCGGCAGCAGTTCCGCCGTGGCGCAGACCAAGGTCCACGGTGCTCCTAGACAAGGGATTTCTCCAGCACCTCGAAGCGCAGGTCCTGGCGCAGCGGCGTGCCGAAGCGCGCATCGCCATACGGGAACGGCTTGAAGATGCCAGTGCGCACGTAGCCGCGGCGCTGGTAGAAGGCGATCAGGGTCTCGCGCAGGTCGATCACGGTCATGCGCATGCGCTCCACGCCCATCTCATCCCGGGCGATGCGCTCGGCTTCGGCCAGGACCTGCTTGCCGATGCCGCTGCCCTGCAGGTGCGGACGCACCGAGAACATGCCGAAATAGCCGGCGCCATCCTCGACGGCGACATGGGCGCAGGCCAGCAGCACGCCATCGTGTTCGGCCAGCAGCACGCGGCTGTCGGGGCGGGTGAGGTCATGTTCAAGCACGCCGCGGTCGATGCGGTGGCCCTCGAGCAGGTCGGCCTCGGTGGTCCAGCCGACCCGGCTGGCCGGGCCGCGGTAGGCGCACGTCACCAGCGCGGTGATGGCGTCGATGTCGGCGAGCGTGGCGTCGCGATAAGTCAGGGTGGGCATGGGCGCATTGTAAAACGCGCGGGCAGGCGCCTGATCGCATTCATCGTGGAAGCCGCCATGGCGGCGATGAGGCGCGCGATGAAGCCTCTTGGCCGCCATGGCGGCTCCCACGCTTGAAGCTCCTCAGCCCAGCAGCATGCGCGCCTTGCGCAACGCACTCACGAAGCCTTCGATCTCCTCGTGGGTGTTGTAGAAGGCCAGCGAGGCACGCAGGGTGGCGGCCACCCCGAAGTACTGCAGCAGCGGGTGGGCGCAGTGCTGGCCCGAGCGCACCGCCACCCCTTCCAGGTCCAGCAGCGTGGCCAGGTCGTGGGCATGGGCGCCCTCGATCAGGAACGACACCACGGCGGCCTTGTCCGGCGCGGTGCCGAAGATGCGCAGGCCGTCGATCCGATTCAGTTCCTCGGTCAGATGCGCCAGCAGTTCGGCCTCGCGCGCGCGGATCGCAGCCATGCCCACGCCTTCCAGGTAATCCAGCGCCGCGCCCAGGCCGACGAAGCCGGCGATGTTCGGCGTCCCGGCCTCGAACTTGTACGGCACGTCGTTGAACGTGGTGTGCTCGAAGCTGACTTCCTTGATCATCTCGCCGCCGCCGATGAAGGGCGGCATGGCCTGGAGCAGTTCGCGCCGGCCCCACAGCGCACCGGTCCCGGTCGGGCCGCAGATCTTGTGGCCGGTGACCGCGTAGAAGTCGCAGCCGATCGCGGCCACATCCAGCGGCAGGTGCGGGGCGGCCTGCGAGCCATCCACGACGGTGACGATGCCGGCCTTGCGCGCGGCCCTGCAGATCTCGCGCACCGGATTGACCGTGCCCAGCACGTTGGAGACATGGGTGATCGCCAGCAGCTTCACCTGCGGGGTCATGGCCTTGTACAGCGCCTCCAGGTCCAGGCTGCCATCGGGCAGGATCTCGGCCACCTGGATCCTTGCGCCGGTGCGCTGGGCGATGAGCTGCCAGGGCACGATGTTGGCGTGGTGCTCCATGCGCGAGACCAGGATGACCTCGCCGGGCTTCAGGTTTGGCAGCGCCCAGGCATAGGCCACCAGGTTGATGGCGAAGGTGGTGCCACTGCACAGGATCAGCGCGTCCTCGCGCACGCCCACAAAGCGCGCCAGCGTCTTGCGCGCGCCCTCATAGGCATCGGTGGCCTCGCTGCCCAGCGCGTGGACCGCGCGGCTGACGTTGGCGTTCTGGTTGCGGTAGAAGCTGTCTACCGCGGCGATCACCTGCACCGGCTTCTGCGAGGTGTTGGCGTTGTCGAAGTAGATCAGCGGCTTGTCGTTGACCGCGCGGGTCAGCAGCGGGAAGTCCATGCGGATCCGGTTCCAGTCCGGCGCTTGCGCGGTGGCCGTATCGGTGTCCTGCACCGCGGCGGAGCCGATGTTTTCGCTGGTGCTCATGCCGCACCTGCCTGACGCAACGCGGCGTCCAGCGCTTCGACCAGCTGCGCGAGCAGGGCATCATCGCCCAGCACCGACAGCGGCTGGCGACAGAACGCGGCGGTCAGCAGGCGCTGGGCCTGTTCCAGCGGCAGGCCGCGCGAACGCAGGTAGAACAGCGCATTGGCATCCAGGCGGCCGACGGTGGCGCCGTGCGCGGCCTGGACTTCATCGGCGTGGATTTCCAGCACCGGCTGGGTGTCGATCTCGGCGTCGTCGGACAGCAGCAGGTTCTTGTTGGACAGGCGTGCGTCGGTGCCGTCGGCGCCCTGGCGGATCAGGATGCCGCCGTGAAACACCGCGCGGCCGCGGCCGGTGCCCAGGCCGCGCCAGGTCAGCGCGCAGCCGGTGTCGCGGGCGATGTGGTCGATGCCCAGGCGGGTGTCCAGATGACGCCGGCCGCCGGCCAGCAGCACGCCGTTGGCTTCCAGCCGGGCGTGTTCGCCTTCCAGGCGGACGTTGAGTTCATGGCGGGACAGGGCTGCGCCCAGTTCCAGGTCCAGCCGCCTGTAGACCGTCTCGCGGGCCAGCACCGCATCGGTGCGCAGCAGGCTGGTGGCCTTGTCGGACTCGTGCTGGAGGCGGGCGTGGACCAGCTGCGCGCCCTGGGCCAGGTGCACGTGGGTCAGCGTGTTGGCCAGGTGCGCGTGCTCGCCTGCGGCGAGGTGGTGCTCGACCACCCGCAGCTGCGCGCCTGCGCGCAGCTCGATCAGGTGGCGCAGGTGCCAGGCGCGGTCAGTGGAATCGGCTGCGCCGATGAAGACCAGCTGCAGTGGCGTGGCGGCCTGCACGCCGGCCTCGGCGCGTACCAGCACCCCTTCAGTGGCCAGGGCGGCATTGAGCCGGGCAAAGACTTCATCGCCGCGCTCGAAGCGCCGGGCCAGGAAGCGCGCCGCATCGCCGCCTTCGGCCAGCGCCTGCGACAGGCGCTGCACGCTGATGCCGTCGGCCAGGCCGGAAAGATCGCTGAGGCTTTCGACATGGCGACCATTGACCAACACCAGGCGCGGCGCCGGGATGTGCGCGATCGGCGCCGCATCGACCGGCGGTGCGGCCTGGACCGGGGCGAAGCTGCGGCGCTCCAGCGCGCGCAGCGAGGTGTACTTCCAGGCCTCCTCGCGCTGGGTCGGCAGGCCGGCGGCCAGGGCCTCATCCAGCACGGTGCGGCGCGCGCTGTCGCCGTGGAAAGCCGATGCGAGCGAGTCCAGGAGCGCGCTCATGCCGCCGCTTCCGGCGTGATGCGGTCCTTGATCCAGTTGTAGCCGTGGGCTTCCAGTTCCAGGGCCAGTTCCGGACCACCGCTCTGCACGATCCTGCCATCGGCCAGCACGTGGACCAGGTCCGGCTTGATGTAGTCCAGCAGGCGCTGGTAATGGGTAATGACCAGGAACGAGCGGCCGGCCGAGCGCAGCGCGTTGACGCCATCGGCCACGGCCTTGAGCGCATCGATGTCCAGGCCCGAATCGGTTTCGTCCAGGATCGCCAGCTTCGGCTCCAGCACGGCCAGCTGGAAGATCTCGTTGCGCTTCTTCTCACCGCCGGAGAAGCCTTCGTTGACGCCGCGATGCAGCAGCTCGTCCTTCAGGTGCAGCACCGCCAGCTTCTCGCGCACCAGCTTGAGGAACTGCATCGAATCCAGCTCGGCTTCGCCGCGCGCCTTGCGCTGGGCGTTGAGCGCGGCGCGCAGGAAGTAGGTGTTGTTCACGCCCGGGATTTCGACCGGGTACTGGAAGGCCAGGAAGATGCCGGCGGCGGCGCGTTGTTCCGGCTCCAGCTGCAGCAGGCCGGCACCTTCGAATTCCACCGTGCCGGCGGTGACTTCATAGCCCTCGCGCCCGGACAGGATGTTGGCCAGGGTGGACTTGCCCGCGCCGTTGGGGCCCATGATGGCGTGCACTTCGCCCGCTTTCACCTGCAGGGACAGGCCCTTGAGGATTTCCTTGCCGGCGACGGAGGCGTGGAGGTTGTCGATCTTCAACATGTTCTTGGGTCCAGTGATTGAGCCCCTCTCCCACCGGGAGAGGGGTTGGGGTGAGGGTTCGCAGCAAAGCGCCACAGGGTGTTGATGCCTGTGGCTTCGCCCGGACCCTTGCTTGGCGCCGCATGCATTCGGCACATCCATGTGCTTCACCCTCCGGGCGGCTTCGCCGTGCAGATCGGCAATCCTGCCGATTTGTCTCCCGAGGGGAGAAGGAAACAGGTCAACCGACCGAGCCTTCCAGCGAGACTTCCAGCAGCTTCTTGGCCTCGACCGCGAATTCCATCGGCAGCTCGCGGAAGACCTGCTTGCAGAAGCCGTCCACGATCATCGACACCGCGTCTTCCTGGCTGATGCCACGCGCCCGACAGTAGAACATCTGGTCGTCGCTGATCTTGGAGGTGGTGGCTTCGTGCTCGACCGTGGCGCCGGGATTCTTCACCTCGATGTAGGGGAAGGTGTGGGCACCGCACTGCTTGCCGATCAACAGCGAATCGCACTGGGTGAAGTTGCGTGCGCCGGCGGCGCCCTTTTCGACCTTGACCAGGCCGCGATAGGTGTTCTGGCCGCGGCCGGCGCTGATGCCCTTGGAGACGATCTTGGACTTGGTGCGCTTGCCCACGTGGATCATCTTGGTGCCGGTGTCGGCCTGCTGGCGGTGGTGGGTCAGGGCCACCGAATAGAACTCGCCGCTGGAATCATCGCCCAGCAGCACGCAGGACGGGTACTTCCAGGTGATGGCCGAGCCGGTCTCGACCTGGGTCCAGCTGACCTTGCTGCGCGCGCCGCGGCATTGCGCGCGCTTGGTCACGAAGTTGTAGATGCCGCCCCTGCCTTCCTCATCGCCCGGATACCAGTTCTGCACCGTGGAATACTTGATCTGCGCATCCTCCAGCGCCACCAGCTCGACCACCGCGGCGTGCAGCTGGTTCTCATCGCGCATCGGCGCGGTGCAGCCTTCCAGGTAGGACACCGAGGCCCTGTCCTGGCACACGATCAAGGTGCGTTCGAACTGGCCGGTATGGCCGGCATTGATGCGGAAATAGGTGGACAGCTCCATCGGGCAGCGCACCCCGGCAGGAATGAACACGAAGCTGCCGTCGGAGAACACCGCCGAATTGAGCGCGGCGAAATAGTTGTCGCCCACCGGCACCACCGAGCCCAGGTACTGCCTGACCAGCTCCGGATGATCCTTGATGGCCTCGGACATCGAGCAGAAGATGATGCCTTT
>LNAP01004912.1_pt1 | contig 12104 bp, 11 predicted proteins | sample 602601 | NCBI WGS metagenome assembly LNAP01 (sample SAMN02440304, study PRJNA202911) | soil metagenome | biome: Subtropical and temperate rainforests or woodlands; isolation source: soil samples (1 kg each in a 20% v/v slurry with milli Q water) were... ... | reverse complement strand
GACCGATACGTCTAATAAGCAAGAGCCTGCAGTGCCAGCGGAGCGTCCGGCGCTGCTAGTCCTGGCGTCTACCTATCCACGCTGGCCGGACGATCACGAACCGGGCTTCGTGCATGAACTCTGCAAGCGCCTGGTGTCCCGTTTTCAGGTGACAGTCGTAACATCCCATACTCATGGTGCATTGACGGACGAGGTGATGGATGGGGTTCGCGTGGTTCGCTATCGCTATGCCCCCGCTAGATGCCAGACGCTTGTCTATGACGGAGGGTTGGCTACCAACCTGGCACGCGCACCGTGGAAGGCGCTGTGGTTGCCGGGTTTTCTCATCGGCCAGTACGTTGCGGCCAGACGGGTTGCGATCAGGTGCCCTCCCGCCATAGTGCATGCACACTGGCTGCTCCCCCAAGGATGGCTGGCTGCGCGCTTGGCGCATCGATTCAATGTTCCACTTGTGGTGACCTCGCATGGTGGCGACCTGTTTGGATTGCGGGCGCGGCCATTCGTGGTGCTGAAGCGCCACGTTGCCGCCGCTTCCACTGCCATGACTGTGGTCAGCAGCGCCATGCGTATGGAAAGCGTACGCCAGGGGTTGAGACCGCCGCGCCTGGCGGTGCTGCCCATGGGCGCGGACATGATGGCGCGCTTCACCCCGGATCTCCGGCAGCCACGCGCGCCGGGCACACTGCTCTTCGTTGGCCGGCTGGTGCCCAAGAAGGGGCTGGCCTATCTGCTGGAAGCCATGCCCCACATCCTTCGCCAAGTGCCGGCGGCACGTCTGAGCATTGCCGGCTTTGGTCCGCTCGAGCCGATGCTCAAGGCACAGGCCGTGCGCCTCGGAATCGCGGGCAGCGTCGATTTCCTGGGGGCCACGCCGCAGCAGGGGCTCACCGATCTCTACCGCCGGGCGTCGCTGACCGTGGCCCCCTTTATCCGCGACCGCAGCGGTAACCAAGAGGGGCTGCCCGTGGTTGTCATGGAAGCCATCGCCTGCGGGTGTCCTGTTGTTTGCGGCGAGGTTGCGGGTCTGGCGGATCTGCTGGGTGATGTGGCAGGAACGCTCTGTGTGGATCCGCGCGACACTCTAGCGCTGTCCGCTGCGGTGGCCCGAGCGCTGCAACAACCGGAAGCGGCCTTGGCAACCGCGGCGCGGCTGCGCAAGACGCTGGTGACGCGCTTGGACTGGGGTGTCGTGGCCACTGGCTACGCTGACCTTCTGGATCACTGCCTGACGAGCGCAGTGGAACCATGAGCAAGCAGCCCAAGCTCGTCCTGCGCCAGAGTGCTGTGGCCGACCTCAGCAAGGGCTGGGCGCTAGGCCGTTTCGTCGAGATGGGCGCAGGGACCGGCCACATGACCCAGCTGTTTCATGCGCGCGGCTTTCACGGCGCGTGCCACGATTTGGGAGAAGACAGCCGCACGATAATGCGGCGCCGTCTGGCGCCCGCCGGCGACGCCATCCAGGTTGTCGATTCGCTGGACCAGCTGCGGGATGGCAGCTTCGACTACCTGTTCGCCTTCGAGGTGCTTGAGCACATCGAGGACGATCTGGGGGTTCTCCGGCAATGGCTGGCCAAGCTCCGCCCAGGTGGCCGGATCCTGATTTCTGTTCCGGCACACGCCCGCAAGTACGGTGAATCGGACCGCCTGGTGGGTCACGTGCGTCGCTACGAGCGCCGCGAACTGCGTGCACTGTTAGAAAACGCGGGGGTCTCTCAGATTCGCGTGGTCAACTACGGGTACCCCATCACCGAGGTGACCCGGCGCGTCAGCAACATGCTGGTGCGCAACGACCGCAGCTATGACGACCTCACCCCCGAACAGCGCAGCATCAGGAGTGCGCAGGTCAAGCCGCGCACCGTGCAGCAGGTGCTCAAGCTGGTTAGCGGCAACGTCGTGACGCCCTTCTGCGTGGTGCAGCGCTGGTTCTACGAGATGGATCTTGGTGACGGGCTGGTGGCCAGCGGGGTCAAGCAGACTGACATTGCACCAACTGCCTGAGCCGAGGCTCCAGTCTGCCGATGATGGCCTGCCAGTCTTCGATGAGGGCCTGCGGGCGCCAGCGTGCGCCGAGCTGCCATTCCAGCGCCCGCACCAGATCGGCGGCATCGTCCGGCCGATACATGGTTTCTGGCTGTTCTCCCAGAAGATCCGGCATTGCCCCGACCGTGCTGGCCACCACCGGCAGGTGCGTGGCCAGCATCTCGTAGGCCTTCTGCGGGAAACAGTACTGTCCGAAAGCCGTGTTGCGCAGGTAGATCACGCCAATGTCCAGTGCACCGAATAACTGCGCGACCTGTGCATGTGCCAGCTGACCCAGGTAATGGGTGCGAGGAAGGGGCGGTGGTGGCGTCCGCCCATAGGGTCCGGCCAGGACCAGATGGGCCTGGGGATGGCTGTCGGCGAACTTCGGCCACGCCTGGTAAAGCACCCCGATACCCTTGTCCAGGTGCAGGCCACCGGCCGTGCCCACCAGGACGGCGTCCTGAGGCAGGTCGAACGCCTCGCGCGCCTCGCGCTTGTCGCAAGGCCTGAAGACGGTCAGGTCTACCGTGCTTGGCATGTTCACCACCACGCCCTGCGCGCGGTATTGCTCGCGCACCAGGGTTGCCAGCGCCGGACTGGTGGTGGTCACCAGCGCGGCCCTGCGCGTGGCGGTGCGCAGCAGGGCCTTGAAGCCGGGGATGCGGGCCTGGCCAAAGCCCTCGAAGTTGTCATACAGGTCTACGTGGCAGGGCACGCCAAGGCGCCGCGCCAGCGCCACCGCCAGCGCCACGTGCGGGATGTCCGACGCCCCGATCACCAGGTCCGGCTTCAGCACCCCCAGGCGCGCGGCAATCCACCGGGGATAGCCGGCCAGCCTTGTCATCCACGAGCGCTTGAGCGAGTGGCCCTGCCAGTGCAGAGAGCCCGGGGACGCCTCGTGCACCGCTGCCACGTCCTCACTATCCCGGTAATCCAGGCAGAAGCCGTGCACCTCATGACCCAGTCGGGCCAACTGGTAGGGAATTTCGTAGAGGCGGGCATACCGGTCGTCGATGACGTCCTTGCCCATGTACCGTCGCTTGCAGAGAAAGGCGATTCGCATGGCGCATGCTAGTCAGTGCGCGCCAAGGCTGCCAGCGCCTCAGTCCGGCTGGCCCAGGATCCGCTTGGCCGCCGACAGCGCTGCACCCACCACCTGGTCCATGTTGTAGTAGCGGTACTGCGCCAGTCTGCCCACGAAAGTCACGTCGCGTTCCCGCAGCGCCAATGCTTCGTACCGTTTGAACAGCGCCTCGTTCTCCTCCCGGGGGACGGGATAGTACGGGTCGCCTTCCTCCTGCGGATACTCGCGCACGATGGACGTGCCGGGATGTGTCTGCCCGGTCAAGTGCTTGAATTCGGTGACCCGCGTGTAGGCGTGGTCATTGGGATAATTGACGGTCGCCACGGCCTGCACCTGGGGCGTGTGCGGCAGGTGCTCGTGCTCAAAGCGCAGCGACCGGTAAGGCAGGCGCCCGTAGCAGTAGCCGAAGTACGCATCGACCGGGCCGGTGTAGACCACGTGCCCGTATTCCCCGCGGCGGCGGGCCCCTTCGAAGTCCGTGCCCAGCGAAAGCTCTATGCGCGGGTGGTCCAGCAGGTTATGGAACAGGCGCGTATAGCCATCGCGCGGCATCGATTGGTAGGTGTCGGTAAAATACCGGTCGTCCCGGTCGGTGCGCACCGGGATCCTGGCTGCGACCCCGGCTTTGAGCTCTGACGGTTCCAGCCCCCACTGCTTGCGCGTGTAGTTCAGGTAGAACTTCTCGTACAGGTCGCGCCCCACGCTGTTGAGCACCACATCCTCGCTGGTGCGTACCGGGTGCCGGGGTTCGCGCACGCGCTCCAGGTGCTCGGCGGCGCCCTGGGCGTCCAGACTCAGGCCGTACAGCTGGTTCAAGGTGTCGCGGTTGATCGGGAATGGATAGGCCTTGCCTTCTACCACGCCCAGCACCCGATGCTCGTAGGATCGCCACTTACTGAAGCGCGACAGATAGGCAAAGATGCGCTCGGCGTTGGTGTGGAAGATATGCGGCCCGTAGCGATGCACCAGCACGCCATGTTCGTCCATTTCATCGAAAGCATTGCCGCCGATGTGCGGGCGCCTGTCGATCACCTGCACGCGGTGCCCGGCCTCGGCCAGCTCGCGCGCTACCACGCTGCCGGCGAAGCCGGCGCCCACGACCAGGAACCCCTGCATCACTGCTTGATCCCCCAGACCTCGTGTCGGCGCCCCTTGCGGCCCAGCACTCCATCGATGAAGCCGGCGGAAAACGCGCGTAGCTGCGCGAGCCTGTGCGGTTCCTTCAGCAGGGTGGCCAGCATACGGACCAGGGACCCCGGGATTGTCTGTGTATAGAGTTTCATGCCGTAGTGCTTGCGCGCGATAAGCAGCCTGTTGCGCGTGTCGTAGTAGCGCTTCCACGGCGGCAGCTCAAGCCCGGTCAGCGTATAGCCCGGCAACCGGATCTGATAGGGTCGCGATTTTGGGTGCTCAATGTGGCTTTTTCCGGCGACGATGATCTGGGCGCCGGCACGCCGTGCCCGGATACAGTATTCGACATCGTCTGCAGCAATGAAAAAACCGGCATCGGGCAGCCCGATTTTTGATACCAGATCCCGGTGGATCAGAAATCCAAGGAACGGCAACATCTGCACGCTGGCGGCCTCGGGTACGTCAGCGACCATCGAGACGGTGCGCGCTGGTGGCCCCAACAGCGTGGTCAGCCACGCGGTTTCATTGCCCGTTGTCGCCAGTGAGCCATAGATATTCCCCGGATCCTTCGCGACCTGCATGAGTTCAGCAAGAGCCTCTGGATGAGGTTCCGCATCGTCGTCCATCAGCCAGATCCAGTCCGCGCCACCTTTTAGCGCAAGTTCCATTCCGGCTTGAAAGCCGCCAGCACCGCCGGTATTTTCACTCAGTTCAAAATAGCAGATTTTTGGAAAAGTTCGTGTACGGTTGCTGCGAAAAATATCTCCCGTGCCGTCGTTCGACGCATTATCGACCACTAGGATTTGGTTTAACATAAAACGTTGATCGGCGGCTGCCGCCAAGCAGCGCAGCAACAGTCCTTTCCTCTTATAGGTGGTTATGATTAGAGTGACGTTAGCGCCCAAAACCTTAGGTTCCGCTGTCCATTAGCGCTAAAAAAAATCCGGCGGGAAAGTCTCCGGATCCAGCTCGCACATCAACGGAAGCTTCTCACGCATAAATTGCTCCTGGTGAAAGAAGGAGAAGTGGCCGGCCAGAACTGTCGATACTATCTGCATCGGCCGAGATAGACCTACGCAGTCGCGGCAAAGCATTTCTTCGTCAATCCCAAGTATGCCGGAATGCCAAGAAGACTTAAATCCTCCCGCTTGGAGAATAAAACTACGGCGAAACAATATAGCTCCTATACTAAAACGGGTGCAGCATGTTATGTTATCTGACTTTACCTCTGAAAATTTGCGGGCCGTAGTATCAAACGGAAGTGTTTTTTCCCAGATCCACCAGCAGGCTTCAGGGTCATTATGAATAGGGACGTCGCCACATCTTGGTATTATTTTACCAAACCTATGTTCATAGTCGTTCTGAATGTTTAAGCGGCGCAGAAATTCGGAATAACTTATTCCGTTTACGTTAATAATAGGCGCGCAAAAGCCAGGCTCAAGTGATTTGCTCGTGAAAGCCTCGCAATAGCCTTTTTTTAGCAACAAGAAGAATTTATCTCCAATGAAAATATCTTCATTTAATTTATAGATGAAGTCAGCTTTAGGATGGAGAGCGATGGCTCTGTTAAGCGAAACGCCAGGCGAGTTCCTTGCTACTGAAAGGTAGGACCACCCGTTTTCTTGACAAAAATCCGACAATTTCTCGCAAAATAGTCCAGAAGATACGATGCAAATGTCAGCTCCTTTGGGAGAGTATCTTTTGATGCGTGTCAAAGTGGCTGGCCATAAATAGGGCTTGTAGCCGGCAAGCACCAATATAAGAATCTCAGAATCTGAGCGCCTGTTTATGAAGCAATAACGAGAATAGTTGTCGCGGGCCTTCGCTAGGAATTTTGCAAGGAGTCCGAGAAGGTCTGTCGCGCCCGCGCCCGCGAAACCAAGAATTCCCCTTTTTTTTATCGCGTTCATCATTCTAAAAAGCATTTCTAATTCCCCGTTATTATGACAGCAACCTGCTCACCTCGCTTATTATGGGCAATATATTTATAACTCATTCCTGATGTTGACATGACTTCTAGAAATGCTTTGTGCTCGTGCAAAGTCCAGCCTGGATAATTGAAGTATTCATCAAATACTAGGATCGTGCCAGTCCTCATCCTAGGTGCGAGCAGGTCAAGCGCACACCTGCTACTCGAGTACAGATCACAGTCTATGTGGATTAGTTTGGCAGGAAGGTCTACTTTCGCGAGGAATTGCGGTATGGATTCGCCAAATAGACCTTTGTAGAGCCTACAGTTGTCCTCAAATTCGAGGGGCTCAGATGATGTGTCGAACTTGCCTTCTGGGAACCCTGGTCGCCAAAATTCAGGAAGCCCCGTAAATGTGTCGAATCCATAGATTTCATGCGGCGCCAATAATCTTGCGATTCTGTTGAGTGATTCCCCGCGGAAAACGCCAAGCTCGCAGACGAAGCCGTTGACCTTCGCGGCGGCGATTGCAAAATCCATTACCTCAGTTCGTGAGGAGCAGGGTCTTGACCCGTGCATAGCCACGTCTAAATATCTTGAGGATGTTATGGCGGAATCTATCTGTCCCAATAATTCGAGGTCGTTCGAGATTCGACCTATTGCTGCGCGCAATAGCCTTGCCGCCATATCGCCAATTTTGTTTTTAACATCGGTTTTCCTTGGGGAAATCATATTTTTATGACTTGCTGGTAGTGCTGGAGTGACGTATCTCGGTGTGAGATAAGAATAAGTGTTTTTCCACTGAGTGGCGCAAATAGCGCGGCCGTAAAATTTTCTTCGGTATACGCGTCTAAGGCACTTGTCGCTTCGTCCATCAAGATCACAGCCGGATCCCGGTAGAGGGCGCGCGCGATGCCCAGTCGTTGGCGCTGACCACCCGAGAGCCGGATGCCGCGATCACCCACGGGGGTTTGATAGCCCTGCGGGAGCTCGTTGGCGATGAACGTGTGGAGCTGAGCGGCACGCGCAGCGCGCTCGACGGCCTGCAGGTCGATGTCTTTGGGGGCGACGCCGAAGGCGATGTTTTCGGCCACCGTGGCGTCGGCCAGGTAGATCGACTGTGGCACGTAGCCGATGGCGCGCTGCCACGCCGCGACGTTGTCCGGCGTGATCGCGACCCCATCCACCGTCAACCGCCCTTGCTGGGGGGTCAGCAGGCCCAGTAACAGGTCCATGACCGTGCTTTTTCCAGCGCCACTCCTGCCCATGATGCCCACGCTGGTGCGTGCCGGGATGGTCAGGCTGAAGTTGTCCAGCACCGGCTGGTCCCGTGCGGAAGGATAGGCAAACCGGATGCCCTCCAGGCGGATCTCGTGCTCCGGCACCAGCGGCGCAGGTGCCGGAGCGCTTGGCTGTGTGATAGGTAGGGTCAGGTCGCGGTGGATGGCATCCAGCGAGGAAGAGGAAAATTTCAGCTTGGCAAAGCCCCGATAGATGATCTGTGCCGCCGGCAGCATCCGGTAGGCCGCAAAGCCGTACAGCCCCAGTGCGGGGAGTACCTGCCCGATGTCGCCGGTCCGCATCAGTAACACCAGTGCGATGATGATCAGGCCGCTGTAGCCGGTCGCCTCCACCAGGTAGAGGGGCGACTGGGCCAGAGTTTCGCTGGTGGCCACGTGGCGCGAGTAGGTGCGCGAGGCATGTTCGAACTGCTGCTGATAGGCGGCTGCCGAGTGCGTGATCTGGACATCCTTGATGCCGGCCAGCGCCTCGGTGCTGGCCTTGTAGCGCTGTGCGTTGGCCCGTTGGCCCTCGCGACCGATCCGGCCGAGGCGCTTGCGCACCAATCCATAGATGGCGCCGTACAGCAACGCCAACACGGCGACGATGCAGGCGGCGGTGAGCGGGTCGAAGCAGAAGATCAGGATGGCCATCGCCAAAACGATCAAGCCCTGCGCCACCAGCTGGCTCAGGGGCTGGATCGACTCGAAAATCAGCTGATCGACTTCGGACAGCACGTTCTTGCCCAGGACGGCCGCATTGCGGGTCAGGAAGAATTCGTAGGGCTGGTGCAGGTAGCGCGACAAAAGGCGTGCGCTGAGGGAGTGGCGCTCCAGGTGGACGAAGCGGTTGACCAGGTGCAGGGTAACGGTCTTGAACGCCGAGGCGCACAGCACAAGCACGATCGAGGCCACCCCCAAGGCCACGATGAAGCTGCGCGTGTCCTGCAGGCCCGACCAGGCGTACACCGCATGGAGCGCGGGATTGTCCTGAATCACTCCCGGACGCCCCAGTACCGACAGGAACGGCATGATGGACAGCACCCCGGCGGTCTCTGCAACAGCCATCAAGGTGACCAGGAGCAGCATCCAGGCCGCCCTGCGGCGCTCGGCTGGCGTGAGGACCTCCCAGATTTTTTTCAGGTCAGCAGTCATGGAGGGTCGGTTCAATGTGTCGCGCCTTGCGTGGCCTTCTGCAGTCTAGCCGTACCGCACAGCGCTTGGCGCGCCGGCCGGAGAAGCCGGCAACGGCTTCGCCATGCATCGACGGATGTGCCGGGGAGGTAACGCCTGGCGCGTTCTTTGCCCGAAGTGCCCCGCAGTCTGAGGCCAACGTCACCGTTGAGACTGCCGCAAAGGCTGATCCGGGCGGTAGGCGACGGCCCGGCCGCCAGCCCAAAGCGTATTTGAGGAAATCAACAGGCATCGCGCGTGCACCGCCGCCCTTGCGTTCGTGGCCGCGGATCATCTACGTCAGGCCGCCTGATGGGCGCCTGGTTGGGCTGTCCGATTCGCGGGCGTTCTTCATGGTGGGAGGTTTGCGGGCAGGTGCCATGCCGGCATGCCACTTCCTTCAGGCGCGCCTGGCTTTGTCCCGAGCACTGATGCACAACATGCCGCCACTTGCCCAGGCGCATCGTCCTGCTCTCTGCAGCGGAAGGACCAGAAGGCAGGTCCGGTCACTGGTCGGACAACGGTCCGTCTGATTTGCGGTTGGGGTGCGACGCGGCCTGCCCCTGTGCCGGAAACAGCTTCAGCTGCACGCCCTTGTCATACACGGCCTCGGCCTGTCTTGAATGTCCCTCCGCGATCAAATTGGACATGACGCGCTCGGCATACGCCCGATCCGTTGGCCCACGCTCGATCGCTTCCACGAACATCCGCTCTGCCAGCTCCTCGTCGTGCAGATAGTTCAATGCGTAGTCCCCAAACTGCGCATACATGAAGGGCGCTTGCGGCCCGCGATCGAGCAGGGCCAGGTAAGCCTCCCGGAGTCGGGCATCATCCAGGACTACGCCTTCATAGCGCTGCTTGAGCAGGCCGCTGACCGCCATGGTTTCTTCCGGCGAAATCGGCCGGGTACGCACCTTGTCGATGAAACGCTGCCACCATTCGTCCTTGACCGGCTGGCCGTGCACCGCCGCCATCAGGATCAGGCCCTGTTCCGGCAAGGGAGAAGACCTGGGCAGGCGCGAAGCGCGCTCGAACTGCTGCTCACCCATGCTGTAGAACGGCGAGCTGGGGTCGCCGTTGGCCATGGCAACCAGCAGGCTGGCCAGGTCGTTGGCGGCACGCGGCGACTGGCGGTTGATGTCCACCAGGTCGTTGAACAGCAGCAATTCCTTGCCCCAGGTGGCCGAGCGGATGGCACCCAGCCCGGCACACGTCAACATCACCGCACCGACGGCCACGTATTTGAGCATCGGCCCATCGCGCAGGCGGATGCGCCGGACCAGGTCGCCGGCCGCAAGCAGTACGCCCAACAGGGCGAAGTAGTTGCGGTGTTCGAAGGCCAGTTCCAGGTTGAAGACGTTGCTGGTCAGCAGATGTGCTGCGAAAAACCAGAAGATGCCCAACGCCACCAGCGGCAGGCGCCTGCGAGTCCACCATGCCATCGCAAGCAGGGCCGCCAGCAGCAGGGCGCCGAGCAGCGTCGTTGGCGGTGACAGCCAGCCGGTGGAGGCCGGATAGGCGTCGTAGTAGAACGTCATGTGACTGGGGATGGGCAGCAGCATCTGGCCCAGGTACATCGGCAGGATGCGGCATTGGCTCAGCAGGCGCTCGGACAGCGAGAACGGCCGGCCCGCAAAGGCCCCGGGCGCCAGCGCGTGCGGCAAGGCCCAGCCAAGGAAAAGCGCCAAACCGATCGCGATGACCAAGCCATAAGCCACCTTGAGCAGGCGCGCCGTTGCAGCGTTGCGGGCTGCAAAGCGCAGCACCGTCAGCTCCAGCGCCACTGCGTAAACGGGGAACAGCACCGCCGTTTCCTTGCTCGACAGCCCCACCAGCGCCAGGGCGGCCGCGGCAAACAGCCACGGCCAGCCCTTGCCCGCCTCGATCTGCTGGCCCCGGCCGTGCAGGTAGGCCAGCAGCGCCAGCAGCACGAAAGTGAGCGACAGGGTTTCCATGCGCTGTACCACGTACAGCACGCTGGAGACCTGCAGTGGATGCACCGCCCACAGCAGGGCCACCACAAAGGCCAGGGAGGTGGCGGTGGCGGCGGGCATCTTCCCGAGCCGGGCCACGACGCGCAGCAGGGCAAACACCAGTAGAACGTTGACCAGATGGACCAGCAGGCTGGTGAGCTTGTAGCCCCACGGATGGTCCTGCCCGAAGTAGTAGTTCAGGGCAAAGCTGAGCGTGGCCAGCGGGCGTCCGATCTGCCCGGGCTCATACCCGGCCGCGGCGCGCTTGAGGGTGGCCAGGTCCAGCGTCTGCGCATGGACCTTGGGATTGGTGACGATGTTGGGGTAGTCGTCGAACAGGAATGGCCCGGACAGGCCGGGCCAGTAGACCAGCGCGCCGACCACCACCAGGGCAAGCGCCAGCAGCAGCACCGGCAAACGTGTTGCCGGTCGGGCAGCCGGGGCAGCGGTCGGGAGGTGTTGCGGCAATTCAATGGAAGCCATGCATCGACTCGGAGGGGAGGCGGGCGGACCTGCATCCGCGTGAACGGGATCAGCGGTCAGCGACAGCCCTCGGGCCGGTAGCGGGGCGGCAGGGCGCTGGCATCGCAGGACCAGGCGCCGGAGGTATTGCGGTGCAGGGCCAAGGACATCCCGCTGACCTCGGAGGTACCGGCCAGCAGGCAGGTGAGGCTGCCGCTGCCGCTTGAATCCAGCAAGGCGCTGACCGTTGGGCAGCGCGCGGAAGGGGCCAGGCCGAGATAGGCCGCATCGACCAGTGCCGCGGTATTTTCAGTCACCGCCGATTCCATGCCGGTCTTGCCGGCGCGGATCTGGCCAAGGCCTGCGGTCACCTGCGAGCGCGCCACGTAATCCCTGTAACCCTGCAAGGCGATGGTAGCCAGGATGGCGATGATGGCCACCGTGATCATCAGTTCGATGAGGGTGAAGCCATCTTGGCGGCGCATGGTGAGGGGTCTGTAGAGCGATTCAGTGATGACGCAGTGATCATGCCAATCATGATCGACCGAAAAAAAGGCCCCGCCTGTGCGGAGCCTTCTCAAGACATATTAGCAACTGGAGATTACTGGCAGGTGCTCGGAATGTATTTGGTCTCGGTAATGTCCTTGGTGCAGGACCAAGTGCCGGAAGCAGCACGCTGCCAAGCGATCTTTTTGCCCTGGACGCCAGTGCCGCCGATGAGCACGCATTCAATTTTGCCGCTATCGCCGCCGGTAACGTTAATCTCTGAGCAGCGGCTAGTCGTGCCTTGAAGGCCAATCTGGGCCGCGGAGGACACGGTGCTGCCTTCATTGGTCAGCACTTCGAACTGGGTCTTGCCGGGAGTGATGTCAGCAAGACCGGCAGTGACCTGCGACTTGCGCACGTAGTTCTGATACGCCGGCAGCGCAATAGCCGCCAGGATGGCGATGATGGCGACCACGATCATCAGTTCGATGAGGGTGAAGCCGCCCTGCATGTTCTTCTTCATGAAGTTGTTCCTTGGATGGATTGGCTGGATGGAGTTGCAAGGGGACACCGTCTCCCCGTGT
>LNAP01007916.1_pt1 | contig 12105 bp, 11 predicted proteins | sample 602601 | NCBI WGS metagenome assembly LNAP01 (sample SAMN02440304, study PRJNA202911) | soil metagenome | biome: Subtropical and temperate rainforests or woodlands; isolation source: soil samples (1 kg each in a 20% v/v slurry with milli Q water) were... ... | reverse complement strand
GCCAGCAAGGTGCTCATCGATGTTTCCGTAAGAGAGGTCAGAAAAAGTGCGCCAGTATAAACAACTACGGCCCGCAAGCGGGCCGTAGAAGATGAAGCGATTCAGACTTTTCAGTTCAGCGCTTCAAGCACCTTGCCGGTGATCGCTTCAACCGAGCCAACACCTTCGATGTGGCTGTACTTCGGTTTGCCTTGAGCGGTGGACAGCTCCTGGTAAAACTTCACCAAAGGCTCGGTCTGAGCGTGGTAGACGGAGAGACGATGACGCACGGTTTCTTCGGTATCGTCTTTGCGCTGTACCAGCTCTTCGCCAGTGATGTCGTCCTTACCGGCAATTTTCGGCGGGTTGTAGACGATGTGGTACACGCGACCTGAAGCCTCATGCACGCGACGACCGGCGATACGCTGGACGATGTCCTCGTCCTTGACGTCGATCTCGACCACGTGATCCAGCTCGACGCCGGCTTTCACCAGGGCTTCAGCCTGGGGAATGGTGCGCGGGAAACCGTCAAACAGGAAACCGTTGGCGCAATCGGCCTGGCTGATGCGTTCCTTGACCAGATTGATGATCAGGTCATCGGACACAAGGCCACCGCTGTCCATGACGCTCTTGGCGATCAGGCCCAGCTCGGTGCCAGCCTTGACTGCGGCACGCAGCATGTCGCCGGTGGAGATTTGCGGGATGCCGAACTTTTCGGTGATGAACTTAGCCTGAGTACCTTTACCGGCCCCGGGAGCTCCCAGCAGAATGACGCGCATCGATGTGCTCCTCAATTTTTTATATAGATAACAACGGATTCGCAAAAACAGGGTCGTGACCGCCCAAACGGCCAAAGGCTGATCAAGATACACAGCAGGCCCGGACCACACAAGCCGCCGAAAGTCGGAGAAACCCGCGCCTTGCGTGACCTTGGGACGGGGTACTCCTAGTCGCAACCCCGTCATTAACTGTCGCTTGTCAGACCTTTTCAGCCCCTCGTCCACCGGCACCCGAAGCTCGCGCCGGGTGCCTTCCCCCCACGACGAAAACCTTAGCCGGTATTTCGCAAACCGGCAGCAATCCCCGCCACAGACACCAGCAGCGCCTGTTCTACCGGGCTGCCCTGCGCCACTTCCTGTTGCCGCGAACGCGCCAACAGTTCGGCCTGCAATAGATGAAGCGGGTCGAGATAGGTGTTGCGCAAGCGGATGAATTCGAGGGTGTCTGGGCTATGTGCCAGTAGCTGAGACTGACCGGTCAACCCGAGGACCACAGCGCACGCCTGCGACAATAGGTCGCGTAAATGCGCACCCAAAGGGAGCAAATCAGGCTCGACCAGACGCTCATCGTAGGATCGGGCGATGTCAGCGTCCGCTTTAGCCAGGACCATTTCCAGCATGTCGATGCGTGTACGGAAAAACGGCCACTGTTCGCGCATCTGCCCCAGCAACTCGCCCTCGCCACGTTCCAGCGCCTTGCTCAGCGCCGCTTCCCAGCCGAGCCAGGCCGGCAACATCAGGCGCGTCTGGGTCCAGCCGAAGATCCATGGAATGGCGCGCAGGCTTTCAATCCCGCCAGCGCGGCGCTTGGCCGGGCGGCTGCCCAACGGCAAGCGACCCAACTCCTGCTCCGGGGTGGATTGGCGGAAGTACTCGACGAACTGCGGATTTTCCCGCACCACGGCGCGGTAAGCCTTGACGCCGTCGGCGGCCAATTCGTCCATCAAATGGCGCCACGCCGGTTCCGGTGGCGGCGGTGGCAACAGTGTCGCTTCCAGCACCGCCGCCAAGTACAGATTGAGGTTCTGCTCTGCGATGTCCGGCAGGCCGAATTTGAAACGAATCATTTCCCCCTGCTCGGTGGTGCGGAAACGTCCCGCCACTGAACCGGGCGGCTGCGACAGAATCGCCGCGTGCGCCGGACCACCACCGCGCCCCACGGTGCCGCCGCGACCGTGGAACAACAGCAGCTCGACTTGCTGCTCGCGGCAGATGTCGACCAAACGCTCCTGCGCCCGATACTGCGCCCAGGCCGCGGCGGTGGTGCCTGCGTCCTTGGCCGAGTCGGAATAGCCGATCATCACTTCCTGCGGCCCTTGCAGGCGCGAGCGATAGCCCGGCAGCAGCAACAGCTTTTCAATCACAGGGCCGGCGTTGTCGAGGTCGGCGAGGGTTTCGAACAACGGCACCACACGCATCGGCCGCAATACGCCGGACTCTTTGAGCAACAGTTGCACGGCGAGCACGTCGGAAGCGGCACCGGCCATGGAGATCACATAAGAGCCGAGCGAGGCCCCCGGGGCGGCAGCAATTTCCCGGCACGTCGCCAGCACTTCGGCGGTGTCGGCCGACGGCTTGAAGTACGCTGGCAGCAACGGCCGCCGATTGTTCTGCTCACGCACCAGGAAGGCGATGCGCTCTTCCTCGCTCCAGTCTTCGTAGCGACCGAGGCCGAGGTAGTCGGTAATTTCAGTCATCGCCGCCGTGTGACGGGACGAATCCTGGCGCACATCGAGCCGCACCAGGAACAGCCCGAAGGTCACCGCCCGACGCAGGCAATCGAGCAATGGACCGTCAGCGATCACGCCCATGCCGCACTCGTGCAAGGAGTGGTAACACAACTCCAGCGGATCCAGCAGGTCGCGGTTGTTTTGCAGCACATCGGCCGGTGCCGGGGTGGTGGCCGTCAACGAAGCGTGCGCCCAGCTGCGCGTGGCCCGCAGACGTTCACGCAACTGCTTAAGCACCGCGCGATAAGGTTCGGCGCTGTCCCCTGCCTTGGCTTTCAGTGCATCGCTGGCCTGTTGCATCGACAGTTCAGCGGCGAGGTGATCGATGTCGCGCACGTACAAATCCGCAGCCATCCAGCGCGCCAGCAGCAACACCTCGCGGGTCACGGCGGCCGTCACGTTCGGGTTGCCGTCACGGTCGCCGCCCATCCACGAGGCAAAGCGAATCGGCGCGCTTTCCAGCGGCAGATGCAGGCCGGTGGCGGCGTGCAGGGCTTTATCGGCCTTGCGCATGTAGTTGGGGATCGCCTGCCACAACGAATGCTCGATCACCGCGAAACCCCATTTGGCTTCGTCGACTGGCGTCGGGCGGGTGCGGCGGATTTCTTCGGTGTGCCAGGCTTCGGCGATCAGGCGCTGCAACTTCGCCTGGATCTGCTCGCGTTCGGCTGTCGTCAGGTCGCGATGATCCTGAGCGGCCAGTTGCGCGGCGATGGCGTCGTACTTCTGGATCAGCGTGCGGCGCGCCACTTCGGTCGGGTGCGCGGTGAGGACCAGCTCGATTTCCAGCCGTCCCAGTTGCCGGGCCAGGGATTCGGCGCTATGTCCCTCGGCACGCAGGCGCGCGAGCAGTTCCGGCAACACCCGTGCTTCAAACGGCGCCGGTTGCGACTCTTCCCGGCGGTGAATCAGCTGATACTGCTCGGCGATATTGGCCAGGTTGAGAAACTGGTTGAACGCCCGCGCCACCGGCAACAACTCGTCTTCGCTCAATTGGTTGAGGCTGGCGCTCAGCTCGGCGTCCATCGAACCGCGACGGTCGGCTTTGGCGCCCTTGCGGATCTGCTCGATCTTGTCGAGAAAGCCGTCCCCGTACTGTTCACGAATGGTGTTGCCCAACAGCTCACCCAACAGGTGAACGTCCTCGCGCAAGCGTGCATCAATATCGGTCATCAGCAGTTCTCCAGCGAAAATCCGGGTGTCTATGAATGCCATGCTCTGTTAACAGAGAGTGCCGCTCTAAAGCGCTTCTTACAAGCAGACGACGAAGGGGCGGTAAACCTTATGGGTTCGAGCTAGTCTGAAGAGTAAGCCGTACAACGGCTTGCCGCCGGCCACTGGCGGACACTCACACGCCTGCCACGAGCAGGAGCGAAATGAGGTTTTTATGAAAATCCGCGAACTTGCCCAGCATTGGGAAGAAAACGCCAAGGGTCGCCTGACCGACACCGGTTACAGGATTCATCTGGACATGGAAGCGGCCGCACGGCTGGCGGCGATTACCGAGATGTATCCCAAACGCCAACCCGAAGAACTGCTTGGCGAACTGATCGGCGCCGCGCTGGAAGAGCTCGAAAAGAGCTTTCCATACGTGAAGGGATCGACCGTGGTGGCCACCGATGAAGAAGGTGATCCGCTGTACGAAGACGTCGGCCCGACCCCGCGTTTTCTCGCGTTGTCCCGTCGTCACTTGCACGATTTGTCATCGAGCGATGACAAGCAGAAACACTGATCCCCCCGCCGAACCCTGTGGGAGCGAGCCTGCTCGCGAATGCGGTTGAACATTCAACATTTCTGTTGGCTGATACACCGCTAGCGAGCAGGCTCGCTCCTACATTTAGCCTGCGTATCCCTTCGATAATTGCGTGTTCCCGAGCCTTGAAAAGGTCGGGCATACCGCTGCACATCGCCAAAGTTCCCGATTTAGAGCCTTGTCCGTTCGGTCAAAGTATTTTCGGGCGATAGGCCATCTTCTCTGAACTTTTGAAAAACCCCTCGGGTCACAGCCATTAACCACGCCTGGGACGGCCGTTTCAAAACACCCCCGGAAATTGACGGTTACGGCTCCTTGCCCAGCATGGATTTTAAGTTTTTCAGGAGTTACACCAATGGAGTTGAAGACCATGAAGACCCGAACTGCCAAATCCTCGTTCACCCACCTGCGCAGTCTGAAACTGGCTGCCCTGGCAATCGGCAGCAGCTTCGTACTGGCCGGTTGTGCTGGCAATCCGCCGACCGAGCAATTCGCCGTGACCCAATCGGCTGTGAATGGCGCCGTCAGCGCCGGCGGCACCGAGTTCGCCGCCGTGGAAATGAAGTCCGCGCAGGACAAGCTCAAGCAAGCCGAAATCGCCATGCACGACAAAAAGTATGCCGAGGCCAAAGTGCTGGCCGAGCAGGCTGAGTGGGACGCTCGCGTAGCCGAACGCAAAGCTCAGGCGATGAAAGCCGAACAAGCTGTGAAGGACTCTCAGAAAGGGGTTCAGGAACTGCGTCAGGAAAGCCAGCGCACCGTGCAGTAAGCGCGCATCCCGACACCAGACTTGAAGCTCTTATCGATAGAAAGGACGAATTATTATGCGTACACAATTGATGATCCCCGCTCTCCTGGCCGCAAGCGTTGCACTGGCTGCCTGCTCCACACCGCCTAACGCGAACCTGGAACAGGCCCGCACCAACTACAGCGGCCTGCAAGCCAACCCGCAAGCCAGCAAAGTGGCGGCACTGGAAACCAAAGACGCCAGCGATTACCTGGACAAGGCCGACAAGGCCTATATGGACAAGAAAGACCCGAACGAGGTCGACCAACTGGCTTATCTGACCAACCAGCGTGTTGAAGTGGCGAAGCAAACCATCGCCCTGCGCACCGCTGAAGCCAACCTGAAAAATGCTTCGGCGCAACGTGCCCAGGCGCGTCTCGACGCTCGCGATCAGCAGATCAAGCAGCTGCAAGACAGCCTCAACGCCAAGCAGACCGATCGCGGTACGCTGGTGACTTTCGGTGACGTGCTGTTCGCCACCGACCGTGCCGACCTGAAATCCAGCGGTCTGGTGAACATCAACAAACTGGCGCAGTTCCTTCAGGAAAACCCTGATCGCAAAGTGATCGTCGAAGGCTACACCGACAGCACCGGTACGGCTTCGCATAACCAGTCGCTGTCCGAGCGTCGTGCCGGTTCCGTGCGCATGGCGCTGGTGAAGATGGGCGTTGATCCAGCGCGCGTCGTTGCGCAGGGTTATGGCAAGGAATACCCGGTTGCGGAAAACACCAGCACCTCGGGTCGTGCGATGAACCGTCGTGTGGAAGTGACCATTTCCAACGACAACCAGCCCGTGATGCCGCGTTCGGCGATCAGCTCGAACTAAGCTTCACCCGCTGAAACACAAAAGCCCCGCCTGAGTCGATCAGGCGGGGCTTTTTACGTCCGCAGTTCACACACCCCTTTTAGGAGTGAGCCTGCTCGCGATAGCGGTGTGTCAGACAACAGAAGTGTTGAATGCTAAACCGCTATCGCGAGCAGGCTCACTCCTACAAGGATCTTCAGTGAATGCAGGACCGGGTTACTGCTCCAGCTTCTGCGGAGTTTCTTCGCCCATGCAGCGCACGGCTTTTTTCTTGTTGTTGACCAAGACGCCCGTCAGGCCTTTCTGTTCAGTGTCAAACATCACCAGCACGCCATCGATGCACTGGGCCACTTGCGAGGCAGGCTCCAGGGAGACTTTGTAGTCCTCTCCCGGCACGGTCTTGATCATGGTGAAGTCGCTGAGCAGCAGCGCATCTTCCGGTTTGGCGAAGTGCAGGTAGCCGTAGAACCACAGGGCACCCACCGTGCCGAGGATGCTGCAGATACCGGTGATGATCAGCGGGATGGCGTTACGTTCTTCACTCATTGCGGACTCTCTGATGGTTCATCTTCTGAATTCGGGGGTGCCGGGTAGTTGGGGATTTCACCCAAGCGGCGCAGGCCGTTGAAATGCTGCGGGTCGTCGAGATACCGCAGCATGACCTTGCGCCAGACCGGGTCGGCAAATGTCTGCACATGACCACCGCGGGTCAATTGCAGCACGCGTGGCGGCGGCGCAGCTTGATACAGACGGATGCCGTTGGAAAGGGGCACGATCGGATCGTCGATGCTGTGGTAGATCAGTTTCGGTACGTCGTTGAGCTGCGCCATGGAGTTAATCGCGCTGTCACCGTCCGGCACCAGCCACGAGAGCGGCACCTGGAACGCCCAGGTCAGCCAGGAATTGCTCAGGGCGAACCGGCCGATGCTGCGATAACTGGCGGGCACGCCGTCGAGGACGAAAGCCTTGAGTTGTTTCTGCCGTTCGGGATGTTGGACCAGGTAGTGAACCGCCATGGAACCGCCGAGGCTCTGGCCCAGCAGGATCAACGGCTTGCCTTTGACTTCCGGTGCCTGGTCGAGCCACTTGAACGCGGCGTCGATGTCCTGATATATCGCCGGCAGACTCGGTTCGCCTTCGGACAACCCGTAACCGCGATAATCGATCAACAGCACTTGATAGCCTTCCTCCGGCAACCACCAACTGCCGCCCAGATGCATCGGCAGATTGCCGCCATTGCCGTGCAGATGCAGCACCGTGCCCTTGACCTCGACACCTTTTTTCGCCGGCAGCCACCAGGCGTTCAGCCTGAGGCCATCGGCGGTGGTCAGGGTCACTTCGCGGTAGTCGAGCTTGGCTTTTTCCGGGGTGAACAGTTGGCCCGGCTCAGGGTAGAACAGCAGGGAGCTGCAACCGCTCAAGGTCAGGAGAAGGCAAAGGATGCCGAGGATTCTCATCCGTTGAAACCTCGCAAGAATTGGAGTTGAAACACATTGCCCTGTAGGAGTGAGCCTGCTCGCGAAGGCGGTGTGTCAGACAACATCAATGTTGAATGTTCGGCCGCTATCGCGAGCAGGCTCACTCCCACAGGGGATTTCGTGATCGTTAGAGAATGTTGGAGTAATCCGCTTCTATCCGGTCCAGGCTCAGGTGGTTGAGGAAGTTGGAGAAGCACATCCACGCCGACAGTGCGTTCAGGTCGCGGAACTGATCCGGCAAATACTTCGGCGGCACCACCAGCCCTTCGTCCACCAACTGACGCAAGGTACGCATGTCTTCCAGCGTGGTCTTGCCGCAAAACAGCAGTGGAATCTGTTCAAGCTTGCCCTTACGCACGGCCAACTGAATGTAGTTGTAAACCATGATAAAGCCCTTGAGGTAGGACAAGTCTTTGGTAAAGGGCAGGCCGGTCGGTATCGAACCACGGAACACCCGGCTGGCATTGCCGTAGCTTTCGGCCATTTCGAAGCCTTGCTCGCGGAAGAATTCGAAGACCTGCAAGAAGTCCGCGCCCTCCTCCACCATGTGAATGGCCCGGGTGCGGTTGGTCAGTTTGCGCAGGCGGCTCGGGTAGGACGCGAAGGTGATGATTTCCATCAGGATCGCCAGCCCTTCCTGGGTCACCGTCGACGACGGCGGGCCTTTGGACAGGAAGGTGCAGATCGGCTGGTTCAGCCCGTTGAGCGTGGTGCCGACGTGGACCAGCCCTTCATGAACTTCCAGGGCGCGCACGTCACGTTCGTTGAACATCGCGTCGGTGCGAATCTTGATGTAGTCGGCGCCGGCCGCCGCATCGGCGACAATGCCGTCGGACTCGAACACCCGAATGGTCTCTTCGGCCTCGCCAAACACTTTGCTCAGCCGGGTTTGCAACAAATGCACGGCATCCTTGGCGGTGAGGATTTTCGGCTCGTCCTTCAGGTCACCCCGGCCATCGATGTTGTTCAGGTAATCGGAGAGCATCAGGCCGAGGTCGGACAGGGTCGGGTCACCGGCATGGAACGCGTCGGAAGCAGCGCCGTACAACTCCTGGGAAATCAGGCCGAAATCTTCGGTGCCGCGCGCTTCGAGCATGCGCACCACCATCCGGTATTCCTTGCACATGCGCCGCATGATTTGGCCGACCGGGTTGAACTGGCCGAGCTGACGGGTGATGTCACGCTCGATGTTCTGGAACTCCAGCTTCACTTTGCTGGAATCGAACGACAGCGGCCGATTGAGGTAATAATCGCGATCTACAGCGGGCATTTCCTTGCCCTTGGCCTTGAGGAACCCCTTGCGGATGCTGTCGTCCCACTTGACCGCATCGAGGACGCGAATCGGCGTCTGCGCCAGCACAATGCGATCGGACAAAATGCGTATCGTCTGCTGGTAATCGTCCACCCGAAACTCCTGTAGAAAAACCGTTAGGTGCTGGCTTTATTTAACGTTGGCTTTGGCCAGGCGCTGATAGCGCACGGCCTCGACGAAGACATCGGAATTGGCCGGGTCATCCAGGTAGGCAAAGACCTGATCCATGCTGCTATTGATCAATACACCGTCGCCATCATCGGTCTGGAAACCTTCACCGCTCAGGACTTTTTGTCCGAGGGCTTGATTGATCTGTTCGAGATCGAGGTTGTAGACCACCAATTCGTGCTTATCGGTCAGTTCAAACCCGGCGATGATGAAATGCCCGCCGAACTGCGCCGGCACCTTCGCCGACAGGTACCAGCGGCTGCCGTGGCGCGACACCGTAAAGGGGTAGGCCTCGCGCTCTTTGGGTTTGGCCTTGAGGTAGCTGACCGCCTGGTAACGACTGTCGCCCAGACGGGTCAGCTCCAGGTTCATCGGCTCGCCCCAGGCGTTGGTGCTGGTCCATTTGCCGAGCAGACCTTTGGGCGCGGGGTCGCTGGCGGGCAGTGGGTCCCTGAAGGTCACCAGACAGCCACTGAGCAGCAGGAACGACAAGGCGATCACAACGACACGCCAGGCTTTCATTCAACACTCCCTATGAACACACAGCCCCGAATGGTCACCGACCTTGCAGGAGCGAGTTTTGCCCGCGAAGGCGTTGTGTCAGTCAACACATAGGTTGAATGTTATACCGCCTTCGCGGGCAAGCCTCGCTCCTACAGGGTCGAGTGCCCCGCAGGAATTACACCGACGCCAATACCAAATGCATGTAGCGGGTCAGGTTCGGCTTCGGCGACAGGCTCGGCGTCGTTGAGCAGGCCCTGATATTCCATCCGTCCGATAATCGCCGTCAACACTTTGGCATCCTGTTGTGGTTCGCGCGAACCCAATACCTGGAAAAGCTGGCATGTGCCCTGGAGCAGAATCTGCTGATGTGACCGTACCAGCTCAGCAAGGCGCGGGTTCAGCAGCGCTTCCTGGCGGAACGCCTGTTCGGCCATCAAGTGCTCGCGACGGTTGATCAGTTGCCGGTGAACGTAGTCCGACATCAACCGCGCAATGTCGTCCGCCAGCTGCGAGCGCGACTCGGGGCTGCCGTCGCCGCTGACCACCATCTCGCGCAGCAGGCCCTCGTTATTGATCCACAACTTGGCCATGAACGCGGCGCTGCGTTCCACGTACTGGGCGAAGGTATCGGTGAGCAAGTCATCGATATCCTTGAAGTAATAAGTGGTGGCCGACAGCGGCACACCGGCCTCGGCCGCTACCGCTCGGTGACGCACGGCCCGCACGCCATCGCGCACGACAATGCGCATCGCCGCATCGAGAATGTCCTGTCGACGCTGCTCGCTGCCCTGTCGGCTGGCCTTGCGGCCCTGGTACTGAACGCTTTCAGCGACCGCAGTGGCGACGCCCGCTGCACCTTCTTGAGCAATTGCACGGTTCACGACAGGTATTCCTCTCTTACTTCAAAAGTAACCATTTGATACGTTTGTACCAGACAGGCAATAAAAAGCCGCCTGTTATAGGCGGCTTTTTTATTGAAACACTTACGCTTGTGGCCGCATGTGCGGGAACAGGATCACGTCGCGGATCGACGGTGAGTTGGTCAACAACATCACCAGACGATCGATACCGATCCCTTCACCGGCCGTTGGCGGCATGCCGTACTCCAGCGCGCGAACGAAGTCGGCGTCGTAGTGCATGGGCGTCCTTGTCGGCCACCTGCGCCATGAAGCGCTCGGCCTGGTCTTCCGCGTCGTTCAACTCGGAGTAGGCGTTGGCGATTTCACGGCCGCCGATGAACAGTTCAAAACGGTCGGTGACGCTTGGGTTGTCGTCGTTACGACGGGCCAGCGGCGACACTTCGAACGGGTACTGAGTGATGAAGTGCGGCTGCTCCAGCTTGTGCTCGACCAGTTCTTCGAAAATCATCACCTGCAACTTGCCCAGACCTTCGAAGCCCAGCACCTTGGCGCCGGCCTTCTTGGCGATGGCGCGAGCCTTCTCGATGTCCGTCAGGTCGTCAGCGGTCAGCTCGGGGTTGTACTTGAGGATCGAGTCGAACACCGACAGACGCACGAACGGTTCGCCGAAGTGGAACACTTTGTCGCCATACGGCACGTCGGTGCTGCCCAGGACCAGCTGCGCGAGTTCGCGGAACAGTTCTTCGGTCAGGTCCATGTTGTCTTCGTAGTCGGCGTACGCCTGGTAGAACTCCAACATGGTGAATTCAGGGTTGTGACGCGTCGAAACGCCTTCGTTACGGAAGTTGCGGTTGATCTCGAACACTTTCTCGAAACCGCCAACCACCAGGCGCTTGAGGTACAGCTCAGGCGCGATACGCAGGAACATTTCCAGGTCCAGCGCGTTGTGGTGCGTCTCGAACGGCTTGGCTGCTGCGCCACCCGGGATGGTTTGCAGCATCGGCGTTTCGACTTCGAGGAAGTCACGCTTCATCAGGAAGCTGCGGATGTGCGCGATCACTTGGGAACGAACGCGGAAGGTCTGGCGTACCTCTTCGTTGACGATCAGGTCAACGTAACGCTGACGGTAGCGCTGCTCGGTGTCGGTCAGGCCGTGGTGCTTGTCCGGCAGCGGGCGCAGCGATTTGGTCAGCAGGCGTACGTCTGTCATCTCGACATAAAGATCGCCCTTGCCTGAACGCGCCAGGGTGCCTTCGGCGGCGATGATGTCGCCCAGGTCCCAGTGCTTGATCGCTTCCAGGGTCTCGGCCGGCAGCGTCTTGCGATTGACGTAGACCTGGATGCGCCCGGTCATGTCTTGCAGCACCATGAAGGCGCCGCGATTGAGCATGATGCGTCCGGCAATCTTCACCGGGATCGCCGCTTCAGCCAGCTCTTCCCTGGTCTTGTCGACGTACTTCTGCTGCAGGTCGTTGCAATAGCTGTCGCGACGGAAGTCATTGGGAAAAACATTGCCCTTGGCACGCTCGGCGGCCAGTTTCTCCTTGCGCTGAAGGATCAGGCTGTTCTCTTCCTCGTGGATGGCGTGCTGGTTCAGCGGTTGTTCGCTCATGGTTTAAAAATGCCTGGATCGAATGAATGAATCCCGGGGAGGGTGTGTTGGAAGGCGTTTCACTTCAGCCCACCATGGCCTGCCCCTATTTTGGTGGGCTGAAGCCCACCCTACATCTGGACACTGGAACTCGAGTTGGGTGGGCCGGGCGGCGTTCCGCTTCAGCCCACCCACGCTGGCCAAGCTCAGTAGCGTTAAAGCCCTTGCTTCAGACTGGCTTCGAGGTATTCGTCGATATCGCCATCGAGCACCTTGTCGCAGTCGCTGCGCTCAACGTTGGTGCGCAGGTCCTTGATGCGCGACTGGTCGAGTACGTAGGAGCGGATCTGGTGGCCCCA
>LNAP01004911.1_pt1 | contig 12105 bp, 7 predicted proteins | sample 602601 | NCBI WGS metagenome assembly LNAP01 (sample SAMN02440304, study PRJNA202911) | soil metagenome | biome: Subtropical and temperate rainforests or woodlands; isolation source: soil samples (1 kg each in a 20% v/v slurry with milli Q water) were... ... | reverse complement strand
GGCAGGCCAAGCGCCACGCCCAGCTTGCGGACTTCGTCTTTGAAGAGTTCGCGCAAGGGTTCGAGCAATTTCAGGTTCAGCGTATCGGGCAGGCCGCCGACGTTGTGGTGCGATTTGATGGCGACGGCTTTGCCGGTCTTGCCGCCGGCCGATTCGATGACATCGGGATAGATGGTGCCTTGCGCCAGCCAGCGGGCGTTGGCGAGTTTGCCGGCTTCCACCTGGAATACCTCGACGAACTCCCGGCCTATGATCTTGCGCTTGGCTTCGGGGTCGGAGACGCCGGCCAGTTTGCCCATGAATTGTTCAGTGGCATCGACGTGGATGACCTTGATGCCGAAATGGTCGGCGAAGGTTTCCATGACCTGCTTGGCTTCGTTCAGGCGCAGCAGGCCGTGGTCGACGAATACGCAGGTGAGCTGGTCGCCGATGGCCTTGTGTATCAGCGCGGCGGCCACGGAAGAATCGACTCCGCCAGACAGGCCCAGGATCACGTCGTCGCTGCCGACCTGCGCGCGGATGTGCGCGACGGCTTCGGCCACGTAGTCGGGCATGTTCCAGTCGCCGGCGCAGCCGCATATCTCGGTGACGAAACGCGCGAGTATGGCCTCGCCCTGGGTGGTGTGGGTGACTTCGGGATGGAATTGCACGGCATAGAAGCCGCGCTCTTCGTCGGCCATGCCGGCGACCGGGCAGGATGGCGTGGAGGCCATGAGCTTGAAGCCGGGCGGCAGCGCGGTGACTTTGTCGCCGTGGCTCATCCAGACCTTGAGCATGCCGTGGCCTTCTGTGGTGGTGAAGTCCTGCAGGCCGTCCAGCAGCCTGGTATGGCCATGGGCGCGCACCTCGGCGTAGCCGAATTCGCGATGGTCGGACCATTCGACTTTGCCGCCCAGCTGTGCCGCCATCGACTGCATGCCGTAGCAGATGCCCAGTACCGGCACACCGGCTTCGAATACCTTGCTGGGGACCTTGAGGGATTCCTCATGGTAGGCCGAAGCGTGGCTGCCCGACAGGATGATGCCTTTCAGGCCTTCCTGCGACTCGATGAAGGCGTTGTCCACGTCACCGGGATGAATTTCGCAATAGACGCCGGCTTCGCGCACGCGGCGGGCGATAAGTTGAGTGACTTGTGAACCGTAATCGAGGATGAGAATGCGCTGGTGCATGGCATGAAGGAGAAAAAGAATGCAAGGCGTTAATGTAACGTATTGAGGCGGGTTACGCTGGCGCATGCGGCCTGATCAGGCCACAGTTTCGTGTAACAAAGAAGCCCTCATGCAATCCAGGCAGTCCGCCGCCCTACTTTCCTTTTCAGGTTTCATCGTATTGGCCGTGGGTATGGGGCGCTTCGCCTTTACCCCCATGCTGCCCATGATGCAAACCGGTACGTGGCTGGTACTGACCCAAGGCGGCTGGCTCGCCAGCGCGAATTACCTGGGCTATATGGCGAGGGCCTTGATTGCCGCCAGCGTGCGCTGGCCTGCCTCGCTGCAGCTGCGCGCGGGACTCGCCCTCCTGTTGTTGTCAGGGCGGCCGGGCCCGCGCGCAGGCGCTTATTCAGCCCGGTAGTTGGGCGCTTCCTTGGTGATCTGCACGTCGTGCACATGCGATTCGCGCACGCCCGCCGAGGTGATTTCGACGAATTCGGCCTTGGTGCGCATTTCCTCGATGGAGGCGCAGCCGCAATACCCCATGGAAGCGCGAATGCCGCCTATCAGTTGGTAGATGATGGCGATGACGCTGCCCTTGTAGGGGACGCGGCCTTCGATGCCTTCGGGGACAAGCTTGTCGACATTGTTGTTGGGATCCTGGAAGTAGCGATCCGCCGAGCCGTCGGCCATGGCGCCCAGGCTGCCCATGCCGCGATAGGACTTGTAGGAACGCCCCTGGAACAATACGACTTCGCCGGGGGACTCTTCGGTGCCGGCGAACATGCCGCCCATCATGCAGGCCGAGGCGCCTGCCGCCAGGGCCTTGGACACGTCGCCGGAGTAGCGGATGCCGCCGTCGGCGATCAAGGGCACGCCCGTGCCTTCGAGCGCCTTGGCGACATCGGCGATGGCGGTGATTTGCGGCACGCCGACGCCGCCGACGATGCGCGTGGTGCAGATCGAGCCCGGGCCTATGCCCACCTTGACGCAGTCGGCACCCGCTTCGACCAGGGCTTTGGCCGCCCCGGCGGTCGCGATGTTGCCGCCTATGACCTGGATTTTCGGGTAGTTCTTCTTGACCCAGCGCACGCGCTCGATGACGCCGGCGGAGTGGCCGTGCGCGGTATCGACGACGATCACGTCGACGCCGGCATTGGCGAGTTTTTCGACGCGTTCCTCGGTGCCTTCGCCCACGCCCACCGCCGCGCCGACGCGCAACTGGCCCTGGCTGTCTTTCGAGGCGTTGGGATGCTCGGTATTCTTGACGATATCCTTGACCGTCGCCAGGCCGCGCAGCTGGAATTTGTCGTTGACGATCAGCACGCGCTCGAGGCGGTGCTTGTGCATGAGCGATTGCGCCTCGTCCAGCGTGGCGCCTTCTTTCATGGTGATCAGGCGGTCTTGGGGCGTCATGACGTCGCGCAAGGGGACATCCAGCCGGTCTTCGAAGCGCAGGTCGCGATTGGTGACGATGCCCACCAGCTTGCCCGCCTCGACCACCGGCAGGCCGGAAATCCCATGCTGGCGCTGCAGCGCAATGGCATCGCGCACTTTCATGGTGGGGGTCACGGTGACCGGATCGATCACGATGCCGAATTCATGGCGCTTGACGCGCGCGACTTCGCGCGCTTGCTGGTCGGCGGTAAGATTCTTGTGAACGATGCCTATGCCGCCTTCCTGGGCCATGGCAATGGCCAGGCGCGCTTCGGTCACGGTGTCCATCGCGGCGGAAACCAGCGGGATATTCAGCGTGATGTCGCGCGTGAAGCGCGTGGCAAGGGAAGTATCGCGGGGCAGTATTTCGGAATACGCGGGGACCAACAACACATCGTCGAAGGTGAGCGCTTTTTTGATTAGACGCATAAACTAGGCTCCGTGCAAAGCAAGATTATACGCGAACCTAGGGTCTATACCTAGTATTGCTTACCATAGGGAGGAGACCGGCATGCGCATATTGCTCGTGGAAGATAATCCGGATATTGGCGACGCCATCGAAAGCAAGCTCAAGGCCGCCGGGCACGGCGTGGAATGGGCGCGCGACGGAGAATCGGCATTGCGGTGGGTGGCCGAGGGCGCCTGGGACGCCATCGTGCTGGACATCATGCTGCCCGGCAAGGACGGCTTCGCCGTGCTGCGCGAGTTGCGCGCCGCCGGCTGCGACGCCCAGGTGCTGGTCGTGACGGCGCGCTCGGAGATCGAAGACAAGATCGACATGCTGGATCTGGGCGCCGACGATTATCTGGTCAAGCCATTCGACTTGCGCGAGCTCGAAGCGCGGCTGCGCGCCCTGATGCGCCGCCCCGCCGGGCACACGTCCAGCCTGGCGCAATACGGCAATCTGGCCCTGGATATCGCGGGCCGCAGCGCCAGCGTGGGCGGGCGTCCGCTGGAACTCGGCCGGCGGGAATTCCGCCTGCTGGAAATCCTGCTCGGACGCGTCGGCCAGACCGTGCTCAAGGAACGCCTGATGAACCAGATATTCAGCCAGGACGACGACGTTACGCTCAATGCGCTCGAACTGCAGGTGTCGCGCCTGCGCAAGAAGCTGGTCAACTCCTCTGTCGATATCGTCACCGTGCGGGGAGTCGGCTATCAGGCCTGTTGCCATGAGCAATGACGTGTTTTCCATACGCAGCCGCATATTCCGGGTGGCGATCGTGCTGCTGGTGCTGTCCTCAGTGGTGCTGGTCGTGTTCCTGCATGACTACGCGACCCGCGCGGCGGACCGCGCCTTCGACCGGCTGCTGGCCGCCTCGGCTCTGTCGATAGCCGGCGCGGTGCAGATCGAGGACAGCCAGGTCGCGGTGGAACTGCCTTTCGCCGCCCTGGCCATGCTGTCGGGCAATGAACGGGTCTTTTATGCCGTGCGCAATGCCCAGGGCAAGCTGGTGACAGGCTACGGCGACCTCGATGCCGGCATGCCGCTGGCGGGGTCGGCGAACGCGGTTTTCAATAATGCGCATTACCGCCGCGATGATATCCGCATCGCCACGGTGGGCCGGCTGGTGTCGGTCAACCAGCAGGCCGGCTGGGTCACCGTGCGGGTTGCCGAAACCCGCGGCGCCCGGCAGGCGCTGGCCCAGGAAATCCTCAACCGCAGTGTGCTGCCTTTGCTGGTCATGGTCGCGGTGGCGCTGAGCCTGCTGTGGTTCGGCGTGACGCGCGCCTTCGCGCCGCTGCGGCTGATCGAAACCGAGCTGCGCCAGCGCCAGCCCAATGACCTGGAGCCGCTGTCCAGCCCGGTGCCGCGCGAAGTCCGGCGGCTGGTGGAGGCCCTCAATGGCTTCATGCTGCGCTTGCAGGCCATGCTCAACAGCTTGAACAACCTGGTGGCCGACGCGGCGCACCAGGTCCGCACGCCGCTGGCCTCTTTGCGCGCCCAGTCCGAGGTCGCGCTGGAAGAAACCGATGCGGCCAAGCTGCATGAGCGCCTGGTCCGCATCCATCTGAATGCCTCGCGCGCCAGCCAGCTGGTCAACCAGTTGCTGATGGACGCGACCATTACCCACCGCCTGGGTTCGCGCGGCCATGCCATGGTCGGAGTCGCGGAAATAATCAATGAAACCCGCCAGCGCATAGGGCCGCTGGACGCCCAGCGCCTGCGCATTTCCATTGCGCCCGAAGTGCGCCGCGGGCGCATTCTGGGGGACCGCGTGGCCCTGCGCGAAATGCTGCGCAATCTGGTGGACAATGCGCTGCGCTATGCGCCCGAGGGCGAGGTCGAGCTGCTGGCCGAGGGCCTGCCCGGACACCGCCTGGGACTGACCGTGGCGGATCGCGGCCCGGGGATTGCGGACAATGAAAAAGACCTGGTGCTGGAGCGCTTCGGGCGCGGCAGCGGCGCCGAATCCCAGCCGGGATCAGGCTTGGGGCTTTCCATCGTCAAGGCCGTGATCGACGGGCACAAGGGTACGCTGGCGCTGCGCAACCGGCCCGGCGGCGGGCTGCTGGTATATGTCAACCTGCCATTATCGCCGGCCGCGACAGCGGCTCCGGCCCTGGCCACGCTTGGCATGCTGGGCATGGCCGGCCTGCTGACGCTGGCCTGCCTGGCCTGGCCCAGGCCTTCATGGGCCCAGGAAGCGGCGTCCGGCTCCGCCATCACCAGCTATTATCCCGCGGCCCATGAAGCCGCCACCCTGACCATTGCCGGATCGACCGATACGCCGCTGTTTGCCTCGCTGGCCCTGGCCTTCCAGGAATCCCACCCGGACGTCTCGCTGGTCTACCGCGAAATCGGCACCCGCGAACTGTACGAGCTGGCCGTCGCCGGGAAGCTGGAACAGGCCGACATCCTGGTCAGTTCCGCGGTCGACCTGCAGCTGAAACTGGCCAACGATGGCTACGCCCTGCCCTATGCGTCCAGCCATACCAGGGAACTGCCTGCATGGGCCGTTTGGCGATCGGAGGTATTCGGATTCACCTTCGAGCCCATCGTCATGGTCTACAACCCGGACCGCTACAGTGAAAAGACGGCGCCGCGTTCGCGCCAGGCCTTGCTGCGCCTGCTGGAACAGGACCGAAAGCGCATGCACGCGCGCATAGGCACCTATGACATCGCCTTGAGCAGCGTCGGCCACTTGCTGGCCGTGCAGGACGAGATCCTCTCGTCCAACTTCTGGGGCCTGGCCAATGCCCTGGGCCAAGTGGACGTGCAACTGGAAGCCAACACCGCCGACATCCTGGACAAGATAGAAAGCGGCGAGCTGGACCTGGGCTACAACGTGCTGGGATCCTACGCCCTGGCGCGGCAGCAGGCCGGCCACAGGCTGGGCATAGTCATCCCGGAAGACTACGTGCTGGTGCTGGCGCGAGCCGCGCTGATTGCGCGCCACAGCCCGCAGCCCGAACTGGCCGGGACATTCCTGGACTGGCTGCTGTCCCCCGCCGGGCAGGCCGTGGCGGCGGGCCAGGCGGGCCTGGGCGCCATCATGGGCGCGCATACCGGCAAGGGCTATGCGAGCGGCCCGCTGGCGCTCTCGCAAAGCATCGTGCAGCCCATCGCCCTGACCCCCGCCTTGCTGGTGGGGCTGGACCAGCAGCGCCACAGCCGTTTCCTGCAGAACTGGAAGCGCCTGGTGACGGACACGCCTCCGCGCCCATGACAGGATGCTGACAGCTGTTTGCTCTAAGATAGCTGCAAGATAGGCTTTCAGCCTGCTTTTTTGCAACCTTTGGAGGAGACCAGCATGTTGCGTCTTTCACGCTTGGCAGCGGTATGCGCTGCCGTATTCACTACCGCCGTTTCCGGCGCCGCCTGGGCTCAGGCCCCCGAAAACTATCCCGCCGACTACCAGAAAGTGGTGGACGCCGCCAAGAAGGAAGGCAAGGTGGTGATCTATTCCACCACCGACACCAAGGCGGCCAATCCTGTCATCCAGGATTTCGAAGCGCTGTATCCCGGCGTCAAGGTCGAGTACAACGACATGAACAGCACCGAACTGTACAGCCGCTACATCAGCGAGCAGGCCTCGGGCGGGAATAGCGGCGATGTGGTCTGGAGTTCCTCCATGGATTCGGCGCTGAAGCTGGCCGTGGATTTCGCCCTGACCTACAAATCGCCCGAAATTCCCCATGTGCCGAAATGGTCGGTGTGGAAGGATGCCGCCTATGGCACCACCTATGAACCGGCGGCGTTCATCTACAACAAGCGCCTGATCAAGCCCGAGGAAGTGCCGACCACGCACACGGCATTGGCCAAGCTGGTCAGCGGCCAGACCGATCGCTTCAAGAGCAAGGTAACCACTTACGACGTCGAAAAATCCGCCGTGGGCTTCATGCTGGCGGTGCAGGACAGCCGCAATGATCCAAACTACAAGAAAACCCTCAGCGACACCGCCAAGGCGGGGCTGGTGGTCCAGTCGTCGACCGGCACCATGATGGAACGCGTGTCCTCGGGCGAAAACCTGATTGGCTACAACATCCTGGGGTCGTATGCGGAAACGCGCGCCAAGAAGGATCCCGGCCTGGGCGTGGCCTATCCCACGGATTACGCCCTGGTGCTTTCGCGTGTGGCCTTCATCAGCAAAACGGCCAAGCATAAGAACGCCGCCAAGCTGTGGCTGGATTACCTTCTGTCGCTGCGCGGCCAGAACGTGCTCGCCAACAAGGCTGACCTCGCGTCCATACGCAGCGATATCGATGGCGACAACGATGTCGACGGCATGACCAAGAAACTGGGCGCCGCGCTCAAGCCGATTCCCGTCGATGAATCGCTGCTTGAATACCTCGACCAGAACAAGCGCCTGGCATTCATCAAGGAATGGCGCGCCGCCACCGGCAAATAAGCCGCGGCCTGCGCCCCTAGCCCGGCATGCCGCCGCCTGTTTCCCCGACAGCGGCCGGCATGCATTAATTCTCAGGTGATTGCATGTATTCTTTGCGCCGAAGATGGCAGTCCTTGCCGCGCGGGGTGGTCGTAGCCCTTACCGCGCTGGCGATCTATCTGCCGCTGTCGCTCATCATTTTCCAAAGCTTCCTGTCGGCGCCGTTTTTCATGCCGTCCAGGAAGTTCGGAATCGAGGGCTATGAATTCATTTTCGCCGACCCCGATTTCTACAAGGCCGTCAAAAGCGGCTTCCTGCTGGCCTTCGGGCTTTGCGTCATTGCCGTGCCGCTGGGCGGCATCCTGGCGTTCCTGGTGGCGCGCACCGACCTGCCCGGGCGGCGCTGGATACAGCCGCTGATCCTGGTGCCGGTGTTCGTCTCGCCCATGGTGCTGGGCTTTGGCTATGTGGTCGCCGCCGGCCCCGTGGGCTTTTTCTCGACATGGGCGCAGGACATCCTGGGCTTCGTGCCCTGGAATATCTATTCCCTGCCCAGCATCATCATCATCGCCGGGCTCACGCATGTGCCCTACGCCTATCTGTATATTTCCTCGGCCCTGCACAGTCTGGGCTCGGATGTCGAAGAGGCGGCGCGGACGGTGGGCGCCTCGCCGCTGCAGGTCATGACCTCGGTCAGCCTGCCCATGGTGAGACCCGCCCTGTCGTATGCCACGGTGCTGCTGTTTTTCCTGGGTCTGGAAGTCTTCGGCCTGATGCTGGTGCTGGGCGATCCCGAAGGGCATCTGGTCTTGTCGACCTATCTGTACAAACTGACCAACAAGCTGGGCATTCCTTCCTATCACCTCATGGCCGCGGTGGCCATGGTCCTGATCGCCTTCACCATTCCCCTGGTCATGCTGCAGCGCTATTTATTGCGCAGCGCCAATCGCTATGCGACCGTCAAGGGCAAGGCGTCGCGCCCCCGCCCGCTGCCGCTGGGTAAATGGCGCTGGGTGGCCGGCGCCGTCGTCCTGGCCTGGCTGGTGGTCGCCATACTCGTGCCGCTGGCCGGCGTGGTGCTGCGGGCCTTCGTGTCCAACTGGGGCTTCGGCGTTTCGCTGTTCGACGTGTTGTCCATCCAGGCGTTCCGCACGGTGTTCGAACAGCCCACACTGATACGCGCCATCGTCAACTCGGTCGCCATCGGCGTGCTGGGCGGCGCGCTGGCGGTGGCCTGCTACACGGCGATAGCGCTTGCCATGCATCGCAAGAATGACCATGTCACGCGTTTCATGGACTACAGCGTGCTGGTGCCGCGCGCCGTGCCGGGCCTGCTCGCCGGCCTGGCCTTTCTGTGGGTATTCCTGTTCGTGCCCATGTGGCTGGACAAGTCCCTGGAGGAAGGCTGGCTCGCGGCGCTGCCGGCGGCGCAATGGCTGCGCGACCATGCCATCGAGCCCCTGCGCAGCCTGCGGTCGACGATTTTCAGCGTCTGGCTCGCTTATTCTGTGGTGTGGATGGCCTACGGCTTGCGCCTGATCTCGGCCACGCTGCTGCAGGTCGCGCCCGAACTCGAAGAGGCCGCGCGCAGCACGGGCGCCTCGCGCGCGCAAATAACCCGGCATATCACGGTTCCGCTGGCCCGCTATGGCCTCATCGGCTCCTGGCTGCTCATGTTCCTGATTTTCGAGCGCGAGTATTCCACCGGCGTGTATTTGCTGTCACCGGGCACCGAAACCATCGGGTCCATGCTCGTATCCTTGTGGGCGACAGGCGCTATAGACATCGTGGCGGCGCTTTCATTCATCAATATCGTACTGGTAGTGGCAGGCCTGGGATTGGCGCTGCGCTTTGGAGTCAAGCTTCATGATTGAATTATCCGTCGAGAATCTGCACCTGGACTACGGCGACAATCCGGTGCTCAAGGGCGTATCCATGCAACTGCAGCGCGGCGAAGTCGTATCGCTGCTGGGGCCGTCTGGCAGCGGGAAAACCACCCTGCTGCGCGCGGTGGCCGGCCTGGAAGCGGCCAAGAAAGGCCGCATCACCATCAATGACCGCGTCCTGTTCGACAGCGAAACCCGCTCCGAAGTGCCGGCCGAGCTGCGCGACCTGGGCATTGTGTTCCAGTCCTACGCCCTGTGGCCGCACAAGACAGTGGCCGAGAACATCGCCTATCCGCTCAAGCTGCGCAAGATCAAGGCGGCGGAACAGCGCACGCGGGTCCAGGACATTCTCAACCAGTTGGGACTGGGCAAGCTGGGGCAGCGCTATCCCCACGAGCTTTCGGGCGGCCAGCAGCAAAGGGTGGCGATAGGACGCGCCCTGGTCTACAACCCGCCGGTCCTCCTGCTGGACGAACCCTTGTCCAACCTGGACGCCAAGCTGCGCGAGGAGGCGCGGGCCTTCCTGCGCGAACTGATCATGCGGCTCGGGCTTTCGGCCATCATGGTCACCCATGACCAGAATGAAGCCATGGCGATTTCAGACCGCATCCTGCTGCTGAACAATGGCAAGATCGAGCAGCAAGGCACGCCGCAGGAAATGTATGGCTCGCCCACTACCTTGTTCTGCGCCGAATTCATGGGCAGCAACAATATCCTGCAAGGCACGGTCAGTGAAATCGACGGGCAGGAGGCTGTGGTGCAGGGCCAGGGCTGGCGCCTGCGCGGGCGGGCCGGGGCGGGCCTGCAACAAGGCCAGGCCGCCAGCGCCATCATACGCGTCGAGCAGTTGCGCCTGGGTTCGGACGCCGGCGTAAACAGCATGCAGCTGCCCTTGGTGACCAGCATGTATCTGGGCGACAAGTGGGAATACCTGTTTCGCGCCCATGGCGCGGACACGCACGACGCCCTGGTATTGCGCGCCTACGGCAATCAGGAACGCGTGCCCGGGCAGTGCCATCTTGAACTGCCGCCCGAACACGTCTGGGTGTTTCCTTCTTGAACGACGGGCCCCGGCGGCCCGCGGGCCTACCCTAGCCCAGCCATACCCTGGCATTGCGGAACATGCGCAGCCAGGGGGTATAGCCGCCATGGGCGCTGTCCTGGCCGCCGGCATCGTGCTGACCCCAGCGCTGCGGGGCCCACGACATCGCCACATTGCGCGTGACACGCTCCGGATGCGGCATGAGCACGGTGAAACGTCCGTCGGCGGTGGTGACGCCGGCGATGCCTTGCGGGCTGCCGTTGGGGTTGTAGGGATACTGCTCGGTCGGCGCGCCCTGGTTGTCGACAAAGGTCAAGGCGCTCTTTACCTGCGCAAGCGTGCCCTGCCCGGTGAAATCCGCATAGCCTTCGCCATGCGCCACGGCCACCGGCACGCGCGTGCCCGCCATGCCCCGCATGAACAGGGAAGGCGACTCGGGGATTTCCACCAGCGACAGGCGCGCCTCGTATTTTTCCGATAGATTGCGCGTAAAGCGCGGCCAATGCTCGGCGCCGGGTATCATGCCGGCCAGCGCCGCCATCATCTGGCAGCCATTGCAGACCCCCAGCGCAAAGGTATCCGGGCGCCCGAAGTAGGCGGCGAACTGGTCGGCCAATTGATCGTTGAAGCGTATCGTGCGGGCCCAGCCCTCTCCGGCGCCCAGCACGTCGCCGTAACTGAATCCGCCCACGGCCACCAGCCCCTGCACATCGTCCAGGCGCACCCGCCCGGCCAGCAGGTCGGTCATGTGCACATCCTGCGCCTCGAAGCCGGCCTTGTCGAAGGCCCATGCCATTTCGACCTGGCTATTGCACCCTTGCTCGCGCAGGATGGCGACTTTGGGGCGTTTCCCGGTGGCGATGAAAGGCGCCGCGATATCCTCTTGCGGATTGAAGCCCACCACTGGGCTCAGGCCGGGATCATTCTTGTTCTGCCATGTATCGAATTCCGCCTGCGCGCAGGCGGGATTGTCGCGCAAGGCCATGATGCGGCGGCTGACTTCGCTCCATTGCTGGGCCAGTTCGACGCGCGGCTTCTGGTATATGCATTTGCCGTCGCGGAAAATCTGTATTTCGTCCTGCTTGTTCAGGCTGCCCATCACATGCGAATGGGCCGACAAACCCACCGCGCGCAATTGCTGCAGCACCGTATCGCGCTGGGCCAGCGGCACCTGGATGACGGCGCCGGCCTCTTCGGCAAACAAGGCCTTGAGGGTGATCTCGTCGCGCTGGACCGCAATCTGTTCGGGGCGTATCTTGTAGTCGCCCCAGTCGGCCGCGACCGGATCTATCGTCAGCATGTCAAGGTTGATCGACACCCCGACATGCCCGGCGAACGCCATTTCACATACCGTCGCCAGCAGCCCGCCATCGGAGCGGTCGTGGTAGGCCAGGATGCGTCCGTCGGCGGCCAGTTGGCGCAGCACCTTGAAAAACGCAATGAGGGCCGAGGCGTCGGTCATGTCGGGCACCGCCAGCCCCACCTGATTGAAGGCCTGCGCCAGGATGGAAGCTCCCAGGCGCTGCTGCCCGAAGCCCAGATCGATAAGGATGAGCGCGGTATCGCCGGCATCGGTGCGCAGCTGCGGCGTCAAGGTGGCGCGCACATCGGCCACCGGCGCAAACGCCGTCACGATCAGCGAGACTGGCGCCAGCACTTCGCGCGGCCCGCCATCCTGGGACCACGACGTGCGCATGGACAGGGAGTCCTTGCCGACCGGAATGGACAAGCCCAGTTGCTGGCACCAGTCGCTGATG
>LNAP01021965.1_pt1 | contig 12107 bp, 9 predicted proteins | sample 602601 | NCBI WGS metagenome assembly LNAP01 (sample SAMN02440304, study PRJNA202911) | soil metagenome | biome: Subtropical and temperate rainforests or woodlands; isolation source: soil samples (1 kg each in a 20% v/v slurry with milli Q water) were... ... | reverse complement strand
TGATGACCGCGCTGGTGGCGTCCCTCGGCTTCGTGCCGATGGCGCTCGCGACCGGTGCCGGCGCCGAGGTGCAGCGGCCGCTGGCGACCGTCGTGATCGGCGGCATCATCTCCTCGACCGTGCTGACACTGCTGGTGCTGCCGGCGCTCTATTTGCTGTTCCGCCGTGACGTCACGCGCGAAACGCCTACAATGGCGCCTGATTTGGCCGCGTCCGGGGAGCGCTAGAAGTGGGCAGCCACGACCATCACGACCATGCCGGCCACGCGCATGATCACGGGCACGGTCACGACCACGGCCACGCGCATGTCCATGCGCCCGCCAGCTTCGGCAGGGCGTTCGCGATCGGCATCACCCTCAACACCGCGCTGGTCGTGGCCGAGGCGGTCTACGGCTATATCGGCAACTCCACCGCTCTGCTCGCCGACGCCGGCCATAATCTATCCGACGTGCTCGGCCTGGTCGTGGCCTGGGGCGCATCGATCGCGGCGCGGCGCGCGCCTAGCGGCCGCTTCACCTACGGCTTTCGCGCCTCCACCATCCTCGCCGCGCTTGCCAACGCGGTATTCCTGCTGGTCGCGACCGGGGCGATCGGCTGGGAAGCGATCTTGCGGCTGCGCGAGCCGGAGCCGGTGTCAGGTGTGACCGTGATGGTGGTCGCCGGCATCGGCATCCTCATCAACGGTTTCACCGCGCTGCTGTTCGCGCGCGGGCGCAAGGACGACATCAACATCGAAGGCGCCTATCTGCACATGGCGGCCGACGCCGCGGTCTCGCTCGGCGTGGTGGTCTCGGCGGCGCTGATCATCTGGACCGGCTGGCTCTGGCTCGATCCCGTCACCAGCCTCGTGATCTGCGTCACGATCCTCTGGAGCACCACCAGCCTGCTACGCGGCTCGATCGACATGTCGATGGCGGCGGCGCCCAAGGGTACCGACCTCGCCGCGATCAGGGCATTTCTGCTGGAGCGGCCGGGCGTCTCCGCGATCCACGATCTGCACGTCTGGCCGATCTCGACCACCGAGACGGCGCTGACCTGCCATCTCGTGATGCCCGCGGGAGCCGCCGATGCATTCCTGATGGAGACCGCGCAGCTGCTGACGGCGTCGTTCCGCATCGGCCACGCCACGCTTCAGGTCGAGACGAACCCGGACAATGGCTGCGCGCTGGCGCCGGATGATGTGGTGTGAGGGGCTGGTCGCCCCAATCTCCGGTGTCATCCCGGACAAGCGAAGCGCCGATCCGGGATCCATAACCACAGGAAGTGGTTTGGTGAAGACTCGGAGTTACCGGCTTCTCGCCGCAACTTCTCCCTGTGGTTATGGGTCCCCGCCTTCGCTGGGACGACACCGAGGGTGTGGCAGGCGTTGAGCTACTTCGCCTTCGCCGTCACGATCCAGATCGCGCCCTGCAACGCCACGCTCTGCCCCTTCTGGAACGGCGCGAGCGTGTCGCGGATCGAGGCTTTTGCCGCCGCATAGGTCTCCGGCGGATGGCCCTGCAGCGCGCGGCTGGCGGGGCCGATCTGGAGCGAGCCCTCGACCGCGGCATCGAGCCCGCCGCCGATGGCGATGTCCATCGCCAGGTTATGCGGCTCCATCGCCACGTCGACGAAACCTGCGCCCTTCAGGATACGCATCACGCGCTCCTCCGAGGCAAAGGCGAACGGGCCCGGCTCCTCCGGCCCGACCGGCGGCATCTTCGGGACGTGTTTGTAGACCGCCATCAGCGGCGCCATCATCCACGGATTTTCCTTCGGCTCGCGCCAGCAGGCGAAGGCCAGCCGCCCGGACGGCCTCAGCGCACGGCGGAGATTGGTGAAGGATGCAATCGGATCGGCGAAGAACATCACGCCGAAACGCGAGGCGAGCAGATCAAAACTCGCCGGCTCGAACGGATGCACCGTCGCGTCTGCCAGCACGAAATCGAGCGGCAGCCCTTTCGGCGCGAACGCGCGCGCCTGCGACAGCATCGGTTCGGAGACGTCGAGGCCGAGCGCAAATCCGTCAGGCGCCACCGCTTTGGCGAACGCGAACGTCGTCGCGCCGGAGCCGCAGCCCACATCGAGCACGCGCTCGCCGGGCTTCGGCCTGGCGCGATTGATCAGGACGTCGGCAATGGGTCCGAGCAGCGTTTCCTGTGCCGCATGGCGGTCGGCCCAGCGCTGCCCGCTCGGGCCGTTCCAATAGGCGATCTGATCGGCGTTTTGCTCGTGTCCGCTTGGCTGTTGCATTGGGGCCCCTTGTCGTTTTGCCGGTCGTGATACCACGCCGGAAGCCCATCAAGCGGTCAAATCAGCGCGGTTTGCGACGCGGCCACCTCTTGCTCCAGCACCCGCTGGAGCGCTAAAGAGGCGCCGTGGGGCGGTTAGCTCAGCTGGTTAGAGCATCTCGTTTACACCGAGAGGGTCCGCGGTTCGAATCCGTGACCGCCCACCACTCCTGACACCCGAACCTCAATCCCCCGGCTTCCCCGGCAGCAGCGGCACGGCGTCGATCCATACCGCCGCCGACTGGCACCAGATCTGGCGGCTGGGCCGCAATTGGTCGCGCTGGCGGATGCTGCCCCAACGGACGCCCCAGTCGTCGGCCTGGTCGCCCTCGCCGCTGGTGAACAGCGGGGAACCGCAGTCGCCGCAAAAGTGCTGAAAGCGCATCCGGCCATTGTCGCCGCGCTTGCCATAGACCTTCGGGGTGCCGCCGGTCAGCTTGACGTCTGCACCGGTACAGATCGCGGTCACCCGGAACGGCGATCCCGTCAGGGTCTGGCAGTCCCGGCAATGACAGACCGAGACCGCCTCCGGATCGATCTCGGCCTCGAAGGTGATCTGCCCGCAATGGCAGTGACCGTCGATCTGCATTGCGCGTCCCCCTGCCCCCAAAACAAAAACGGCGCCCGAAGGCGCCGTTTTATCATCTCTTGCTGAACTTTAGTGAGCGGTCAGTCCACCGGCGGCTTCGTCGCCGTCCGGCTTCACCGTCACCTTGGTGTCCTCTTCCCAGACGATCGGCACCGGCTTCTTCACCAGCGCCCGTCGAGGCGCGAGACCGGGATGATCTCCATGCCGCCCTTGATCGCATCGGAAATCTCCGTGAGATCCTTGGCGTTGTCCTCGGGGATCAGCACCGTCTTGATGCCGCCGCGGGCAGCGGCGAGCAGCTTCTCCTTCAGGCCGCCGATCGGCAGCACGCGGCCGCGCAGCGTGATCTCGCCGGTCATCGCGACATCGTGGCGGACCGGAATGCCGGTCATGACCGAGATGATCGCAGTGGCCATCGCCACGCCGGCCGACGGACCGTCCTTCGGCGTCGCGCCTTCCGGCACGTGCACGTGGATGTCGCGGCGGTCGAACAGCGGCGGCTCGATGCCGTAGACGATCGCGCGCGAGCGGACGTAGGACGCAGCCGCCGAGATCGACTCTTTCATCACGTCGCGCAGATTGCCCGTGACCGTCATCTTGCCCTTGCCGGGCATCATGACGCCTTCGATGGTCAAGAGCTCGCCGCCGACATCGGTCCAGGCAAGGCCGGTGACGATACCGACCTGCGGCTCGCTCTCGATCTCGCCGTAGCGGTACTTCGGCACGCCCAGAAGCTCTTCGAGAATCTTCTCGGTGACCTTGACCGACTTCTTCTTGGAGATCATCAGCTCCTTCACCGCCTTGCGGGCGAGTGTGGAGAGCTCACGCTCCAGATTACGCACGCCCGCTTCGCGGGTGTAGCGGCGGATCAGCAGCAGCAGCGCGTCGTCGTCGATCGAGAACTCCTTGGAGTCGAGGCCGTGCTTGGACACCGCGTTCGGGATCAGGTGCTTGCGCGCGATCTCGACCTTCTCGTTCTCGGTGTAGCCGGCGATCCGGATGATCTCCATGCGGTCCATCAGTGGGCCGGGAATATTGAGCGTATTCGCGGTCGTGATGAACATGACGTTCGACAGATCGTAGTCGACCTCGAGATAGTGGTCGGCAAACGTCCCGTTCTGCTCGGGGTCGAGGACCTCGAGCAAGGCCGAGGACGGATCGCCGCGGAAATCGGCGCCCATCTTGTCGATCTCGTCCAGCAGGAACAGCGGATTGGACGACTTCGCCTTGCGCATCGACTGGATGATCTTGCCGGGCATCGAGCCGATATAGGTGCGGCGGTGACCGCGGATCTCGGCCTCGTCGCGCACGCCGCCGAGCGAGACGCGCACGAATTCGCGCCCCGTCGCCTTCGCGATCGACTTGCCGAGCGAGGTCTTGCCGACGCCGGGAGGTCCGACGAGGCACAGGATCGGGCCGGTCAGCTTGTTGGCGCGCGACTGCACCGCGAGATACTCGACGATGCGTTCCTTGACCTTCTCCAGCCCGTAGTGATCGGAGTCCAGAACGGCCTGCGCCGCTCCCAGATCCTTCTTCACCTTGGACTTCTTGTTCCACGGAATCGACAGCAGCCAGTCCAGATAGTTGCGCACGACGGTCGCTTCCGCGGACATCGGCGACATCTGGCGCAGCTTCTTCAATTCATGCTGCGCCTTCTCGCGCGCTTCCTTGGAGAGCTTGGTCTTGGAGATCTTCTCTTCGAGATCGGCCAGCTCGTCACGACCGTCGTCGTCACCGAGCTCCTTCTGGATCGCCTTCATCTGCTCGTTGAGATAATACTCGCGCTGGGTCTTCTCCATCTGGCGCTTGACGCGCGAGCGGATGCGCTTCTCGACCTGCAGTACCGAGATCTCGCTCTCCATCAGGCCCAGCACCTTCTCGAGGCGCGTGGTGACGGACAGCGTCTCCAGGATGCCCTGGCGGTCCGCGATCTTGACGGCGAGATGCGAGGCAACGGTGTCTGCGAGCTTGGCGAAATCGGTGATCGCCTGCACGACACCAACGACCTCGGCCGAGATCTTCTTGTTGAGCTTCACATAGCTCTCGAAGTCGGACACGACCGAACGCGACAGCGCTTCCGCCTCGACCGACTTCGCGTCGGTGTCGGCAAGCGCAATTGCGGTCGCTTCATAGTACTCGCTGCGATCGGTGTACTTCTGCACGCGCGCACGCTCGAGCCCTTCGACCAGCACCTTCACGGTGCCGTCGGGAAGCTTCAGGAGCTGGAGCACGCTGGCAAGCGTACCGGTCTCGTAAATGGCATCGGGCGCCGGATCATCGTCCGACGCGTTCTTCTGCGTCGCGAGCATGATCAGCGCGTCGTTCTTCATCACCTCTTCGAGCGCACGGATCGACTTCTCGCGGCCGACGAAGAGCGGAACGATCATGTGCGGGAAGACGACGATGTCGCGCAGCGGCAGCACGGGATAAGCGTGTGTTTCGCCATGGACAATGGTTGGCCGGGGTTTTGGATTCGTCATGGCCTTTTCCTTTTGCTTTGCCCCCTTGCACGCAGCCCGCCATGCTCATGCGCAACCGCCACAAGGTGCCGAGGTGATCCACAAAACCAGCCTGCCATTCACGGGGCGGACCGGGCTTGCCGGATCGGAACTGAGGCGAATCTTGAACAGAAGTTTCGCTCGCCGTCGATATTAGGTGGCTATCGAGCGGGGGGGTGTCAAGTCATTGAAAGACGCGCACCATCAGGCGCTTACGCACGCGAATAAGCGACGCAATACCGGCTGCGGAGGAACTTTCCGCAGCCCTTACTTGATAAGACGATTGGAGCGTTCCAGCGCCGCAAATCAGGCGCTGGCGTTCTCGACGGCGCGATCGGACCGATCGGCGTAGATGTAGAGCGGACGGGCCGTTCCTTCCACGACTTCGCGCGAAATCACGACTTCTTCCACACCTTCGAGGCCCGGCAGGTCGAACATGGTCTCGAGCAGGATCGCCTCGAGGATCGAACGCAGACCACGCGCGCCGGTCTTGCGCTCGATCGCCCTGCGGGCGACCGCGCCAAGCGCCTCGTCGGCGAAGGTCAGCTCGATGTTCTCCATCTCGAACAGCCTCTGGTACTGTTTCACCAGCGCGTTCTTCGGCTCGGTGAGGATCTTCTTCAGCGAGGCCTCGTCGAGGTCCTCGAGCGTCGCCACGACCGGCAGACGGCCGACGAACTCGGGAATGAGGCCGTACTTCAGGAGGTCCTCAGGCTCGACGTGACGGAAGATCTCGCCGGTCCGGCGATCCTCCGGCGCGAGCACCTGGGCGGCGAAGCCGATCGACGTCGACCGGCCGCGCGCCGAGATGATCTTCTCGAGGCCGGCGAACGCACCGCCGCAGATGAACAGGATGTTGGTGGTATCCACCTGCAGGAACTCCTGCTGCGGATGCTTGCGGCCGCCCTGCGGCGGGACCGAAGCCACCGTGCCTTCCATGATCTTCAGCAGCGCCTGCTGCACGCCCTCACCCGACACGTCGCGCGTGATCGAGGGATTGTCGGACTTGCGGCTGATCTTGTCGATTTCGTCGATGTAGACGATGCCGCGCTGGGCGCGCTCGACATTGTAGTCGGCGGCCTGAAGCAGCTTGAGGATGATGTTCTCGACGTCCTCACCGACATAGCCGGCTTCGGTCAGAGTCGTCGCGTCAGCCATGGTGAAGGGCACGTCCAGGATGCGGGCGAGCGTCTGCGCGAGCAGCGTCTTGCCCGAGCCGGTCGGACCGATCAGCAGGATGTTCGACTTCGCAAGCTCGACGTCGTTGTGCTTGGTCTGGTGATTGAGGCGCTTGTAGTGATTGTGCACCGCGACCGACAGGACCTTCTTGGCATGGCTCTGGCCGATCACGTAATCGTCCAGCACCTTGCAGATTTCCTTCGGCGTCGGAATGCCGTCGCGCGACTTGACCAGCGAGGATTTGTTTTCCTCGCGGATGATGTCCATGCACAACTCATGAAGACCGTGGGACCCGCGATCAGTTTGCGGACTTCGTGCTGGCTCTTGCCGCAGAACGAGCAATACAGCGTGTTCTTGGAGTCGCTCGTGCCGACCTTACTCATTCATGTCTCCGTCCGCGGTTCGATCTCGTCCGCTCGATCGCCCATTCCGACACAGTCGCCGGCATGAGACTCAAATAGAGCAAATTCCGTACCAAAAAAGACCCTACGCGTTACATCCCGTGCGAATCACGGTCACTCGACTCTCCGCGATCATAGCCGATCATTCGTAGCCAACCATGCTGTCACCCGACTATCAAGAATTCGCTAATCGGGGAGCCGCCGGCTACCCGTGACAATACCGTGATTTCACGTCTTGGCACGGGAGAACTGATCGAAATCGCGGTTGCGTGGCTGGATTGCCACGCAAAACAAGCACGAAAGCGGAACCTTCTGCCTGCCGCTGGGCGCAAAATTGCTTTTCCGCCCCTGCGGACGCGTTCTTAGCATGAACGGCGTCCTGACGATCCCCGCAATGCCGGGATCGCTGCTGCATCCCGGTAGTGCTACGGGGTCTTCACGCCCGCCGGCTCCTCGGCACGCTTGTCGATGACCTTGTCCACCAGACCGAACTCCTTGGCGTCGTTCGCGGTCAGGAACTTGTCGCGTTCCAGCGCATCCTCGATCGTCTTGTAGGTCTGGCCGGTGTGCTTCACGTAGATCTCGTTGAGCCGCTTCTTCAGGTTCAGGATTTCCTGGGCGTGCAGCATGATGTCGGTGGCCTGGCCCTGGAAGCCGCCGGAGGGCTGATGCACCATGATGCGCGCGTTCGGCAGCGAGAAGCGCATGTCCTTCTCGCCGGCGCAGAGCAGCAGCGAGCCCATCGAGGCCGCCTGGCCCGTGCACAGCGTCGAGACCGGCGGGCGGATGAACTGCATGGTGTCGTAGATCGCAAGACCCGACGTCACCACGCCGCCCGGCGAGTTGATGTACATCGAGATTTCCTTCTTCGGATTTTCCGCCTCGAGGAACAAGAGCTGCGCGACGATCAGCGTCGACATGCCATCCTCGACCGGTCCGGTCAGGAAGATGATGCGCTCCTTCAAAAGGCGCGAGAAAATGTCGTAGGCGCGCTCGCCACGGTTGGTCTGCTCGACCACCATGGGCACGAGGTTCATGTAGGTTTCAACCGGATCGCGCATGAGTCACCTGGGGTTTTAGGAGGACATCGCCAGTCTTGGCTGCCAGGCTTGCTGGACTTGCCGGAAGATCGATGGACATCCCGTGATGCAGGAAGTTGGTAGAAGTAGAACGCGTAGGTAAAGGGCGTACCGACAGATATAGCCCAATTCGCGCCAGACAAGTGCGGAGCGAATTAAGGCTTAATCCACCCGGCACTTGAAGCTGATTCTCGCAAAAAGGCCCAGCCAGCCACATGGCTAGCCGGGCCTGATCCTCGATCATCCTTAATAGAAGGCTTTCTTAGGAAAAGGATTGCTCAAAGCCTTCAGGCTGCGGTCTTTTCCGCCTCGTCGTCCTTGTAGAGGTCATCGCGCGAGACCTTCTTCTCGGTCACGTTGGCGAGCTCAAGGATGAAGTCGACGACCTTGTCCTCGTAAATCGGTGCACGAAGCTGGGCCAGCGCCTGGGCGTTGCTGCGGTAATAGTCCCAGACTTCCTTCTCGCGGCCGGGCATCGAGCGCGCCCGCTCGATCACGGCGCGGCCGACCTCGTCGTCGGTCACGGTGATCTTGTTCTTCTCGCCGATCTCCGAGAGCACGAGGCCAAGCCGCACGCGGCGGTCGGCGATCTTGCGGTACTCTTCCTTGGCGGCGTCTTCAGTGGTGTTCTCGTCGGCAAAGGTCTTGGCCGCGGAGTCCATCTCGGCCCTGACCGAGTTCCACATCAGATTGAACTCCTCGTCGACGAGCGAGGGCGGCGCCTCGAAGCGATGAGCCTCGTCGAGCTGGTCGAGCAGCGCACGCTTGACGCGCTGGCGCGTCGCGGTCGAGAACTCGGCGACCAGCCGCTCGCGCGCGGCTTCCTTCAGCTTGTCCAGCGATTCGAGGCCAAGCGTCTTGGCGAACTCGTCGTCGATCGTGATGTCCTGCGGCGCCTCGATCGTCGTTGCCGTGGTCTCGAACTCGGCCGGCTGGCCGGCGAGCTTCTCGCTCATGTAGTTCTTGGGGAACGTCACCTTCAGCGTGCGTGTCTCGCCCGCGCCGATGCCGATGAGCTGCTCCTCGAAGCCCGGAATGAAGGTGTTGGAGCCGATCACGACCTGGATGCCCTCGCCGGTGCCGCCCTCGAAGGCTTCGCCGTTGATGGTGCCCTTGAAGCTGATGGTGACGCGGTCGCCCGACTCAGCCTTGGCGCCGTCCGCCTTCGCGGCATAGCCGCGGTTGGAATCGGCGATGCGCTTGATCGCCTCGTCAACGTCGGCGTCGGTCACGTCGGCGACCGGCTTCTCGACCTGGAAGGACTTGAAGTCGGCGAGCGCGATCGCCGGCACCACCTCGATCGCGACCGTGTAGGTCAGATCGGTCTTGCCGCTCAGCAGCTCATCGACCTCGGCCTGCTCGCTCGGCATGGTGATCTTCGGCTCGGTCGCAAGGCGAAAGCCGCGCTCGGAGAACAGCTGCGTGTTGGTGTCGCGGATGGTCTGATCGATGGTCTCGGCCATCACCGAGCGGCCATACACCTTCTTCAGGTGAGAGACCGGCACCTTGCCGGGGCGGAAGCCGTTGATGCGGACCTTGTCCTTGAGATCGACGAGCTTGGCGCCGGCCTTAGCGTCGAGATCAGACGCGGGAACGCTGATCTTGAACTCGTGCTTCAAACCTTCCGAGAGGGTTTCTGTGACCTGCATGGCGTCCAATCTTCTTCTCGTTCGGCCCCGGCACGCTATCGCGTCGGGACGCTGTCATTAATCGATCCGGCGCGAGGCGAACGCCTCAACGCCGGCGGTTGATCGGACCGCTTCCGCCGGAAACACTCCGTGTGGAAGCAGCCCTTTGGTGCTGAAAGCGCTTGGTGCGGGCGGAGGGACTCGAACCCCCACAACTTTCGTCACTGGAACCTAAATCCAGCGCGTCTACCAGTTCCGCCACGCCCGCGTAATTTGCATCAAGACCGGCCGCGATGCCGCGGGCGGCGGGCTTATAGCATGTGCCCGCCTGTTCGCAGCAAAAAAATGGTCCGATCGAGGCCTGCTTCAAGTAGTCAGGATGGCTGGACTTATCCAGCGCGGCATGGTCCGGATCGAGCCATGAAACTGCGGATCTTCGAACCGACCAGGCGCGAGATTCTGGCCGGACTTGGTGCCTCGCTCGGAGCCTCTGCGGCCGGGTTGATGTCCGGCGGCGCAGGCCCGCTGGTGACCGCCCAGGTCGCGCTCCAGGCCCGACTCGCGACCCTGGCTCTGCGGCCAGGTCAGCCGGCTACACCAATCTGGGAGCTGGCCGCCGTAAGCCACACCAGGGGCGTCCGTCTCAGGCGTGGCGACCGCTGCGAGGTGGTCTTCCGCAACGACCTGCCTGTGCCGCTTGCCCCAGTCTGGTACGGCCTGAATGGCCCCGCCGCGGTCGACCCGCTGCGGGGGCGCGCGCCGACAGCGCCGGACACGACCGAAACATCAATTATTTCAATAGCAAACGCCGGGACCCTGCTGGCCGACTTCCGCCTTTTCGAGGACGGCCTCAAGCAGCCCGCACGCCCGCTTCCGATTATCGCTGACGAACCAATTCGGATCGCGGTCGATCGCGACGAGATCCTGCTGATCGAGGAATGGCGCCTGCGGCCGGACGGGACCGCGCTCCCCCCGGGGCACGACCCGAAGGACACGACACCGCTGTACACAATCAACGGGCAGACTTCATTCGAACTCTCAGCCAAGGCCGGTGAGCGGTTGCGGCTGCGCTTCATCAACGGCTCGCAACGGTCTGTCCTGGCGATCAAATTGGAGAATCACGACGTCCGCGTGGTGGCGCTGGATGGACAACCGGCCGAGCCGTTCCCGGCGCGGAGCGGCGCCCTGGTGCTGGCCCCCGGAGCACGTGCCGACGCCGTGGTGGATGCGGCCGCATCGGTCTCAATCCTGCTCCATGATGGCAGGGAGGCGCGCCCCATCGGGAAGCTCACGATATCGGGCGAACCGGAGCGGCGCGCGCCGCTGTTGCCGCCCGAGCGGCTCCCGCCGAACGACTTGCCCGAGAAACTCGACCTGAGAGGCGCCCTGCGGTTCGATGTCGCGCTCGGCCTGCCCGACGCCGGCTGGACGCGGCCGACAGGCTTCTCCGTCGCCTCCGCTCCCATCTTCCGGGCCAAGCCCGGCCGCACCGTCGTGCTGGCCCTCAAGAACCCCGCGCCGGTCACCAACGTGTTCCACCTGCACGGCCATCACTTCCGGCTGCTCGACAAGCTCGATGATGGTTGGAAGCCCTACTGGCTCGACACGCTCGCGGTCGAACCCGGCCAGACCCAGCGCATCGCATTCGCAGCGACCTCGCCCGGCCGCTGGCTGCTCGAATCCGTCGTCACCGACTGGGCCGCGCCGCGGCTGGTGCGCTGGTACGCGGTGGAGTGAGCTATCGGCCCGCACGCGTCCAGAGGTAGCGGACGTCGGGCTCCCGCTCCTCGTTCCGCGTTCCGTCGGTCTTTTCGACCAGCGTGAACCCGCGCGCTTCATAGAAGCGCCGCGCTCGCGCGTTGCGCTGGAAGGTCCAGAGCTCCAGCCGTTCGCAGGCGCCCTTGGCAATGTCGAGGAGTTCGGTGCCGACGCCGCGGCCGTGGGCAGCGGGAAGCACGTAGAGCTGCTCGATCCAGCCGTCATGGAAGGCGATGAGCCCGCTGAGCTCATCGCCGTCGAAGCGTCCCCACACGCGGCACATCGCGAAGACATGCTCGCGGTAGAACCAGTGGTCCTCGTCGGGCGTATATAGCCCGACGAGCCAAGGCATCGCATGGTCAAACCCAATCCGATGGAGCCGCGCTGCCGCGCGCGTATCGGTGAGCGCGAGCTCTCTGATCACTTAGTACTCCACCCCGAGCGCATTATAAATCTGCCGGTGCACCGCCGGCAGCGTCTCGGTGAGGTCTTCCGCGATCAGGCCCGGCCCGGCCTCGCTCCCCGCCTCGCCATGCATCCACACACCGATGCTGGCAGCTTCGAAGGCCGGCACGCCTTGCGCCAAAAGCCCGGCGATGATCCCTGCGAGCACGTCGCCTGCGCCGGCGGTGGCGAGCCATGGCGGTGCGTTGGCGGCGATGGTGGCGCGGCCGTCCGGCGCGGCGATCGTGGTGTCAGGCCCCT
>LNAP01004910.1_pt1 | contig 12107 bp, 12 predicted proteins | sample 602601 | NCBI WGS metagenome assembly LNAP01 (sample SAMN02440304, study PRJNA202911) | soil metagenome | biome: Subtropical and temperate rainforests or woodlands; isolation source: soil samples (1 kg each in a 20% v/v slurry with milli Q water) were... ... | reverse complement strand
TTTTCTGGAATCCAACGTAATTGACTTCAATGGCGTCCTTTACTCTGCTGCCCGAGTCCGGTGCACACATTCTTATTGTCGATGATCGCCCCGACGAACTGCGCCAATTGATGGAAATCTTCCGGGGGCACGGGCTAAGGTTAAGCATCGCCTTTGATGGCGCACAAGGTTATGATCGCGCGCTGGCATTGATGCCAGATGCCATACTGCTAGAAACCAGAACGCCGAAGATGGATGGTTTTGCCCTGACGCGCATGCTCAAGGCTAATCCTGTGACAGCCCGTATACCAATCTTATTTCTTACCGTTTCCGGCGAGGTCAATGCGCGTCTGGAAGGATTGCGCGCGGGCGGGGTGGACTATATCACCAAGCCTTTTTCAGCCGAAGAGGTGTTTGAGCGAGTCAATATCCACCTGCGGCTTTCCGGCGCAATAGCGGCAGGTAATGATTTGTTGGCTGATGGTATCGCCAAGACCGGCACAGGCGAGTATGGCGTGCTGGTATGCGCGGCTCAAAAATACCTTTCCAGTCGACTGTCGAATCCTCCGCGGCTAAGCAACCTGGCTCTTACGTTCGGGGTGACTGAAAGGCGGCTCTCAGCCGCGTTTCGTCACTGTCTGGGGATAACGGTATTTGAGTTCTTGCGTCAGGAGCGCATGCGCAAGGCTAAGAGGTTACTGGTTCAGACAACTCTTGGCATTGCGGCAATAGCGGAAGAAGTCGGGTTTTCCAGCGCGGCCAATTTTTCCACGGCATTTCGGGACTATACGGGAAGTTCGCCATCGGCCTTCAGAACCCAGGAGTCTCAGGTAGTAGTTTCCAGCGGACTGTTTGGGCTGCACTGTCTATTCTGATATTTTTTACATTCTTGCATTAGGGCAAAGTATTTTGCAAGAAAATCAAAAGCTTGTTGGTGACAGATAAGGCAAGATGGTGCCAACCTTAATAACTAGTTACTTTCTTGGCGGCTAGGGCCTGTGGGCAGAATGGTTCGGCGATTTGCATCGTAATACAAGGAAGCAGCCTGTTATGAAGACCCTCTACGGACCGGGCGAGGCCAAAAAGCGGTTCCAGTTTTATATTCCTATTCCGGATTTTTTAAGCTACCTCTGGATGCAGGAGCAGGAAAGCCGCATTCATGCTATTGCCCGGCAAACTCTTGCGAAGCATGACGTTCAACGTAGAAGTGATCTGAGTGTGTGCCGACACGAAAAACACGGACGATGTATTGTCGTGGAAGCCTGCAGTTTAGGCATTCTTGAGATTATTCGACAAGAACTGGAAAAGGAGGGGTTTTATATTGAAGGCGGTTTCCAGACCGAAGATCAATAGCGTAGTTGTTAACTGAAACAACTTCTGCACGACGGGCGCTTGTGCCCTGGGCGCTGACTGCGCAATAGCGCCGCGACGGCACCTTACTGTTACCATGCGTATAAAATGTATCTGTTTTCGCTGCTGGGTAACCGGGCGTCGTGGCGATGTATGACAGTTGCCGCCGCTACTTAACACACAAGAATTCGACATTTACGCGATATGAAGATAGCCTCTTTGGAAGACGATCTGGCGCAAGCTCAGCTTATTCAACACGTGCTGGCCGAAGCGGGGCACACTTGCAGCTCTTTTGCGACGGGGCAAGAACTGCTTAATGTTTTGCAAAAATCGCAACCATTTGATCTGTTGCTGCTTGACTGGGAAATCCCTGATATTACAGGACTGGAAATCGTCCGGTGGGTGCGGGTCCACGTGGGGTATGACCTTCCTATTATGTTTTTGACCAGTCGAACTTTGGAAAGCGATCTCGTTATTGGCTTGCAGGCTGGCGCCGACGATTACATGGTTAAGCCCATACGCGCCGGCGAGCTTGTCGCGCGAATCGATGCGCTATCGCGGCGGCACAGTTTGCCGCAATCCAGCAAACAAATCTTTAACGTTGAAGCTTACGTCATTGATCCAGTGGCCGGCAAAATCAGCTTGCAAGGTCAGGAAGTGGTACTGGCGCCTAAAGAGTTCGAACTGGCCGTGTTGTTTTTCCGTAATCCTGCACGGCTGTTTTCCAGGGATGTATTAAGCGCCCTGATTTGGAACCGCGAGGTTCCTGCTACTTCACGTACTCTCGACACCCATCTGTCGAGTATTCGTCAGAAATTGCAATTGCGGCCCGAGCACGGTGTTCGCTTAACGTCTTCTTATGCCCTGGGCTATCGCCTGGACCTCGTAAGCAATAGTACAACCCCTTAGACCACGGAATTGATTATGTTGTTTTGCCGCGTGCTTTTATCGCTTATCGTCAGTGGGGGGCTCGCCGTTTTATCAACCCCCGTGTTCGCTCAAGCCGCCGGCGCCAAGGGCGAAAATTTTTTATATCGTGTTATATCAGGCGACACTCTCGGAGATCTGGCAGAACGATTTACGTATGGGTGGTCTAACTGGTCGACACTTCAAACGCTTAATAACGTTCAAGAGACGACCGAGCTGCCTATCGGGCTTCTGCTAAAAATACCTTTTTCGCTTATTCCGGAGCTTCCCGCTGTTGCCGTTGTAAGTCATCTGGTCGGACATGCCGATGCCAACGGCCAAACGCTCCAGGTCAAATCGCAGCTTGCCGAGGGCCAGACGGTAAGGACCGGAAAAAACGGCTTTGTTACTTTGCAGCTTGACGATGGCAGTCTTCTTAGCGTTCTTGCATCATCGTCGTTGTCGATCAAGCGTTTGCGGGTTTTTAAGGGGACAGGTCTGACCGACTCGATTATTGAAGTTAAAAGCGGTTCTCTTGAGTCCGAGGTGGCTCCGCAGAAAACGGGCGTAGGGCGTTTCGAGGTACGCACTCCCGTTAGTGTGACGGGGGTGCGCGGCACACGTTTACGCGTGCATATGTCGACGCAAGGTGCTCGAAGCGAAGTGGTGCAAGGGCAGGCCGGCGTTGAGGCGAAGCAGGCGTCCGAAGTGGTGTTGAGAGAGAAACGTGGCGTGGCTGTGAGCACCTCCGGAGAAAGCACCGGAGCGCGTGATCTCTTGTCCGCACCCGATTTACCCGTGCCGGTGCGTGCAGCAGCTGGCTGGACCATGAGCTTTCCTCCTGTTTCCGGCGCCAGTGCTTATTTGGTAAGGGTTGCGTCCGACCCGAATGGCTCCGATCTTGTTTCCAGCCAGCAATTTCAAGCCGCCCAGGTTCAATTCAGCGCTCCGTCGGCCGGGACATATTATGTGTTTGTCCGTGCTCTGGACAATGTGGGGCTTGGCGGTCTGGATGCCAGGCAATCGTTCGAAGGGAAAAATGTACTGCGTGCTTTCGGCGGCATAAATGTTTTGTCCGGTTCAGGTCAACCGGTAGCCGTCGCCAATTATTAATATGTGGTGGCCTATTGGAAAACGCAATAAAGGCCTTTCGCAAGTACTGGAGCAACGCATTCATATCGAGTGGGTCGTTGTCAGTCTGGTGCTGGTGCTGCTGACATTATCAATTAGTTATTTCGATCGTTACGTTGGGCTTGACCGGGTTAACCAGGCTGTCTATGACAGAACTTTGAGTGCGGCTGTCAAGACGCCTGCGGCAGACGATATTGTCATTATTGCTATCGACGATGACAGTATCGGACAGATGGGGTACTGGCCATGGCGCCGGGCGGTTCATGCGCAATTGTTAGGCCAATTGAGCCAGGCAAAGGCGGTTGGGCTGGATATCATTTTTAATGACAGCAATCCTGCTTATCCCAATGACGATCAGTGGCTGGCAAAAGCTATAGCGGCGCAGGGACGTGTGGTGTTGCCGCTTTTATCCGATAAAAACGACGGCAGCTTAAGCATGCCTTTGCCTGTATTGGCTCAGGCAGCCAGACGCATTGGCAGCATTAACATCTATCCTGATGACGACGCGGTGGTTCGCTCTGTTGTTTTGCAGGACGTCCTTCCATCGGGAATAACGACCGGCCATTTTATATTGGGTATGCTCGATGCGGCCGGTGAGGAGGCGTTGGCGCTTAAATTAAAACAGCAGGAAGGCAGTTCTGCGTTGCTTATTTCGTACGCGGGCAGAGCCGGCAGCTTTACCATGTATCCGTATACGCAGGTGCTGAATGGAGATATTCCGGCATCGGTTTTCAGTGGGAAATATGTCTTGATCGGCTCTTGGGCCTCTGGATTGGGAGACTACTTCCCGACCTCGCTCTCGGAAGATGGTGAATCGATGGCAGGGGTCGAGATACTAGCCAACGGTTTGCAGAATGCCCTGCGGAATGACTGGATCCATACCCCAAATCGATGGCAAAGCGCTCTTCTTTCGACATTGCCGGTCTTGCTGGTGTGCCTGGTGCTGCGGCGATTCTCTCCTCGCCGATCTTTTTTTATTTCTGCTGTCGTGCTGTTGGTGATTTTTGCCGGTAACTGGCTATTGATAAGTTATGCCAACTTCTGGGTTCCGTCAGCCGCCAGCCTGGTTGGTGTTGGCCTGACGTATCCCGTCTGGAGCTGGAGAAGCCAAGAGGCGGCTTTGCAGCATTTCGACCGAGAGCTCCAGAAACTGAACGATGGGCAGTTGCCCTATATACAAACCAAGGTAGCCGATGACCTTATCTTGTCGGACGGATCGCTGTCGGCGCGGGTTATAAAACTGCATCACGCCATCTCGTTATTACATCAAGCCGTGCGCCAGCGCGAAGAGGTTTTGCGGTTTATTTCACACGATATGCGTTCGCCTCAAAATTCGATATTGGCTCTGACTCAATTGCAAAATAATAGTCAAGCGCCTTTGCTTCAAGGTGAATTGCTGGCGCGGATTGATCAGTACGCGAATACAACACTTGCTTTGGTCGACAGTTTCGTGCAGCTTGCGCGCGCGGAGTCGATGGAGATGGAGTACTGCGAACTGGATCTTGTCGACCTGCTTGCCACGACCTGCGATGAGCGTTGGCCTTTGGCGCAACAGCGCAGTAGTGTCATTGCGTTTGTAACGCAAATGGATTGTGCGTATGTCAATGCCGATGGCGGCATGCTTTCGCGCGCGTTTGGGAATCTTCTTGATAATGCTGTTAACTATAGTCCGGCCGGATCGCGGATTGAGTGCCGCTTGTCCAGGGAAGGTAACGAGCTGCTGGTCGCTGTTCAAGACCAGGGGCGGGGCCTTAGTCCTGCTCAGCAGGCCTCATTATTTACGCCGTTCAGACGCTTTGAGCAGAACCCCGCCGATAACCCTGCGGGCAGCGGCCTGGGCTTGGCGTTTGTAAGAACGGTCGTCGAGCGCCATAAGGGTGTCATTACGGTTCAAAGCGTTGAAGGCGAAGGCAGCACTTTTAGCGTGCGCCTGGCAATGGCCGACGTTGACTGACCATGCTGCGTTCAAGCGGATTAATCACGTTTGGCATTCTGCAACTCTTCAATGCGCAGCGCTTGTGCATGAATAATATTTTCTAGTTCTCTGTTTTCGGCTTGTAGTTCGCGCATAAGAGTCTGAAGGCTTGCGATCAACTTAAGCAGGCGGACAAGCGTTGTTCTGCGATGCCGGGTTGTTTTGAGAATTTTGAAGACTTCGGAGTCAGCACCCTGTTGCGGCGCCTTTTCTAGAGGTGTGTTGCGGCCTGTTGTTGTCATAACCTGCTGCCCAAGATAGTAAATACTTGGGCATCGAGTGTTGTTGCAATAGCTTCGTTATAAGCAATCTGCGCCAGCTCGTCGACGTATTCTTCTGGAACCTGACAATCTTTAACTGTCGGGGCTGTTGCGCTATTAGCCTGTTGCTGTCCCGATGCCTATAATCGGGTCACCTCTGACTTAGGAAATACCATGACCATTTCTCTTTACGCTGCTTCAGTTCCCGTTTTCAAACAAATGCTAAACAGCATGAACCATGTTTTGACTAAAGCGGAAGAGCATGCTGAAGCCAAAAATATTGATCCCAGCGCACTATTACAAGCCCGGCTTTTTCCCGACATGTTCCAGTTGCTCCGTCAGGTGCAGATTGCCACCGATTTTGCTCGCGGGGTTTCTGCGAGACTGGCCGGAGCAGAGGTGCCAAAGTATGAAGATAAAGAACAGACGTTTGCCGACCTTCGTGAATTGATCGCCAAAACCCTGACCTTTATTGAGGGGTTTGCGCCAGCCCAGATTGACGGCAACGAAGACCGCGTTATTGTTACGCGTCCGGGCACACCCAAAGAGAAAAAATTTACCGGCCAGTCTTATTTATTAAGTTATGGTTTGCCGCAATTTTTCTTCCATGTGACTACCGCTTATGCCATCTTGCGTCACAACGGTATTGAAGTGGGCAAGCGCGATTACATGGGGCAATACTAAGCGCATTGGGTTATAGGGCTTTCATGTGATGGTGAACGGCCCTCAAAAAAACCGGGACTGAAGTCCCGACTTTTAGGGCCGTTCATATGCGTTCAGTTAGATGAAACGCCTCCCATTTGTTTGATGAGCTTGCTCCATTTTTCAACATCTTCGCTCAAATACTTATCGTAGTCCGCAGGGGTATTGACGACTACGGTTGCGCCCTGATCAACGATTTTTTGTTGAAAAGCCGGATTGGCGGCAGCGTCTTTTACGGCTTTATACAAGCGTTCAACGATAGCGGGGTCTGTGCCCTTTGGCGCCAATAGGCCGAACATGGTGCCGAAGTCAAAATCGCTAATGCCTTCCTCGGCAAAGGTCGGTACATCCGGCAGTACAGGAAGCCTGTCTTTGCTGGCTACAGCAATTGCCTTAAGCCGGTTGGCGCTTAGCATGGCTTTGGCCGAGACATAGGTGGTGAATGTCATTTGCACTTGGCCTGCCACGATATCTGTGATGGCCGGTGCTGCACCCTTGTAAGGCACGTGTGTCATTTTAATGCCCTTGCGCATCTTCAGCATTTCGCCCGCCAGGTGCGGTGCGCCGCCTGCGCCGCTGCTCGAGAAATTCAGCTTGCCGGGATTATCTTGCCCATATTTGACTATGGAAGATAGTGTGCCGCCTTCAAAGTCAGGCCGGGTAATGAGCAGCAGTGGGGCGAATGCCAGCATGGTGACGCCGGAAAAGTCCTTTACGGGATCATACGGAACTTTGTCGATAACGGCCGGGTTCAGCGTAAGGTTGGTGCTGGTAAATAACAGCGTGTACCCCGCGGGCTGAGCACGAGCCACGGCTTCCATGCCGATATTGCCGCTGGCCCCGGCGCGGTTCTCGACAACCACAGCTTGTTTTAACGCGGTGGAAATAGTGTCGGCCGTCATGCGGGCAAGAATGTCGGTGCTTCCTCCCGCAGCAAACGGCACAATTATGCGTATGGGTTTATCGGGGTAGGCGCTTGACTGTGCCAAGGCGGACGCGCCCGGGGCCAACGATAGTACGGCTATTGACAAGGCAGTGGCAAGCCATTGTTTTTTCATGACGTCTCCGATTTAAATTGAGTTTTTAGCTTGGCCTGAGACCGTAGTTACTTGGGAATGCTTACTTTTGCCCACTTGCTTACTTCTGCGTTGATCAGCTTGGTGAATTCCTCCGGCGAGTTGCCTACGGTTTCCAGTCCTTGTTGCAACAACTGCTGTTGAATTTGGGGATCCGCCAGAAATGCTTTGGTTTTCTGGGCAAGCAGCTGGACAATTGCCGGGGGCGTGTTGGCGGGCGCCAGAAGGCCGTACCAGGTGCTTACGTCGAAATCTTTAAAACCCTGTTCGTTCAATGTAGGCACCTCGGGGACCAGCTTGGAGCGGTGAGCCGAGGTAACGCCCAGTATCTTGACTTTGCCCGAGCTTACGTACTGTGCTGTTGAAACCGGTGTCCCGAACATCAGGGGTACCTGGCCTCCGACCAAGTCGACGGCAGCGGGCGCCGCCCCTTTGTATGGAGCATGCAACAACTTTACGCCCGCTTCCTGGGCAAATAGTTCACCCGCCACGTGCCCGACGCTGCCTACTCCCGCTGACGAGAAGATCATCGGTTCGGATTTTTTTCTGGCCTCTTCAACCAGCTCGCGAACATTGTTGGCCTTGACGCCCGGATTAGCCAGAACCAGCATTGGGGTGCGAGCAATCAGGGAAATGGGGGCGAAGTCTTTTATGGTGTCGTAAGGAACCTTGTCATACACCGCCTGATTTATTCCGTGGGTGCCGACGGTTCCCAGTACAAGCGTATAACCATCGGGACGCGCTTTGGCGACGTAGTCTGAACCGATCATCCCGTTTGCCCCGGGGCGATTTTCGACGACGACGGTTTGACCGAGTCCCTTGGCAAGCTCGGACGCCAGCAATCGTGCGATAAAGTCGGTACCGCCACCAGCGGAAAACGGGGAAACGATGGTGACTGCTTTGGACGGATAGGTGTCCTGGGCGGTTGCGTTGGCGACAAACAGGGTGTTGACGGACAAGGCCAGCAAGATTGTCGGCCAAAGCTTCAGGTGTTTTCTTAAGGAGGCAGGCATTTTCCTTGGGCTGATGGCGTTTTTTGGCGGGGTGCAAAGGCGGTTAGTACGTGGCTGTTTGTTTTGCAGCGTTAAAGTCATGTGGTCTCCGGATTTCATTGATTTGTTTTAATTTCGAAAGCACGGCCAGGTAGGCGGAGCTTTCGGGCGCGTCTTGCCTTCTTCAGTTTGAAAGTAAGCCGTGCGTTATTTAGTTTTAGCAATCCAGACTGCTCAATGAAAGCGGCCGGCGCCGAATAGAGTTTTCGAAAAATATGAATCTTCCATGGCGGGTAAGCATTCAATCAAGCGATTTGCCTGGTACAACCGATGTACGGCTGCAGCAATTAAAAGATCATTCAAGTTAAATGAATAACGTCTTCGGGATTTGCCTGTGTTCTGTTCAAGCATGAACGAGCAGAATTGGGCTAATGCTATTTAGGAGGACGCCATGAAACTATTAATAAAAAGACAACGCATGACGCTGGTTGCGGCCGCGGTTGTGTTGACCTTTACCGCGGGAATCGCTTCGCAGGCGCAAGCGCAATATCCCGAACGGCCCATACATCTTGTCGTGGGCTTTCCGGCGGGCGGTGCGTCCGATGTCGCCGCCCGCGCGGTGGCCGACAAAATGGCGGTTCGCCTGGGACAGCCCATTGTTGTTGAAAATAAGCCAGGTGCGGCAAGCAATATTGCTTCTGATGCTGTTGCTAAAGCAGCCCCCGATGGATACACGGTCTTGTTTGGAACAATATCGCTTTCCATTAATGGCAGCCTGTATAAAAAATTAAGCTATGACGCCGTCAGGGACCTGACACCCATTTCCCAGTTGTCATCGGCTCCTTTTTTGCTGGTGGTGCATCCCTCGTCGCCATTTCATTCGGTGAAAGATCTGATCGATGCAGCCAAGAAAACCGATAAGGACAAGGCCATTCATTTTGCCAGCGCCGGTAATGGCTCTGGCTCGCATTTGTTCACCGAGCTTTTCAGCAGCCGGGCAGGTATTAATTTGTCGCATGTGCCATATCGGGGGGCAGCGCCAGCCATGGTGGATGTGCTCGGTGGCCAGGTGCCTCTTACCTTCGACAATATCATCACGACCTTGCCATTAGTCGAAACCGGAAAATTGCGTGCACTGGCCGTCAGCTCTAAACAGCGCTCGTCTGCGGCGCCGAACATTCCCACCCTGGACGAGGCGGGCGTACCGGGCTATGACGCTTCGTCATGGTTTGGTTTATTTGCGCCTTCCGGAACGCCCGCCGCTGTCATTAATAAGCTTCAGGAAGCGGCAGTCTACGCAGTAAAAACTCCGGAAGTCAGCGCAACTTTACGCGCCGTAGGCGCAGAACCAGTTGGCTCATCGTCAGCTCAGTTCGATTCCTTTTTCAAAGCCGAGGTCAATAAGTGGTCCGAGGTTGTTAAACGCGCCAATGTACAAATTGATTGAGCTTCCAGGCGCGGCACAGTCAGAGTTTTTTAACGCAAAAAATCGGTAGAACTATGAAAATTTGGCATCAAAGCTTTACAGTATTGGATGATTTGGGGGCGTATCATGACGCTCTTAAAACACATTTTGCGCGCGTGGCGCGGCCCGGCACAGAAATAATCCTGCATGGCATGCATCCGGGCACTTATCGGTCCAACTATCCCGGCTCCGATATTCGGCATGCCGCGTTGCAGTATGTGCATGGGCTTCAATTCATGCTGGGCGCCGTGCAAGCCCAGCGTGAAGGTTATGACGTTTACGCAATTAGCACCTTGCCAGAGCCCGCCCTAAGGGAAATTCGCGGTATGGTGGACATCCCCGTCGTGGGGTATGGCGAATCCGCCATGCTGACCGCCTGCATGCTGGGGCGTAAATTCGGAGTCCTGGTTTTCATCGACGATTTAAACGAGTTGATTGCCGAGAACGCAAAGGGGCATGGGCTGGAGTCAAGGTTCGCGGGCGCGATGCCGGTAGGATTCACCTTCAACGACGTGCTTAAAGGGTTTGATGACCCCACCGAGTTGATAGAGCGCTTCAAAAGCGCCGCGCGCAAGCTGATCGCGGCTGGCGCCGATGTGATCATTCCTGGCGAAGCCCCCATGAATGTATTGCTGGCGCGAAATGGCGTAACAGAGGTGGATGGCGTTCCTGTTCTGGATTCACTTGCCACCTGGATCAAGCAGGCCGAAGCCATGGCTGATTTGCGAAAATTGTGCGGTACCAAGCCGTGTCGCAACGGCTACTATCACAAACTGCCTGAAATGGACCGTGTCAGTGAGATTTTTTCGTTTTACGGCCTGGACCGACTTCAACCTGGGTCTTAATGCTGGGCCGGCGCCGTTCATCGAAGATTTCAAGAAGAAAATCGATGAATGTACGCACTTTGGGTGAGACGAATCGGGATTTTACCGTTACGGCATGGAAGGTGCGTACAACTGTGTTCCAGTCAGGGAAAAGCTCGATGAGCTTTCCTTGACTGATCAGGTCGGCTACGAAAATATCCAATACGTATATGAACCCTGCCTCTTGTGTGGCGGCTTGTATTAGCGCCTGCGTGTTGTTGAAATGCAGCGCTCCCTGGGGGCGTAATACGACTTGCTCGTCGCCTTTGGTAAATATCCAGTCGTTGGGACGGTAGTTGCCTTCTTCAAACAGGCCAAGACATTGTGCAGGGTCAAGCTTTTCGGGGTGCGATTCGCGCAGAGCCGCTGCCAGGGCCGGCGCAGCGCAGACAATATGTCTGGCTTCATAGATGGGGCGGCCGACCAGATCGGCATCTTCGATGCGGTCCATGCGAATGGCAACATCGGTGCCGCGATCAATGAGCTTTTGCGGCGTATTGGTCAGCGTAACGGCAATCGATAATTCGGGGTGCCGCTTGGTGAACTGAACCAGAGCCGGGCACAGCAGGCTTTGTCCAATGGCAAAAGGCGCTTCAATGCGTAGCGGGCCGGCAATCTCGATGGCATTGATTTTGACATCGGATTCGGCCTGGGCCACTGCCTGGAGTATTTCGCGGCATTTGGGAAGAAACAGTTTCCCTTCCTCTGTCAGGTGCAAATGGCGAGTATTGCGCTGGATCAATGTGACCCCAAGATGCTTTTCCAGATTCCTGACGCTTGATGTGACCGTGGCATTGGCCAGGTCAAGTGATTCAGCCGCCCGTGAAAAGCTCTCGCATTCAACCACGCGAACGAAAACTTCCATTCCCCACAATCTGTCCATAAGGTCACGCCTTTTCAATTTTTTCTAATAGATCATTAGGTTCCAATGCCTGTCTGAACCTAGTTTAGCCACCTACACTGGCAAAGTGTACCGTGTGATACGGCTAGCGAATATTCTACAGGGTGGAGCAATGGAAAAAACGTTTGATGTAGTGGTGGCGGGCTGCGGAGTAGCCGGTTTATCGGCGGCAGTCTCGGCCGCCGAGCGAGGCCTTAAAACCGCTGTGCTTGAACGCGCCTCCAAAGAGGAGCGCGGGGGCCAAAGCCGTTATACCGAAGCCTATCTGCGCATGAAAGCGATTGATGAGGTTTCAGATGATTTTGAAATGCACCTGGCTGAAAACGTGGGACCCTATGTGGATCCCGACATGGCTGCCGAAATGGGGCAAGACCGGGCGTCGTGGTCGCATGTAACGCGTTCTCTGGCCATTCCGGATCCCGAAGTAATCGGCAATTTTGCCGAGCAGGTGCCGGACACGATACGTTGGTTGCAGGGCCTTGGGGTGAAGTTCGATTTTCTGCCGAC
>LNAP01004909.1_pt1 | contig 12107 bp, 12 predicted proteins | sample 602601 | NCBI WGS metagenome assembly LNAP01 (sample SAMN02440304, study PRJNA202911) | soil metagenome | biome: Subtropical and temperate rainforests or woodlands; isolation source: soil samples (1 kg each in a 20% v/v slurry with milli Q water) were... ... | reverse complement strand
GAGTCGCTGGGCGGCCTCCCGCCGGCGCACTTCATGCCTCGGTTAACCCTCGCTCCGATCATCTATCCGCCAATGTCTACTTGACAGGGGTGCTTACGCAGCCAAGCGCATAGCCTTATCAACCGCCTTGCAGATCGTCTGAAGGACCTCGAATTCGAGATCGCTCAGGTGCGCGCCGGCGCCTACTCGGTACTGGTCAAGATTCGACTCGAGTTGGTCTTTCGAGGGCTTCAGATTCGAAGTGCTCATTGGGTCTCAAACCTGCATTTTGCACAGCGTAGAAATGGTGCCAGACTGCAATTCCACTTTCGAAATCCTAGTCCGACACCTTTTTCCGGTTTTCCTCTCAAGATTTCTGTCTGGCTCCCTATGAGCCCCTTTTACTCGGCATACCAAGCATCGTAAAAGTCGCCCAACTCAATGCCAGCAACCTCTGGCAGCGCTTGCAATCCGACAAGGAGAGCCTTTCGATCCTCTTCAGACGGGGAACCACGCCCCGCCGCAACCACAATACCGTCCGTTTCGCGTAGGGGCAGCCTACCACCAAGACCACAGATCAATAGTTGACGTGATTCAACTAGGTCAATGACTGCTTCCCACCATGCATCGTAGCTGGGCGCAGCAAGCGGTTCCTTGAATGTGATTTTTACGTCGAAGCAAAGCTCCCGAAACTCACCTAGACGACGTTTTTTTCGCTGGCGAGCGTTGAGTCTGCATATGCGATTTTTAGTAGGTATACGGGTCAGCATGAAAGGAGTTTCTATTAGGAAATGTGCCAAACTAGAATTTCAACACACCAAACGGTAGTCACACACCTTTTTTAAAGGAGACACCCCATGCCAAAATTCGTGACCATCGGATATGGCGATCAAGAGGGTTACGATCGCACCCCACAGGCCATCCGAAACGCAGCGCATGCGCACGACGCAAAATTGCAGAAAGACGGTGTACTGATGGGCATCGCAGGCAAGCCAGTACAAGTTCGCAACCACGAAGCCGCACGGGTTGAAACGACAAACGGCCCATTCATGAAATCACCCTTACCAGTAGCCGGCTTCGCCATCATCGAAGCCGCCGACATGGCCGAAGCTATAGCAATGGTGTCGCAAACGCCCTGCGCCGTCGCGCACGGGGTCGTTGAGGTGTGGCCGCTGGAACAACCATAGCGACACCTCTCATTCGCAGCATAGGTTTATCTCTTGCGAGAACAAGGGCATGGCAGCCCCGCGCCAATCCCCTACCCCGCATTCACAAATGCCGATGGCTGCAAACCATGGCCTGCCCGATCAGCCCCTCGATCAGCCCGGCGAGTCCCCTCGCACTTCCATCATCCAGCCATTCCGTCCGAACCATCCGAAACCCCATCGCCAAGCTGTACTGCCAATCCAGCTCCAGTATCCGGTAATCGCGCCCATCCTCCGCGCAATGCCACTGCGCCGCCGGATCCTCATAAGCCGCCCCAATAAAATCAACATGCGAGTCGAACGGCGGCATGGATTCCAGCAGTTCATCTGACCCCGGCAAACTAGGCTCGGAGAGATTCTCCCCCACCGCCACATGCGGCTCAGGGCCGTCATAGGCCAGCAGCATCAACGGAAAATTCTTGGGGTCTGCATCATAGGAAGCCCGGGTATCGTCGGTCAGATAGTCACGAGCCGCCGGCCCCAGGCAGTACTGCGGGCTATTCCAGTCGCTGCTCTCGTTATCGGCATACCGGTCCCCCGGCGTAATACCGTGCTCAGCCAGCAGCGCCAGAGCTTCTTCCATCGTGTCGTTATGGCGTATCGGCATATCCGCCGGCAGATACCCCGCCCCCACGTACATGGCGATCACGTCTCCCGAGGTGCGCAGGCCTTCCTGATATTGGTACGAGCCTTCGTTCAAGCTGGCCAGATCGAAGCTCAGGTTCAACAGCGCGCGATACGGAACACCGTCGCCGCGCGGTTCCATCACGTATCCGCCTTCCAGCAGTTTGGTTTCCAGCGCCCGCCAATCAGGCGGCGGCAAATGCATGTCACGGGGGCACAAAAACTGGTGGTGTTCGGACATAGGCGGGACTCGCTCTGCTGGAGTTGTTGGGGCCGGCGAATTGTAAGCTGGCGCCCCGCGCATTTCCCCAGGCAGAGGAATCAGGCAGCGCGAACGCTTAATCCACTTTCGCCCCCGACCGCTGCACCAGCGGCACCCATTTGGCGATATCCGCCTGGATAAATGCCGCCAGTCCGCTGGGTGGCCCGTCGTGGAAGATCTCATACCCCAAGGCCTGCAGCCGCTGGCGCTGTTCGGCGCTGTCCATGACTTTGCGCGCGGCGGCGTTGAGTTTTGCCACGACGGCCGGCGGGGTGCCCGCGGGGGCCATCAGGCCGAGGTCGACGGTGATCACGTAGCCCGATACGCCCTCTTCCATCATGGTCGGCACGTCTGGCAGCAAGGGGGATCGGGCCTCGCCGGTGACCGCCAGGGCGCGCAGCTTGCCTTCCTTGACCAGGCCGGACACGCTGGGCGTGTTGTAGAAGGCGAAGGCGACCTCATGCGCCATGACGGCGGCCACGCCTTGCGGGGCGCCACGGTAGGGGATATGCGCGGCCTGGGTGCCGGTGATCGACAGCAGCAGTTCGGCCGACAGGTGGTGCGTGGTGCCGTTGCCGCCGGACGAGTACATCAGTTTGCCCAGTTGGGCTTTCAGGGCAGAGACCAGTTCGGGCACGGAGCGGTACGGGCTGTCGGACGGCACGACCAGCACATTGGAGCCGCCGGCCAGATAGGCGACCGGCACGAAGTCCTTGGTCGGGTCGTAGGACAGCTTCGAGAACAGTCCCAGGTTGATGGCCCAGGTATTGTTGGAGCCCAGCACCAGCGTGTAGCCGTCGGGCGAGGCCTTGGCTACGTAGCTCATGGCGATCTGGCCGCCGCCGCCGGGCTTGTTTTCGACGACGACCGTTTGCCCCAGTTGCTGACTAAGGCCGGGCTGGATCGAGCGCGCCAGGATATCGGCCGTGCTGCCCGCCGCCAGCGGCACGACCAGCGTTATGGGACGATCCGGAAACGGCGCCGCCTCGACTGGCGTCGCGACAAGCGACGTACAGGCCAGTACAGCCCCCAGTACAACCCCCAGTAGTGCTTTCATGATGCCTCCGCGCTGGCGCGATCAATGGAAACCATGCTGGCTTGCATGATGCCAAGCAGCGTATCGGAGGAGGCAACCCCGAAAAATAGGCGGGGTGCTATAGCGTCATGCCATCACGGCATGGCGGCGTCGCGGCGCAGGCGTTGGGAGACCGAGCGGACCACGGCGACGAAGGCCTGGGCAGCCGGAGACAAGGGGTAGTTGGCCAGGCGCGCGATGGAGATCGGCCATTCCAGCGCCGGATTGCGCAAGGCGATGCCCTTGATACCGGCGGGCATCTGCCCGCGCGCGATCTGCGGCAGCATGGCCACGCCCATGCCCGCCTGTATCAGGCCGATGGCCGTGGACAGGAGGACGACGCGCTGTTCGACGCGCGGATAGATGTTCGCGGCGATCAAGCGGCGGCTGATGTTGAGCCAGGCGGGCGCTTCGGGATTCAGCTGGATGCAGGGCAATTCGGCCAGCACCTTGGCGTCGACCTCGTCCAGCCTGGCCAGGGGATGATCCATGCGCGCGAAGAGCGCGACGCCGCTGTCCGAAAGCTGTTCCACCATGATGCGGGAGTCGTCGTCCTGCATGACCGCGCCCAGGCCGACGTCGGCCTCGTGCGAGAGCAGGCGCGTGCGGATCTGCTGCACCATGCAGTCGACCACGATCAGGTCCAGTTGGGGGTGGCGCTGGCGGAACTCCATCAGGATGTGCGGCAACAAGGTGGCCGCGCTGACGTGGCCCACGGCGACCATGACTTTGCCGCGCTTCAGGTCGGAGTGTTCGCGGCATTCCTGGATGGAACTGTCGATGGCGAGGATGGCGCGCCGCGCCGCGTCGACCATGGCCTGGCCGTCGCGCGTCAAGGAGACCTCGCGGCCGCGCACCACCAGCGGCTGGCCGACTTCGGCCTCCAAGCGGCGGATCAAGTGGCTGACCGAAGGTTGCGACAGGCCCAGGCGTTCGCCGGCGGCCGTGAAGCTGGCCGTTTCACCGATAGCGACCAGCGCGCGCAGTTGGCGCAGGGAGACGGATTCGATCGGCTCGGTCATGTAGCGACGTCATGATGGAATAGTTTGCATACTATAGCTATATGGATGTGCGGTCCCTAAGATGGGATTTCCCTAACCCGCCAGGAACCGCAATGCCCCACTCTTCCTACGCCGCCGACCGCATGGGATCGGCCATCGTCGAACCTACCGGCCGCTTCGAAGCGGGCAGCTTCGCGTCGTTCACGCTGACGTACACCGCGGGCTATTTCGGCATCGACGACACCGGGTCGATCAAGATCGTGCACCGCTTCGCCAGCGACATGGGCAAGCCGCAGTTCGATCAGCCGGACGGCTGGAACTACACCACGGTCGAGGCTTCCAACGGCGCGGTGTTGCAGGTCGAGTACGACGGCAAGCGCAACATCCGGCCCTGGGACAAGACGCTATTCATCCGGGTGGTGCGCGGCTACCTGGAGGAAGGCGATCGCATCGTGGTGCGCTTCGGCGATACGCGGCAGGGCTCGCCCGGCATGCGGGTGCAGACGTTCAGCGAGCCTACGTTCGAATTCAAGGTGCTGGTGGACGCCTTCGCGACCTACAACTACACCGAGCTGCAACACTCGCCCACCATTGCCGTGGTGGCCGGGCCGCCGGTCGCCTACAAGGCCATCCTGCCCAGCCAGGCGGTGGCGGGCGAGCCCTTCAGCCTGGGTTTCAAGGGCGAGGACAAATGGGGCAACCCCAGCGACCAGGTAGCGGGCGAGTTCACCTTGCGCAGCAGCCTGCCGCTGCACGGCCTGCCTGCCACGTTCACTATGCGCGAGGGCGACCTCTCGTCGCGGCTTGAAGGGTTGGTGGCCGAAGCGCCCGGCGAGCTGCGCATCGAGGTGCTGCGCGACGGCCTGCCCGTGGCGCAAAGCACGCCCTGCCGCATCGTCTCGGCCGGCGGCAGAACGCGCGGGCACTATTGGGCTGACCTGCACGGGCAGTCCGAGGAAACCATAGGCACCAATTCCGCCGAGGACCTGATCCTGTTCGCACGCGACCGCGCCTTTCTGGACGTCATGAGCCACCAGGGCAATGATTTCCAGATCACCACGCCGTTCTGGGAACAGTTGAACAAGCTGACCGCGCAATACAACCAGGATGGATCGTTCATCATCTTTCCCGGCTATGAATGGTCGGGCAACACGGGCCTGGGCGGCGACCGCAACGTGCTGTACCTGAAGGAAGGCCGCCCCATCCATCGTTCCTCGCACGCCCTGATCGACGACCTGTCGGACCTGGCGCTGGACGCCAACGACGCCGATGCGCTGTTCGACGCGTTGAAGAACGAGGATGTGGTGGTGTTCGCGCATATAGGCGGACGCTACGCCGACATTACGCGGTCCCATGACGCGCGGCTGGAGCGCTCCATCGAGATCCACTCCGACTGGGGCACCTTCGAATGGCTGCTGGAGGATGCCTTCCGGCTGGGCTACCGCGTGGGCATCCTGGCCAATAGCGACGGGCACAAGGGCCGGCATGGGGCCAGCCATCCTGGCGCATCGATGTTTGGCGCATATGGCGGCCTGAGCTGTCTGATTGCCGACCAGCTGACGCGCCAGTCGATCGCCGAGTGCCTGCGCCAGCGCCGCCACTACGCCACCACCGGATGCCGCGCCTACCTGGACGTGCAAGCGCATTTCGACAGGCCGGCGCAGCGCTATTCCGATGATCCCAAGCTGGGCGCCCCGGTCACGCGCGAGCCCGTCACGCAGGCCGACATGGGCGCCATTCTGTCGTACGACGGCGACTCGCTGGAACTGTCCTTCGAGGTCCTGACCCATGGCGCCATCGAGCGCGTGGAAGTCCGCAACCGCATGGACGTGGCGCAGACGCTGTACCCCTACGACGAGGCCGCGCTAGGCAGCCGGATCCGCATCGTCTGGGAAGGATCCGAGTATCGCGGCCGCGGCCGCCAGACGATCTGGGACGGCAGCGCGACTCTGGAGGGCAACACCTTCGTCGATCCGCTGCCCATCAATTTCTGGAACCTGGACAAGACCCTCGCGCAACCCCGCCCCGACCTGCTGAGCTGGCGCTCGCTGACCACTGGCGGCTACAGCGGCATCGACGTGCGGCTGAGCGATCCGCGCGCTGGCATGCTGAAAATAGACACGCCGGTGGTGCGCACCGAGATCCCCGTCGACCAGATCGGACTGGAGCCGGTCGTCGTCGAAAACGGCGGCATCCGGCGCCGGCTCCAGGTCTATCGCCTGCCAGACGAGAACCCGGTGCGGCGGATGCAGGCCCGGGTGCGCGTACCGCTGCACACAGACTCCGACAATGCGGTGTACCTGCGCATCACCACCGAGGATGGCTTCTTCATCTACTCCAGCCCGATCTATGTGGAGCGGACCGGGTCCGGGCCGAAATAAGATGGCTGGCCGCTAAGCGCCGGCGGCATCGATCAATTCCGCCGAGGACTCCCGCAGGCACTCGGCGAATAGCTGCGTGGTAGATGTCGTGGTGTCTTCGCGCCAGTACAGGATGGCCTCGCCCAAGGGGCCCAGCAGCGGCAGCGGCAGCATCCGCATGCAACATGGCAAGCAGCAGAAACGTTGCCTCACATGAGGTCAACCCGACAAGCGTCAGATGCGCGCCGAGCAACTCCACCAACACCAGCGCGCGGAGCATCATCAAGGTCGGCCCATCGAGCCGCGGCCGGTGGTGGGAAATCTCCTGCAACGCACCTTCTGCTCGGGCTTATGCGACGGAATCGGCGAGGGGCAAACGTACCGCATCCCTTTCCAGCGTTTCGATCAGTGCGTCGCGCATCACCGCGACGGGTCGCACAAGACGGCCTGGCAGCACGCCATGCACGAGCCATACGCTCAGCCCGCTATTGAACTCCGGCACATCGACGATCTGCAGCGCATTGCGATGCGGGCTGCGCGCCAGCACTTCAGGCGCAGCGAGCCCGACGCCCAAGGCGCGCGCGACCAGCGACAACTGCAGTTCCGAACCGAACGCTTCGACAGCGACATTGAACGGCAAACCCGCCGCAGACATGGCGCGGCTCAGTGCTGAACGCATTCCGCAGCCGTCCTGGTTCAGCACCCAGGGATAAGCCGCTAGATCGGCGAGCGAGACGGGTTTGTCGGGCAGACTGAACGAGCGCGGCGCGACGACGACCGTGGGCTTATAGGCGAGAAGCGTCGACGTCAGGCCTTCCGGCAACGGCACGCCTTCGGGTAAAAGCACGACGACCGCGTCCGCCTTCGCCTTTTCGATGCCCTCCAGCAGTCCTGGCGACCAGCCCGCTGTCACGCGCAGCGTCAGATTCGGAAAGGCGGCACGCAGGCGGTCGATGGGTTGTTCCAACGCCAGCTCAGACAAAAACGGCGGCACCCCGATCCTAAACTCGCCTGTCGGCTCGCTATCAGGCGACGCGACGGCCAGCAGGTCGTCGACCGCGCGTAGCACCGCACGCGCAAGGCCATAGACATCGTTTCCTGCCGCCGTCGGCTTGAGCGGCTTGCTCTGCCGGTCGAGCAACTCGATGCCGAGCATCGTTTCCAGATTCTGGACACGGCGCGTGAGTCCCGGCTGAGTCAGAAACAGCCTCTCTGCGGCCCGCACCATTGAGCCGTTTTCGACCACTGCCACGAAAGCCTGCAAGTCACGCGTGTTCATAAAACAATCTCGCATAAACATTATCAAGATAATTCAATTGTCGCATAACGTTCTTGTCCTTAGGATGGGCCACACTCGTACACCCGGAAGCCCAAACCCATGAGTCAACCCGCTGACGCCTGCGCTCGCAAACTGCCCTCCGCTTCGCTGCCCTCACTGCAAGCGGATGCGTCCCCAGGCGGTGTCCTGACCACGTCATTGACGATCTTTTTTGCCGCCGCCGTCGGCGTGATCGTCGTGAACCTGACGGCCGCGCAACCTCTGACGGGGCCTGTCAGCCGAGCACTGACTCTGCCGCCCGAGCTTGCCGGCGTGATCGCGATGCTCCCGCAACTCGGCTACGCCGCAGGTCTGCTATTGCTCGTACCGCTATGCGACCTCCTCGAAAATCGCCGCCTGATCGTCTGGACGCTCGCCTGCTGCGCGATGTTCCTCGGACTAGCGTCGCTCGCGCGATCAGGCTGGCTGTTCCTGGCATCGGTGTTCATGGCGGGGGCGACATCGAGCGTGATCCAGATGCTCGTGCCGATGGCGGCGTCGATGGCGCCTGAAAGCCGGCGCGGACGCGCAGTCGGCAACGTGATGAGCGGCCTGATGCTTGGCATCCTGTTGTCACGACCGCTCGCGAGCCTGATCGGCGGAACGTTTGGCTGGCGTGCGTTCTATGGCATCGCGGCGTTGGCCGACTTGCTGCTTGCAGTCGTGCTGCTGACACGGTTGCCGAGTCACACGCCGCACACGGCCGCTCGCTACCTGGACTTGCTGCGCTCGCTGTGGACCTTGCTGCGCACCGAACCCGTCTTACAGCGTCGCGCGACGCTTGCCGCGCTCGCGCTCGGTGCGTTCAGCGCGTTCTGGACAGCCATCGCACTGCTTCTCGCCCAGCCGCCGTTTTCGCTGGGTATGCAAGGCATTGCCGCCTTCGCGCTGGCGGGTGCAACCGGTGCGATGGTGACGCCGCTCGCGGGCTACCTCGGCGATTGCGGCGCGGGGCGTGCGACACAAATCGCCGCGCATCTGGTGATGATCGCGGCGGTACTCGTGCTCGCGGCTGCCGGGGCGGGCTGGGGCGGGTTCTCCGCGGCCACGCATCCCGTCCTTGCACTCGCATTGCTGGTAGTCGGGGCGGCGGCGCTCGACGCCGGTGTGATCGCCGATCAAACGCTCGGCCGACGCGCGATCAACCTGATTAATCCGGCGGCTCGTGGCCGATTGAACGCGCTCTTTGTCGGCATCTTTTTCGTCGGCGGCGCAATTGGTGCTGCGCTGTCAGGCGCGGCATGGGCATGGGCGGGATGGAATGGCGTGTGCGTCGTCACACTGGGATTCGCAATTGCCGTGTTTTTGTTCGGCTGCTTCGACCGTGCCGCGGAGTCGAGCCGCCGATGAAGTGAACAGGGTCACCGCCGACGGCGCAGTGCGCGAGGCGCTGCACACAGACTCCGACAATGCCGTGTACCTGCGCATCACGACCGAGGACGGCTTCTTCATCTACTCCAGCCCGATCTATGTGGAACGGACCGGGTCCGGGTCGAAATAAGGCGGCCGGCCGCTAGGCGCCGGCGGCATCGATCAACTCCGCCGAGGACTCCCGCAGGCACTCGGCGAATAGCTGCGTGGTAGATGTCGTGGTGTCTTCGCGCCAGTACAGGATGGCCTCGCCCAAGGGGCCCAGCGGCGGCAGCGGCAGCATCCGCATGGTTCCGCGCTGCACGTAGCGGCGCGCGAGCGACAGCGGCAGGATCGAGACGTATCCCCCGTCGCGCAGCAAGGACAGGTTCAGCGCCAAGGAACTGGACTCGATGGTCGGGCGCAACAGGGTCACGCCATGTTCGGCCAGGATCTCGACCATGGTCGCAAAAGCGGGCGAGCCCTGCATCGGCGTGATCCAGCGCACGTCCTGCAGGTCGGCCCAGGCCACGGGGGTGTCGGGGCCGCCCAATGGGTGGCGCGTACCCACCACGAATACGAAGGGCTCGTGATGCAAGGACTCGTGGCGCATCACCGGCAGATACCCGGTCACGCGGTTGCGGCCCAAGGCCAGGTCGAGGTTGCCTTCATCCATCATCTTGAGCAGGCGATCGAGCGTGGCTTCCACGAACGAGAACGAGGCGTTCGGCGCGCGCCGCGTGAACAGTTCGACGGCATGCGCGATCAGGGGTTGGGGAATCGTCACCACGGCGCCGAATCTGACGTGGCCCGCCGTGCCAGAGGCCAGCGCCTTGACGTCGCGCCGCGCCAGTTCGATCTGGCGCAGGATCTCGCGCCCGCGTTCGACCAGCACGCGGCCTATGCGCGTCAATTCAATGGCGTTGCCCACGCGGCGCACGACCGGCGTGGCCAGCGCCTCCTCGATCTCCGCGATCTGCTTGGAGATGGCAGGCTGCGTGACGTGGAACGCCGCGGCCACCCGCGTCACCTGACGCAGTTCGCCCAGCGCCACCAGGATGCGCAGATGCCCAAGCTTCAGGCCGCTGCGGAAGAAACGTTCTATCGAGCTGTCGGACGGCGTGCTGGCGGGCATATCGGGAGTGGAAAGACTGGGGAATTTGTCGCCATTGGGTAATGGCGCAAGCCGCCAATCATAACCAAATGGTAATGCCGAATGCGGAAAGTGTGATTTGCCGCCGAATGCGAGCAGCCCGTACCCTTCGAACGGACAGCACTGTAGTGCAGGCCTTTCGTGAAGCATCGACGATCAACCGGGAACAATGATTGATCCCACGTCGATGCCGCATCGCATAACCGAACTCACAGTCTGCCGAATAACTCGATGTGCCCCATGGCACACACCCACGGAGACAACACCCATGAGCACGTCCCTATCCGGCGGCGCGCCGGCCTATGCCGGCGCGCAGGCCGCGCAGAATCCTGCGCAGCTTGACGCGCTGTACCGCAAGCTGGCCTGGCGCATCATGCCGTTCCTGTTCCTGTCGTTCATCGTCGCGTACATCGACCGCGTGAACGTGAGCTTCGCCAAGCTGCAAATGCTGGCCGACCTGTCGATGTCGGAAACGGTCTACGGCTTGGGGGCCGGCATTTTCTTTCTGGGCTACTTCATCTTCGAAGTGCCCAGCAATCTGATCCTGCATCGCGTGGGCGCGCGCATCTGGATCGCGCGCATCATGGTCACGTGGTCGATCATTTCGAGCCTGACGATGTTCGCGCAGGGACCGCTGTCGTTCTATTTGCTGCGTTTCCTGCTGGGGGTGGCCGAGGCCGGCTTCTTCCCGGGCATCGTGCTGTATCTGTCGACCTGGTTCCCGTCGAGCCGTCGCTCGCAGATCATCGCCTTGTTTATGGTGGCCATCCCGGTGTCGGGCGCCATCGGCGGTCCGCTGTCCGGCTGGATCATGGAACGGTTCGGCGGCCTGCATGACCTGGCCGGTTGGCAGTGGCTGTTCCTGGTCGAAGGTATCGGGTCGCTGCTGGTCGGGATTGCCGCCTTCTTCATGCTGCAGGACCGGATCGAGACGGTGAAGTGGCTTAGCGCGGACGAGAAGCGCCTGCTGGCGCAGGATCTTGCCGCCGACGACAGCACCCGCGCCCGCCATAGCGTGCGGCAGGTGTTCGGCGACCGCAAAGTGTGGCTGCTCGGCCTGCTCTATTTCTGCATTGCCATGGGCAACTATGGCCTGGTGTTCTGGCTGCCGACGATGATACGGGCGGCCGGCGTGGCCAACCTGGGCAGTATCGGCCTGCTGTCGGCGGTGCCGTCGCTGGTCAGCGCGGTGGCGATGATACTCATCGCGCGTCATGCGGACCGTACCAACGAACGCCGCATCCACGTTGCCGTGTGCTGTGTGCTGGGCGCCGTCGGCATGCTGGTTTCGGTGCTGCTTGCCGAGCACCTGTGGTGGTCGATGGCCGCCCTCATCGTCGCTGCTATCGGCATCAATTCGATCGCGCCGGTCTTCTGGGGCATACCCACGGCGATGTTGAGCGGCGCGGGCGCCGCAGCGGCCATCGCGCTGATCAATTCGGTCGGCAACCTGGCCGGCTTCGTGAGTCCCTATGTCATCGGCTTTCTCAAGGACACCACGGGACAGCTGCTGCCCGGCATGATTCTGTTGGCCTGCGCGCTGGTCGGCGGGGCCTTCATCGCCATGTCGCTGCGCACGAAGCGGGGTCAGGCATGAGCGTGCCCGTCTGTCTGGTGACCGGCGCAGCCAGCGGCATCGGAGCCGCCACGGCCCTGCGCTTTGCGCGTGAAGGCTGGGCGGTGGCCATCAACAATTTCGACGACGGCACCCGCGCCGCGGCCGAGGCGGTGGCCGCGCAGTGCAGCGACGCCGGCGCCCAGACGCTCATCGTGGATGCCG
>LNAP01005384.1_pt3 | contig 12108 bp, 10 predicted proteins | sample 602601 | NCBI WGS metagenome assembly LNAP01 (sample SAMN02440304, study PRJNA202911) | soil metagenome | biome: Subtropical and temperate rainforests or woodlands; isolation source: soil samples (1 kg each in a 20% v/v slurry with milli Q water) were... ... | reverse complement strand
GCCGCGAACGGGGCAAACGCCAGACTTTGCGGCTGAACGCGTCCAGCGAGTTGGCAAACTGATGCTCTTGGTCATCGCGCAGCTTGGGCAAGGCGCCGGCTTTGATGCCTTCGATATGCCAACCGTTGGCGTTGCGGAACTCGACCAAGAGGATCGGGCAAGGGAATACGTCGAAAATCTGCCGGGCCAGATCCTGCAAGGGCTCCAGTTCGGTTTTGCCAAAGTACAGGCTCAGGGTAAAACCCTCGGTATTGCCATAGGGGTGATTGGCCAGGGCCTTTTCCAGGGTCTTGTCCAAGTCATCCAGGGCCAGGCCGTAGAGCGCTTTGCGGGTCAGTTCGCTGATGGTGCGCACCGACGGTAATACGCGGTGGCCGCGTGCTTCGGCGAGCAGCGAACAGTAATAGCCATGGCCCAAGTATTTATAACTGCGGCACAGGTTAATCACTTGCACACGTTTACCGCCTTCAACTTCGCACGAGTTTTCCAAGTATTCCTGGGCAGTCATGACATCTTCGTAGGGCAAGTAAGACGCCCAGTCTTCTTTACGCTCAACAATAATAATGAACTGGCTGGAACTTCGAGTTGTATCGGGCAAATAACTAGGCTTAGAGTAAGGCGTGGCCGTTGCAGTGGTTGCCGGAGTTGGCAAGTTACCTTGTACCGCTGACATGAGAGTTGGGTCCGTTGGAGAACAAGTCCTTTTCTATTAAGCACGATTCGTTACGCAACTTTTACGGCGGTTATATGGAATGCGTATTTCGCCCCGCTAGCCAAGCTGACTTGGCGGCGTTATTGCAATTGGAAAGCCAGTGCTTTAGCCATGATCGCCTGTCGGCGCGCAGCCTTCAGTGGATGCTCAGCCGCGCCCACGCCAGCCTAGTGGTGGTCGAGGCGTGCGAGCAGTTGCAGGGTTATGCCTTGCTGTTGTTTCACCGCGGCACGTCGCTGGCGCGCTTGTACTCGCTGGCTATTGCGCCCTCGGCGCGGGGGCTGGGGCTTGGCGCGCAGTTACTGGCCGTTGCCGAGGCGCAAGCGCTAGAGCATGACTGCGCCTATCTGCGCCTGGAGGTGCGCACCGATAACCGCGCGGCCATTGCCCTGTACGAGCGCAGTGGCTACCGCCAGTTCGCCGTGCTCAGCGATTACTACGAGGACCACGGCACCGCGCTGCGCCTGGAAAAACGCATCGCCCAACACCGCAACACGGGCAGCCGCCAGGTGCCGTACTACCAGCAAACCACCGACTTCACCTGCGGCCCGGCGTGCCTGTTAATGGCCATGGCAGCGTTGCAACCGCAGCGTAAAGCCGAACGGCGCGAAGAAGTGCAGCTGTGGCGCGAAGCGACCACCGTGTTTATGACCGCCGGGCATGGCGGCTGCAGCCCACAAGGGTTGGCCTTGGCCGCATGGCGCCGGGGCTTTCGCGTATGCCTGCAGGTAAGCGTGGACGGCCCGCTGTTTCTCAACGGCGTGCGCAGCGAACACAAGAAGCAACTGATGCGCCTGGTGCACGATGAATTCTGTGAAGAACTGCGCCATAGCGACATTGAGCAGGTGCGCTGCCATCCCTTCAACCTGGCCCAGGTGTTAAGCGCTGGCGGCCAGCCGCTGGTGCTGATTAGCAGCTACCGGCTAACGCGTTCGAAAGCACCGCATTGGGTGATTGTGACCGACTGCGACGACGACTTTGTTTACCTGCACGACCCCGACATCGACCACAGCCAGCATCGCTCAGCCCTGGACTGCCAGCACATGCCCGTCAGCCATGCCGACTTTCAGCGCATGTGTTGTTTTGGCGCGAGCAAATTGCGTGCGTCGGTGATTGTTTATCGGCGTGATTGATTGGTCGGCTTGGCGAGGTTGATCGTCGTAGGGTGTGCTGCGCGCAGCAAGGCGAGATTGCCGTGGCGCGCGCAGCACACCCTACAGAACACTACTTCGCCGGCACCAATTTCAACGTGCCCTTGGTATTAGCCGCCACTTCACTTTCCTCAAAATGCTGCGGTACATACTCGCCGTTGATATAGGCCTGCGCCTGGTCGGCGTAGTGCTTGTCGAACGGCACGCCGCTTTGCCCAACCGGGTTGATGCCCAGGCTGTGGGCCGGGTCGGCGAAGTCGATCAGGCGGCGTGTGGAGGGGCCGTAGATAACGCCCCACGGCGCTGGGCCAACCGGAGCGGTGAGGTTGTTGGGCACTTCGTGGCTGCCTGGCGCGGCGAATGGGCCGACGTTGAACACGGCGTCCAATGGTTTTTGCGAACCCAAGGGGTGGCCATGGGTAAGGGTATGTTCTTTGCCCCAGGTCCAGGTTTTCGGGTCGGCGCCGATGGTGGTTTTCAGGTGCGCAAGGCTAGCCTGCCAGGCAGCTTTAACAGTGTCGGCGCGGGTTTCTGGGGCCGGCGTGTTGCGGTTATCCCACCACGGTGAGTCGGCGTCAGCCGCCAGCAGTGGCAGGGCGATGTCGAACGAGCGGGTGGCCAACAGGTTGGTGAAGAAAGCATCGCCCAGTTCATCGCGCATGGCGCTGTCGGCCAGTTGGTAGATCAACTGGTTGAACAGCGTTGCCGGCACCGAGTCCAGCGCGTAGTCGCCTTTCCAATTGCTCAGTTGTTCCAGCAGTGCCAGTTCCTGCGGGTCGGTGACCACCGTGCGCAGCACCGGTAGCAGCGGTTTGAGTACGCGGTTGCTGTAGTCGGTAACGGTGTCCAGTTGCAGCGCCTGGCTGTTTTCCAGGTTCCATTTCACCGAGCTGTCGGCCAGGTGCTGGTTTAAGCGCGCGCCCCGGTCGGCGAGGTTGTAGTAGCCCGGCACTTCCATGCCCGTGGGCGATACCGGCTGGAAGTTGGCCGAGACGATATAACCGCGAGCCGGGTTCTCTTCCTGCGGGTTGGCGCTAAAGGGGTAGAAGCCGTTTTTGTCTGCTTCGTGGCTGCTGCCGTCGAGGATAAAGGTCGGGTTCACGCCTTGCGGGCGAATGGGCAACTGCGCGGCGGCCCACCAGCCGATATCGCCTTTGGCATTGGCCCACACTAGGTTCAGCCCCGGCGACTGAATCTTGGCTCCGGCGCTGCGCATTTTTTCCACGGTGTTGGCGCGGTTCAGCTCATAGAAACCCTGCAATACCGGGTTCTCGGTTTCCAGGAAGGCCCACCACATGGCGATCGGCGTTTTGCCGGCAGCGGCGCCCAGGGCGTCGTTGATAATCGGGCCGTGGGGCGATTGGCGCAGGGTCAGTTTGACCGGCGCGGCGTCTTTGACCTTGATCTCTTCTTCGCGGCTTTGCAGCTCTACCCACTGGTCGTTGATCCACACCTGATTGGGGTTGTCCGGGTTGACCTTTTCGGCGATCAGATCGAGGTCGTCGTTCTGGAACATGGTCAGGCTCCAGCCGAACTCCATGTTGTGGCCCAGCGAGGCGAAGGGATTAAGGGCTTGGTGGTGGCCGTACAACTCAAAGCCGGGCGCCGACAATTGCGCCTCGTACCACACCGCTGGCACTGAGAAACGAATATGCGGGTCGCCGGCCAGCAGCGGTTTACCGCTCTGGGTGCGGCTGCCGGAAATGGTCCAGGCGTTGCTGCCTTCAAACTGTGGCAAGCCGGCATCGACCAGGGCGTCATGGCTGAGGCGGGCAATAGCATTAAGGTCTTTCCAGTCGCTGCCGGCCAGCGCGGCCTGGCCGATGGCGCCCTGCGGTTTCCAGTTGAGGTCGAAGATGTTCAGGTAGTCGGCGCCCAGTTCATCACGCACATAGGTCAGCACCGGTTCGGTGCGGAAGGCGGCGGCAAAGCTGTAGGCCATATAGCCGGCGATGCTCATGGTGTCTTCAGGGGTGAACGGCCGGGGCTTGATGCCCAGCAGGTCGAACTCGACGGGTTTGGGGTGGCTGTCCTGGAACTGGTTAACGCCATCCAGGTAGGCTTCGAGCGCCTTGAATGCGGCCGACTGGTGATCGAGTTTGGGCACGTAGGCGTCGGCGTGTTCGCGAATGCGCAGGGTGCGGAACAGGCGGTCGGTGTCCACCAGCTTGGCGCCAAGCACTTCGGCCAATTCGCCACGGGCCAGACGACGGAGCATCTCCATCTGGAACAGGCGGTCCTGGGCGTGCACATAACCCAGCGCGCGGTACATATCCGCCTCGTTCTGCGCCTTGATATGCGGCACGCCGCGTTCGTCGTAACGCACACTGACCGCGCCATCCAAATGGGCGAGCTGCACCTGACCATCGCGCAGCGGCTGTTTGCTGTGGATATACCAGGTGGCGCCAGCGGCTACGGCGGCGACCACTACGGCCAGAGCGGTTAGGGTGCGTTTCATCGACGGATCCTTATTGTTATGGGCGGCTGCTACTACGAGCCGCGCGGTGGCTGCATTTTGCGCACTGTCGCTTACATCAGGCATTGACCCTAGGCCTCAAGGGTGGAAATCTCTGGTCAATTGCCGCTGCCCCGATCCTCCGATGACTACCACCGTACTGACCCATTCGCCAACCATGCGCCGCCTGCTTTACGAAGGGCTGGCCAGCCTTGGTTGGGACCCCACCGATACGTACCGGCGCGCCTATCAAGGTGTGCCGCTGTTGCCGCCTTCGGTCTCCGGGCGTGAGGAGCACGACAACGCGCCGCTGTTCTGGGAAGCGCTGCAAGGCCTGACTGGCGACAGCGATATTGGCCTGCACCTGGCCGAGGTGATGAAGCCGCGCCCGCTGGACGTGGTCAGTTACCTGCTACTGGCCAGCCGCGACTTACGCGAAGCCCTGCAAAGCTTTGTGCGCTACCAGCACATTCTCTCTGGTGGCTTCGCCGCGCGCCTTGAAGAGCAGGGCGACAGCATGCGTCTGGTGCTCGACCTCAACTACCGAGGCTTTGGCTCGCTGCGCCAGCAGATCGAATGCCTGGCGCTGCTGCTGATCAAGATGCTGCGCAGCGTCACCGATGATGAGTTCGAGGTTCAGGGCGTCGACTTTCGCCACCCAGCGCCACGCCGACAGAGCGAGCACAAACGCCTGTTTGGCCTGGCGCCGCGTTTCGATCAGGCCCATGACGCCCTGGTGTTTTCCAGCAGCCTGCTGACCCGCCCTTCGCGCAGCGCCAACCCGCGCTTGTTTACCTTGCTCAGTCAGCAAGCCGAGTTGGAGTTGCAGGAGCTCGGCGAAAACCAATTGCTCAATCGCGTGCGCTATTGGCTGCAAGGGCATCTCGGGCAGGCCTGTTGCACCTTGCTCGGCTGCGCCGAAGCGCTGCACCTGAATGCCGGCGCCTTGCAGCGCGCACTGGCGCAACACAGCAGCAGCTTTCGGGTATTGCATGAGGAAGTACGCCGGCTGCACGCCACCCAGTTATTGGAAGCGGGGCAGCCAATCCGGGAAGTGGCGCGGGCATGCGGTTTTGCCGAGTTGTCGCCGTTCTACCGCGCCTTTCGCCGCTGGCAGGGCATGACGCCACAGGCTTATCAGCTCAAGGCGCAGGCGTTGGCTGAGCGGGCTTAATTCGCCGCCGGCTCCGCCCACTGGCAGAAGCAACCCACAGCTAATGTGTGCGTGGCATTCACCGCGCGACCCTGCGAAAGGGCTTCGAGAATCGGCTCGATAAAGCTGTTGCTCGAGGTGCAGGTGGCGCCTTCGCTGTAGGGGCCAAAGTAGGCGAGATTGCCGTCTTTATCCCAAATGCCCACGGCGGGGCTGGCGGGCAACTGCTCAGCACCGGGGAAGGCCGTGAGCGATTGCAGGGCGCTCAGGGTGTCTGGCAACTGGCCTTGGCTGCCGGGTTTTTGCACCGCATAAAAGGTCACGCCTTGGGGCGCAAAGTGCGCCATCAACTCGGCCAGGTGTTGCTGATTGCCGACATTGCAGGGGCAGGCCGGATCCCAGAAGTGCACCACGCGAATGGGGCCACGCCCGGCCAATTGCGCGGGCAATTGCAGCGGGTCGCCGGAAAATAGCGCTGTGGTTTCCGCGAACGGGCGGATATAGCGCGCCTCGTACCACCAAAAGGCGGACACCATGGCGCCCAGCCAGATAACGGCAAGCAGGCTGGCGAGAACAGTTTTGCGCGAAGGTGCGGGCATGGTCAGTCAATCATTGGCGGGCGTGTAGCTTGCCACGGACGGCGCGGCAGCAGAATATCGGCAGCCGTGCTGGCGCCGTTGTTTACGCGCCGTTTTTCTTCTGCTGTTCATGGATGCCCTATGTCAGAACCCTTTCAGCCCGATTCTCTGCGCGCACAGCTGCGACCTCTGGCCGCAGCGCAGGCCGAGCCGCCTGAGGCCCAGGCCTATCGGCAGTTCTATCGGCTGAACATTGCCGGCGCCACGGCGCGTTTGGGGCTGATGGAAGTGGGCGGTTATCAGCTGGTCACCCAGCTGTGGCTGCCGGCCAAGCCGGTGGCGACGCTGGTGCTGCAACACGGCTATTACGACCATATGGGCCTGTACAGCAATGTGATCGCCTGGGCGCTGGGCATGGGCTTTGCCGTGCTGGCCTGCGATCTGCCGGGGCATGGGTTGTCCAGCGGCACCCGTGCGAGCATTGGCGAGTTCAACGAATACCAAGAGGTTTTTCGCGCGGTATTGGATGAGGCCGCCAGCCTGAATTTGCCGCAACCCTGGCACCTCTGTGGGCAAAGCACCGGCGGGGCGATCATCGTCGATTTTCTGCTGCATGACCGAGCCCTCAGCACCGGCCAACGCCCACAAATCGGCGAAGTGATTTTGTTCGCGCCCTTGGTGCGGCCGCGCGCCTGGGGTTGGTCCAAGCTCAGCTACTACCTGCTCAAACCCTTTGTGACGCAGATTCCTCGGCGCTTTAGCCCCAACTCCAATGACGCCGAATTCCTGAGCTTTCTGCAGGCTGACCCGTTGCAACCCAGGAACCTACCCACCGCCTGGGTGGGCGCTTTGTCGCGCTGGATGCCGCAGATTGAACAGGCAAAACCCAGCGCCCGCCGTCCGCTGATTGTGCAGGGCGATGCCGATATGACCGTGGATTGGCGTTACAACTTGGAGGTGCTACGGCGCAAATTCAGCGAGCCGACGGTGTTTATGGTCGAGGGCGGGCGGCATCATTTGGCCAATGAAACGGTGCAAATCCGCAGCACCTACTTCGCCTTTCTAACCGACTACTTCACCGCCTACAAAAGCTGACGCGGTACCGTAGGGTGTGCTGCGCGCACCACCCGATACACCGGCGAACGCCCATGGTGCGCACAGCACACCCTACGGTTTATATACCGGGCTCTGCGTTGGGGTTGCTCACCGGCGCGCTCTGGCCCACGGCCAAGCCGGCGCGCATCGCTGCCAAGGCGGCCTGGTAGTAGGCCTTGCCGTCGGGCGACTCGGCAAACATCACAAACTCATCCAGCTCCGGATCGGACAGCCCGCTGTAGACGTACAGCAGGGTGTTATCCACGTCGGCGCCAATCTGTTGCATCAGGCGTTGGCGCTGGCTTTCCAGCATGCCTTGGGCCTGGCCGCCGCCCATCAGGCCGGGAATCATCTGGCTAAGGCTATCGGCCGCCACGCCGGCCAAGGCCAGGCTTACTTCGGCGCCGGCCTCCTTGGCGGGCAGCGCTTGGGCCAGGTGGCGAATCAACAAGGCGCGGGTGTTGTCGGCTTGAATGCGTGGAATGCCGTTGGCGTGTTTGGCCAGCTCTTCCGGGCGGGTGGCGTCGACTTCGGCTTTAACGATTTTGCGCCCCAGCGGTGATTGAAAAAATGCCAACGCTGGCGCTGGGTTGGCCAGTTGCGCGCGAAAGGTGGCTTCGCCGCGCTGGTCCATCGCCTGGGGGGCAAAGCGCTGATTGCTGTTGGTCACCAACGCTTGGTACACCGCGTCCGGCAGGCTGCTGCGGTAACGTTGCTGGGCGGCTTGCAAGGCGGCATTGAAATGCGCGCGTTGCTGCGGCCAGCCGGCGATTTCATAGAGCTGGCTGTGCTCGTCGGCCTGGCTTGGCAGCGAGCAGAACAACAACACAAGGGCGAAAAAGGCGCGCATAAAGACTCCTGTCGGGCAGGCCGCTATTTTCAGCGGCATCGCCTGGGCTTGTCGAGGCGCGTGAACGGCGCTGGTAGAATCCCTGGCATGACACATACCTCCACAATTCATCTGCTTGATCACACACTGCTAACGGCCATCGTCGACGACTTGGCTGACAAAGGCTGGTCGCAGCACGATCTGTTTATTGCACAGGGTCTGACCCGCGAACTGGCGGCAGAGTGCCAACAACGTGCTGCCGATGGGCGTCTGGCCCCAGCCGCCGTTGGCCGAGGGGCGACGGCACAGGTACGTGAGAGTGTGCGTGGCGACAGTATTCAATGGCTGGAACAGGGCGAAAGCGCTGCCACAGATGCCTACTTGTCGTACATGGATCAGCTCCGTCAGGCGCTCAACCAGGCGCTGTATCTAGGCCTGGATGACTACGAAAGCCACTTTGCCCTGTACCCGCCGGGTGCTTTTTATCAACGCCATGTCGACCGCTTTCGCGACGACGACCGTCGTACGGTGTCAGCGGTGTTGTATTTGAATGAAGGTTGGTTAGCGGAGCAGGGCGGGGCGTTGCGCATTTATCCCGGTGACGACGAGCACGATGTGCTGCCATTGGGCGGGCGCTTGGTGACTTTTATGTCGGGCGAGTTACCCCATGAAGTGCTGCCGGCAACGCGGCAGCGGCTGTCGTTGACCGGGTGGTTTAGACGGCGGGCTTAACCAACTCAACTGCGCTAACCCCCTCGCCCGCTTGCGGGAGACGGGGGGAAGAGACCTTGTTAATGCCCCCACACCTTGATCGTGCCGTGCAAGTCGGTGATATCGCGCACTTCCAAACTGCCCAAGCGACTCTCGCCCACGTACATATCACTGGCCACTCGCAAGCGAATGCGCTGCGCAGGCAGGCCGCTGGCGATCAACTGTTCGTTGATGGTGGTGAGGTCGGGCAGGGTGAATTGCAGTTGCTGCTGGCCGTTGCTGCCAGTCACCACGTCGACCATCAGGGTCGGCTGGTTAACGCCAAAGATCGGCAGCACCAGGCCCAGTTGCGCCGGGCCGAGGGCGAAAAAGCCGCCGGCGCCGTTGGGGCAGTCGCTGGGGCTCACGCAGCCGTTGTCGATTTTCACATTACGCAGCGAGACATTGCCGGTAGTGTCGCTAAAACGGATCTGGTTGATCCGCGCCTGCAAGTCGAGGCGAATGCTGATGCCGGCCTGGCCAGCCACATCGCTGAGTGCGGGGTTGTCCAGTGCTCGGAGCTCTGCCAGGCAGGGAGAGGCAATCAGTGAAGCGAGCAGGGCGGCGGTGATTGTTTTTATAAGCATGGCGGCACTTCCTATGCGGGTGCCGGCAGTCTGGCCAGCGCTTGCTCGGGGCGCTACTGGCGAGGCGCGGTTCCCGCCAAAGGATCGGCCCGCAACGCCCGTGAAATCAGGCTTTTGCAGGTTATTGTTGGCCAAGCCAGACCTTCGATAGTGGCAGGCCTTCGGGGTGTTACCGGCGGTGACCTGAGTTAGGTTGGCGAGGCGTTGTGTACAGAGGTGATTGTGGAAAAGATTTTGATCAGTCGCTGCCTATTGGGCCATCGCGTGCGCTACGACGGCGGTGCCCACGGGCCGTTCGACCAGGTGGCCTTGTGGCAAGCCGAAGGGCGAGTGGTGGCGCTGTGTCCGGAAGTGGCCGGAGGCTTGCCGACGCCACGTCCGCCCGCGGAAATTCCTGGCGGCCAGGGCGCGCAGGTGTTGGATGGCCAGGCGTTGGTGCTGACACAAGCGGGTGAGGATGTCAGTGCGCAATTTATCGAGGGTGCGCAGCAAGCCCTGGCGCTGGTGCGGCAACACGGTATTCGCCTGGCGGTGTTGAAATCGCGCAGCCCGTCGTGCGGCAACCTGGAAACCTACGACGGCAGTTTTTCCGGGCAGAAAGTCAGTGGCCAAGGCGTGACAGCTGCATTGCTCAGCCGTGCAGGCGTGCAGGTGTTTAATGAAGAGCAGCTGGCCGCTGCGCTTGAAGCCTTGCAGGCACTGGAGTGCAGCCCTTAGCGCGGGCGATCTGCCTGAACCCTCCTACACTCTGGTGGTCACTAAATGAGCAGCCTGGCCCACCGCCGGTTCTCACTGGCCCAGGAGGGCTTAACCATGCATACGATGCTGTTCCCGCAGAACACGCTATTGCGCAAGGCCGCGCTGGTGGCCGCCATGGCGCTCGGTTTTAGCGCCGCCGCCCATGCCGCTACCCCTACTCCCGAGCCGCCGCAGCCGATTGAAGTAACGCAGACGGCGCAGTTGTACTTTATCGAACCTATGGATGGCGCCAGCGTAGATCGGCCGTTCGCCATCAAATTTGGCCTACGCACCGTGACCGTCACCCCCGGTATGTCACCGCCGGTAATGAGCGCGCCGGACAACCAGATTCACCTGCTGATAGACGCGCCGCCGGTGTCGGCCAACATGCCGGTGCTGACCAGCGACCAAGTGCGACTGCTGACCGCCGACCAGAAAGAGAAGTTTGTGCTGCCCAGCGGCCCGCACCGCTTGCAGTTGGTGCAGACCGACAAGAACGGTGTGCTGGCGCCGCTGCCGGTGGTGTCGCCGGTGATTAATATCGTGGTCAAGTAAGACGTTGGGCTTCGCTGCGCTCACCGCACGCGGACCGACCCGACCTAGGGCCTGGCATGTAGCGACACCACTACCTGCACCCCGTCGTCCCCGCGCAGGCGGGAACCCAGAATGGCGCGGCGAAAGCGGTCTGCTTCGCGACTCTGGGTCCCCGCCTTCGCGGGGACGACGCTAGTGTTATTGGCGAGTACGTGAGCGGAGAAATCGCTTGGTGCCCACCGCGCACCCTAAAACCACCTCTATCAATCGCCCATAAAAAAGGGAGGCCGAAGCCTCCCTTTTGCACATCTACGCTCGCTTAGAACAACACGCGGCTACGGATGGTGCCGGTAACGTGCTGGAGCTTTTCCAGTGCCAGGTCCGAGTAGTCGGCATCCACGTCGATCACTACATAACCCACCTTGGCGTTGGTTTGCAGGAATTGACCGGAGATGTTGATGCCGTTGTCGGCGAACACCTTGTTGATTTCGCTCATCACACCCGGAATGTTCTCGTGGATGTGCAGCAAACGGTGCTTGCCCGGGTGCGCCGGCAGAGCCACTTCGGGGAAGTTGACCGAGGACACCGAGGTACCGTTGTCGCTGTACTTCACCAGCTTCTCGGCTACTTCCAGACCAATGTTGGCCTGCGCTTCGGCAGTCGAACCGCCGATGTGCGGGGTGAGGATCACGCGGTCCAGGCCACGCAGCGGGCTTTCGAACTCTTCGTCGTTGGACTTGGGCTCGACCGGGAACACGTCAATGGCGGCGCCAATCAGGTGCTCGTCTTTGATCGCGTTGGCCAGGTGATCCAGCTCAACCACGGTGCCGCGTGCGGCGTTGATCAAGATGCCGCCCTTTTTCATCGCGCGGATTTCTTTCTCGCCGATCATCCACTGGGTGGACGGCAGCTCAGGCACGTGCAGGGAAACGATATCGGCCATGCCCAGCAGGTCATGCAGCTTGGCGACCTGGGTGGCGTTGCCCAGCGGCAGCTTGGTTACGGTGTCGTAGAAGAACACCTGCATGCCCAAGGCTTCTGCCAGTACGGACAGTTGGGTACCGATCGAGCCATAGCCGACGATGCCGAGCTTTTTGCCGCGAATTTCAAACGAGTTGGCGGCCGACTTGATCCAGCCACCACGGTGGCAGGAGGCGTTCTTCTCGGGAATGCCGCGCAGCAGCAGAATGGCCTGGGCCAATACCAGCTCGGCCACCGAACGGGTGTTGGAGTAAGGCGCGTTGAACACGGCGATACCACGTTCACGGGCGGCGTCCAAATCCACTTGGTTGGTGCCAATGCAGAAGCAGCCGACAGCGATCAGCTTTTTCGCATGGTCGAACACGGAATCGGTGACCTGGGTGCGCGAACGGATGCCGAGGAAGTGCACATCGGCGATCTTTTCTTTGAGCTCCGAGTCCGACAGCGCGCCTTTGAGGTACTCGATGTTGCTGTAGCCGGCCGCTTTCAGCGTGTCGACAGCGTTCTGGTGCACACCTTCGAGAAGAAGGAACTTGATCTTGCTC
>LNAP01009140.1_pt1 | contig 12109 bp, 10 predicted proteins | sample 602601 | NCBI WGS metagenome assembly LNAP01 (sample SAMN02440304, study PRJNA202911) | soil metagenome | biome: Subtropical and temperate rainforests or woodlands; isolation source: soil samples (1 kg each in a 20% v/v slurry with milli Q water) were... ... | reverse complement strand
CTTGGTCACCGAGTCGTTGACGTTGATGGCCGGGATTTTCAGCTCGCCCTTGGCCAGCATGTCCAGCAGGCGGTGAACGCCGGTGGTGGTTTCTTCGGTAACGCCGTGGACGCGGTCCAGGATTGCCGGGTATTTCTTGTGCAGCAGCTCGGTCAGGTCGCCGCCGTCGTCGAGGATCATGTTGGCATCCCAAGGCGCGCCATCTTTGAGGATGGTTTGCTCCAGGCACCACTCGTACTCTTCTTCGGTCTCGCCTTTCCAGGCGAAAACCGGGATGCCGGCAGCGGCGATAGCGGCAGCGGCCTGGTCTTGAGTCGAGAAAATGTTGCAGGACGACCAGCGCACTTCGGCACCCAGGGCAACCAGGGTTTCGATCAGCACGGCAGTCTGAATGGTCATGTGGATGCAGCCGAGGATCTTCGCGCCTTTGAGCGGCTGCTCACCGGCGTACTTGCGGCGCAGACCCATCAGGGCTGGCATTTCGGATTCGGCGATGATGGTTTCGCGACGGCCCCAGGCAGCCAGGGACATGTCGGCCACTTTGTAATCGTTAAAATCTGCAGGCGTGATAACAGCGCTCATGATGAGCCTCCATTCGTAATGTATGCGAATGGGCGCCGTTGTGCGTTTAGTGTCCGGCCGATCATGGCCAGTCAACGCCCCATCCGAGCCTGACAGGTCGAACCTGCTGCAGCGCCCCTCGGACAGGTGGCGGGAAAACGGTAGTAGCCGTTTTAAATCGGTGGCGATTATAGCTTCCTTTGTCCGGCTAGTGGCAAGTGACAAGCTACAAGCGGCAAGCAACAGCGAATCTGCATTTACTTGCAGCTTGGCGCTTAAAACTTGAAGCTGGGGGCAGAACCCTATCGCTCAAACGTCTCAATCCTGGAGCCCCCTATGAATTTCCACACCCGCAAATGGGTAAAACCCGAAGACCTCAACCCCAACGGCACACTGTTCGGCGGTAGCCTGTTGCGCTGGCTCGACGAAGAAGCGGCGATCTACGCCATCGTCCAGCTGGGCAATCAGCGAGTGGTCACCAAGTACATTTCCGAGATCAACTTCGTCAGCGCCTCGCGCCAGGGCGACATCATCGAACTGGGCATCACTGCCACCGAGTTCGGTCGTACCTCGATAACCCTGAAATGCGAAGTACGCAACAAGATCACCCGCAAAAGCATCCTGACGGTGGATAAGATTGTCTTCGTCAACCTGGGTGAAGACGGCTTGCCCGCGCCGCACGGCCAGACCGAGATCAAGTACGTCAAAGACCAGTTCAAGGACGACGTCGCCAGCGAGTAATGCGAGCCCCCGTAGGAGCGAAGCTTGCTCGCGAAGGCGTCATTTGTGTCACCAGCAATACCGAGGTGAACCCTTCGCTGGAAAGCCTCGCTCCTACAGAGCCAGTTTCGTTGGACGGTCAGTGAACAGCTCCGGGCCGCGCGTGTCGTACCTACATGACACATCACCTGTTCCGGAGCGCTATGGACATCAAGCAAGACGGCAAGACCCCAAACCTGTCGCCGGAAGAACAGCACGACGTCGACAAAAACCAGCCACCGCGGGCCGCGGTGCTGCATGAAATCATCCGCACCCAGGGCGATCAGGAGCTCGAACGCAGCGTCGCCGCCTTGTGGTGGTCGGCACTCGCCGCCGGCCTGACCATGGGCCTGTCGCTGATGGCCATGGGACTGCTCAATTCCCGACTGCCGGACGGTGAAGGCTTCAAGGTGATCGCCAGTTTCGGCTATTGCGCTGGCTTTCTTGCGGTAATCCTCGCCCGTCAGCAGTTGTTCACCGAGAACACCCTGACGGCCGTGCTGCCGATCATGACCAAACCCACACTGAACAATTTCGGGCGATTGCTACGCCTGTGGTCGGTGGTGCTGGTCGGCAACCTCTGCGGCACGCTGCTCGTGGCCTACGTGATGCTCAATCTGCCGATTTTCGACAGCAAGACCGACCTGGCCTTCCTCGATATCGGGCGCAAGATCATGGAAAACGACGCCAGCCAGATGTTCGCCAAAGGCATCGTGTCGGGCTGGATGATTGCCACCATGGTCTGGATGATCCCGTCCATGGAGAGCGCCAAGATGTGGATCATCATCCTCATCACTTACCTGATGGCGCTGGGGGATTTCACCCACATCGTGGTCGGTTCGGCCGAGGTCTCGTACCTGGTGTTTGCCGGCGAGTTGCCGTGGAAGGATTTCTGGCTGGTGTTCGCCGGGCCGACGCTGGCGGGGAACATCATCGGCGGCAGCTTCATCTTCGCGCTGATCAGCCACGCGCAGATCCGTAGCGAGAGCGGTCCGCCGAAGAAGACGGCGGATCAGGCGTCGGAGCCTGATCCGCAGAAGAGCAAAAAGTAATCAGTGATGCTCGGCCTGTGCCGCTGGCGCAGGCTCATCCCGGGTCACGTGCTTGACCAGTTTGCCGATGCTCAAACCCTGCAGCAGGATCGACGACAGCACCACGATGTAGGTGATGCTCAGCAGCAAGTCGCGCTCCGGGCCCAGCGGCAGGGCCAGGGCCAGGGCCACCGAAACACCGCCGCGCAAACCACCCCAGGTCAGAATCCGGATTGTCCCGCGCGGCACGGTGCGCCAGCGCCGCAGCAGCACGATGGCCGGCGCGACCGTCAGCAGGCGCGAAAGCAGAATCGCCAGTGCCAGCAAACTCGCCGCCAGCACGTGCAGCCAATTGAACGGTAGCAGCAACAGCTCCATGCCGATCAGAGCGAACAGCAGGGCGTTGAGCATGTCATCGAGCAATTCCCAGAAGCCGTCCAGGTACTTGCGCGTCATGTCGTTCATCGCCAGGTTGCGGCCCAGGTTACCGATGATCAGACCCGCGACGACCATCGCGATGGGGGCGGACACATGCAGCTCCGACGCCATGGCCGAGCCGCCGATCACCAGCGCCAGGGTCAGCATGACCTCGATCTGATGCTGCTCGATGCTCTTGATCATCAGGTACACCAGATAACCGATCAGCCCACCGAACAGCACGCCGCCAATCGCCTCATGGGCGAACAGCATCGCTGTGGCGCCGACGGTCGGGGTCTCGCCGAGTTGCGCAATGCCCAGCAACACGGTGAACACCACCACGGCCGTGCCGTCGTTGAACAGCGACTCGCCGACGATGGTGGTTTTCAGAGGCTTGGACGCATTGGCAGTCCGTAGCACGCCGAGGACCGCGATCGGGTCGGTGGGGGAAATCAGCGCACCGAACAGCAGGCAATAAAGGAAGCTCACGTGCCAGCCGAACAGGGCAAAAATGTAATAGGCGAGGCTGCCGATCACCGCCGTGGCGATCAATACGCCGAAGGTCGCCAGCAGCCCGATAGGCCAGCGGTAGCTGCGCAGGTCATTGAGGTTGACGTGCAGGGCGCCGGCGAACAGCAGGAAGGACAGCATCCAGTTCATCAGCAGATCGCCAAAGTCGATCTGGCTGATCAGCTGCTGAATGCGCTCTTCGAGGCCGGGGTAGCCGAGCAAGCTCAGGCCTTGCAGCAGCAGGGAAAACATCAGCGCGGTGACCATGACCCCGATGGTCGGAGGCAGGCCGATGAAGCGGAAATTCACGTAGGTGAGGAGTGTGGTCAGGCAGATAAAGGCAGCGACAAGTTCGAGCATCCGGGGTCCTTGGATGGGGGGTGGGGTTTAAGGCAGTTGCACCGAGTCAGTTTCTTCGCGAGCACGCTCGCTCCCACATGGAATTCGGTGTACACAGAATCTGTGTGCACTGGAGATCCACTGTGGGAGCGAGCCTGCTCGCGATAGCGGTGTCAGCAGCGACGCAATGATTCAGCCGGACACATTGACCGCAGTCGCACCGCGGCGTTGCAGATAGATGTAGAACAGCGCGGCCAGCACCGTCAGGCCACTGACCAGCGCACCGGTCCACGGCAGATCCGCCAGGTCCGCACCGCTGGCAACCACCAGCCCGCCGATCCACGCACCTGCTGCGTTGCCAAGATTGAAGGCGCTCTGGTTCAGCGTCGAGCCAAGGTTCGGCGCTTCGTGCGCCTGATCGATGATCAGCAGTTGCAGAATCGGGCACAGGGCAAACGCGAAAATCCCCCACAGCACCAGTGTGATCGCCGCCGGAATCACCGAGTGACTGGTCTGGCTAAAGGCCGCCAATACCACTGCCACGGCCAGCGCCATGCCCACCAATGAAGGCAGCAATCGGCTGTCCGCCAGGCGACCACCCAGCATGCTGCCCGCCGTCAGGCCGACGCCAAACAACAACAGCATGATTGTCACGCCATGGGGGCTGACCCCGGTGATGTCCTGCAGAATCGGCGCGATGTAGGTGAACACGCTGAACAGACTGGTCGACGCCAGCACGCTCATGCCCAATGCCAACAACACATTGACCTTGCCCAGCACTTTGAACTCGCTGGCGAGGTTGGCCTTGTCCATCGCGATGTCCTTCGGCAGCCAGAGCCACTGCGCGAGCGCTGCAATCACCCCGATCACCGAGACCGCCCAGAACGTCGAACGCCAACCGGCGTATTGCCCGAGCGCGGTGCCCAACGGCACGCCGAGCACGTTGGCCAGCGTCAGGCCGGTGAACATCATGGCAATGGCCTGCGCCCTTTTGTTCGGTGCAACCAGGCCCGCCGCGACTACCGAGCCAATGCCGAAGAACGCACCGTGGCACAGCGCGGTGACCACTCGCGCGGCCATCAACGTGGCATAGTTCGGTGCCAATGCGCACAGCACGTTGCCGAGGATGAACATCAGCGTCATGCCCAGCAGCGTGGCTTTGCGCGGCATGTTGGCGGTGCCGATCGCAAGAATCGGCGCGCCGAACACCACGCCCAGGGCGTAGCCGGTGATCAGCAGGCCGGCGTGGGGAATGCTCACGGCGAGGTCGCGGGCGACGTCGGGCAGCAAACCCATGATGACGAATTCAGTGGTGCCGATGCCGAACGCGGCAACAGCGAGGGCGAGCAAGGCGAGTGGCATGCGCAAGGTCTCTGTCGGTAGTCTTGACGCTTTGATCAGGCATACGCATGCCGATGACCGTTCTCGATGAGCGCGGGCAGGGGCAGAAATTATTGGAATTAGTCTGTGCGCAACTGAGTGCGGCGTGGTCGCTTGCAGTATAAACAGCTGCTGACATATGGCGAATCAATTATCCACGCGTGTCCTGTAGGAGCCAGGCTTGCCGGCGAAGGCGTCCTTGAGATTGCCTTCGCCGGCAAGCCTGGCTCCGACAGGGGCGCGGTGGTCAATAAAAGGAGCATGCCGTGCTTGCGACGGCTTTGGTGTTGGTGGCGGCGCTGTTGCACGCGGCGTGGAATACCCTGATCAAATTCAGCGCCGAACGGCTGCTGGTGGTGGCCTGCATGGATAGCGTCGCGATGCTGTTTGTCGCCCTGATGCTGCCGTTCGTGGCGCTGCCACCGATTGAAATCTGGCCATGGATTCTGGCGTCGGCGGCGTTCGAACTGCTCTATCGCTATCTGCTGATCCAGGCGTATCGGGTCGGCGACCTCGGGTTGGTCTATCCGTTGATGCGTGGGCTGTCGCCGCTGGTGGTGCTGGCACTGACGCTGATCTTCGCTGGCGAAGTCCTGACAAATCAGCAGATTTTCGGAATCCTGTTGATTCCGTTTGGCATGCTGTGCCTGCTCTGGCAGGGCGGTGGTGGTGCGCGTCTGCCGTGGTCGATGTTGCCGGTGGTGGCGCTGATTGGCCTGTGCATCGGCTGCTACACCTTCATCGATGGCCAGGCGTTACGGCGCTGGTCGCACCCTCTGGACTATCTGGTCTGGGTCACGTTGCTCAGCGCTTGGCCGTTCCCGTTGCTGGCGCTGGTAAGCAAGCGCACGGCGTTCATGCTGTTCTGGCGTGAACAGTGGCGACTGGGGCTGGCGGTCGGGTTCTGCGTGTTGTTCAGCTACGCTTTGGTGCTGTGGGCAATGCAGCTGGGGTCGATTGCCGAAGCGGCGGCGTTGCGCGAGATCAGCGTGATTCTGGTGGTGCTGTTCGGCATGCGTTACCTGAAAGAACCTTTCGGCAGGCCAAGGCTCTTAGCCTGTGGGCTCGTACTGATCGGTATTTTGGTCATGAAGTTCTAACGGGCACTCAACATTCCAAAACTGAAGAAAGGACTGCTTTATGACGGTTGCTCTGTGGTGCGTTTTGATCGCGATTTTCCTGCCCTATCTCTGCACGGTCATCGCCAAGGTCAGTGGCAGGTTCAGGCTGCAAGACAACCATGACCCCCGGGACTTTCTCGAGTCGCTCAATGGTCTGGGCAGGCGCGCGCATGCGGCGCAACTGAACAGCTTTGAAGTGACCCCGGCGTTTGCGATCGCGGTGATTGTTGCGCATCTGGTGGGCACGGCGCAGTTGGTGACGGTCAACGTGCTGGCGGTGCTGTTTATCACCAGTCGGCTGCTGTACATCATTTGCTACCTGGCGGACTGGGCGATATTGCGGTCGCTGGTGTGGTTTGTGGGGATGGGGTTGATTGCCAGTTTCTTTGTGGTGTCGGTCTGAAAATATTGCGGTGATTTGTCTGGCCTCATCGCGAGCAGGCTCGCTTCCACAGTTGATCTTCAGTGAACACAAACGCTGTGTACAACCGAGATCCACTGTGGGAACGAGCCTGCTCGCGATGACTATCTAACTGCAAATACAAGGCTTACGGATTGGCCTTCGCCGCATCGGCAACCTGCGGCACTTGCGGCAACGCCGCGCCTTTAGGCCAGAGCATCCAGATCTGCCCTTGCTGTTTCATGTCCCCGGCCAATTGCCCGGCCGCCTCGCCAGTGCCCCAGAACAGATCCGCACGCACTTCGCCGGCAATCGCGCCGCCAGTGTCTTGCGCCGCCACGGGCCGTATCAGTGCAGTACCGTCCGGTTTTGTCGTGGATAACCACAACAGGCTGCCCAGCGGAATGACTTTGCGGTCCACTGCCGCGCTGTAACCGGCCGTCAGCGGAACGTTCAGCGAGCCGCGTGGCCCTTCGTTGCTGTCCGGGTTGCGAGTGAAGAACACGTAACTGGGGTTGCTGCCCAGCAGTTCCGGAATGCGCGACGGATTGGCTTTTGCCCACGTGCTGATGGCGCCCATGGTCACGTCTTCTTTCTTCAGCTCGCCTTGCTCCACCAGCCAGCGCCCGATGGGGCGATAGGGATGGCCGTTCTGGTCAGCATAGGCAATGCGCAGTTGGCGGCCGTCGTCGAGCTGGATGCGACCCGAACCCTGGATTTGCAGGAATTGCAGGTTCATCGGGTCGGTCAGCCACGCAACCACTGGCGCCTTTACTCCATTGGTCTCAATCGTTGCCGCATCGTCGTAAGGCTTGAGCACGCGACCTTCGAGGCGTCCGCGCAGGCGTTTGCCTTTGAGTTCCGGGTAGATGCTGTCCAGCGAGACAATGATCATGTCCTCGGGCACGCCGTACACCGGAATGTTCGCCACTTCGGTCTGGGTCAGGCTGCCCGGGTAGACCGGCTCGTAATAGCCGGTGATCAAACCGTTGGGATTGTCATTGGCGGCGCGCAGGCCGTAGACGTCGAGGTTCTGCTTGAGGAAGCCGCGAATGTCGCTGGCGGTCTGCGGCACATTGGCGGAAGCCGCGCAGGTCGATCCCCAGACCGGGTCGGCCTTGAGTCGGGTGCAGGCGCTGCGCCACGAGCCGAAGCCGGCGACCAGGTCGGTGTCGGACACCGCCGGCAATGCTTCCCAGCTGGTACTGGAGTAGGTCGCCAGGGCGTGGGTTTTAGGGGTGTCTTTATCGCCGCCGGTGCAGCCGGCGAGCACGGCCACCATTGGAAGAGTCCACACGAGGTGGTGACACGGCTGTTCATGGAGTAATTCCTTTGTCGGTTGCCTGAGTGCTCCATGCGCTCAAACAACCCGTATTGATAATAGGGCTATTGGTCTTTGCCGATGACACGAGGATACTGGCCGCCGTTTCCCGTGACCTGAAGCCACCATGACTCTTAAAAGACTTTCTGTTGTATTGCTGGCCTGCCTGACCTTGTCTGCCTGCGGTGGCGTTGATCCGAATTCGCCGCTGGGACAACGCAAGGCGATCTTCAAACAGATGCTCAAGACCGGTGAAGACCTGGGCGGTATGTTGCGTGGTCGTATCCCGTTCGACGGTCCGAAATTTGCCGAAGGCGCCGTGAAACTCGACACCTTGTCCCGTGAGCCTTGGAAACATTTCCCGCAAGTGCGTGAAGAAGATCACAGCAGCGCCAAGGACAATGTGTGGCAGCAGCAGGCACGCTTCCAGGACATGGCCCGCACCCTTGAAGCCGCCACCGGTGAATTGGTGATTGCCAGCAAGGTTCAGCCTTACAAGGCCAGTAACCTGGGCCCGGCGGTGCAGAAAGTCGAAGATGCCTGTAGTGCCTGCCATAAAGAGTTTCGGGATCATTGATTGGCAATGCATTCCTGTGGCGAGGGGGGCGTTCCGACAAGCCCCTCGTCACAAAAGCTCCCTCGCTCAATTCGGGGGTTACTTGTCCAACTCGTCGAGCGCGTTCTGCAATTCCTTTCGGGACTCGGCAAGTTTGTCTTTGCGCTTGTTGATCTTGTCCGGATCGCCTTTCTTCATGGCCTTGTCCAGATCGGCCTGGCGCTGGCTGACTTCATGCTTGGCATCGAGCACCTTGTTTTCCCGTTCTTTCTTCAGCGAGGCGTCGGTGCAATGGGTGGTGACTTCGCTCAGGGCCGTTTCGAGGCCAGCCTGCTGTTCAGCATTGCCGTGGGATTTGGCCAGTTCGATCTGATTGATGATCCCCTGTTTCTTGGCGGCGCAGCCGGTCAGCCCCGGGGCTTCTTCGGCGGCCATCAGGGGAGCGGCCATCACGCTGCAAAGGGTCAGCAAGGCGAGTGGTGAAAGAAATTTCATAAAAGCTCCAAGTGCGAAGACAATCGGGTCGATGTGGCGATGGGCGTTTGAGCCCGTCGGCCCCTTTGGGTTCCCGGGCTGCCGGGGGCTCGGTGTTTAAAAGCCGTCAATCCCCGCCATACGTAATGTTTGACTCAGTGCCAGGACGTGCGGGTCGCGGAAAAAGGCGCTCAATTGCGCTGCGCGTCCCGGGCCGATACCTGCTTCTGCCTGCCATTGTTCGGTGCTTCTATTCGCCAGTTCCTGCCATGAATCGGCAAGCCGTGCCTGGCCGGTCGGCGGCAACCCCAAGGCTTTGAGCCAGCGAGCGAAAGGGCGTTGCCGGGCGCTGTTGAAGCTGTTTAGAAGACGAGCCGCGCTGCGTTCGCCGAAGCCATCAATGTTAGCAAGCTCTTGAGCATCGAGGGTCAACCAATCCAACAGGCTGTCGAGGCGGCCTGTTTCGAAAAGTTTCTCCCAGGTGCCAGGGCCGAGATGGGGCAAAGCCAGTCCTTGCTTGCCGCTGAGCCAGGTCAGTCGCGCGAGGAATTGGCTCTCGCAGCCTGATGTCGGTTGCCAGCAACTCAAATGGTGAAAGTTTGCTGCCGATGGCACGTTTAATTCAGTGCGTTCGGTACTGCGCAGCACGACGCCATCGAGCCTTGGAATGGTCAGTCCCGCCAGGCTGATGGACACCTGATCCCCAGGGCGGACATCCAGTTCTTCCCAGCGTCGCAGGGAGCTGACGCTTACCCGTTTGATCTGTCGGTCATCCAGCTTCACCGGCGTCAGGTCCAGCACCGGAGTAATCCGCCCCGTGCGACCAATCTTGAAGTGGACCTTGCGCACTTCGGCCAGTGCCTGGGCGAACGGATACTTCCAGGCAACGCTCCAGAAGGAGGGGCGCGCCTGCCAGCGTTCGGCCGGTGGTCGCTGGCTCTGACGCAAAACGACGCCGTCACTGGCGAAGGGCAGTGGCGTGCGATACCAGTGATCGCGCCATCGTTCAGCGTCGGCGAACACCTTGATCGGCTGACTGTAGGGCGCCGTGCCCGGAAAACCCATTTCATCGAGAGCCGCCACGCGCGCCGGCAGGCTTGCCGGACCTTGCGGCCAATCCCAGACAAACAACCCGATACCACCTGCCTGCTCGGCGGTCAGCTCTTTGCGGGCCATCAACCCGGCCACCGTGGAGCGGGCGTTGAGGCTGCCTGCCTTGGCTTGCACATGGTCGGTCAGGCGCCAGTAGAGTTCGCCTTGCACCAGCACATCCAATGGTTGCGGCAGATGCCGGGGAATGGCCGCAATCTGTCGGGCCGAGGCGGTCCAGTCCTGGCCATTGACGCCGTCACCGCGGCTGATCGCCTGATGCAGCGAGCCGTTGCGATAGATCAGCGTCACGGCCACGCCGTCGACCTTGGGTTGTATCCAGATGTCATTGCGCTCGCGTAGCCAATGCTCGACTGCTCCGCCATCACGCAGTTTTTCCAGGCCGGTGTGAGCGATGGGGTGGGCCATCTTGCCGCCCGCCGTGCGCAAGGGGTCGGGCGCCAGACTCAAATCAAAGCACTCACGCCATTCGCTCAATCGCGCGCGGGATTGATCATAGATTTCATCGGCGACCAGCGAGCGTCCGTGGCGGTGATAGTTGTCGTCCCAGAAATCGATCTGTTTTTGCAGGGCAGTGATTTCGTCCAGGGCGCGGGCGGGTGACCAGTCGGGGCAGTCGGCAGCGTTCGAGCTCAGGCAAAGCAGGGTCAGGAACAAAGCGGAAAACAGGCGCAGAAGCATCGTGAGCGTCCTTGCTCAGGGGGGATGCTTGAAGGTTAGTCAGTATTTTTTTTAGGAAGGAGTGGGTGTTTTGCCTGGTGTTTCCGGGCTGGATCTTCAGTGAGGGCAAAGCTGGCGCATGACAGGACTAATGTGGGAGCGAGCCTGCTCGCGATGGGGGCGATCCGGTGTAAAGCGAAAACCAATAAAAAGCCCCGCACGGCGAACCGTGCGGGGCTTTTGGTACCGCCAGGAAAGTCTTACAGGCCGGCTGCAGTACGCAGGTCGTCGGCGCGGTCGGTCTTTTCCCAGGTGAACGTGGTGAAGGTGTCTTCGCCCACAGTCTTGGTTGCCGGGGTGCGACCGAAGTGGCCGTACGCAGCGGTTTCCTGGTACATCGGGTGCAGCAGGTCGAGCATGGTGGTGATCGCGTATGGACGCAGGTCGAAGATTTCGCGAACCAGTTTGACGATCTTGTCGTCGCTGATCTTGCCGGTGCCGAAGGTGTTCAACGAGATCGAAGTCGGCTGGGCAACACCGATCGCGTAGGAAACCTGAATCTCGCAACGCTCGGCCAGGCCGGCCGCAACGATGTTCTTGGCCACGTAACGACCGGCGTAGGCTGCCGAACGGTCAACCTTCGATGGATCCTTGCCGGAGAACGCGCCGCCGCCGTGACGGGCCATGCCACCGTAGCTGTCGACGATGATTTTGCGACCGGTCAGACCGCAGTCACCCACCGGGCCGCCAATGATGAACTGGCCAGTCGGGTTGATGTGGAACTGGGTGTCTTTGGTCAGCAGTTCGGCAGGCAACACGTGCTTGACGATCAGCTCCATCACGCCTTCGCGCAGGTCTTTGTACGACACTTCAGGGTTGTGCTGGGTCGACAGTACAACGGCGTCGATACCGACGACCTTGCCGCCTTCGTAACGGCAAGTCACTTGCGACTTGGCGTCCGGGCGCAGCCAAGGCAGCAGGCCGGATTTACGGGCTTCGGCCTGGCGCTGCACAAGCTGGTGCGAGAAGGTGATCGGTGCTGGCATCAGCACGTCGGTTTCGTTGCTGGCGTAGCCGAACATCAGGCCCTGGTCGCCGGCGCCCTGATCTTCAGGCTTGGCGCGGTCGACACCCTGGTTGATGTCAGGGGACTGCTTGCCGATGATGTTCATCACGCCGCAAGTGGCACCGTCGAAGCCGACATCGGAGCTGTTGTAGCCGATGTCCAGAATGACGTTACGCACGATCTCTTCCAGGTCGACCCAGGCCGACGTGGTGACTTCACCTGCGATGATTGCCACGCCGGTTTTAACCAGGGTTTCGCACGCTACGCGGGCGAACTTGTCTTCAGCAATGATGGCGTCCAGCACCGCATCGGAAATCTGGTCGGCGATTTTGTCCGGGTGCCCTTCGGACACGGACTCGGAGGTGAAGAGGGAGTATTCGCTCATCTCGATTTTTTCCTGAATT
>LNAP01004908.1_pt1 | contig 12109 bp, 10 predicted proteins | sample 602601 | NCBI WGS metagenome assembly LNAP01 (sample SAMN02440304, study PRJNA202911) | soil metagenome | biome: Subtropical and temperate rainforests or woodlands; isolation source: soil samples (1 kg each in a 20% v/v slurry with milli Q water) were... ... | reverse complement strand
TCCTCGGCGTTGTGTAGGTGCTGCTGCAAATCACGGCCTTTTTTGCTCGCACCGGTGGGTGGATGGAGCGAATTTGCACTCGTATTGGTGGCCGTGAGGGTAGACGTGTTGGTATCGGATTGTGCGTTCATAGCGTGTACATCGCTGGACTTGATCGGAACCAGCTCTGCACGCTTGCTGTGCGAGTTGGTCATGTTATTTAGTGCTTCTACGGAGGCCAAGGTAGCTTTCGAAAGGTTACGGGTTCGATTCTCACCCACGTCATGGCTTCCAAGCTTTCCGGGTGCTTCGTGGGAGTTGAGACGATGTCTGTTGCCTGAGGTGGGTCGTCGGCTGACCGTGGTTGCCGATTGAGGCCGCCGCTTGGACAGCTGTGTGTTGGTGGTTTGGTTTTTGCGACGTGCGCCCATCATGGAACTTGGCAGGTGGGAATCGCCATCGGCAAGACTCATCGAGAAATCCAGATCATTTTCGACTTGTTCATCCCGCTTGCGTTGCTTCTCTTCCTGTTCCAAGCGAATCTCTTCCACCAGTGACGGAAAGATAGGACGAAGCTGACCGTATTTGGTTGACACGTTTTCTTCTTTGCGCTTATCCTTTGTCAAAGCAAAGTTTGCTTTGGCTTCAACCATAATATCGTCCAAGGAACGAATGTGTACGGTGTCATCTTGGATAGACGAGAAGTTTCCTAAGCCACCGTGATCCTCACCGGGCATGACAATGCCAGCCTTCCGTCGCAACCTTATGACAATGTTAAGGGGAATCATGTTACAAACGAAGGTAATTAACAATATATATGATAAGTTACCTATCCGCTTCACTTCGAAGGGTCTTTGTATGAGCTTTTCGCATCACACGCAATGCAATTTTCACTCGCAACTGATCCTCGATAGTTAACCTGTCGTTAACGATACCCAGGTTGGTCAGTTGCTCCTGGTTTTTCCACATTTGTGCCCTGCGTCCCATGGTTGCGATGTGCTTGTTGAAAAGGGTAGGGTATGAGACTGTAAGAACTGATTGTGGTCGATTCGATTTCAATCGGGTGAGAATTTGAAGCACTGAAACAGTTCCAGAGTTTAACCCTTTCGCGTCGGATAAATGGACCCTTTTTTAGTGTATATGTTGGCACTTCGCGCATTCAACAGAAACAGTTTCTGACCGTTTCACGAGAAGGGCACTTCATTTTGCGGGGTTCTTCAACCACATTGGAAGGACAAGCTCGAGTCGTGGAATTGATGTCACCGTACAGACTGTATTTCACAGAGCAAACATGAGCGGACTAGAGCAAAGGCAAGCAGCCATTGACGGTGACTTTGATTCATTAAAGGAGTATATAATAAAGCGGTGCAATCCTTGCTCTGTGGACGAATATGGACTGTCAGCACTTCACTATTCAGCTTGGAACGGACACATAGAATGCGTGAAGCTTTTGGTGTGTAATACATTGGGTGTTGACACAAATGGGAAGAGAGGGAAATCACTAGGACTAAAATCGTGCATGGGATATACAGGTCAGCGGCATTTTTTTTCTTTTTTTTTGCGTATGTATCATACTGTCGCTACTCAACCACATACATACTTATTAAAATGTCACAAAACCGTCGATGACACGCTATTCAATTCTAATGTAATGTATTATTTTCCGTCTTTAATGACTTGCAAATAGCTTTGCATTTAGCGGCCTTGGACTGTCCACCGAAGCGAGCACAAATGGTGACAATGTTGCTTCTCATTGCAGGGGCCAGCCTGTCTGCATTGTGCGAAGAATCAAAGACACCAGAAGAAATTGCTCTTGAGAAAAAGAACGAAGGTTTTCTAAATGCTTTGGAAGAGTTCAAAAACGTTCGACAGGACAAAGCATTACAACAAAAGTGGCGCGCATTGCAAGACGAACTGAACGCACACTATTGCTTTCAAACAAACTCGAAAACAAGAGGCAATGTGGAACATTTCGAGGCCAAATTCACTTTACCAGATTTCTTGTTTACGGATCAAACGCGAACAGGAAACATGCCGGATGGATTGCAAATTCATGAACACCAAATTCGACCGCTCACAGCCACCGGGTACGACGATATGGATGGTCTGGAGGCCATCAGCTGTTTATCTTTCTCAGTGGAACAAGCGATTATTAACAAAGAGCGGCGTGACCGACTTATGGAACGGTTTGATCCGAATTTTAAGCCTGTGGAATTGGAAAAGTTTCAAAAGAAATGAAATTATTCTATTTTTTTCTAACGATTAGTACTTCGACCCTACTGATAAGTAAACATTTCCGAGCCAAAATTTGTTTTTATATTACACATGGACAGTAAAATGAAAATTTTACAAGAAATGGTGATGTACATACAGTAAAGCATGAACCAAACTGCAATTGTGTGCCGGTAGTTCCTAAGTGTTTAACGTTCAAAATTAATCTGTTCCTTCAACCACTTGGGGCTGTAGTCCGTAGGAAACTCATCTAACGCTCTCGCAAGACGAAAGTCGTGCCTGGTCAAACCTCCAACTGCGTGAGTATAGAGAACAACTTCGACATCTCGGTAGTTTGTGAGATGAAGGTCGGGGTGGTGCTTGAACTCCGTACGCTCCGCAATTTCCGCCGCCGCGTTCAGGAAAGACATTGCGGAGCTAAAATTGCGACAAGTGAATGTGCTTATGATTTTCCTATTGTCCTCTGAGAGTCTCCAGTGTCCCGACTTGAGAGTTTTCATTTCTGCTTCGATTTGATCGATGTTGTTGACAGGATCGTACGATGCTTGCGTGTCAGAGCAGACACATGCTTCCTCGCTCTTGTGGTGACTCATTCCTGCGCGATAAAGTCAGATAGATGTGGGCTTCTTGTGACTGCCACCTCGAAATTATTGTGTCTCGACAAGCCGCTCAACGTGGCGGCGTTGCATAAAAACTGCGTTCAGTTCCAATGCAAATGCAAAATAACCCTCTCCTACTACTGTGTGTGCCACAGTTTTTCAAGTTTGGAAAGGAGCCGCACCAGGACTATGCAACAGACAACAGACTATAGCTTGCTTTTTTACTTCTCCATATAGAATGTTAAACCGAGTATTGCTTGCTGCCGCGTTATGCACCAGCGTTGGCATGTTTCTTTAAACATACCAACGCCCTCAAATTTTAATGATAAACACTTTTTCTATGTACATAGTTATTTACATTTTAAGATCTCACATACAAACAGCAAGAGGCAAGCCCCCATATAAGCAAAAATTAAGATTTAATCTCTCTCATCCATACTGTATTCATCTCGTTCCTATGTTATCTCCGCCTAGTTGAAAAGTGTACTGCTGCATCTTACCGTAGCAATGATTGAATAGTTTATTATAGATTTCTCTGAATAGCTGTGTTACGAATAGTTTAGTTTTGGACAATGGATCTTTACCACTGCACCATGATTGGCATGATAAGCCTCTTACAGGCTGACATAAGCTGATACCGCGCCTGGTTGGTCATAGACTACTTGATTTGGGTCATTTAAGGAAGCGCGCACCTCAGCCTGACGGCATGTTTTCATGTAGCACACACCTTGTACGTAGGTAAACGCACTGCACACCGTCTCTGGCGGGTAATCGACTCCCATTATAACACCAACGGCACTGTCAGGTGGCGTATTTTTGCTCTGACACACCTGGCAGCACGAAGCCGCCGACATGACACGAAGCGATCCGAGCTCACATTTGCCTCGGAATAAGTCCTTGTCATAAGACACCGTGTACCTCGCACAGGTAGGCTCTTTTTCCCACTCTGCCTTGGGGTCATTGAGATCCACCCAGTCGACATACTGCCCTGCCAGGGCTGTCTGCAAAGGGCTTAGTCGGTCATATTGGTGAACCAAGGCGTATTTCACACCTGCCTCGCTTAATAACACCGAAGGATCGGCAGGGGCAACTTGCAACTGCGGATAGGCTTGGAGATTCACCACGGGAAAGTCGTATTCATAGCGCACCGTTACGTTTGGCAGCGCGCCGGTGTGTACCAGAACATTGTGCACACCTTGGTCGACGCCGTTGCGCTCGCACGCAGGAAAGCTGACACTGAGGGCATGTTGCCCCAACAGTACCGCAGACATCGTCGTGACATAATCTAGCACGCCGTCCATCGTACCCATACTAACACCACTGCAGATAATCGGACTGCGCTTAACTTGATCGTATACTTTCTCGCCGAAGCAGTCCTTGATCCAGCCACTGTTCCATCCGCACAATTCGATAATCGAGCCAGCGGCTTCGGCGAACACGCTGAGCGCACTACCAGAGTTGTCAATGAGCACAAAGGGGTCCGATTGAAACACCGTGTCCCGAACGTCCACCATAATCACGCGGCTAAAGGCCCTCTGGATGGCTTGATTGTTGGCACGCAGCAACTGGGCAAAGAGGATCCAGCGCAGCGAGGAAGGATGATAGGCGCGGATATACTCTGGTTGCAGGGTGGCGACGTCGAAAGATATGATACGCACGCCTGTGGACTCCGCGATCTGTAAGAGACGCTCGGGTACTGGTGCGTTGACAAAGATAATGGCTTCACCAGCGGGAGAATATTTCCGAAAACTGTGAGCAAAAATCGCAAAATTCTTGGGATCTGTGTTGACGGCAATACCTGAAAGTCGACAAAGAGATAGATGTGTTAGTGATTTTGACAGGAAAGGGATGTAAATGGGGCAGAATTCGTACCTAGAACAAGATCTTTGGAGGTAAAAGGACCGCCTTGCAGTGGCTCTCCTTTCTCTGCACCGACCAGATTCCAATTACTAACATGCGATTTGAGCGATGGAATCCTGCTCTCCACTGGCACCACTTTTGCAATTACTGGTTCTGCCTGGTTATTGAAGATTGGGATTATCTCATTGACGACAGCATTTATCTCTTCTGCGGGTCGTACGAATGGCGCCGAACTTGAATGATCCACCGTGGGCAGACTGTTGCCTGCGAACATGAAATTGTTTGTAGAAATCAAATCAAAGCACATCAAAGTAAATTTATACAAAAAGTGCTCACCGGTCGTTGAGAAGTAAAACAAGAATCCAAAGTACGACAAGAAAGTGGCGCAAGCAAAGCCGTGGAGAAACGATCTGATGGAATACTGCGACGAGCTCTTTTCCGCACGTTTCGCCCGCATCTGAGCCACATCCTTTCTATAAGATGGCTTTTCCATAAAAGCCCTTTAATTTAGAACTTGGCTGAAGCGCTGATTCGTTCTTAGGGTCTTTTTTTTTTGTTTGACAATAAAGTGCAGGTGCCAGAGGGCAACACCATGCCTTCAGCAACGTTATGTGCAAATAATATACATATTCTGTGCAAATTATTATAGAACCGGCGCACGTTTACTTCGACTTTCCACAACGGAATTCAGAATTTGAGGTCCGTTAGGGTTACGTTGTGACACAGCAATAACTACGACGTAATTGCGTGGGGTCAAGTTGTTCATACCCCTTCAATACTGAAGAACAAAGAGCAATACGTCACATAAAACGAAGGTAAATATCGCTAATTCAATGGACTCTGTTTTTCTTTGATTCAGCAATATCTGTAGCCTGCATATATGACAACAATCAAAACTTAAGTCCAGCGTGGTAAACTAAAAAAGTTTCATGACTTTGCATGATTCATTTGCTCAGTTACGAACTCAACTATCGTATTCTTTCCTGTCAACCATCCTTGGTGCAATTTTATATACTAGCGAGTCGTTAGGGTTAACAGTTTATTGTCCTCACTAGTTCCCATCGTCTTCATTTAAAGCACCACCCTCACGAATACCATGTTCTTTATTCATCCCTGCTCCGACTACCACGTCTTCCCTTTCCCCTGCTGCTTCCTCTGCCAACAATTTGTTGTATTTTTCTTCACACACGCCTGCTTCGAACCCCATTGCCACCGCCACCTTGCTCCATTCCACCGCGCCGTCTTTGTTGGTGTTGCTATCTACTGTGCTCACCAGCTTTGAAACCTATGTAAAGCAATGCAAATGCACGAAACAGGTCAACTGCGTAACAATGTTAGAGCAACGGGAACCATGCAAGATAAAAAAAAATCGGTGAAATAATGTACGAAAACCCCACCTCATCGTCTTCCCAACCATCATTTATCCTTGTAATCGATGATGGCGGTACTTTATAGGTGCTTAGGTTTTCTGGCCACACAAGCTCGCGCCACCGATCGTGACAATTACGTGCGGTGGCTCCTTCGCCCATTAACTTCGCAACTTTGTACCATCTTAGCTTTTTCAGACGCTTTAACTCCGATAACAATTTGGCATCCTGCATGGCGTTGGAGTGTTCAAAATATATGTTGTTAGATTGATAAATTGAATCAAAATACAGCAACGAGGATTTGCGACTTGCCAATTCTGATGTCCATATGTACGTGTTGGGTTCTTCCATATCAACATCCAACAGTTCGGTGCTATCAAAGTCTGCTGCAACCATCAACCTGTTAACCGTTTTGAAATGCACGTTTCTCGCAACGTCGGTCTTGACAAGCAACTGTGCGTTTCGCCTTTTGATGGGAGACATGTTTATCCAGTGTCCCCCGCTAACGAAAGTGTAATACGAAGGCCCAACAGATGCTGCGGCGACTGAGTGCTTTAATAATACGACACTATGCCATAAGCTAAGATAAATACAAAACAAGAAAGACTTCATACTGACAATGAATGCTTTTTGATCTGATAATTGGTTCAACATCATCATGCACCACACCAAAGTTTGCGGATCGGAAAGTTTCGAAACGGATCCTTCGAATTATGAGTAGACGACCCAAAAATATTTTGTAAATCTGGCTAGTTGATTAATTTTAGAAGTACATGAGTAAAACAGACATAATCAATCATAAATGCATTGAATAGGATTGATTGCGGATACTTCGTTACTACCTACATACTTCATTTCGACACTAGCTGGCAGCGGAGCGGTAGGATCGCCATCCGTAATAATTGAATGTACACAATAACTTTTTCCTGGCGCAATAAATACGAAAAGTATAATTGGCAATAATGGCACAACAATTAATACCCAGACGGATGTTGCAAACCCCTCTGCATCACCCAGTGCATCGAATAGAAACAATGTGTAGAACGCGCAGCAGTAGCATACGATGATCTTCACCGCTAATTGCATCTGCTCGCGCGTGCCGACCCCCGCGCACTCAGCGTTAATAACTTGCAGGTAGCCTACCAGCTGCGCGTCTACCGCTGCTTGTACAAAGCGCTGCACCTTGAATCGAGTCAAATACACAATGGAAGCAATAGACACGGTCATGGCGAGGGCAACAGGTGGGAAGATGGCTCCAAAGGTCAGCAATATACCCAGTTGTGTAAATAGAGTAACTAATACACCAGACGCGCCTATAATAGAAGGCTTCTGTTGATTTTCTTGAACCTGTTGTGAGGGAGGCTTCAACAGTCGAGGCAACGACCAGGATGCAAATTTGTAGTCAAAACTGGTACTATCGGCGCGCAAGTACACACGAAGCAACACGTATTGCAACACGGGGTGCAGAAACACGTTCGAGATGGACATATAGACAAACGCTGGCGCGTAAGCGGTTATGAAGCTCGCACTGCACTGGTAGCTGTAGGTGAACGGCGGAGTAAAGCGAAGTGATGTTAACTCCAGCACTTGGCGCTGGCAAGCATACAAATAGCCGTTACCGACGCACTCTGGTAAGAGGTAATATACTGTTCTAGGACCCGGGGGCAGCAGTATCTCGCCAAAGCAGTTAGGATCGATGGCCATCACGACCAAGCAAGGAATAGCAATATTATTAAATAAGCCAACCAGCAATTGTAGTGTGAAATAGTTATGCCGGTGTTTATCAGTCTGAGCACCGCTGTCAGGGTGACAATAAGCATCTAGCTTGCGCATCATGTAAGGCGAAACTTCCATGCTCCATACTAGTTTGAATACTGACAATGCTACCTGTGCGATTGTCTGGGCCTCTGAACTTTGATACAACACGATGTAGACAAAGAGAATGTTTGATCCGAGCACGATAATCGTATTGGCTGACACGAAGACGAACCACACAAATGCTAGTTTCCGCCAAGGATACACTTCACGTGGGTCAACTTTCTCATTGCCATGAGTGTTGCTTATAAAGTACACCATAGTACTGACTAACATCAATAGCAGAAGCACCGCAGTCACTGCAAAAGGTATGACACCACTGGTGTAAATGGCAGACACGATATACGCATATGCATGCGTGTGGGTCCCATAATACAGTCGCACTACAGCGTAGTATGGTAGCAGAATTGACAAGCAGAATGCTGAACAGTACATAGCTACATGGTGCACTTGACTGTACGCATTTACAACACGCAGCCAGTGTTGCAGCTGTGAAAGTGGTTTCGATTTTGCCTCCATTTTAGATAGACCCCATATGCTGATGCAGCAACTTGCCCATATCAGTGTGACAAGAACGAGACCAAGCCATAGATAGATTGACAAATTGAATGAGTTTGAAGCGCACTCGTATTCATCGACATCACTATCATGTTGAGGTAAGTCGGTTTTATCATAGCGACACTGGAACAGATTTCCCGCTAATACTGATAGGTTGCTCTGTAACTGTTTCACTGAATTAGGCACTGGGCCCGACAGACGGTTCGTGTCAAGATACAGTGCAGAATGAGCTGTTATTGTCGATCCATTCTGTTTAATCGTTACTTCTCTAGGTGCCAGCAGCTGTGCGTTTAGAACGCCGTTCAGCTTGTTGTGTGAGAGGTCCAGCACAGACCAGTTGTGGTATTGAATAGTATCAGGAATAGGTCCACTTAGCAGGTTGTGTGACAAGTCCAATTGTGAGAGTACACGCCCAAGTACCATGTTATTGTCATCTAGTTGACCAGTGAAACCGTTACTGGACAGTAACAGAGTACGTAACCGTGGCATCGACAACAGGCACGAAGGTAAGGAGCCTTCGAACTGAGGTGTAGTGTGTAACGACATGGAGGGTATACCTGCGCTGCGACAAGAGGCACCCGTGGTAAGTCCCTGGAGTATCAGTGCTTCTAATTGAGTAGCATTGCAGACATTATGTGGTAATGTGCCGTGCAGACAGCTTCCTACAATGCTGAGAGAGATCAATGAAGGTAATTGAAACAGCACAGGCGGTAGTTCCCCTGTGAATTGGTTATTATCGAGCTGAATAGAAGACAGTACCGTCTGTGTAATATTGACCAAATTGTACAAGGCACCTTGAAGCAAATTGTACAAGGCACCAGGGTTGTTAGCTGGGCAAGATTCTTCATAGTCACCGGAAGATATCCGGTCAGATAGTTGTTGCTTAGGTCCAACACGGTGAGCGAGTTTATACGGCTAATAGAATCAGGTATGGTCCCTTCAAAGTAGTTGTGGTCCAGATTGAGTTGATACACACCATCGAGCTGCACAATGGCCTTGGGAATAGTTCCGGAGAGATGGTTGTAAGACACCTGAAAATAGTTTAGCAGCCGCGACTGAACCGCAATGTCGTTAGGTAACGTTCCAGAAAGCTGATTGCTGCTGAGCTCTACTTTGACCAAAAGCGTTAAGTTCAGTAGAGCCACCGGAAACTTCCCAGTTAGTTTATTCGTCTCCAAATTAATATCCCCCAACACTTTCATATTTCCCACAGACTCAGGAATCGAGCCGGACAAGGAATTACCGTAGGCTTCTAAGTAAACCAAGCGATGAAGGTCAAACAAAGCAGCTGGTACTGTGCCGGTGAGCCCGCTACTGTCCAGTACTAGGGTTTGCAATAGTCGGAGGCTACCAAATGAGTCAGGAATCGTCCCCGATAAATTGTTTTCACCAATAGCCAACTCTTCTAGATTGCCTAATTTCCCTAGCGTATCTGGAATAGTCCCCGTTAGCTCATTTTGCGACATATACAGAAAAGCGAGATTGGTCAGGTTGCCAAGTTCAGGTGGGATGGTACCAGTGAGGAACAGCGCATCCAGGGACAATTGAGTCAGCTTCGTAGCGTTGCCCAGTGTACGTGGGATAGTACCATTGATTTCGTTGTGATATAACTCGATTACTTGCAAATGCTGAAGCGTGTCGATGCATTCTGGAATCGTTCCATGTAAAATGTTGTTGTACACTACGAACTGTTGCAACGAGGGTAGATCACACATAAACTGGAGTGTACCTTGCAAGGAGTTGCTCCCAACATTGAATACAGTTAAATTGGTCAGCTGCCGGATAGATGACGGAATATTGTCCACCAATCGATTGTTTGTGAGTTCCAGATCCTTTAACGATACCAACTTGCCAATGGAATTTGGAATAGATCCGGAAAGGAAGTTATCAATCATGATGAGCACTTGAAGTTGCGTTAGATTGCTGATAGAGCAAGGAATTGTTCCGTGCAGGACCAAATCACCAAGGCTTAACTGAGTGACGTGATACATGTCGCCACTAATAGCGCAAGTAACTCCCTGCCAGGAGCTAGTGCACGGATTAACAACCGTTTCAAAGGACCATGGATTCCCTTTCGTTGCGTATGGTACTTTCCACTGCCACAGATTACCATCGGTGGCATTATAAAGATCATAGAGTGCAAAGTATTCCGATTCTGGAAAATTGATTGCACCAAGGTGGTTGGGGCTGTTCAAGAAAAAAAAAGAAGAGAACTTGACGTTAAGTGTAAACGATCAGCAAGATTAATTATCAACTTACCTTGCACAAGCAACTGCGGCGAACAGAACATACAAAAGCAGGAACATGAGGCAATAAACAGTGCTCCCGAGACAATCAAACAATTCCTTCAAGATCTCAGTACTTTGAAGTCTCCGACAACTTCTCTCCGAACTTTTCTAAAGCATTGAAGTCCTGGGTTTTGCTATCCGAAGCAAAGTACGAACCCAGCATTCTACTTTGGTGTGCTTCAGTGTGATTCCCAACAGCAGCAATGAGAAGATTAGTATCTTTCAAGTCGTTGTCTGTTAGAGCAAGAATTTCTGCGACGAGCGGGATTGCAACGGCATCGAAACAGCGTTTCTTATCCACGGTTGCAGAGATTGAGAGAAAATTTCATTTCAACGATGCCATCCTTAGATATTGCACATCAAATGCTACGACGAGTACACAAGTGCTCATGTGTGACATATACTTTGACAATTCTACGTATGCTTTAACGACTCGAGACATGTGGTTGAGGCAAAGAAACGACAAACTGGAATTGAAATGGCCAATGCTTACTGCGTCAAAAGACAAAACCACAGATCACCAGCCATCAGAAACATTAGTTGGATTGGACTTTTACCAAGAATCTACGGATATTGCAAAAATCGCCGATGTTGTGCAGAAGTCTACCGATCTGCTGATAAAGGTTCCTTCCACGAAGTGCACCATGGAGGAGACTATTGGGGCTTTAGCTGCTGTGGGTATCCAACCATTTGGAACCATTCAGACCCACCGCGTGCGATACAATCTATGCATGGATTTACCAGCGCACTTACGAAACAAGCGCAAGAGTACAGACCGTCAGATCAAAGTGTTCGTTGATATCGACACGGTCAAGTACCTTCTTCCCAATGTTCCAACAAACAGTCAGGCACCGTCGACACCAGTGCACAGCAGCCATGACGCGCTGAGAACATATCAAATAGGTGAGATTGAGTTTGATTTTAGTGATACTCCGACAAGCAACCACCACAGCTCCGATGACAACAACACGGCTTTGAGTGACACAGACCAGGCGACTAACGCAGCCACAATGCAGCATGTGTTTCGGGTGATGGGGATCGAACCTGCGCCGGTGCGAGGCAAAGTATTGGAGTATCTGGTGCGATTTCGGCCGGATCATTTTGAAGCGCTGCGAAAAAGTGGGCAATTAGCCTCCAAGGGGCTGTAAATAAGGGACTTTTATGTTGACTTCGATTTGTAAAGTTACCATGCTTAATCACGACAATGAGTTTTTTACCCTTCCAGCAGCAGCTCTTCCGGCTCCTCAATATACTCTTTAACCTTTTTCAAAAAGCTGACCGCCTCACGACCATCGATTATACGGTGATCGTATGAAAGCGCCAGATACATCATCGGCCGGATAACGATCTGGCCGCCGACCACCACGGGCCGGTCCTGGATCTTGTGCATGCCGAGAATGCCGGACTGCGG
>LNAP01004907.1_pt1 | contig 12110 bp, 10 predicted proteins | sample 602601 | NCBI WGS metagenome assembly LNAP01 (sample SAMN02440304, study PRJNA202911) | soil metagenome | biome: Subtropical and temperate rainforests or woodlands; isolation source: soil samples (1 kg each in a 20% v/v slurry with milli Q water) were... ... | reverse complement strand
AAGAACGCCCTGGCCGACGAGGACGGCGTGATCGCGCTCGACGCGCGCATCGTCGTGCGTCCGCCGTCCGCGCAGGAGCGGGCGGCGCGCTTCGCCATAAAGCCCTATCCGGTCGAGCTCGAGACCGAAATCGTCGACCGCGACGGCAAGAAGCTCTTCATCCGACCGATCCGGCCCGACGATGAACCGCTGCTGCAGACCTTCACGCGCCGCCTGACGCCGGAAGACATCCGCATGCGCTTCTTCGGGCCGTTGCGCGAGCTCACGCACGAGATGGCCGCGCGGCTCACCCAGATCGACTACGACCGCGAGATGGCCTTCCTGCTGCTCGACGGCAAGGAGTTGTTGGGCGTCGGCCGGCTGGCCGCCGATCCGGGCTTCGAGCAGGCGGAGTTCGCGCTGATCGTGGCTTCCGACCGGCAGGGGCATGGCTACGGCACACTGCTGCTCGATCACGTCCTGCACTACGCCAAGGCGCGCGGCGTCAAGCGCGTGGTGGGGCATGTGCTGCGCGAGAACCACAGGATGCTCGAACTCACCAAGCGGCTGGGCTTCAAACGGGAAAGCGGACGTTCCGGCGAGCCCGATGTCCGCGTCGTGAAGCCCACAGCCTCTTTGTAACTATTGTTTTGTCGGCGCTTCTGAACTGAGGCAAAATAAGGGCGAAGGCTCAAGGCGTTAGGACAGATTGTTCAGATGGCGTCGAGGAAGAACAGAAGCAGGAAGGCGAACAGAAAGAGTCCGCAATTGCCGCCCGGCCTCGGCGAGCGCCTCCGGCAGCGATTTGAGGGCTTGTTTGCCCGGCTTTACGCCCGTCGCTGGGTCGCCATCGCAGCCGGCGCGCTCCTGCTGTTCGCCGGCAGCCTGGTCGGCGGCTACTGGCTGGCCGAGCGCCTCTCGGGCAGCGACAGCGAACGGCTGGCGCGCGAGACGCTGGAGGAGATGAAGCGTGGATCGGCGGCCGGACCTGCGCCCGCACCGAAATACGCGCGCATCGAGGACCTGCCCGACCTGCCCAAATACACCGAGGTCGAGCCGGGTCAGCCGCGGCCGACGCTCGAGGAGAAGCCTCGGCCCAAGGTGCAGCTCGCTGCCGTGGCGTCGAGTGCCGAGACCTGGCGCAGGAACGCCGTGCCGTTCCGCGACCTCAACAGCCGCCCGCTGGTCGCCATCGTGATCGACGACGTCGGCCTGGACCGGCCGCGCTCGAAGCGCGCCTGGGAGCTGCCGGGGCCACTCACCATGTCGTTCCTGCCCTATGCCAAGGATCTGCGCGAGCAGGCCAAGGCAGCACGGGCGAGGGGGCATGAGCTGATGCTGCACCTGCCGATGGAGCCCAACGGCCGCAACGATCCCGGACCCAATGCGCTCCTGGTGTCGCTGGGCGACGCCGAGCTGCGCCAACGCACGACCGCGGCACTCGACAGCTTCGAGGGCTTCGCCGGCGTGAACAACCACATGGGCAGCCGCTTCACCACCTTCAAACCGGGCATGGAGACCGTACTGCGCCAGCTCAAGGGCCGCGGCCTGATGTTCCTCGATTCGCGGACCAGCGCGCAGTCGGTGGGCGACCAGCTGGCGCAGGAGATGGCCGTGCCTTCCATCGTGCGGCACGTCTTTCTCGACGACGAGGAGACGCTCGACGCGGTGCGCAGGAAGCTCGCCGAGGCCGAGGCGATCGCCCGCCGCCAGGGCTTCGTGGTGGTGATCGGCCATCCTCACGAGGCGACCCTGCAGGCACTCGGCGAATGGCTGCCCGGTGTGCAGGGCAAAGGTCTGGCACTGGCGCCCGCCACAGCCGTGCTGCGAAAGAGAAACGGCTGGGAGTAGCTCCTCTTCTGGACCGCGCGCATCCTGCGCGCTCATGATCATACGCGCATGTGAATGCGCTAAAGCGCGCCGGAAGCGCGCGGTCCGGAAGATGATGAGGAGAGAGGCTCGTGCGTTACGCCAAGAAGGCGATGATCGTGGCTCCGCAGCCGGAGCCGACCGAAGCGGGCGCCGATGTGTTGCGCGAAGGCGGCAACGCCGTCGATGCCGGTATCGCCTGCGCCCTGGTGCAGGGCGTGGTCGACCCGCTGATGTGCGGCATCGCGGGCTTCGGCTCGTGCGGCATCTACATGCCGGGCAAGAAGTTCCACGGCTATATCGACGCCCATGCGCCGGCGCCGCTCGGCGCGCGGCCCGACATGTGGGCCAACCTGATCGAGGGCGAGGCGCGCGACGGCTACGGCTTCATCCTGAAGGGCCGCGTCAACGACATCGGCTACAAGTCGATCTGCGCGCCGGCGAACCTCAAAATGTACTACGAGGCGCACAAGGAGCACGGCAGCCTGCCGTGGTCGCGCATCGTCGAGCCCGCCATCGCCTGGGCCGAGAGCGGCTGGACCGTGCGTCCCCACGTCCACTACTGGTGGTCGGACGACGGCGCCTTCGGCCGCGCGCCCAATCACGAACGCACCCGCTTCACGCCGGCCGCCCGCGCGCTCTACTGCCGCCCCGATGGCAGCCCCAAGCGCGTCGGCGATCGCGTCGTCAATCGCGACTACGGCCAGACGCTGCGCGCCATCGCCAGGGGCGGCGCCGATGTCTTCTATGCCGGCGAGATCGGCCGGACGATCGCCGAGGACATGAAGAAGAACGACGCGCTGCTCTCCGCCGAGGACCTCAAGGCATGGAAGCCGGTGCGCAATGCGCCGCTGTGGGGCGACTATCGCGGCTATCGCGTCTCGACCAACCAGCCGCCCGGCGGCGGCGTCATGCTGCTCCAGATGCTGAACATCCTCGAGAACTTCGATCTGCGCGGGCTGGAGCACAATTCGACGGAGTACCTGCGCATCGTCAGCGAGGCGATGAAGCGCGCCACCATCGACAAGGACGCCCATGTCGGCGATCCGAAGTTCGTCGACGTGCCGGTCGAGCGGCTGATCTCGAAGTCCTACGCCAAGACCCTGGCGGGCGAGATCGTGCGCGGCGTGAAGGCCGAGGTGCCGCGCTTCAATTCGGGCGCGGTATCCAAGGATACCACGCACATCTCCGTCATCGACAAGAACGGCAACTGCTTCGCCATGACCCATTCGCTCGGCATGCCGTCGGGCGTGGTCACGCCGGGCCTGGGCTTCATGTACAACGGCTGCATGGGCGTGTTCGATCCGCGGCCCGACCGCGCGGGATCGATCGCGCCGGGCAAGGCGCGCTTCAGTTCGGTCGTGCCCTCGATCCTCTTCAAGGACGACGAGCCGCATCTCATCATCGGCGCGCCGGGCGCCACGCAGATCGCCATGGGCGTGCTGCACGTCGTGCTGAACGCCCTTGATTTCGACATGACCATGGTCGAGGCGGTGAGCGCGCCGCGCTTCTCGGCGACATCCGATACAATCGACATCTCCAACCGCATCCAGTTCAAGGTCGAGCGCGAGCTGCAAGCCATAGGATACAACGTGGTGCGCAGCCCCTATACGTTCGGCTTTGCCGCCGTGCATGGCATTCGCGTCCATGAGGACGGGTTGGATGGCGGCGCCGATCCCGGCCACGACGGTGTGGTAATTGCCACATAACGGCCGGCCCGACCGGGCCAAGCTTCCCCGCGAATTCAGCGTTCAAGGGGGCGTTCATGTCGGTCTTGGATACGAGCCGCACTGTCGCATCGGCTGCCAAGGGCAGCGAGAGGAAGCGCTGGCGGACTCTGCAGAAACGCATCGAGCGGGCCCGCGGCCTGCGGCGCTCGGGCAATCATGCTGAGCAGGCCATGTGGGAACTGCTGTGCACCCGGCCGCTGGGCGGGGCGCGCTTCCGGCGCATGCAACCGATCGGGCCGTACCTTGCGGCCTTCGTCTGCACGACCAAGAAGCTCGTGATCGAAATCGACGGCGAGGACGATGCCGGGCGCACCCGGTCCATGCAGCAGCTGGGCTGGCGGGTCGCCCGCTTTGCCGCGAAGGACGTGCTCGACGACCCGGAGGAGGCCTGGCGGGAGATCTTCCAGCTGTTGAAGGCTCCCTCGAACGCGGGCCCTTCCGACTAGCTAGACCGGCATCGCCCGCTTCTGGTGGGCCCGGCCGATCTTGGCCACCTCGGGATTGTGGCCGGAAATGATGCGAACGCCCTCATCGAGGCTGGCCGCGATCTTCTCGGCCGGTGCGCCTTCCAGGAAGGCGAGCTTGTTCCATTTGCAGGCGGAGAAGACGCGGGCGCGGGCCCGTTCCATTTCCGGCGGGTAGGGACGTCGCTGCAGGCTGGTGTAGCCCAGGGACAGGCCGAGATCACCCGGTCCCAGCTCGGCAAAACCCAATCCAGGCACCGCCAAGATCTCCTCGCAATGCTCGACGCCCGGCGGGCTCTCGATCTTTACACCGAGCAGAAGCTCGCCCTGCGGATTGAGTGGCCAGGGCTCGCAGCGGGCGAAATACTCTTGTTGATCAATGCCCCAGACAGGGGCGGTCGTCGGCTCCGAACCGCGGCCGCGGCTGCCGATGCCGATCTTGTCGACGCCTGCTTTGTGATGCGGGAAGCGGCAGGCACGCACGAACTCCTTCACGGCGTCGGCCGATTCCGCTTGGCAGAGCAGGATGCCGTGCACGCCGCGTCCCAGGATCTGGCGGAACTGCCAGGCGTTGTAGGCCACGTTCGGCCCGTCGATGCCGTTGACCGGCGCCTCGACGATCACGGTGGGCGTGCGATGGCCCGAGTTGGTCGGCCCGCCATCGACCAGGCCGCGCATGTAGTCCGACAGGCCCTTCATGTCGAAGTCGCCATGCTCCATGCCGACATTGATGTAGTCGGCCCAGGTCTTGGCGTCCTGGCGGCCCTGCTCGTAGGTCAGCACATGGCCGGTATGGGGGCCGTCGTAATAAAGCGCCTGGTCGGCTTCCAGGAGTTCGATGGCGCGGTTGATGCGTTTCGCCATTTCCGTTTCCTCCGTTTTCTTGGGCGGAGCATAGCCTTAGAGTCCGGGCAAAGGGAGGAAACCATGAAGAACCTCGGCCGCCGCGGCGTCCTGGGCCTTGCTGCTGCCGCGTATGCCGTGCGCGCAGAGGCCCAGGCGGCCTATCCCGACAAGCCGATCCGCATGATCATCGCCTTCGCCGCCGGCGGACCGACCGACATCGTCGCCCGCATGCTGGCGCCGCGGGTGAGCGAGATCCTGGGCCAGCAGATCGTGATCGAGAACAAGCCCGGCGCCACCGGCAACATCGGCACCGCCATGGTCGCCGACGCCAAGCCCGACGGCTACACGATCCTGTTCAGCGCCTCGACCATGGCGATGGCGCCCGCACTCTACGGCAAGCAGGTCGGCTACGATCCGGTGAACGGCTTCGAGGGCATCGCCTATGTCGCGAGCGTGCCATTGATCGTGGTAGTGCCGGCCAATGGCGCCAAGTCGATCGGCGAGCTTGCCGACATGCTGCGCAAGGAGAAGGGCAAGTATTCGTACCCGTCGTCCGGCAACGGCGGCATGATCCATCTCGCCGGCTACCTGTTCACCGAGAAGGTGGGCGGCGAGGCGCTGCACGTGCCCTATCGCGGCTCGGCGCCCGGCATGGTCGACCTGATCGCCGGCCGGCACGCCTTCCAGATGGACACGCTCGGCACCAGCAAGGGCTTCATCGAGGGCGGCAAGGTGCGCGTGCTGGCGGTCGCCGCCGACAAGCGCCTGCCGCAGCTGCCCGACGTGCCGACCGTGCAAGAGGCGCTGGGCTTCCCGTTCTCGATCAACACCTGGTATGCGGCCTACGCGCCCAAGGGCACGCCGCGGCCGATCATCGACAAGCTCAACGCCGCCTTCAACAAGGTGCTGAAGGAGCCCGACGTGAAGAAGTGGGCCGACGACCGCGCCATCGAGCTGATCCAGGATTCGACGCCGGCCTCGGCCAAGAAGTTCTATGACGACCAGATGGCGTTCTGGGACCCCATCATCAAGCAGTCGGGGGCGAAGCCGGAATGAGCGCCCGTCCAATGTCTCCTCTCTTCCACCTCCCCCGTCTTACGGGGGAGGCAGGGAGGGGGCAGGCCACGCCACGCGAAAAATGCATGACTATGAGTCGATCTGATCTGAAACGATCGACATCCCGACTGGGGCCTTCCCCCTCCGCCCGCGCAGACGCGGGCACCTCCCCCGTATGACGGGGGAGGTGAAGAGGATGAGCGCTTTGTCACAACGAGGAGACCACCATGATCAAGTTCTACTTCAATCTCGCGCCCAACCCCACCAAGGTCGCGCTGTGCCTCGAGGAGATGGGCCTGAAATACGAGATCGTCCCGGTCGACACGCGCAAGGGCGAGCAACACACGCCGGAGTTCCTGGCGGTCAATCCCAATGCCAAGGTGCCGGCGATCATCGACGACGGCGTCACCGTCTTCGACAGCAACGCCATCCTGCTCTATCTCGCCGAGAAGACCGGCCAGTTCCTACCGGGCACGTCGCTCAAGGCGCGCGGCGAGATGCTGTCGTGGCTGATGTTCGTGGCCTCGGGCATCGGGCCCTATTCAGGACAGGCGGTGCATTTCCGCACCTATGCGCCGAAGCCCAACGACTACGCGGTCAACCGCTACACCTTCGAGGCCGAGCGGCACTGGAAGATCCTCGACGATCGGCTCGCCAAGCACCGCTTCATGTGCGGCGAGGCCTACACCATCGTCGACATGGCGGTATGGGGCTGGTCGCGGCTCGTTCCCAACGTGATTGGCCAGGAGGGGGCGGCGAAGCTCCCCAACCTGCAGCGCCATCTCGCCGAGATCAGCGCACGGCCTGCGGCGGTGCGGGCGCTGGCGCTCAAGGAAAAGTACAGCTTCAAGACCGAGATGGACGAGACGGCGCGGCTTTCGATGTTCCCGCATCTGAAGGTCGCCTGAGCCTTCATCGATAGTGCTCATCGTCTTCCGGACCGCCGGCTTCCAGCCGGCTCATGATCATGAGGCCTGCTGGAAGCCGGCGGTCCGGAAGAATTGAGCAGAAGCTTTGCGCCTGCGAACCCGGCGCGGTACTTTCGCGGCCCTAGAAGGAGCCCCCATGGACCTGACATTCGGCAAGGAAGAGTTGGCCTTCCAGCAGGAAGTGCGCGACTGGCTGAAGGAGAACCTGACGCCCGAGATCGTGGGCGAGACCAAGGTCGGCCGGAACGCCTACACGCCCAAGGAGCGACTGATCGACTGGCAGAAGCGGCTGGCCAGGAAGGGCTGGCTGTGCACCGGCTGGCCGAAGGAATTCGGCGGCCCGGGCTTCACCACGAACCAGAAGTACATCTTCGAGATGGAGATGGCGCGGGCGGGCGCGCCCGGCACCTCGCCGTTCGGTCCCAAGATGTGCGCGCCGGTGATCATGAAGTACGGCTCGGCCGAGCAGAAGGCGCGCCATCTGCCGCCGATGCTGAACTCCGACCTGATCTGGTGCCAGGGCTACTCGGAGCCGGGCTCGGGCTCCGACCTCGCATCGTTGCGCACCAAGGCGGTGCTCGAGGGCGACCACTATGTCGTCAACGGCCAGAAGACCTGGACGACCTTGGCGCAGACCGCCGACTGGATCTTCTGCCTGGTCAGGACCTCCAGCGAGGGCAAGCCGCAGGAGGGCATCTCCTTCCTGCTGATCGACATGAAGACGCCGGGCATCTCGGTCGAGCCGATCATCACCGCCGACGGCAACCGCGCCGGCACGCAGGAGGTGAACTCGGTGTTCTTCACCGACGTGAAGGTGCCGGTCGAGAACCGCGTCGGCGAGGAGAACAAGGGCTGGACCTATGCCAAGTACCTGCTCGAGTTCGAGCGTGGCGGCAATCCGTACAGCCCGCGCCTGCGCTCGGCCTTCGAGCGGCTGAAGCGGCTGTCGCACGCCATGCCGGACGGCGAGGGGTCGATCATGGCCGACGTCTCCTGGCGCGAGAAGCTCGCCCGCATGGACATCGAGATCTCCGGCCTCGAGATGTTCGAGCAGGAGTTCTATTCGCGGCTGGCGTCGGGCCAGAACCCGGGACCGCTCTCCTCGATGATCAAGCTGCGCGGCACCGAGGTCATGCAGCAGGTGCAGGAATCGGCGGTCGAGGCCGCGGGCTACTACGCCCAGCCGTTCCCCGAGCAGCGCGCCTGGAACGCCAACGTCGAGCCGATCGGCCCGGAAGACGTCGACGTGCTGGCGCCGCGCTACTTCAACGGTCGCAAGATGACGATCTACGGCGGCTCGTCTGAAGTGCAGCGTGGGATCATGTCCAAAGTGATGCTGGGACTTTAGGTAGGCTGTCATCCCGAGCGTAGCGAGGGACCTTTCCTGTAGCCTTGAAGGTCCCTCGCTACGCTCGGGATGACATCGGAGCGGAGTAGCGAATGGACCTGTCCTTCAACGCCGACGAGCTCGCCTTCCAGAAGGAAGTGCGCGACTGGATCGCGGCCAACATGCCGCCTGAAGTGGCGGAGGAGAGCCGGCGCAGCCGCACCAGCCACGTTTCGAAGGAGCGGCTGCTGCAATGGCAGAAGAAGCTCGCCGAACGCGGCTGGCTCTGCCCGAACTGGCCCAAGGAGTTTGGCGGGCCGGGCTGGAACTCGACGCAGAAGTTCATCTTCGAGATGGAGATGGCGCGGGCCGATTCGCCTTATCTCTCCTCGTTCAGCATCAAGATGGTGGCGCCCGTGCTGATGAAGTACGGGAGCGAGGCGCAGAAGAAGCGTTTCCTTCCGAAGATCGCCGCCGCCGAGGAGCTGTGGTGCCAGGGCTATTCCGAGCCGGGCTCGGGCTCCGATCTTGCGAGCCTGCGCACCAAAGCCGAGCGGCAAGGGGACCACTACATCGTCAACGGCCAGAAGATCTGGACCACCAACGCCCATTTCGCCGACTGGATCTTCTGCCTGGTCAGGACCTCCAACGAGGGCAAGCGACAGGAGGGCATCTCCTTCCTGCTGATCGACATGAAGTCACCGGGCATCCGCATCGATCCGATCTACCTGGTCGACGGCACGCGCACGCCGATGCGGCATGAGGTCAACCAGGTGTTCTTCACCGACGTGAAGGTGCCGGTCGAGAACCGGGTGGGCGAGGAGAACAAGGGCTGGACCTACGCCAAGTACCTGCTCGAGTTCGAGCGCGGCGGGCAGGCCCATGGACCGCGCCTGCGCAAGGCGTTCCGCCACCTGCAGACGCTGGCCAAGAGCCAGATGGACGCGGGCGAGCCGCTGTCGGCCGATCCGCAGTGGCGCGAGAAGATGGCGGCGCTGGAGATGGAGCTCGACGCCGTCGAGATGAACGAGCTGATGTTCTATTCCAGCCTCAAGACCGGCGACGCGCCGGGCAACATGGCCTCGATCGTCAAGATGCGCGGCACCGAGGTCGGCCAGAAGATCACCGAGCTCGCCGTCGAGGCGGTGGGCTGGTACGGCGTGCCCTTCACCGAGCTCAGGAACTACGACAGCAATATCGTTCCGGTCGGCGGCGAGTACGTCGACGACGTGGCGCCGCGCTACTTCAACAACCGCAAGACGACGATCTATGGCGGCTCGTCCGAGGTGCAGCGCAACGTGCTGGCCAAGGCGATGTTGGGCCTGTGACCATGGAATACCGCCGTCTCGGCCGCAGTGGCCTCAAAGTCTCGGAAATCTGTCTCGGCACCATGACCTTCGGCAATGGTGCCGACGAGGCGGAGTCGGCGCGCATGGTCCACGCCGCGTTCGACGCCGGCGTGAACTTCTTCGATACCGCCGACGCCTACGTGAATGGCGTCTCGGAAGCCATGCTCGGCAAGGCGCTGAAGGGCCGGCGGTCGGACGCCATCGTCGCTTCCAAGGTGTTCAATCCGATGGGCGGGCGGCCCAATGATTCGGGCATGTCGCGCCTGCACATCAAGCAGGCCGTCGAGGACAGCCTGCGCCGCCTGCAGACCGACTACATCGACGTCTATTACATCCATCACGTCGACATCCAGACGCCGCTCGAGGAGATGCTGCGCGCCTTCGACGATCTCGTGCGCCAGGGCAAGATTCTCTACACGGCGTGCTCGAACTTCGAGGCGTGGCGCCTGATGGAGGCGCTGTGGCTCTCCGATTCGAATGGCTGGGCGCGCTTCGCGGCGTATCAGCCGCAATACAGCCTGGTGGTGCGCGACATCGACGAGGAGATCGTGCCGGCCTGCGAAGCCAAGGGGCTGGGCGTCGTCGCCTGGTCGCCGCTCGCCTCGGGCTATCTCGCCGGCAAGTACAAGCCGGGCGACCTCAAGGCCGACGGCACGCGCTCGTCGGAGGGCTGGGGCTTCCAGGGGCGCTTCTTTGCCCGCAACCATGCCGAGATCCTGCAGACGCTGCTCGACACGGCGCGCGACATCAACCGCTCGCCGGCCCAGACCGCGTTGCGCTGGGCCATGGACCAGCCCTTCATGACCAGTGCAATCGTGGGCGCCCGCAATGCGCAGCAGCTTGGCGAGACGCTGGCCGCCGGCGGCTGGCGCCTGCCGGAAGAGGCGAGGGCCAGGCTCGACAAGGTGTCCGCCCAGCCGCACCGCTATCCGCGCGCTTTCGAGGAGCCGATGGCCGACCGCCGCAATGCGGCGGTGAAGATGCCGTCGCTGAAGTAGCGCTGGGAGCGCGGGCCTCCGGCCCGCTCATCTTCTTCGTCTTTGCTGGGAGCGCGCCACTCCGTGGCGCTCATCAGCTGTGTGACCCACAAAGAGGCGCCACAGAGTGGCGCGCTCCCAGCAATGAGCTGGCCTGGAGGCCCGCGCTCCGGCGAGATCTCTAACCCGCCAGCACCGGCTCGCCGACGATCTGCGTGCGGTGCATCAGGCGGCGCAGGCTTTCGTCGAAGGCGTCGCGGCGGTGCATGACGCTGCGGTTGTCCCACAGCACCAGGTCGCCGGCGCGCCATTTCTGGTACCAGGCGAAGCGCTCCTGCGTGGCGTGCGCCCACACCGCGTCGAGCAGCGCCTCGCTTTCCTCGACCGACAGGCCATGAATGTAGGCGCCGGGACGGCGACCGAGGAACAGCGCCTTGCGCTTGCTCACGGGATGCAGGCGGACGAGAGGATGCACCGCGCCCGGCGTGCGACGCACGTCGAGCGTTCGCTGGAAGCCCTTGCGCAATTCGCCGGCCGAGTTGCGGCTGGAATCGTGGATGCAGGTGCGGCCTTCGATGGCGCGTTTCAGCTCGGGTGCCAGTGTCTCAAAGGCCGTGTACATGTTGAGGAAGCCGGTATTGCCGCCATCGGGCGGCACTTCCAGCGCATAGAGCAGCGAGGCGCGCGGCGGCAGAGGATTGTAGGACATGTCGGTGTGCCAGACGAGTTCGTAGCTTCCCAACCCGCCGACGGGCTTGCCGTCCTCGACGACGCTCGAGATAACTGTCACCCATTCCCGGACGTCGTCGGCCAGACCCGAGTCGGATCGATCGAAGTTGGCTGCTGCGATCGGAACGCGATCGAGCTCGCCGAAGCGCGCGCTGAACTGCATCAGCATATGATCGTCGAGGCGCTGGCCGGCAAAGCGCAGCACCAGATGTTCGCTCCAGGCCGCGGCGATGTGCTTGAACGCCGCCTCGCTCACCGGCTTCGACAGATCGACGCCATGCACGTCGGCGCCCAGCGCGCCGCCGGTTGGCTGGATCCAGACTTCGCTCATGGCCTTCTCCACACCTGCAAAGAGTTTGCCACGAAACAATCACCCCTTGCATCCAATCCCCACGCCAAGCGTTAATGCATGGAAATCATGCCTGCCTGCTACGCTACTCGTGCCTTCTGGCCCTGTAAGGTCTTCGACTCGGCATGGTTGGCGTGGCTGGTGGCGCTGACCACGCTGTTCGCTCTGGCGTCCGGCAGTCCGGCCGAGGCACGGACGGCAAAAATCGCTCTCGTCGTCAGCGGGGACGAGCAGATGCAGGCCGACCTCAAGGAATTGGTCGAGCGCTTCGAGAAGGATCAGCCGCTGACCGGCGACAGCCTCGGCCTGCTGCAAGGCGCGCAGGCGGCGCTGTCCAGGATCAATGCCGCGCTGCGGTCGCGCGGATACTATGACGCCACGATCACCGCCACGGTCGACGGCCGGCCGATCGCCGAGCCGGGCGCTCTCGACGCCATCGACGCACGGCCGGAGGCGGAGCCGGTGTCCTTCGCCTTCAACGTGGCGAGCGGCTCGCGCTATCGCAT
>LNAP01004906.1_pt1 | contig 12111 bp, 11 predicted proteins | sample 602601 | NCBI WGS metagenome assembly LNAP01 (sample SAMN02440304, study PRJNA202911) | soil metagenome | biome: Subtropical and temperate rainforests or woodlands; isolation source: soil samples (1 kg each in a 20% v/v slurry with milli Q water) were... ... | reverse complement strand
CCAAGAATGAGAAGAACGGTAACGGCAATGACGACAAAGAAGATGGGGAGATGGATCACAGACGCCGCCGCCGTGATTCCGACCATGATCACTCCGATCGCGAAGATCAGGAAGAGGACCGCGGCCGGAGTCGCAGCCACAGCCCGCAGCGCGCGAATGCCGCTCCATCTGCTGTGCCAATGGATGGGGACGAAGAGGTTGACTATTCCCCAGATGTTGAAGTTCTCAAACCTGCAGTGGAGGTGTTGAAACCTGTGGCATCAGAGGAGGAAAACAAAGCGGAAGAAGAGGAGGAAGAGGAACCTGCGGAGGAGGTGAAAGGGAAAGGCAAGGGTAAAAGAGCTGCACCCACCCGCGGCGGCAGACGGAAAAAGTAAAGCGATAAAAATACGTATCTCTATAGAGAAGTCGCGTGGGTGTTTTTTGTCGCGAATAAAAATACTTTTTTCTCGTTCGGAAGGTAGACGGAAAGGTTGTTTTGTTTCGCGATGCAATTTGCACTCTTATACTTGCGTTTTTGTTCGCAATTTCAATCTAACTTGTGATGTTCATGTTTAGTAACAAATATAATCAGTGTGGAATTTAACTAAAGGACTTATAGTTTTTGTAAACAAATATGACATAAATTGGAATGAGCAAACAGAAAATGAAGTCCTACACACTATTGGACTTTGGCCCACTCACTATCTGAAAAATTGAACAATTGCTCCGCGTAGGAGACTAAGGCACTGCCATAATTAGGTGTGTGCAATATAATGCCTTCATGATGGGTACCAGTGATGTGTTTGTTGGTAGAAACACAATATGATGCTTGATTGCGTGCTTGTTCAGGAGGTAGGAGATACCGATTAAAAGATTCCGAGTCGCGCTGCTTGAGCTGATGGAAAAACAATGGCGGTGCATCGTAGACAGAACCGTTCAAATCTCCATTTAAAGCTTCGTGTACACTGTGAAAATGTACAATACAGTCCTTTTTCATGCTTTTCGTCACCGACACACCGGGTAACTGTTCGTTAAAATGGAACGGCACACCAGTGATGAGAAACACAAAACGGAAAATATCTTTGTCACCGTTAAATATGCGTTGAAAGAAGGATTTATCTTGTATCATGTGTAATGCGAGTCGTAATAATCCCCGATGACGCGTGAGGTTGAGCACAATTTGACCCGTTTCTGCTTCTTGGGCAAAATGCCGAATAGTTGGATCATAGACAGTAGAAGTTATAGTTGTTGGACCTCTGTTTGTGTGATGTGTAGATTGTTCAGGTAGAGGTGGGAGTAGATTATCGTTAATAGTAGTAGCGGCTGCTACACTTTCTTCTTGCTCATACCCATCTTTCTGTGGTCTGTATTGATAATAGTCAGGTACCGTGTGGGTCCCCGGTGACAAACCTGGGAATTCTGCGACGTATAAGACGAATTCTTTGAACGCGGTGTGACCTGTGATAAGAAATATGTTTTTTATAACGTTAGAATAAAAGTAAAAGCGGGTGCAGATTCAGACAGTCACAGAGGCCTATCTACAAGCAGTCTGACAAGCGTTTGTTTAAACATCATGTACACACGTCACAATTTAAACGTACCGGATCGGATAGAAGTGGTATCTTCACAGGCTGCGCCCCACAGGTCTGGCCAGAGCAGCGCCCCTTGAATATATATTTCGATATTGTGATACATTAGCATGAACTGAAAAATTGGAAAGATCTCCCTTAGAAGAAAAGTAACTTCGTAAAGCGATATATAGCGCAACGAAAGTTAGAAATTTATATTAAAATAGTTACCTGTTCGTAGATATCCAGGATTGCTGAACACCTCGCTAACATCACGAGTAACAATATTGTCGGCATCAAGAAACAATACGTGCTGGAGCGTGGTCTGCAACAAAGCGTGCAATTTTGCTTCAAACCCAGTTATCACAATGGGCTCTGTTGCTTTCCTAGATGTTGCAGGTTTGTCTATGCTCTGAACTTGCTGCGTTCTAGTGTGAGTTTGAACATCAATATTGCCAGTGAACATTTTGCAATTCACAAAGGTAAAGCTGTTAAACACCCGCTTGCAACGAGGCAGTGCGTAGTGATTTACCCACACCTCCACAGTGGGAATGGATTGGGAGGAATTGCTCAATATGAGGGAAATAATAGACTGGTGGATCTGTCGGAAGTGTTTGGGCTCACCGGTGTATATGACTCCATAGGTGGTAGCTTTAGTTGATTGCAAAATATCGCTGGGTTCAACAGTTTCGGTGACTTTGTTGTTGGCTATGGTTCTTTCGATGTTCCCCTCGGCACTGATGTCAGCCAGCACAGTTCCTTCCATAACCCCAGAGGTATCCACAGAATGTTTGGAAAGCAATTGGTAATGTGTGTTTGCCAGCTTTTGGTCAGAGCAGAGTTCCATTAGATAGTCGACCATCCTGTCTTTGGCAGCAGCGATATCTTCGGCACAACCGTCTGTCCACTGTCGCAAGGGTCTATAACAACAAAGATACACATATTGAGATCATAAAGCTTTGTCTATTAGCACTTTCAGCCCTACCTGTTCTTTGCGCCTTTAAGAAACCGCAGTGAACGATGTTCCTTCCCACAAATCATACTCCCGTTGAACAGCATAGCTTTGTAGTAATCTACACTTTTTGGAGGGAAGAGTTCAATCACAGAAGCTTTTGGATAGACGTCAAGTTTGTGACAAATAGGATAGAGTGTATTGGACCCCACTAGCTGTTCGTCGTAGCATGGAGTGTTATACTGCACGTTCGTTGGATTTAATCCTAGTAAGTCCGCAAACTTATTCTTGACATGCTCGACATTCATTATAAACAGAAGAACGCACAGAAGCACTAGATTACCCCACGCCAACAAGATCAATCTGTTCTTCATTGTAGTAGACTATCAACGCGACGAGACTGTCTCGACGCGCGAGTCATAAATTTTGAAGTGTAGCTGTCCGCATGTATAAAGTTCGAGACAATTAAATCTCTGTCTAAAAAAGAACAAAAGCCAAAGACGCATCATATTTTCCATTAAATCAAAACGTTTGTAAAAGCAACATGTTGTAATACAGGGATAATATCCAAAATGGTACTCCATTCGAACTTAGTTATCATTCCCATTCAGCAATGGCCCTGGTTCCTCAGAAAATCGCGACACAATGAAAATCTACTTCCAGAAAGTCGTACATAGCTAATCAAACCCGCCCCATAGACAACTATATCCCATTCTTGCGAAACTGCATATTCAATACACTTCAACAAATTTTCATCTTGTGTGCGCCTTATGTTGAGCTCAGTATAAGGCGCACGCGCGTCGTAAGTTCTTCGACCTGCACTCCAAGAATCAAAGCCAATTGACGGGCAATGCCCGGCAGTACTTCGGCATGCCGTATGACATCGAACGATATAGTAAATCGCTGCTGAACCAGGATCGACGCCAATTCTTCGCCAGTTTCCTGAGGCAGAGCGCAATATTAAAAGTAGGGCTAAATTGCTGATGCCAAAATTGCAAGAGGTTATGGTCCGCAAATTTGAAGAGGCAGCGGCCTCGCTGAATTGGGGTTAGGGTGGCAGATCCTCACAGATGCAAACCTCGCACAAGCGCTAAAGGATTTGTGCTCACTTGCGACGGTACGTTTACTGGGGTCATACATGCGCGAATGAGAGCTTTGCTCCGCCGCGGGTGTATGACGAATACAAGCCTTGGAGAGCTCACTATAAAGGCTCTAGGGCCTGCGACCTTGGTAAGCACACTTGAGCAATACTCTGATTGCCCCTTTTTCCACCAGACGGGGGTTAGCATAGGCGTTTTGGGTAGAAATGTCGGCACAGCGGTCAAGCTCGTCAGCCGGCATGCCGATATCTTTGAGCGAGGTTGGCGCACCTAATGATTCGGCAAGGTCGAACATACCCTGTGCTGCATCGGCTACATGCAACGCACGCGCGATACGTTGCATGGCCTCGGGTGCAGCCTCGGCGTTGTATGCCAGCGCGTGTGGAAGAACAATAGTATGTGTTTCGGAATGGGGAAGGTTAATGCTGCCGCCCAATGTATGGCATAGCTTATGGTGCAGGGCCATCCCTACGTTACCTAGGACAGTACCACATAGCCAAGCGCCATACAGACAATCGGAGCGGCGGCAAGGTCTTCGGGATTCTTGACAATTTGCGGCAGGCCTTGTGCCAATGCGCGGATATCGAAGCGCGCAGAAAGCAGGCTGCTCGCAACTGCCGCCGAGCCCCTCCTCATGTGAATGCTCATCGTGTTTCTTTCACGCCTTCGTACGCAGACGCATAAATTTCATGAGGCTTGAGTCTCCAACTCAAAACGGATAGTGGCGCTCGGTCGTCTGGATGGTGATCCAGCGCAATTCCGTGAATGCGTCAATGCCTGCTTTGCCGCCGAAGCGGCCGTAGCCCGACTCCTTCACCCCGCCGAATGGCATCTGCGCCTCGTCGTGCACGGTCGGGCCGTTCACGTGACAGATTCCTGAGTCGATGCGGTTAGCGACGTCCCAAGCCCGAGCGATGTCACGGCCGAACACAGCGGCCGAGAGACCGTAGGAGGTATCGTTGGCCACACGCACCGCCTCGTCGATGCCGTCTACCCGCACCACAGGCTTCACGGGGCCGAAACTCTCCTCGTGGTAGATGCGCATCTGAGGTGTCACTTTGTCCAGCAGCGTTGCCGGGAAGAGCGTGTCCTCGGATCTGCCTCCACACACGAGCTTTGCACCCTTGGCCAATGCGTCATCGATCAGGGCGTTGCACCGCTCGACGGCGCTCATATCAGCTACCGAACCCAATACCACCGGCCCCTTGCGCGGATCGCCTAGAGGCAACTGAGTTACCTTGGCTGCGAGCTTCTCGACAAAGGCGTCTGCGATGCGCCGATCCACCACAATGCGCTCGGTGCTCATGCAGATCTGACCGCTGTTCGCAAAAGCGCCGAAGGCAGCCCCGTTGACCGCGGCGTCCAGATCGGCATCGTCCAGTACAACCAGTGGAGCTTTACCGCCGAGTTCTAGCACGACTGGCTTGAGGTACTTCGCGGCGGTCTGCGCGATCAGTTTGCCGACGCGGGTCGAACCGGTGAAGTTCACCCTGCGCAGTGCAGGATGGGCAATGATCGCCTCGACTACACCGGCCGCGTCGGCGGGTGCATTAGTGATGAAGTTGACGACGCCTGGTGGGAATCCTGCCTCCTTGAAGGCGTCGACGATCAGCCCGTGCGTGGCCGGGCTCAGTTCAGAGCCCTTAAACACGATCGTATTGCCGCAGGCCAGCGGCGTGGCGATCGCCCGCACCCCTAAGATCACCGGGGCGTTCCATGGCGCGATCCCGAGGACCACGCCGGCGGGACGACGCACGGCCAACGCCAGGCTACCGGGCACGTCTGAAGGAATGACCTCCCCTGCAATTTGGGTTGTAATTCCAGCGGCCTCCTGTAGTATACCGGCTGCCAGATGAACGTTGAATCCGGCCCACTGGGCGCCGGCACCCGTCTCCGCGGCCATTGCCGCCGTCAGTGCCTGCGCCTTGGCCTCGATAGCGTGTGCCGCCTTCAGCAGGAGCGCCCGCCGCTCGCTAGGGCCGGTGCGAGACCAGGCGGGAAATGCCGCCGCTGCGGCCTCGACCGCGGCTACGGCATCGGTGATCGTGGCCGCAGGCGCGGTGGTGGCCACCGCTCCATCGAGCGGGTTGCGGCGCTCGAAAGTGGCACCGTTGCTCGCGCGCCGGGCTTCGCCGTTGATTAGCATTGAAATCGAAGTCATGTCATTTCTCATAGGATAGTGATATAAAGTTAGCTGCGCCACTCAAGCGGTCGAGCCGTAAACGATAGTCCAGCCGATCAAGTAATCCGCGTCCGTCTCAGTCAGCTGCCAGGTGGCGCGAACCTGTCATAAGCATGCGATGCATGCTGGGGCAATTCGATCTGCGTGAGCGCGGTATTTTGCTTTTCCATGGGAAACATTATTGGACCTTGGTGTGTTTTTGAGCATCATGGCTAGCAATTACGACTACGGCGGGGCTGTCTGTACGGTTACTCCATGCGTGGTTTTGTCCTCTGATCAGGGCCATCTCTCCGCCTTTTAGCGTGACTTCCTCCGAATCTAGGAGGAGTGTTATCTCGCCCTCGGTAACCAGGCAAAAGTCGAAGGTATTGGACATTTGCGAATAGGGCATATGAGGTATAGTGCCGGTCGTGCAGATCTCGGCCGCGCCTACCGACTGATAGAATTCCCGCACATCGGCCTCAGACACACGCTCTTGCCATTTGCTGTCTGGCGGAAACGTCAGGGCGTTTAGCACGACACCATTAGGGGGAGGCACTAAGACGTGTGGTAGGTGCAACGTTTCGGGAACGATCGGCGCCGGATGCGTTTCCACTACCCACAGTCGCTGTATCGCGAAGCCCGGTCGTGAAGGGTCGGCCCGGAAATCCGGGGATGCCGAGTCGGAGACAAGTGAAGATTTTCCCGGTATCCGGTCGATAGTGACAACACGGCGTTGAGGCTTGACGCCCTGAGGCAAACCGCAGTCGGACCTGGGCGGCAGGACATCGACGTGCCGCTCTTGAATGCCTGCACGATTGGATCCGAAGTCAGCTGAGATCATATCGAATGCCATATCGCAGCCGATGCGAGAGCTATCCCAAAGGTGCCATGCCCCGACCTCGATCACAACGTCGCCAGGGCTCAGGGCCGTCTGATAGTCATCCAGCACGATGGTACGCTCTCCATGCATTACGATCCCAAAGTCAACGGACTCCGTCTTGTGCATGTCCGAAATGCTTAAATTGTTGCCGCCACCCCTATCCCAGGAGCGCCCTTTGTCACCATCTCCAAGCTGACGCGGCTCATGGGATTCGGTACGCGCAGGGACCGACGAAGGGTCGGCCCCGCTACTCGGCCAATGCACGACACGCATGTGCCCTCCGCCCCGCGGGCCAGGAAACTCATCCGGCCATAGCGCAGCGTCTTCATCTCCGTCCAGCGGTTGGGGGGTCTCGCGCCATACCCAAAGGTCCGTGTATCCCCGGGCTTCATGGACAGGATGACCGTGCGCCCCGGGGGAAGGTCCGTCGTATGTCACTATGGACTTGCCGTCTGCACGGCTACCGGTCACGACCCGGCGAATGGATTTGAATTTGTTCATTGTCGTTTGTTCTTCTGCGGTTTTGGTTATTAGTTTGCGGTCGCGCCCGATTCCCGGACGATTGGCTTCCACCGGGTAACTTCTTGCTTAAGATATGCATCCAGCTCTGCCGGCGAGCTTGGCTGTGCTTCGAAGTTCATCCTTAGCAAAATCTCTTTCAAGCTGTGAGAGGAAAGTGTCAAGTTAAGGGCCGTATTAAGACGACTGACGATGGGCGTCGGTGTGCCACGAGGTACGAAGATGCCGTATATGAGTTCTGTTTGAACTTCGGGGTAGCCTGCTTCGACAAACGTCGGCAGATCAGGAGCAAGTGCTGACCGCAATCCGCCAAAAATTGCGATGGCGTTCAGCCTGCCTTCTTTGATGTGCGGCACTGCTGCGGGCAACCCCACGATGGCTAAAGGGATATGGTTACCCAGTACGTCGTTCAATGCTGGCGCCGCTCCTTTGTAGGGAATATGGTTCAACTTTATCCCTGCTGCTTTGTTAAGCAGTTCTCCTCCGACGTGCATGGGCGAACCGGTGCCTGCGGAGCCATACGGCACAGTGCCGGCTGGTTTACTCTTAACATGCTCGATCAGTTCACGAACAGAGGCCACAGGGAAGGCTGGGTTGGCCACCAGCACCATCTGCGAGCTGGCAACAGTGCCTACTCCTTGTAGATCTTCCGCCGCATCGAATGGCATGACCTTATATAGGGCCTCATTGATGGCCAGTACGCTTGCGATGCTGATAACGAGCGTGTATCCATCCGGGGGAGATTTGGCTACGAGGTCTGCGCCGACATTGCCGCCGGCACCACCCTTGTTCTCGACGATAACGTGCTGATTCAATTCCTGTGACAGCCCTTGAGCGATTTGACGGCCAAGGGTGTCTGATGGTCCACCCGCGGTTTGTGGAACAATAAGCCTAAGCGGGTGATCGGGGTATGTTGCTTTTGCGGGCGAGGATGAGGCGAACGTCGCAAATGCCAGTAGCGTCAATAAGAGTCGCTGCTTCATAACTTCTCCTTATTCTGGGTCGATGCTTAAGGCCTCCAAGAATCTGGATACCAAGTTATAGGTGGCAATCGTCGCTGTCAGCTCCATGATTTCCCGTGGGTTAAAGGCTGCCCGGATCGCCTCAAATACGTCGTCCGCTACATGGACATCTCGCGTCATACTGTCGGTGTAATTGAGAACGGCTCGATCGGATTCGCCAAACTCAAGGTCGATCTCTCCGCTAGCTATCGAATCAATCTGGCGTTCCGTTAGTCCTTCGCGTAACGCAAAGGGCACGTGACTATCGAACTCGATTTGGGCTTTGTTTAATACAGCGATGCGAAGGATCACCATTTCTCTCGTTCGCCCAGACAAAGTACATTTTTGTCGTATTGCGGTCAGCAAATTCAGCCAACCTTGCGCGATCGGCGGGCTATGTAGAAGCATTTTGTACAGGCTTTGCAGCTTGCCTCTTTCCGCAATAATTTGGTCCCGCAGTTGTGCGCTTTCGGGATCGTTAATTTCGGGGTATGGAATTCTTGCCACTCTTTGTCTCCTCGTTTAATTTATTAAATTCTATTTGGTCGAACAAATAAAGTCAATTATCTATATATAATTTAAATTAAATATCTATTTGGTCGATCTTATCGATAGTGATAGTTTGATTGGGTTGGGCGTGAAAAGGGCTGGTCATGCTCGACGTCGATTCCTCTGCTCGACGTTCCAGAACACTGAGGTCAATGCTGAAACTGGAGATGAAGGGCGCGCCTGCCACATCATTCGTATGGGGCCGCGTCGGATGGTCGGAGGAGAGGCTATGGAAGCTGGACTGAGCAGCGTGGCAGTTCGCGGACATGTCGCTCGAGCGACGCGAGCACGTCGGTCGCCATCCTAGTGCCCGAGGGTAGTTTGTAGACTCGTAGGTACATTAACGGTTGCCGACTCATTAAGGAAGAAAGTTTGGTTTACTGAGTCCGAGTATTGCGTTGAAGCACTGAAGCCTTCGGATACCGGATATCGAGAATTGTCCATTGCTCTCATCTTCTGATACCAAACAAATTCACTACAATCAACAGATGCTGACGTTTTGGTGCCGGCCCCCTTTACGTAATCGGCACAGTGAACATGGGATACTTGCAAATGCGCTACTGGGACATCGCGGAGAGGCTTCGTGAAGACATTAAAAAAGGAATATATAAACTGGGCGATCGCCTGCCGACCGAGGAGCAACTAGGAGTAGCCTTCGGCGTTGGCCGCTACACGACACGTCAGGCTGTGGGACTGCTCGCCGACGAAGGAATAGTAACCCGGCGGACGCGAGCGGGCTCCGTAGTGATTGCGTTATCGCCACAGACACACTATGCGCAATGCGCAGCGTCAGTCCACGAACTGATCAATTATCCGGCTGCAACCATTCGCAAAACATTAGCCAGCGGATATGTCACGGTCGATCATGAAGAGGCTGAACTACTTCGATGTGGGGTTGGCGACTCGTGGTTTCGGCTGCAAAGCCTAAGATTCAGCCCAGACTCTCAGTTGCCTATTTGCTACACTCAAATCTACATTCTTCCTGAGTATGCTGGCATCATCAAGCATCGAAAGCATGATCGTATTCCGATTGCAGATCAAATATCTGAAATGTACGGCATCGAAGTCGAGAACGCTGAAATGGAGGTTTCGGCAAGCTTGGTAACAGAATCATCATCGCGACTGCTGAAAGTTCCCAGTGGATCTGCCGCCTTAACAACGGTGCGTCGCTATGCTCGAACAGACGGCACCGTGTTTGAGGTGTCGCGCGCAGTCCATCCTGCTTCGCGCTACACATACTCGGTACAACTTCGTCGCGAAGCAAAGCGCACAAACGATCGGCCGCAGCGACTCCGATAATACGGACGTCGCCCGGTATTCCTCCGCCGGCAGCCTTTAAATTCTCTTGTCACAAGACCACTTCAACTCAAAAAAGTGCCGCAAGACACCGTCGATAATGCTGCACCCGCCAGAGGAAAGCAAAACCATGTAAGAAAAGTAGACGCAACGCTATACGATATGCAGTAGTTATGACTGCATATTGGAGATCGTTAGCAAGGCAGTTGCTCTTGACGCCAGCACAGCTGGCACAGACCCACCCCTGCGCGCGCTGCCCCTTCTTTATGTGTTGCTACGTGTTGCGCACATTTACTGTGAACTATCAGTATCTCGAAAGGGATTCCCATCCTCCGTCGGACGTATTTCGACAGGTTTTTGTTGAATTCCCCTAAGGGGACAAGGCCTAAAAGGGTAGGTCGACAGACTTTATTTCTTCTTTTCAATTATTACAGCGTGCGAATTGGTTATATTGATTTGGGGGCGATGGGCGGAGCGCTCGCTCGTTACTTGGTTGGTAAGTACGATTTCACAGTATTTGACCTGAACCAGGGCGTCATGCAGGCCTTCGAAGTTTTGGGGGCCTAAATCAACAAGGCGCGACATTTTGTTAATAGACACTGTGAGTGTGCCTATGCGGATGTTCCATCCCTTCTCCATATCTCGCAAAATTCTATTTACGCTGACCTCAGCATGTTCGGGGTCCCGGGGCGGGAAAAAGCACCATCCGAACCCTGGAAAGCAGGGGTTCTGACAAAGCTTATAGCGAATTGGCGGTCAGGATATACAGGTAATGCGAAAGGTCGCACTCAGTCATTAGAAATATATCTGTGTAGCGTTGCGCGTTACCAGGCTCCAATAGGTCTAGCAATGCGTCATGGGGTAACAATGCACACGAGAATTAGGAAGTCGGAATTATCGAGTGAAGTGCACCTGTTGTTTGCTTGGTTGGTTTTGGTTGGACAGACTTTGCCCAACTTTTCAAAAAACACCTGTTCCTATGAGAAAATGGACAGACTTTATTTTCACTCTTCATGGTGAAGACTGGAAATAAAGTCTGTCGATTTTTATTTTCTTTGAATATCTTGTAATTACTGGTAAAAATCATCGAAATTATACTAATTTTGGTGATTTTTTTGTTTTCGGGATATCTATTTCTGAAACCGTCTCGTCACTCAAAAAGAGAAAATGCACCACGGGGCCGTCTTTGACTCTCTCGAATCCCTACGCGCTCGCTGACTAAGTCCCAGCGGATCCGCCCTCTACGGGAGCGGGGGCAAGCCCAATTCTTTCAAGAGTGCATTGTGTTTGTCCCTCGCACTAGTAATCTCTTGCTCGATGCCCATCAGTTGATGGTGCGTGGTGGCCAAGTCAACCTTTTCCACTGCTACCGCCGTGCTTTCATAGTGGGAGAGGTTCAGCTGGAAATCGTTCAGCTCGATCTCCTTCATGGTCGTCCGCCGAGCATTGTTGGGCGTGAGCCTCGACATAAGAAACTACTTAACGCTGGACGCGAGCGCCTTCTATTTCATCATGCCTTGACTTATCGACCGTGCCGCCTCATCTGGTGTGCCACCGATTGGATCAGCCCCTTCCTCAATTAAATGCTTTCGCACATCAGGAATTTGTAGTATCTGATTGATTTCGGCGTTCAATTTATTCACGATATCTTTAGGCGTGCCTTTAGGTAGGTTACGGCAGCGCCAGTAGACCCGATTGGAATGTTGTTGGAATCCATGATAGGGGCCGGGTCGTCACTAGTTCCGCGGGTGACGTATCGCCTTCCTAACTTCTAAATGTCTACTCACGAACACTATAGGTCATGATCTTTTGTCCCGCCTAAGATAGCCCAAACGTGTGTTTTTGAATTCACCTGCCTTGGCTGTGATTGAGCGCCGACACTCAGCGAGTGCGCTCTCAATGGTAGCTCTCTTTTGTTCGAATCGAGCTTCAGGCAATGCCACTTCAAGCGCATAAAGGCCAAGCACCGTGTTCACGACCGTGGCTATGGTACTCAGCCCCGGCGTGTGCTCTTCCCGAGCATAGGCAATACCGGTTTGCCGCACGACGGCAATCTCGTCAAGTAGCTTCGATAGTGTTGGGATCGTTGACTTAGTAAAT
>LNAP01004905.1_pt1 | contig 12111 bp, 8 predicted proteins | sample 602601 | NCBI WGS metagenome assembly LNAP01 (sample SAMN02440304, study PRJNA202911) | soil metagenome | biome: Subtropical and temperate rainforests or woodlands; isolation source: soil samples (1 kg each in a 20% v/v slurry with milli Q water) were... ... | reverse complement strand
GGGCTGGGCGCCGAGCCATTCCCAGTGCCGCGGCAGCAGGGTCACCTCGCGGGCGACGACGCCGAGTTTCGGCCGGCCGCGTCCGCGCGGCTGTGCCACCGCGTCCGCCTCGGGAATCTCGGCCGGCGGCGTTAGCCGCGCGACAATTTCGCGGTGGCTGCCGCGCAGATCGAGATCGATGGAGCGGCCGGTCGAATCGTCGAAGATCATGATCGGCGGCGCCGTCGCGCCGGCCGAGGCGATCTTGACCGCGAGCGCCACCTCGGCAAGCCGCCCGGAAGCGAGGCGGTGGTGGCCGGAAAATGCGGTGAACGAGACTGCGGTTGCCTGATCCATGATAAGGCTTTCAGATCATGAGGGGTTTCGTCCCCATTTATACCCGGATTATATTGACGTCAATAATACCCGGACAATAAACTGACCGGACAAACGAGGTGCGTCGACCATGCTGACTGTCCATCATCTCAACAATTCGCGTTCCCAGCGGGTGCTGTGGCTGCTCGAGGAGCTCGGCGTGTCCTATGAGATCGTGCGCTACCAGCGCCAGTCCAACATGTTGGCGCCGCCCGAGCTGCGCGCCATCCATCCGCTCGGCAAGTCGCCGGTCATTACCGACAATGGCAACACCGTCGCGGAATCCGGCGCGATCATTCAGTACATCGTCGACACCTATGGCAATGGCCGGCTGATGCCGGCGGAGCAGACGCCGGAGCGGCTGCGCTTCACCTACTGGCTGCATTACGCCGAAGGCTCGGCTATGCCGCCGCTGCTGCTGAAGCTGATTTTCGGGATGATGCCGAAGCGCGCACCGCTGCTGTTGCGGCCGCTGGTCAATGCGATCTCGTCGAAGGCGCTGGACACCATGGTCAATCCGCAACTCAGGACCCACATGGCGTTCTGGGAAAGCGAGCTTGGCAAGAGCGAATGGTTTGCCGGCAGCGAATTCACGGCGGCCGACATCCAGATGAGTTTTCCGCTTGAAGCCGCCTCGGCGCGCGCGGGTCTCGATCAAGGCCATCCGAACGCCATGGCATGGCTGGCGAAGATCCACGCACGGCCGGCGTATCAGCGCGCGCTGGACAGAGGTGGGCCGTATACGGTCGGGAAGTAACGGCGAGTGCTTCGCCTACACCGCCGGAAATCCAAACAACTGCTGCGGATTGTCGACGAGAATGCGATTGCGTAGCGTTTCGTCCGGCACCCAGTCGGCCAGCAGGTCGAGCAAGTCGCTGACGCCCATCATGGCGTCCCAGTTGGCGACGTGCGGCCAGTCCGATCCCCACACGCAGCGATCGGGATTGGCTTCCACCAGCAGCCGTGCGAACGGAATCGTGTCGCTGTATGGCGGCCCGCCTTGCACGCTGGTGCGATAGGCGCCGGACAGCCGCACCCAGGCGCCGTCGCGGACCAGGCCGAGTAACGCCTGAAAGCCGGCATCGTCGATGCCGCGCGTGGTGGGAAAGTGACCCATGTGGTCGATCAGGAACGGCACCGGCAGTTTTGCGAAGCGCGGTGCCAGCGCCGGAATGTCCTTGGCGTCGATCAGGAACTGGAGATGCCAGCCCATCTCCGCGCACAGGGCTGCGTAATCCTCGAGCTGCGCGAAACCGACACCGCCGCCATAAAGCACGTTCATGCGCAGTCCGACCACGCCGGCGTCCTTCAGCGCGGCCTTGTTCTTCTCCGGGCAATCCAGCGGAATCACCGCGATGCCACGCAACCGCGCACGGTTCGCCTGCAGCGTCTCGACCAGCAGACGGTTGTCCGTGCCGTGCACGCTGACTTGCGTCAGCACGCCATAGGTCATGCCGGTCGCATCCAGCATCGAAAGATACTCGGTTGCTGTCGCTGCCGGCGGCGTGTAGCTGCGCGCCGCGACGAAAGGGTAGTCGGGCGGCAGCCCGATCACATGGGCGTGGGTGTCCACCGCGCCTCGCGGCACCGTGAAGCGCGTGGCGCTGTGCTGGATCGGTTGCGGCCCCGGACATGCCGGGGCCGCATTGGATAGATCAGGCGTCTGCATAGAGAATACGTCCGCGGGTTTCCGGCAGCGCGAAGGCGGCCATGAAGAATAGTCCATAGGCCAGTACGGCGAAGATCGCGATGGCATTGCCGAGCGTCGTGGTGGTCGAGAGCGCGCCGACCAGGAACGGGAACAGCGCGCCGATGCCGCGGCCGAAATTGTAGCAGAAGCCCTGGCCGGAGCCGCGCAGCCGCGTCGGATACAATTCGGTCAGGAACGCGCCCATGCCGGAGAAGTAGCCGGAGGCGAAGAAGCCGAGCGGGAAGCCGAGCAGCCACAGCACCTCATTGGTCAGCGGCACCTGCGTGTAGACGACGATGACCGCGATGGCGCCCAGCGAGAAGGTCAGGAACAGGTTGCGCCGTCCGATCTTGTCGGCGAGCCAGGCGCCGACCAGATAGCCGACGAAGGAGCCGATGATCAGCGCGGCGAGATAGCCGGTGGACGAGACCACCGAGAGCTTGCGCTCGGTGGTGAGGAAGCGCGGCACCCAGAAGGTGATGGCGTAGTAGCCGCCCTGGCAGCCGGTGGCGGCCAGCGAGGCGAGCACCGTGGTCTTCAGCATGGGACCGGCGAAGATCTCCCGCAGCTTCGGCCGGTCGCCGCTGGCCTTCTGCCGCGCGCGGGTCTCGGCGGCGATCACCGGCTCCTCCACATATTGGCGCAGGTACAGCACCAGCAATGCGGGCAGTGCGCCGACAGCGAACATCCAGCGCCATGCCATTTCCGGTGGCAGCCAGGAGAACAGGATCGCCTGCGACAGCACCGCGAGGCCCCAGCCAATCGCCCAGCCGGATTGCACCGAGCCCACCGCGCGGCCGCGATATTGCGGCCGGATCGCCTCGCCCATCAGCACGGCGCCGGCAGCCCATTCGCCGCCGAAGCCGAGACCGAGCAGCGCGCGGGCCACCAGAAGCTGGTTGAAGTCCTGTACGAAGGCACAGACCAGCGAGAAAAAGGAGAACCACAGGATGGTGATCTGCAACGTCCGCACCCGGCCGATGCGGTCGGCAAGATAGCCGCCGAGCCAGCCGCCGATGGCCGAGGCCAGCAGGGTCACGGTGCCGGCGAGGCCGGCCGTGCCGGGATCGACCTTCCACATGGCAATGATGGTGCCGATCACCAGCGGGTAAATCATGAAGTCCATGCCGTCGAGCGCCCAGCCGGTGGCGCAGGCCCAGAACGTGCGCCGTTCCGGCACGTTCATGTCGCGGTAAAAGGCCAGCAGGCTGGAATCTTCGATCTCGGCGACTTCGATGGCGCCGGACTTGTCCGGTTGAACCGTGCTCATGGCGATGCTCCCCAGCATTGATTACGGCCGGCGTTGTTCACCGGCTCGACCACGGCATCAGGCTGTCAGTATCCTGATGCTTCCGCACCGGGCGTACGCGGATCGGGCGCGCCGAGCAAGCCGTCCGGCGTCACCGCGATGGAATTGGCCGAGGTCTGGCCCATCGGCTCGATCACGCTGTGTCCCATCGCTCTCAGCGCCTTCAGCGTCTGGTCGGGAAAGCCGCGCTCGATCCGCACCTCGTCGGGCAGCCACTGATGGTGCAGCCTTGGCGCGGCCACGGCGGCGGCGATATTCATGTCGTAGTCCAGCGCGTTGACGATCACCTGCACTACTGTGGAGATAATGCGGCTGCCGCCCGGCGAGCCGGTGACAAGAACCGGTTTGCCGTCCTTCAGCACGATGGTCGGCGTCATCGACGACAGCGGCCGCTTGCTGGGGCCGGGCAGGTTGGCCTCGAAGCCGACCAGACCGAAAGCATTGGATGCGCCGGGTGCCGCAGTAAAATCGTCCATCTCGTTGTTCAGCAGCACGCCGGTGCCCTCCGCCACCAGCCCCACGCCATAGGGAAAGTTCAGCGTGTAGGTGTTGCTCACCGCATTGCCGGCGGCATCGACCACGGAATAATGCGTGGTGTTGCTGCCCTCGCGTGGCGGCACCGCGGACAGCGCGTCGGTCCATGGCGTAGCGCGATCGAGATCGATGGAGGCGCGCTGTTGTGCAGCATAGTCCTTCGAGAGCAGGCTGGCGATCGGCGCATTGACGAAGGCGGGATCGCCAAGATAGCGCGCGCGGTCGGCGTAAGCGCGTTTCATGGCCTCGATGATCAGGTGCAGCGACGGCGCGCTGCCCTGTTTCATCTCGCGCATCGGAAAGCCCTCGAGGATATTCAGCGTCTCCATCAGCACGGTGCCGCCGGACGACGGCAGTGGCATGGAAACGACGTCGTAGCCGCGATAGTTGCCGCGCACCGGCGAGCGGATCACCGGCTGGTAGGACTTGAGGTCGTCGGTGGTGAAGATGCCGCCAGCGCCGCGAATGCCGCTCACCAGCTTTTCCGCCACCGGTCCCTCGTAGAAGCCGCGCGGCCCCTGCGCGGCGATCGACGTCAGAGTCGCGGCGAGATCGCTTTGCACCAGGTTGTCGCCGGGCTGCAGCGGCGTGCCGTCGGGGCGCGAAAAGATCTTGACCGATGACGACCAGCGCGCTGTGCGCCGCTGCATCTCTGTCAGCGTGGCCGCGGTATCATCGGCGATCGCAAAACCGTCGCGTGCCAGTGCAATTGCCGGCTGCAGCAGGTCGGACAGCGAGAACTTTCGCGAACCGTATTTGTCGAGTGCCAGCGCCAGGCCGGCCACGGTGCCGGGCACGCCGATGCCGAGCGCGGAGAAACGCGACGCCGCGTCATCCGGCTTGCCGTCGGGGCCCAGGAAGATGTTGCGGGTGGTCGCCGCCGGCGCGGTCTCGCGATAATCGATGGTGATGTCTTCCTGGTGATCGGCGGAATGAATCACCATGAAGCCGCCGCCGCCGATATTGCCGGCGCGCGGATAGCTCACCGCCATGGCGAAGCCAGTGGCTACGGCCGCGTCGACTGCGTTGCCGCCGCGCGCCAGCACGTCGGCGCCGACTTTCGCCGCGAGTCGCTCCTGCGCGACCACCATGCCGTGTCTGGCGACGACGGGCTGGATGTTGGCGACCGCGGGAGCCGTGGTGCCGAGGCGCTGGTCCTGCGCGCTCGCCAATCCGGCATGCGCGACAATCAAGACGAGCGCGACAAGCAGCCTGCAGCGGAGGGTCGTGAACGGAATCATCGTTTGCTCCGACGAAGGGGCTGCCACAATCAATCAACCATATGAATGCTATATGGCTTTTGATGCGGCAGGCACAACGCCCCGGTGATTCGCAAGGATGAGACATGGCGCTTACGGCCGCAGCTGACGAACCGACGGCCGATGCACCGGCTCTCACCTATCCGCCGCGCTCCGCCGTCATCGGCTGGATGCTGTTCGACTGGGCGGCGCAACCCTATTTCAGCCTGATCACGACCTTCGTGTTCGCACCCTATTTCGCCACCCGCGTGGCCTCCGATCCAGCCACCGGACAATCGCTGTGGGGGTTTGCCACGGCGGCAGCGGGGCTGGTCATCGCGCTGGCCTCGCCGGTACTCGGCGCCATCGCCGATGCCAGCGGACAGCGCAAGCCGTGGATTGCCGGCTTCGGCGCAATCTTCGTGATCGGCGCCTGCATCATGTGGATCGGCAAACCGGGCGATTCCTCACTCATCCTTCCGTTGCTGATCGCCTATGGTTTCGCGACCATCGGCGTCGAATTCGCCACGGTGTTCAATAACGCGATGATGCCGTCGCTGGTGCCCCCGGACAAGATCGGCCGGCTGTCCGGCTCCGGCTGGGCGCTGGGCTATGTCGGCGGTATCCTCAGCCTGATCCTCGTGCTTGGATTCCTCGCTGCGAGCCCGACCACCGGCCGCACGCTGTTCGGCCTCACCCCGCTGTTCGGACTCGATCCCGCGACGTTCCAGGGCGATCGCATCAGTGCGCCGCTGAGCGGACTGTGGTTCGTGGTCTTCGTTCTGCCGATGTTCCTGCTGACGCCGGATTTCCCGGCAAAGCTGTCGCCGGCCAAAGCGATGCGCGAGGGCCTGGCCGACCTGCACCACACGCTGCGCGAACTACCGCGGCATCGCTCGATGATGGCGTTCCTGATCGCCAACATGATCTACACCGACGGCCTTGTGTCGCTGTTCGCCTTCGGCGGCATCTATGCCGCCGGCACCTTCGGCTGGAACACGATCCAGATCGGCAGCTTCGGTATCACGCTGGCCATCGCCGGCACCATCGGCGCATTCCTCGGCGGCCGGCTCGACGATCTGCTGGGGCCCAAGCGCGTGATCGCCGGCAGCATGCTGCTGCTGTTGCTGTCGATCGCCGGCATCCTGCTGATCGACAAGGAAACGATCCTGTTCATGAAGGTGACGCCGCCGGTGCCCGGCGGCAGCCTGTTCGCGGCACCTGCGGAAAAGGCCTATCTGCTGCTCGGCTGCCTGATCGGGATGGCCGGCGGACCGCTGCAGGCAGCGTCGCGCACGCTGCTGATCCGCATGGCGCCGCAGGATCGCATCGCGCAGTATTTTGGATTGTTCGCGCTGACCGGCAAGGTCACGTCATTCATCGGCCCGCTGCTGATCGGACTCGTCACGGCCGTGACCGCGAGTCAGAAGGCGGGCATGGCAGTGTTGGTGCTGTTCTTCGTGGCGGGGCTTGGACTGCTGGCGCGGGTGAAGGATAAGTAGAAGTAGAAGCGCGCGTTCTTCCTTCTCCCCTTGTGGGAGAAGGTGCCTTCGCGAAGCGAAGGCGGATGAGGGGGAGCGGCGCGGCTCGGAGTTGGTGGCTACCCCTCACCCGTCTCGAAGTCGCTTCGCGCCTTCGATCCACCCTCTCCCACCCAGCGAAGCTTCGCTTCGCGCGGGGGAGAGGGAAAAAGGTTCAGTGCCTGAAATGCCTCACGCCGGTGAGCACCATGGCGATGCCCGCATCGTCGGCGGCCTTGATCACCTCGTCGTCGCGCACCGAGCCGCCGGGCTGGATCACCGCCGTGGCGCCGGCCTCGATGCAGGCCAGCATGCCGTCGGCGAACGGGAAGAACGCGTCGGAGGCGACCACCGAACCCCTGGTCATCGGCGCCGCGAGCTTGAGTGCTTCGGCAGCATCCTCCGCCTTTCGCGCGGCGATACGAGCTGAGTCGACACGGCTCATCTGGCCGGCGCCGATGCCGACGGTGGCGAGATCCTTGGCATAGACGATGGTGTTGGACTTGACGTGCTTGGCCACCCGGAAGGCGAATTTGAGGTCGCGCAGTTCCGCTTCGGTGGGCTGGCGTTTTGTCACCACCTTCAACGTCATGTCGTCGACCACGGCGTTGTCGCGTGACTGAACGAGCAGGCCGCCGGCGACGGTCTTGTAGGTCAGGCCAGGCGCGCGGGGGTCGGGCAGGCTGCCTGCCAGCAGCAGCCGCAGCGTCTTTTTTCCTGCAACGATGGCGATGGCTTCCTCGGTGGCGTCGGGCGCCACGATGACCTCGGTAAAGATTTCGGTGATGGCGCGCGCGGTCTCTGCGTCCAGCGTACGGTTGAGCGCGATGATGCCGCCGAATGCCGAGGTGGAATCGCAGGCCAGCGCCTTGCGATAGGCGCTGATCAGGTCGGAGCCTTCGGCGACGCCGCAGGGATTGGCGTGCTTGACGATGACGCAGGCCGCGGTGCGCTGCGCATCGAACTCGGCGATGCACTCATAGGCCGCGTCGGTATCGTTGATGTTGTTGTAGGACAGTTCCTTGCCCTGCAGCTGGCGCGCGGTGGTGACGCCCGGCCGCGCATCCGGCGTGCGGTAGAAGGCGGCGGTCTGGTGCGGGTTCTCGCCGTAGCGCAGCGACTGGATCAGCCGGCCGCCGATGGTGCGGAAATCCGGCGTCTGGATCTTGAGTTGTTCGGCGAACCAGTTGGAGATCGCGGCGTCATAGGCCGCGGTGCGCGCATAGGCCTTTGCCGCCAGACGGCGGCGCAGCGTCAGCGTGGTCGAACCCTTGTTGGTGGCGAGTTCGTCGAGCACCGACTGATAGTCCGCAGGCTCGACCACCACGGCGACGTCGTCGTGGTTCTTCGCCGCCGCGCGGATCATCGCGGGGCCGCCGATATCGATGTTCTCGATGCAGTCCTCGTAGGCCGCGCCCTTGGCGACGGTGGCCTCGAACGGATAGAGATTCACCACCAGCAGATCGATCGGCGCGATGCCGTGATCCTTCATGGCCTTGGCGTGCTCGGCATTGGCGCGGATCGCCAGCAGTCCGCCATGCACCTTGGGATGCAGCGTCTTGACCCGACCGTCCATCATCTCCGGAAAGCCGGTGAGGTCGGACACGTCGGAGACCTTGAGGCCGGCGGCGGCAAGCGCCTTGGCGGTGCCGCCGGTCGACACCAGATCGACGCCGTGAGTGGCCAGCGCGCGCGCGAATTCGATCAGTCCGGACTTATCGGAAACGGACAACAATGCGCGGGTGATCTTACGCGGGTGATCGGTCATGGGCAAAATCCTCTGGTTGAAGGAATACGATGCCCAGGCGCGCGGCAGATATGGCTCGCGCTTCCCGATGGTGCTCCATCCAAGGTCGCCAGTCGCGCGAGCGAGGGTCGATTAGCAGTTTTCGCTGTCGTGCACAACGTGCACCGAATAGCGCCTGGGATCGAACCCCTACAGCGGCAATTCAGGCTCGCGGCGGGCGTTGCGGCGCGCCGACGTGGCCGAGGCCGAGGCGTTGGACCGGACAAAACTCCAGCGCACGCTGGCGGCCTGCCTGGAATTCTGGTGGATCACAATCTGCGCGGTGCGGCGCGGCCCGTCATTGCCGGCCAGGAACACGCTGTCTTCCAGTTCGACCTTGTCGTCGAGCGCCTCGAAGGTCCAGACGTCGCGGTTGGGAAGCACCAGCATGACGCCGCGGGCGTCGGAGAGCCGGCTTGCCTTGACCGAGGGGTGCAAGTGAAAGCGCAGCGCGTAGTCGGTATTGGCACCCTTGATGCGGGCGCCCGGCGCGGCCGCCAGGATGTCCTCGCCGTCGAGCCGGTTGCCGTCCTCCGCCATGCTCAGGATGCGGCGGTGGACGACGCCGAAGCGGCTGAGATAGCCGTCATGGGAGGTCGTCAGCATGGTGCCGCTGGCCGTTACCTCGCGATAGCTCTCCACCACCTGGGGGCCGGTGACGATCGGCGCGCCATGCAGAAAGCGTTTCATCGCCGAGCGCTCGATGAACTGGCACGACGACGCGCCGTGATAGGTGACGGTGGAGTGCGCCGGCGTGCTGCGCGCAAAAGCGCGCCAGTTGTCGCGGCCGGTGCTGGGCATGCCGCAATTGATCACGATCCGGCTCGTGCCGGATGACAATTCGAACGACAGCGTGCCGGCATGGGCGTCGTGGCTGACATTGGGCGGCGGCGGCGGGCCGGTGTCCATGATCAACGTCATGGCGCCGGCGTCGAGCCGCTGGAAACCGGTATGCGGCATGTGCGCCATCGGCGCGCCGTGGGTGTCATCATAGGCCAGCAGGGTGGCCAGCAGGTGCGACGGCGCGTTGCTCATGCCGTTGAACAGCGCGAAGGAACCGTCGCCGTGGCGGAAGAAGCGCAGCATCGGCATCATGCGATCGATGGCGTTGAGCAGCGCCGGCGGCGGCGCGATGTTGCGCGCGGCGAAGGTCTGCCGCAACGGCAGGAGATCGATCAGCAGCTCGATGAGCGCGCCCGGATTGCGCGAGATATGGCCGCCGTCAGGCAGGATCTGGCGCTGCAATTCGTCGGACAGTTTTCGCGTGGCGGTGCGGATGTGGCGCGCCTGATTGGCGAGGCACAGCGAGGCGTAGCACAGCGCGATCAGCGCCTGCAGCCGCGGCACGCCATCGGCGGTATCCGCCATGGTGTAGCGCAGGGTGTGAATTTCGCGGGTCAGCGCGCGCAGGTAGCGGCGGTAGAACTTGCCGTCGGTGTCGCCGAGCACCAGCGGCGCCTGCGACAGCAGCGAGATGATGCGCCGTGCCAGCACGTCGGCGCGGCGACCGATCGGCCGCTTGCGTTTCGGATTGGAGATCCAGTCATCCACCAGCGAGCGGGCATTGGCACGGGTGATGGCGGTGTCGGCGGCGCGCAGATGGCGCAGCCAGCCGAAGCCGAGCAGCGCGACCTCCCAATCCTCCGACGGCGGCTCCAGATCGAAGATGGAGCGGCCGTGGCAGGTGACGATCTTGCCGGCGAACACGAATCGTCCGGCATAGATCTCGGCGGCGCGGGTGGCGTCGGCGGTACGCAGGTCATGGGGCGCGATGATCAGCCGGTCGGTGCGGCCGGGCCACAGCCGCGCCAATGCAACCGGTCCGCCAGACGCGCGCGACAACGCGTTCCGCGCGAAGCGGGCAAGGATCAGTCTCGAAATACGTCTGCGATGAGCGACCACGCGCGCCTTGGGAATGAGCCCTGGGATTATTAAACTTTGCTGCGAATCCTTTTAATCCGGAAACGCGCTCAACACACACTAATCGGCCAGCTTCCTGTGGAAGTTGGCCGATTCGCAAAAATAACCTGTAAATATCAGGCTTTAACCAGCCGCGCCGCATAGAAACCGTCAAGACCGCCGAGCCGGGGGTCGGCGTGAGGCAGGTGGCAGGGCAGGGTGCGCAGGTCGCCGTCGGCGGTCACGATTTCGGTCAGACCGGCGACCTCGCCGGGCGCGATGGGCGCGCGGCGCATGCTGGAATCGGTGGCCAGCAGGGCGGCGATGGCCTGCTCGCCCTCTTCGGGCTCCAGCGAACAGGTGCAATAGACCAGGGTTCCGCCCGGCTTCAGGATAGCGACCGCGTTCTGCAGCAGGCGGCGCTGCAGGGCGGTCAGCAGGATGATGTCGGACTCCTGCTTCAGCCAGGCGACATCCGGATGCCGGCGGATGGTGCCGGTGGAGGCGCAGGGCGCATCGAGCAGCACGGCGTCAAAACCGTCGTGGCCAGCCGCAGGTTGCCATTCGGCGCCGTCGGCGACCACCGTTTCGGCCTCCAGCGACAGCCGGGCGAGGTTTTCGCGCAACCGGGCGACCCGGTTCTGCGACCGGTCGACGGCGGTGACGCGGGCGCCGGCATGAATCAACTGCGCGGTCTTGCCGCCCGGCGCCGCGCACAGATCGACGACGGTCTTGCCTTTGAGGTCGCCGAACAAACGGGCCGGCAGGGCGGCTGCGGCATCCTGCACCCACCACTGGCCATCGGAGAATCCGGGCAGCATCGTCACCGAGCCCTGCAACAGGGTGCGCACCGATCCGGTCGGCAACACCTCGCCATGCAGGCGGGTCGCCCAGGCGGCGGCATCCGATTTCACGGTCAGATCGAGGGATGGCTCGTAGCTAAGCGCGACGGCGATCGCCCGGGCGGTCTCCTCACCGTAATTCGCCGTCCAGCGCGCCATCAGCCAGGGCGGAATGTCGAGCGACTGGCCGGCGATCTCGTCGATCAGCGGATGGCCCTCGCGGGCGCAGCGGCGCAGCACGGCGTTGACGAGGCCGGCATATTTCGCCGCGCGCCGATCCGACTGGACCATCCGCACCGACAGATCGACCGCGGCGTGATCCGGAACATCCATCCAGAGGATCTGCGCGGCGCCGATCAGCAGCGCGCTCTGCGCCCGCGGCGCATCGGTGGGGATGCCCTTGTCGAGCAGCTTGCCGAGCACATGGCCGAGCGTTCCCAATCGACGAAGAATCGTCGCGACCAGGCGGCGCATCAATGCCCGGTCGCGGTCCGACAGGGCTTTCAGGCCGGGATGCGCACCCGCACCCTCGAGCTGCTCGTCGAGCGTCCGATGCTTCTGCAGCACGCCATCGAGAATATCGGCGGCGATCCGGCGGGCTGCCAGGCCGGGCACCTCGACAGGGAGTGCAAATCTTACTGGCGGCATGAGTTGGGAACATCGCGGCAGAGGACGGGCAACGGTGCGGCCAGCCTCAGCGCGCCCCGTCGTATGAGAAGAGATTGAGTCGCATGCGAATATGCCAAATGTAAGAATTGCCTTTATATACTCATGGTCGAGAGATGATCAGTGCATATCCGAACGGTGCTAACGCATGCCGAGCGCGCCGGTTCAGCGGGAAAACGAGATGAACGACACTCCTTCCACATCTGCAACCGAAACGGACGAGGCACCGCGCAAGCCGTTGCCACCGGCAGCGCAGCGGGCGCTGGCCGAGGC